>Ga0208183_1000109_pt1 | contig 58421 bp, 42 predicted proteins | sample MalvirDeepMed_51_FD_184251 | JGI IMG/M metagenome (GOLD analysis project Ga0208183, IMG submission 184251) | Marine viral communities from the Global Malaspina Expedition - Malaspina viral metaG DeepMed_51 (SPAdes) (version 2) | ecosystem: Environmental > Aquatic > Marine > Oceanic | place... | reverse complement strand
CATCAGCAACGGCCAGTTTCACGATCCAAGTGCCAAACAGTCCGTTTGCCTAAGAGCGCGAACAAACTTATCCTTGATATAATTCATGCACAAGTGTTGTAGGATAATTCGGGTCACATGTGACCCACACCGCACACCTTGTCACTCAACCCTGCCACGCGCCGTGATGACTCACGGTCTGCGCGAACCGGAGTCAGCGATGCCCTCCTTCCCGTCCTGCTCATCAGCTAGCGCTGGATTCATGCACAACGGCATTCGACGCCTTCGGCGCATCAGCGGCCGCGTAGCCGTGTTGATCATGGCGGCGGGTTTGTCAGCCTGTAGCGGGCCTCAGATAGAGGATTATGCGGGCAGCGGCCCTGAGCTGCGCATCGATGACTACTTCCTGGGCCACACACGTGGCTGGGGCATGGTGCAGGATTACAGTGGAGAGGTGACGCGGCGGTTCGTGGTCGATGTCATCGGCAGCATGCAAGGCAACCAGCTGATTCTGGAGGAAGACTTCGTCTATGCCGATGGCGAGACACAACACCGCCGCTGGACCTTTACCCCGGCGGGTGATCGCCAATGGACTGGTCGAGCGGCGGATGTGAAGGGCGAAGCTACAGCGACGACCCGCGGTAATGCCTTGCGCATGAACTACGTGCTCCAGGTACCGATCGACGACAGTACCTGGGAGTTCAGCATGGATGACTGGATGTACCTGCAACCGGATGGCCGCATCCTGAACCGGACCTCGATGCGCAAACTGGGACTCGAAGCCGCCAATATCACCCTGGCTTTCCAGCGTTGTCCCTGTGACTCACCACCGGCCCCCGATCCGAAATGACAACTCTCGCGCGGCAATGACGTGAGCCCATGATGGCTTCAGTCCTTGATAAGCGCCAGTCGCTGGCCTAGCCACTATGTGTCGGAGGAGTTATCAGCATGCAGCTCAATAGAGCTTTCCACCCTAGCCTTCCATTTACCGTAATCCTCATCTGGCGCCATCGGCTCTCCGAAAGCGTATCCCTGCAATTGATCAAAGCCCAGATCTATCATGGTCTGGCGCTGGCGTAAGTGTTCGATGCCAACCGCCACGGCGGAGATCTCCAACGCATGCAGGGCCGCCGTCCAGGCTTTCAACAGGCGCGCCTGACGCGGATCAGTCTGCAACAGGCTGATCCAGCGCGGATGTAGTTTCACGCTGGTGATGGGCAGCATGCTCAACAGCCGCAGGCTGTCATGCTCAGGGCCGAAACGGTCGACACAGAAGCTGATGCCGTCATTGGCCAGCGATTTCATTGCCAGAGTTAATGGCTCAGGTGTCGCGACGAAACTTTCGACTCCGCTGACATCAAGGCGAATGCAATCGCCTTTGAGCCTGTAGAGACGCAATACGCGTCGCAAGGCATCCATATAGTCCGTTTCCATCAGACGCGACGCCGTGATGTTGATAGATAGCGGCAGCAAGCTTTTACTGTCTGTTCTTGTCGCCTGCCAATGACTCAACAACGCACAACTTCTGCGCAGCACCCAAATGTCGAGCTCTTCACCAAGCCCGGCGTGACTTGCAATGCGCAACATCTGGTGGGGGGTAATCCAACGATCCTTGTCCTGCCAGCGCAACAGTACTTCCTGTCCACTGAGGCTTTGACGTTCAGCCGCGACGATAGGTTGCAAGTGGATACATAACTCATTGTCACGCAGCGCTTGGGCAAAGCGGTTGTTCAATTCCAGACGCAGTTTCAGGTTGTCGGTCAGATCTGCGATCTGCACGCCCTTCTCTTTCGGTGCCCATTCACTGGCACAGACAAGCTCTTCTTCCACGACGCCGACAAGCTCTGCTGCTGACATACCGTCGCTGAAAAACGTGCCCGCACCAATCAGTAGCTCAGGCCGATTGTTGGCGGCAAGATGCAGTAGCCAAGGCTGCTCCACGAAGCGATACCAGCGCATGCCATGAAGCGCCTGGTCACGCGGCAGCAGAATCATCAAGGTATCGTGACTGATGCGTCCCTTGAGCACGTCATCGTCATCGAAATTTTCATTGAGCTGGTGGGATAGTGATTGCAGCACCCCTTCATAGAACTCGACACCCTTCTGCTTCCGAAGTCTTTCGGCATTCTGCAGCTTGACCAGAATGACCTGCAACGCTCCTTGGCTGGCAGGCCCCTCCTGCCAGGATGTCATTCTCTGAAGGTAGCGACGACGCAGACTGTAGCCCGTGATCGGATCGATATTGGCCTGCAAGGTGGCACGTGCGCGCTCTGCCAACAGCGCATCACGCTGGATGAGCTCGTTCTCGACCAACAGTGCACAGCGCTCCAGCCGCTCCAGTTGAGCCGTATCCAGTTGACGGGGCTTGTGGTCGATCAGGCACAGAGTGCCCAGCGGCAGGCCGCTGCTGTCGCGCAGCACGGCGCCCGCGTAGAAACAGACATGCGGTGGCCCCGTCACCAGGGCGTTATCAAAGAAGCGCTCATCCTGACGCGCATCATTGATGACCAGAAAGCGTTCTTCATGCAGCGCGTGAGCACAGAAGGCGAGATCCCTGTCGGTCTGCCGTGCATCCAGCCCGCAATGGGCCTTGAACCACTGGCGGTCTTCGTCCACCAGCGACACGAGGCAGATGGGCACATCAAAGATGTCGGCGACCAGGCGTGTCAGATCGTCATACCGCTTTTCATGATCACTATCCAATACATGCAGAGAATGCAGGCTATTGAGACGCTCTTCTTCACGTGGATGTGGTGCCGCCGGCCTGAAGCCGGGCCGGCCTCCTGGCGCAAGGGTCGTCTTTGGGGTGGAATCTGCCATGGCCTACTGCCTCGTTGGAATTTCCAGGAGATATAACCGCATGTTCGTACTTGAGCATACTCGTCTCGACTGTTGACTGGCAGAGCTGGTAATCGCCGTACCGCTAACGATAATTGAGCGTGGAAATCCCTACGTGAATCACTGTGCGGCAACCTCACGGTGCGGTTACTCACCACCACAACGCAGAAAGCCCCGCAGCAAGGCTACGGGGCTTTCTGGATGACATATGTGCCTTCGAGGTCAGGCGCTTCGCGCCTCACTCACGATATGACAGGATCAGGCTTCGGCAGGTGCATAGGAGCCATCTTCACGATGGACTTCCTTGCCGGTCAGGCCCGGGGTGAACACGCAAGCCAAGTGCATGGTCTTGGTGGCTCGCAGCAGGTGATCATCGTGCTCGTTGAGGATATAGATGTCGCCCGGCTTGATCGGCCAGATCTTGCCATCAGCCAAGGTTTCGACCTCACCCTCACCTTCCATGCAATACACCACTTCATAGTGATGCTTGTAATGGATGTGGGTCTCGGTGCCTTCAAAGATGCGAGTGATATGGAACGAACACTTGCCACCATCTTCATCGAGCAGCAGACGCGTGCTATCCCAGTTGCCATTCTCCGCCTTGACCAGACGATCGGTACTGCGGGCTTCTTCGAGATTGCGAACGATCATGTGTTTTCCTCACTAGGCTGCCTGACATCGACAGCTGACAGATGGCGATTACCGTAACGAAGGGATGACCTGGGTGGGCAATCGGTGGGGATGGCAAGCCAAGGGGCTCACCAACGACCCGCGGGGCACCGATGACCGGGCGCCCCGCGGGAAGACAACGTTACTTGGACAGCACTGCGGCAGCGTTTTCCTCGATGATATCGAGGGCTTCCAGCAGGTCTTCGTCGCGGATGGTCAGCGGGCAGAGGCACTTGACGACCTGGCCAGAGTGACCACTGGTCTCGATGATCAAGCCCTGCTCGAAGCAGCGTGAGGTGATGGCATCGGCCAGCTCACCGTCACGGACATCGATACCACGCATCAGGCCACGGCCCTTCTCGTGCGCTTCGAAGCCGTTTTCGCGGGCCTTGGCGGCAATCTTCTGAAAGCGGTCTTCTACGATACGACCCTTGCGCTGGATATCGCGCTCGAACTTGTCATCGCTCCAGAAGTGGCGCAGCGCGGCGGCGCCGGTCACGAAGGCCAGGGCGTGGCCACGGAAGGTGCCGTTGTACTGGCTCGGCTTCCACTGGTCCAGCTCGGGACGCATCATCACCATCGCGAACGGCACACCTGAGGCAGACAGCGACTTCGAGTTGCAAACGATGTCCGGCACGATGTTGGCGTGCTCGAAGCTGAAGAACTTGCCGGTACGACCACAACCCGCCTGGATATCATCGACGATCAGCAGGATCTTGTGCTCCTTGCACAAGGCATCCAGGCGCTGGAGCCATTCAATGGAGGCCGGGTTGATACCGCCCTCACCCTGCACGGTCTCGACCAGCACTGCTGCCGGGCGATCCAGGCCGCTGGAGGAATCCTTGAGCAGCTTGTCGAGGTAGGCAACGGTGTCGATGCCCTCACCCATGTAGCCATCGTAGGGCACGAATTGCGCACCCTGCGCGGGCAGACCCGCCGCGTCACGAAACTTGGCGTTACCGGTGGTGGCCAGGGCACCCATGGTCACACCATGGAAACCGTTGGTGAACGACACGATGTTGTGACGGCCGGAAACCTTGCGCGCCAGACGAATGGCAGCTTCAACCGCGTTGGTGCCGGTCGGCCCCGGGAAGTGGACCTTATAGTCCAGGCCACGCGGCTTGAGGATCACTTCCTCCAGCGCTTCGAGGAAATCGCGCTTGGCGGAAGTCCACATATCGAGGCCGTGGATGATGCCATCATTGCTGATGTAATCGACCAGTGCCTTCTTGAGTACCGGATGGTTATGCCCGTAGTTGAGCACACCGGCACCGGCGAGGAAATCGATGTAGCGCTTGCCGTCCTCGGTGAACAGGTGGGCATTCTGCGCCTTGGTGAAAACGGTCGGGAAAGAACGCGAATAAGTGCGTACCTCGGATTCCATCTGTTCGAGAATCTGCGTATTCATGCTGTCACCTCCCTGGTGATGGATGGCCGAGTACTGAGATGGCCATACCAGAATGTAAAGACGATCCAACGAATGACACTGACCCTATCTCACTCACACATGGGGTCAGCAGGAGATGTCACAACCTTCCTGTCGTGAACATCTGCCGGACGGGGCGTGATTCTTCTCGACGACCGACACAAGAATCATGACGGCGCCCCGTCCAGGACTTCTAGCGACTTGCTACACGCCCTTGCTGCACAAGAGCATTGAGCGCATCGAGCACTTAGATATCACTCGGCAGGAACGGGCCGATGCGCACCAGATTTTCGGCAAGGTGCACGCCACCCAGCTGGTCAGAAGAGAAGTACTCTCGCGAGTGCAGCGGCACCTGCCAGCGTTCGGCGAGGCGAGTGAACAATGCCCAGGACGCCTCGTTATCCGGCGTGATGGTTGTCTCGAGATGACGCACGTGCGCCATTTCGGGACGCTTCATCACGGCTTCGATCAAGCGGCGTGCAAGGCCAGTACCACGCGCCTTCTCACCGACGGCGATCTGCCACAGGAAGAAGGTCTGCGGGGCGTCGTTGCGGGTGTAACCGGAAACGAAGCCGACGACCTCACCTTCCTCATCTGTCGCGATGGCGCAGCTGTCACGGAATTGCGTGGCCAGCAAAACGTACGAATACCCTGAATTGAGGTCCAGCGGCGGGCAGGCCTTGACCAGCTCATAGATGCCCCAACCATCATCGGTCGTCGGCTGACGAATGAACAACGGCGCGCTGGCGCGGTTGATCACGGCATCGTGGGTGTGGTGGGCCAGGCCCTGAATCGTGGAAGTCATTGTCATGGTTTTCATAAAATATTTCGCAGTTGGCGAATTCGCTATAAACCATAACAAACCGTTATGGATGTCGCAAACCATAAATTATTCTCGTGAAGCGTATGGATAACGTAGAATTATCCCAAGCCCTGTATCGGTGAGCGTGCAAGCTGGGGCCAATACCGAGCAACACTCGCCCTTGCCCCCGACGCTGGTTTATCTCCACTAGACGCAAGACGGCGCCCCGAGGGGCGCCGTCTTGTTGGCTGCGTGTGCGGCATCTGACCTTGCTTTCGTTGAAGCTGCCGCTGAGGCGGCTTCTGCTCTAGTGCTTGAGTCTAGCTAGTGCTTGAGAGCCCCGGGGCTTCCGTCACTGCTGTTTCTGCCCCTCACGCTTCTTGCTTGCGATCGCGACAATCTGGCCCAGCTCATCATGTCGACTGAACTGCACCGCGCAATTGCGGCCTTCGTGTTTGGCGGCATAGAGCGCCATGTCGGCATTGTGTGATAGCTGTTCACGGTCGCTGCCATGCTGAGGGGCGATGGCAATCCCGATGCTGCAGCCCACTTCCAACTTGTGCTCTTCATACAGGAAAGGCTTGCCCAGACTGTCGATGATGCGCTGGGCCAGCTGGGCGAGTTCCCCGTGGCGCCCCAGATTCGCCTGGATGTCGGCATTGTGGACCAGCACCACGAACTCATCGCCTCCCAGACGCGCGACGAAATCGCCCTTGCGCACCACCTGATTGAGTCGCTCCGCGATCACCTTGAGCGCCACATCCCCGGCGGCATGCCCGTGGGTATCATTGATGGGTTTGAACTTGTCGATGTCCAGCATCAGACACGCCAGCTGCCCACCTTCGTCACTGACGCTCTCAAGGCAATGCTCGACCCGCTCATAGAAATGCTGCCGATTGGGCAGTCCCGTCAGAGAGTCATGCATCGCCAGTTGTGTGATGCGCTTCTTGTAGTTGTTACTCTCGATGATGTTGTACTTGAACTTCTGCAGCGCCCGCGCCATCTGGCCCACTTCATTGGTGTGCTGGGTGCTGTCGATCACCACGCTGACATCGTCATTGGCCAGGGTATTCATGGTCTGGGTCAGACGACGTATCGGCACCAGCACATAACGCCCGAACAGCCACATCGAAATGCCGATCAGTACCACGATCATCGCCAGCGCCAGGCCATTGACCACTGGGGCGAGCGTGGCCAGCAGCTTGAGCGTCTTGCCGACCGCGGCAGAGGTGGCCCCGATCCGCATGCGGGTTTCATGATCCAGCACCGCCAGTGCGTCAAGCGCCTGTGCCTCATTGACCCTGACCTGCTGATCGATCTCACGCGGCGAAAGCTCTGCCTGCTCGTCATGCAACTGGCTGACCTTGTTCAAGCGATCACTGTAGGACTGGATGACATCGGCAATATCGCGAATGGCACGCTGCTCGGCAGTATTCATGCCCATCTCACGATATGCCGCCAGTGTTGCTCGCAGCGACTCGAGGTCCTGCGCCGCCTGTTGGCCGTAGATGGCATCACTGCGCAGTACGTAATTCTTGAAGTGGTGGATCATCTCGCCATAGCCAAGATCACGTCGCAGGTTGGCCACCAGTCGCGCCTTACCCATGCCGTCCTCAAGCGGGTTGTCATTTTCACGTAGCTCACCGACGGAGATACGACGCAAGGTATCTAGCCCCGAGACAGCCTGGAAATCGTCAATCTTTACCACCTTGTCGATATCGGTACTCGAACGCCCCTGCTCGATCATCTCGCGTATTCTGGGAATCATCTGCTCATAGCGACTGATGGTGGCACGCAGACCCGCCAACGCCATTTCCTCTCCTTGTGATAACCCGAGGTTTTGATAGCGGTTAAGAGCACTACGTGCGGCCCCAATCTCGCTTTGTATCTCAACGATCAAGTCAAGGTCCTGACGCAATACAAGATTCTTGAAATCATGCACCATGCCGCCATAGCCTAGGGCCTTGGTCAGCTGACCCTCCAGGCGCGGTTTGTCAGAGCGCGCCTGCTGATATTCCTGCCAGTCGCGCTGCAGGTCGGTCACGTTACTGGTAATGAATGCCAACACGACCAACAACACCAGCCCCGCCAAGGCAGAGAGCACACAGATGATGATGTTGATGGTGCGAAAGCGCATGTTGGCCAGACTCATGAAGGCTATCTCTTGACGATGGAAGGAAACGTTCGACGAAAAACTCGTCACGCCGGACAGCCAATGGGCGCGGCCAGCATGATAAATATACTGCCACGATACCAGATAACTCTAATACTTTACTCAGCGGCTTAACCGAGCCTCCCTCCATACGCCGGATGCCCTGGCCATATGCCCCAAACTCGCATCAGGTCGCCTCAAACTGTGAAAGGCTAACGTCGCGCCCATAAAAAAATCTCCCACCGAAAATCGATGGGAGATTGCGTTTCTGGCCTGTACTTGGTTCGTCTCTGGCCTCGGCCCTAGTCACGGGTCTGAAGCCAGGCCCGACCTTAGCTGTAGTAGGCGTTGGTCGTATCGGTGTGATCGGTGACGTCACGCACACCGGTTAATTCCGGGATACGCTCCATCAGCGTCTTCTCGACACCATCCTTCAGCGTCAGATCGACGGCGGAACAACCCTGGCAACCGCCACCGAACTGCAGCACGGCGACCTGCTCTTCGGTCAGCTGCACCAGCTTGATCTCGCCACCGTGAGCCGCCAGACCCGGGTTGATCTCGCTGTAGAGCAGGTAGTTGATGCGGTCTTCCAGCGGGCTGTCCGCGTTGACCTTGGGCATCTTGGCATTCGGCGCTTTGATGGTCAGCTGACCGCCCATGCGATCAGCATTGAAGTCGACGGTCGCCTCTTCCAGGAACGGTACGCTGTGCGTGTCGAGATAGACCTTCAGCTTCGGCAGATCCAGGATCTCATCCGTCGGCTCTTCTTCGCCCGGACGGCAGTAGGCGAGACAGGTCTCGGCATACGGCGTGCCCGGCTGGGTGATGAAGATACGTACGCCGATGCCCTCGACGCTCTGCTTCTCGAGCAGCTCGGCAAGATACTCCTGGGCGCTATCGGTAATCTGGATGCTCTCACTCATGGCGCAGAGACTCTCTTGATGTCAGGTGACTAATGGCTCCATGTTAAGGAAAACCTGCTGCACTCGCAATCCTGAGCAAATCACTCGGGTTTGATCCCCCGCGCGCGACTACTCCTTGGCGGGCACTCCTGACTGACTCATGTTGCGCATGAATCATGCTCATCGTGACGATTCTGCAGTCTGATACGATAGCCCCATCTGGCCAGGCAGGGATTTCGTGAGCGGATCCCTCGCCAGCGCCTCTCAATAGCAATGAGTTCGCGCCTGCGGCGTGTGCCTTTCTCGGCAAAGTACTGGCCTGGCAAAGTGCTGGCTTGGCAGAGAAAGTTGCACGCCCGGGATACAACGCGACAGGTCACGCACGCTGGAGTCCGTCATGGCGCAAGCCCAATTTCCTGTTCCTTATTCTCTGCCACTGCCCGACGCGCTGAGCCAGGCGCTGCAGGAACGTATCCTGATCCTCGATGGCGGCATGGGCACCATGTTGCAGAGCTACGGGCTGGAGGAGGAAGACTTCCGTGGCGAGCGCTTCGCCGACTGGCCCAGCGACATCAAGGGCAACAACGACCTGCTGGCGCTGACCCGACCGGACATCGTCGAGGCGATCCACCGCGCCTACTTCGAGGCCGGCGCCGACATCGTCGAGACCAACACCTTCAATGCCACTCAGCTGTCGCAGTCCGATTACGGCATGCAGGCACTGGTCCACGAGATCAATCTCGAATCGGCACGCCTGGCGCGCAAGACGGCGGACGCCGTGGCCGCCGAGACCGGCATCCCGCGCTTCGTCGCCGGGGTGCTTGGCCCGACCAGCCGCACCTGCTCCATCTCGCCGGACGTGAATGACCCCGCCAAGCGTAACGTCACCTTCGATAGCCTGCGCGACAACTACCGCGAAGCCGCATTGGCACTCTTCGAGGGCGGCGCGGACCTGATCCTGATCGAGACCATTTTCGACACCTTGAATGCCAAGGCGGCGATCTACGCCCTTGAGGAGCTGTTCGACCAAGGCCATCCGCGCCTGCCGGTGATGATTTCCGGCACCATCACCGATGCCTCGGGACGCACACTATCCGGCCAGACCACTGAAGCCTTCTGGAATTCGGTACGTCATGCCCGCCCACTGAGCGTCGGCCTCAACTGTGCCCTAGGCGCCGAGGAGCTACGCCCCTATCTACGCGAGTTGTCCGAGAAGGCCGATACCTTCATTTCCGCGCATCCCAATGCCGGCCTGCCCAATGAATTCGGCGAATACGACCAGACGCCCGATGAGATGGCCGAGATCATCGGGTCCTTCGCTGCGGCAGGTCTGCTCAACATCATCGGTGGATGCTGTGGCTCCACCCCGCAGCACATCCAAGCGGTCAAGCGCGTGGTGGCCCAGTACCCGCCACGCAAGGTACCCAACATCGCGCCGGCCTGCCGCCTGTCGGGGCTTGAGCCCTTCAACATCCAGCCGAACTCCCTGTTCGTCAATGTCGGTGAGCGCACCAACGTCACCGGCTCCGCGCGCTTCCGCCGCCTGATCAAGGAGGAGGACTACACCACCGCGCTGGAAGTCGCCCTCGAACAGGTCGAGAACGGCGCCCAGGTCATCGACGTCAACATGGATGAAGGCATGCTGGAGTCACAGGAGGCCATGGTGCGCTTCCTGAACCTGATCGCCTCCGAGCCGGACATCTCGCGCGTGCCGATCATGGTCGACTCCTCGAAGTGGGACATCATCGAGGCGGGGCTCAAATGCATCCAGGGCAAGGCGGTGGTCAACTCCATCTCGCTCAAGGAAGGCGAGGAAAGCTTCCGGCAGCAGGCGCAGATCTGTCGCCGTCACGGCGCCGCTGTGGTGGTCATGGCCTTTGATGATGTCGGCCAGGCCGATACCTATCAGCGCAAGATCGAGATCTGCGAGCGCGCCTACCGGATGCTGGTCGATGACATCGGCTTCCCGGCCGAGGACATCATCTTCGACCCCAACATCTTCGCCATCGCCACCGGCATTGAGGAGCACAACAACTACGGGGTCGACTTCATCGAGGCCACGCGCTGGATTCATGACAACCTGCCCCACGCGATGATTTCGGGTGGCGTCTCCAACGTGTCCTTCTCGTTCCGTGGCAACAATCCGGTCCGCGAAGCGATCCACTCGGTATTCCTCTATCACGCCATCCAGGCGGGCCTGAGCATGGGCATCGTCAACGCCGGCCAGCTGGCGCTCTACGATGACCTGCCCGAAGAGCTGCGTGACGCCGTCGAGGACGTGGTACTCAACCGCCGCGGTGACAGCACCGAGCGTCTGCTCGACATCGCCGACAAGTACAAGGGCGATGGCAGCAGCGGCGAGAAAAAAGAAGACCTCGAATGGCGCAGCTGGTCGGTCAACAAGCGCATCGAGCACGCGCTGGTCAAGGGCATCACCGTCCATATTGAGGAAGATACCGAAGAGGCACGCCTGCAGGCTACCCGACCCATCGAGGTCATTGAAGGGCCGTTGATGGACGGCATGAATGTGGTCGGCGACCTGTTCGGCGCGGGCAAGATGTTCCTGCCCCAGGTGGTGAAGTCGGCGCGCGTCATGAAGCAGGCGGTCGCGCACCTGATCCCCTTCATCGAGGCCGAGAAGAGCGGCGAGACCCAGGCCAAGGGCAAGATCGTCATGGCAACCGTCAAGGGCGATGTCCACGACATCGGCAAGAACATCGTCGGCGTGGTGCTTCAGTGCAACAACTATGAGGTGATCGACCTGGGCGTGATGGTGCCGGCGGAGAAGATCCTGCAGACCGCCATCGACGAGAAGGCCGACATCATCGGGCTTTCCGGGCTGATCACGCCGTCGCTGGACGAGATGGTCAATGTCGCCAGGGAGATGCAGCGCCGTGGATTTGAATTGCCGCTGCTGATCGGTGGTGCGACTACGTCCAAGGCACACACCGCAGTCAAGATCGAACCGCAGTATGAGCAGCCGGTCATCTATGTCACCGACGCCTCGCGCGCGGTGGGCGTGGCCTCGCGGCTGCTGTCGCCGGAACTCAAGGCAGCCTATGTCGATCAGATTCGCACCGAGTACGCCGTGGTACGCGAGCGCAACGCCAAGCGCCGCCCCAAGGCCGCGGATCTCGACTACCGCGAGGCGCGCAAGCGCCGTTTCCAGCCCGATTGGGAGCATTACACCCCGCCGGCCCCCAGCTTCACCGGCCTCAAGGTCTTCGATGACTACGATCTGAATGAACTGGTCGAGCGCATCGACTGGACGCCCTTCTTCATGAGCTGGCAGCTGGCGGGCAAGTACCCGAAGATTCTGCAGGATGAGACGGTCGGGGAAGCGGCGCGTTCGCTGTTTGCCGATGCCAAGGTGATGCTGCGCAAGCTGATCGATGACAAGGTGCTGTTGGCGCGGGGCGTGATCGGCTTCTGGCCGGCCAACTGTGTTGACGACGACATTCTGGAAGTCTACGCCGATGAGACACGCACCCAGGTCGTCGAGCGCCTCCATCACATCCGTCAGCAGATGACCAAGAATCGTGATGGCATCTGTCACAGTCTCGCTGACTTCATCGCCCCGCGTGACAGCGGCAAGCCGGACTGGGTCGGTGGCTTCGCCGTGACTACGGGGCATGGCGCGGACGAACTGGCCAGGGAGTACGAGGCGGCTGGCGATGATTACAACGCCATCATGGTCAAGGCGCTGGCGGACCGTCTCGCCGAAGCCTTTGCCGAGCGCCTGCACGAGCGCGTGCGCAAGGAGTTCTGGGGCTACGATAGCCAGGAAGTGCTCGACAATGAGGCATTGATCGCCGAGAAGTATCGCGGCATTCGCCCGGCGCCCGGCTATCCGGCCTGCCCTGACCACACCGAGAAGGCCACGCTGTTCCGTATGCTCGAACCGGAAAAGCATGCCGGCATGGTGTTGACCGAGAGCTTTGCCATGTGGCCGGCGGCCGCCGTCTCTGGCTGGTACTTCGCGCACCCGGAGTCGAAGTACTTCTCCACCGGCAAGATCACCCGTGATCAGGTGCAGTCCCTGGCGAGCCGCAAGGCAATGGAGCTTGGCGAGATGGAACGCTGGCTGTCGCCGGTGCTGAGCTACGATCCCGACGCCGATTGATCCCCTCCATCAGCCGCACCGCCGATTGATGCAGCCAACGTCAGCTTTACGCGCCTCACCTCTCAGGAGATGGGGCGCGTTGTCGTCTGAGAAGCGATGTCTTCATTTGCCGAGCGCGCTATTATGGCGTTCTTCCTTGTCTGCTGTCGTGAGTCGCCCGTGCTGCTGTTGTCACTGCTTTGTTTATCACTCTCCTCTTTGTCTCTGCTCGGTTTATCGCTGTTCTGCTTATCGCAGCCCAGTTCACTGATTCCCCGTTTGTCAGCCGCATTCGAGGCTTGTGTCTCTTCCTGCTCTTCTCACTTTTCCGACTCCCTGCGTGGGAGCGTCTGATGCTGGGGGATCTTGCGCGCAACACGCGAATACTGAAACTGGCGCTGCCGATCATTGGGGCGATGCTGTCGCAGAGTCTGCTCAATCTGATCGACGCGGCATTGGTCGGCAGTCTGGGCGAAACGGCGCTGGCGGGCGTGGGGATCGGTGGCTATGCCATGTTCATGGTCACGGCGCTGATCTTCGGGCTGTCCTCCGCCGTCCAGGCACAGACCTCGCGGCGCTTGGGCGAAGAAGTCCCTGAGCGTTGTGGCGAAGGCCTGAATGCCGGCCTGGTGCTGGCGTTGTCGATCGGCATCCCCGTCACCCTCGCCTGCCATCACTGGACTGAGCCGCTGCTGTCGTTGATCAATGACCAGCCCGGTGTGCATGAAACGGCCTCCTCGTATTTCCAATGGCGTGTGCTGGGGCTGATACCGGTCGCAATGGCGTTCTGTTTCCGAGGCTTCTGGAATGGCCTGCAGCGCACCGGCATCTATCTGCGCATCATGTTGATAACCCAGGCGGTCAATGTCGTGCTCAGCATCATCCTGATCCACGGTCTGTTCGGCGCCCCTCAGATGGGCGCGGATGGCGCCGGGGCCGGTACGACACTGTCCCTGCTAGTCGCATTGGCACTGTGGGTCAAGGCGACGCTGGGCGAGCGCAGTCTGCACGGCGTCCTACACGCCTGGCCGCCAATGACACATTACCTGACGCTGCTCAAGCTAGCGGTGCCCCACTCCTTTCAGCAGCTATGGTTCGCGGCGGGCTACGCAATGCTGTTTTGGATACTCGGTCAGATCGATGCGGCCAGCGTAGCGGTCGGCCATGTGCTGGTGAATCTCTCCCTGCTGCTGATATTGCCCGGGGTCGGACTAGGGCTGGCCGCCATGAGTCTAGTAGGCCAGGCCCTGGGCAGCGACGAGCATGAAGAGGCCCATCGCTGGGGGTGGGACACCGTGCGTGTGGCACTGCCGTGTTTGTTACTGCTGGGCTTGCCGCTGTGGGTCGCGCCTGAAAGTGTGCTCGGGCTTTTTCTGCATCGTCCGCAATTGATTGAACTTGGCGTGCTACCGTTGCAGATGACCGCCGCCATGATCGTGCTCGACTGCACCGCCATCGTGCTGGCCCAGGCACTGCTGGGCGCCGGCGCCCATCGCACCGTGATGCTTGCCACCTTGAGCCTGCAGTGGCTGTTGTTTTTGCCCGCGGCTTGGTGGTGGGGCGTCCATCAGGAAGGCGGCCTTGTCGCCATTTGGGCGATTCAGCTCGCTTATCGACTGCTCAACTCGTTTGTCTTCGGCCTTATCTGGCAACGCAGGTCGTGGCAGACACTGCGCCTTTGAAGCCTTCAAGAGCCACCTCAGTTCTTGACTGACGCTTATACCTTGAATGCACCTCACCAGCGGCCCTTAATGCCTCTCTTTTTTCAGATCATTACGTATATTGCTAATAAATGAATATACGTTTCTTGATCGTTGAATGCCGATAAGTGACAGCCTTCAAAATGGGGCAGCAATTGCGATCTGAATATCGTACCCTGACTGTATTGTAAAAAAATGTAACAAAAAGAGGAGAGGTAATGGCCACTTTAACCATCAGCACCAGATGGCAGCAGCAAGGGTCGCGACAACTGTTAACCCTATTTTGCTGTTTGGCCATAAGCGGAGTAGTTGATGCCTATCCTATTAACAGTTCACTTGCTCTCAATGACAACACTCCCCACCCACCTATCGCTGATACACAAACAGCAGATTTATCTAATTTTTCTATCAACTCAGGTAACCCGATTAACGTGGATGGCACAGAGGCAATGAAGGCCCAAGACTCACTTGCCGTAACCTTCGTCAATCCCGGGCTTCGGGGAGAACGTTTCTGGGATATGGTGACAGACACCATGCAGGCAGCTGCCCACGACCTGAACATCACCTTGAAAGTTGTTTATGCAAAGCGCAACCCATTTCTTCTCAAGAAGCTTGCTCTTCAAGCTTTAGAGGACCCAACCCCCCCTGATTATTTAGTGCTGGTCAATGAAGAGCAGGCTGCATCCGAGCTGCTTAAGACCTCGGATAGCTATCGCACGCGTGTTGTAATGCTGTTGAATGGCCTCACTCGCGAACAGGAACAGGTACATGGAAGCCCTGGGACTATCCATCCTGCGTGGATTGGTAGTGTCATCCCTGATAACTATACTGCTGGCAAGCGTATGGCTAACCAGCTAATCAAAGAAGCTCGACAGGTATCCCCCACGGGGCAACTGCGTGGACTCGCTCTAATCGGCGATACGCTGACCCCGGCCTCGATTGCACGTAACAGCGGTATGCTGGCCGGCTTTGCACAAGACGAGGCCTTTCAGTTAGATCGCATCATCGAGGCGCGCTGGAATACTCAGGATGCCCAACACCTTACTGGGAAATATCTCAAGTGGACCAACCATTCTAACGGCCAAAATGATCTGGTCTGGGCTGCGAACGATGCCATGGCCGAGGGCGCAATCCTTGCAATCGAATCTGCTGGGCTCACGCCAGGCAAGGACGTATTGGTGGCGGGCCTTAACTGGTCGCCGGAGGGCATCAGCATGGTATCAGACCGGCGCTTGCTGTTAACAGACGGCGGGCATTTCATGGCAGGTGCGTGGTCAATGGTGATGGTGAGGGATCATGCCACTATCGAGGGATGGGTCCCCAGAACCGTCAACTTCCCGATGAGCGCCATCACCCATGACAATGTAGAGCTTTACGGCCCCCTTCTGAAAACCCCTGACTGGAGAAGCGCAGATTTCAAAGCTTTTGGATTACAAGAATCCCAGGGCGTCTATGACTTTGACCCGATGACGGTATTGATACAGATGATTGGGCAGCAGGAAGATGATATTGCCCAATAACAGTGGTCCCCCTCAATGAGGATGATCACTGATAGGTCGCAGAGCGATTTTTATTGCCGCCACTAGTCTTCGCTACGATGCTGGAATTAAGGGACCATCATGAGACTGACACACCTACTCTCCCCGCAACGTTGCCTCAAAATGACTAGGGTGGGCATCGTAACCACGATGTTATGTTCTCCTTTGCTAGCTCATCAGGCTGGGGCGCTGAACGCCATTCCCTTCAAGCCCATCAAACATGTAGTGTTCCTGAACCCTGGTCATGCTACAGAAACTTTTTGGGCACAGATGATCAAGGCGGCTTCTGTCACAGCTGCCTCGCTGGGGATGAAATTGGAAGTTGTCAGTGCCAATCGCAATACCGACGAGTTTTTGCGTCTGGGCACACAGGTAATGATGCGCCAGCCCCCTCCCGACCTGCTGATCACCACCAATAATCACGGCCTTGCAATGCCAATACTGGCCACCAGTGACACCACTGGAGTACCAGTCATGATTGTGCTCAACAGCCTGTCACCTCAGCAACACAAGGCCGAGGGCAAGCCCCTTGGCCGCCATGCCTATTGGCTGGGAAGTGTCTCGCCTGATCATCAGCAAGGTGGTCATGACACCATGCAGGCACTTAGAGAACGATATAACAAAGTGCATGGCAAATCTGAGGGCGCTGTTATTGCCCTTGTGGGGGGGCAACACGACGAAGCGTCTCACCTGAGGCTGCGCGGGATGCAAGATGCCCTGCGCAATGCCCCCTACCTGTACGTGGATAGAACATACCAAGCCAATTGGAACTATGAGGATGCATTCGAGGTAGTGGACCGCTATGTAAAGCGTCAGCAAAGCAGCTTGCCACTGCGGATCATCTGGGCTGCCAGTGACATGATGGCGATTGCAGCGATCGACGCGCTGAAGCTCAATGACTTGCGCCCAGGTGAGGATGTACTTGTCGCTGGCATGGGCTGGACGCGCGAAGGGCTTGATCATCTACGTACCGGTGAAATGGAGGCAAGTGCGGGAGGTGACGCCTTGGCGACTGCATGGTCACTGGTGTTGCTGGCAGCTGTCCAGCAAGGGGTGATCACACCTGAATCGCTCGGCACCCGCTACTACACCATGGGCCTGGCAACGAGTGCTGACCCCGGTTCTTATCTCGACGAGATCTCGATGGAAGTACTAGCGCTCAAGCCGATGGGGTGGTTAGTAGAGATGGTGGCGACCCTGCCAGACAGCGCCGCACCTTTCCTACCATCAGCGCCACACCAAGCCTCCACCGCCGATACGCTGGGCCATGAGCCTCTGGCTCCTGCCACCGAGGGAGAACTGGGTGATGAATGATGATTCGAAGCTCGCAAGGACTCCCGATACGGCGGCCAATAGTAATAGCGAGCGTGCGTCACCGCTCAGATGGCGAATACTTCGGATACTTGCCCCGCTAGTGTTCGCCATATGTGCCATCAGTGGAATTGCGAGCTACCACCTTTATGCCAGTAAAGCCGTTGAGCACATGCAAGATGATCAACGAGAGATGATGGACATCGTGGCTCTGACGCTGCCCGACGCCATATGGAACTTTGACGATGAAAGAGTCCAAGCTTACCTTGAGGCTCTTAGCCATCAGGATAGCGTCCATGCCGTGCGCTACTTCAATCAGGAAGGTGAACTCGTCGAAGAGATTGTAAAGGAAGGGACAGCATTGGAACCTGCCACGCTTTCGAAGAACCTTATTTACCAGAATTCGCTGGTCAAGCAAGCTGTTGGCAAGCTTGAGCTGCAGAGCACCAATGCCACGTTACTCGCCGCACGCTATCAAGGCGGAGCTGTACTATTCGCGATTGCTCTTATTATCATTCTATTGACTCTGCTGACGCTTTCTTGGCAATTAAAGCGTTATGTGGCGATCCCTTTGAACGTAGCGATAGATAATATGGGCCAGTTGGAGGGCCAGCATGACACCTTCCATCGAATCCCTTTAACCCGATCATGCGAGATTAATAGGGTTATCGTGCAGTTGAACAAGCTGGGAGAGCGACTTTTCAATATGATGGAAGCTCTACGCAAAAATGAAGAACGCTATCAGCACTTCTATCGAGATACTCCTGCATTACTACTGGTTATCGACTCTAAGGGCACTGTACAAGATGCCAGTGAGAAAATGCTGGAGGTGACCGGATGGGCACGTGAACATCTTGTCGGCATGTGCTTCCGTACTCTCTTCAGCAGCCAGAATGGCAATCACATCCATCGCATCAGTACGGCCTTGCGACTGGGCAATGCCTGCAACGATCTGGTGATGACCTTGAGCTGCCAACACCAGGAAGACCGTCAGGTACAGCTAGTCATTCCGGCCTCCAAAGGCAGTCAGTCCAAGGGCACAATGATACTACTGACTGACATCACCGAACTGACCAAGACCCAGCAACGTCTGATGGAGCATCAGCTGATTGACCCCTTGACGCAGTTACCCAACCGACTATCGCTCAATCAGCATGTACAGCAGTTGATCGCACGCGATGCTGTCTTTGGCTTGCTGCTAGTCAATATCGATCGATTCCATAGCATCAATCACCACCTGGGGCCGATAGATGGTGACCTGCTGTTGAAGGAGGTTAGCGCACGATTGAAAGAATGTGGCCCTGCCTGGATCGGACGTATTGGTGGTGATGAATTCGTCATGACCTGTGATATCAATGACTTGCGTAAAATTGCACACCAAATTAAAACCGCCTTCTGCACCCCACTACTCAAGGCTGGCGAACCCATCGACCTCAGTCTGAGCATGGCGGGCCTAGAGGCCCAAGCAAATGATGAGAGCCCCAGTCGTCTGATGCGTCTGCTGGAACTCACTATGGTGAATATCAAACATGATGGGGGCAATCAATACCGTACCTGCGTCCGCGATAGCGCGCTGGAAGATGGGGAACCGTTACTCCTGAAAGAGCGCATGATTCGTGAAGCCTTGACCATGGGCTGGTTCCGCCTTTATCTACAGCCCATCTTCCGAGCGGCCAGCCCGGACCTGGATACCCCGGAAATGCTGGGCGCCGAGGGCCTGATCCGCCTTGAACATCCTGAACTAGGCATGGTGCCCCCCAATGAATTCATTCCGGCGGCAGAAAAGACCGGACAGATCGTCGAGATCGGCAACTGGGTGTTGGAAGAGGCTGCCGTCATTCTGTGTGAATGGCGACGGCTCGGGATCGAGGAACACTATCTATCCATCAATGCCTCCGTCCTCCAGTTCAGAGATCAAGGCATGCTGAACCAACTCGAGTCACTGCTCGAGCGCTACCCGATACGCCCCTCACAGCTTGTGATCGAGGTCACCGAGAACCTGATGCTCGACGGTAAAGACAGCCTGCACTATCAACTTCAGGCCATACGTAAATTAGGCGTCAACCTTTCACTGGATGATTTCGGGACAGGCTTCTCATGCCTCTCCTATCTGCATAAACTGCCTTTTGGCATTTTGAAGATCGATCGCTCCTTCGTCATGAATGTCGAGACCAGTCATCGCGACAGGGAGCTGGCGCGGGTCATCGTCGCGATGGGCCAATCACTCGGCATGCAAGTCGTTGTCGAGGGGGTCGAGGAGCGGGGGCAAGCCGAGTTCTTCAAGGACTTGGGCGTCCACGCCTTTCAGGGCTTTCTCTTCGGCCGCCCGATGCCGCAGCAGGCCTTCGAGGCGCGCTTTCACTCCAATGCTGATGAGCGCGTCAATCTGCTGAAACCTGTCAGGAGCGCACCAGGCAAAGGTCATGGCTAGGGCTGATGTCGTCTGACAGATGCCGTCTTTTCTGCGCAAGCCCGGTATGTGTCAGGCCCTCGCCTGTCGTGAAACCCAAGGTGACATGACCAGACACCCACCCTCAGGCGTCTGGTCTTTTCTTTTTCGCTGCTGGTAGGCAAACTCGACGCGCCCTTCTTAATAACGCTATCATCGAAAACTATGAGGATTTATTCTTTTAAAGAATAAAGAATAGAGGGTATGGTGGCTTCAGCATCAACAAGATTCGCATCAGTAGACGATCAGCTGATGCCCGACCGCAGGACACCCCTGACATGTATCGCTATGACACCTACGACCAGACACTGGTCGACGAGCGGGTAGCTCAGTTCAAGGATCAGATGGATCGCTATCTGGCGGGCCGTCTGGGAGATGAAGAATTCCGCCCTCTGCGCCTGCAGAACGGCCTCTACATCCAGCGTCATGCCCCGATGCTGCGTATCGCCATACCCTACGGCATGTTGAGCGCTGTTCAGCTGCGCGCCATGGCGGCCATCAGCCGTCGTTATGACCGATCCTATGGACACTTCACCACCCGCCAGAATCTGCAGCTGAACTGGCCGAAGCTGGAAGATGTCCCGGCGATTCTCGCCGAACTGGCTCAGGTGGAGATGCATGCGATCCAGACCAGTGGCAACTGTATCCGCAATACCACGACTGACCAGTTCGCCGGTATCGCGGAAGATGAGACCGTCGATCCACGCCCATGGTGTGAGCTAATACGTCAGTGGTCCACGCTTCACCCGGAATTTGCCTATCTTCCGCGCAAGTTCAAGATTGCCGTCACCGGCGCCAGCGCCGACCGTGCTGCCATCCAGGTTCACGATATCGGCATTCGTCTCAACCGCGCCGACGATGGCAGCGTCAAGGCCACCATCCTGGCGGGCGGCGGTCTCGGCCGTACGCCAATGGTCGGCGACATCGTGCGCGAAGACCTCGACTGGCAGCACCTGCTGACCTATCTAGACGCCATCGTGCGTGTCTACAACCAGTGGGGCCGTCGCGACAACAAGTACAAGGCGCGCATCAAGATCCTGGTCAAGGCACTGGGAATCGAGGAATTCCGTCGTCGCGTCGAGGAAGAATGGGCACACATCAAGGATGGACCGGAAACCCTGACCGACTCCGCCGTCACCAAGGCGACCAGCTACTTCCCCGAGCCTGAGCGCCGTGAAGTCAGCGCCGAGGCCATCGAGGCTTATGATACATTGCGCCGCGAGAACCGTGCCTTCGCACGTTTCGTGACCAACAACGTCGTCGGCCACAAGGTGCCGGGCTACAAGGCCGTCACCTTGTCGCTAAAGCGTCGTGAACTGGCCCCGGGTGACGTCACTGCCGACCAGATGGACGCAGTGGCTGATCTAGCGGAGCAGTATGGCTTCGGTGAACTGCGCGTGACGCACGAGCAGAATCTGGTGCTGTCTGACGTGCCTGTCGATGAACTCGAGACACTCTGGAAGGCGTTGGAAGAACTTGGCATGGCCAACCCGACCGTGGGCACGCTGGCGGACATGATCTGCTGCCCGGGTGGCGATTTCTGCTCGCTGGCCAATGCCAAGTCGATTCCCATCGCTCAGGCACTGCAGGACCGCTTCGAAGACCTCGACTTCCTATACGACCTCGGCCCGCTGGACCTGAATATCTCGGGCTGCATGAACGCCTGTGGCCATCACCACGTCGGCAACATCGGCATCCTCGGTGTCGACAAGAAAGGCCAAGAGTTCTACCAGGTCTCGCTGGGCGGACGCAGCGACGACAACGCCACGCTCGGCAAAATTCTCGGCCCGTCCTTCAATGCCGAAGACATGCCGAACGTCATCGACAAGGTGCTGCAGGTGTACGTCGAGCAGCGTCTGGAAGATGAAGTCTTCGTCGATACCTACCACCGCATCGGCATGAAGCCGTTCAAGGAGCGGGTCTATGCCTGAGGTGACTGCAGAAATGACATCAGCACGCGAATTGACCGATCAGCGCCAGGGTGGCGTCATCCGTCAGAACCAGCTGGTGAGCGAAGATGCCTGGCAGGTCGTGCGTCTGGATGAAGACGGCAATCTGCCGAGCCATCAGCAACCCGCCCTACTGCCGCTGGTGGAATGGCAGGCGCTGGTCGCCGCCGGCGAAGGCTCTGATCATCTGGCGCCCTGGCTTGCCAGTGATACCGAGCTCACGCCGGAACTGGGCAAGGCGCTTATGGACGCACCGCTGCTGGCGGTCGACTTCCCGAACTTCAATGATGGCCGCGGTTACACCATCGCCCGCCTGATGCGCGAGCGCTTCGGCTATCAGGGTGAGATTCGCGCCATCGGTGACGTGCTGGTGGATCAACTCCACTACATGAGCCGTTGCGGCATCAGTGCCTTTGCGCTGCGTGACGATCAGTACGTGGAAGATGCCTTGCATGCCCTGAGCTCGTTCAGCGTCAGCTACCAGACCGGCGTCGACCAGAAGACGCCGCTGTTCGCGCGTCGCTGATCGCCCGCTCTTGATCACTCACTGTTACTGCCTTCGGATAGACACTGGATAGAAGGCAATCGCAGCCGAGTGAGCCAAGCAAAAGCCCCCGTCCAGGATGCTCTCCTGGGCGGGGGCTTTTTTCATGCCGGAAGTTTCGTATCTGAAGAATCTTGTCTGACATTTCGTCTCTGTCGTCTGAGCGGCTCATCAGCCGGCGACGACCGTGGACAGCAGTGCCATCCCTCCCACCAGCAGTGCGGCCATCACCAGTCCCACCACCAGAAAGTCCAGCGCATGGCCGTGCTCGAAATCACGCTTGCGGTTGGCCTCCTTCTGGACACCAAAAAATGCTGCCAGTACGGATTTGACTTCATTGATCATGATCGCCTCCTTGTCGGTGACCTCACGCAATTCATCATCTGGGCGCAGGGGTTGTCTGAGGACAGGGTTGTTGAAGCCAGGGTTGACTGGGACAGCACAGGATGCTCGCGCGCATTCCAGCAGAGGGAGCTATGCTCAACTCAGCTCAGGTTGCGAAGCCTGCGCCACTAGACACCAGCCACTATCACTATTGGTCACAATAACGCCAAACACCAGCTGCCCCGCAGGTATTTCCCCCAAGGTTTGCACTCATCAGCTGTCAGATACCATGAGACAGGAGTCCAGAATGCCAGTCGCCAATCAACCGATGCAGCCTTTCGCTGCCATGTTCAGCACCCCACTGCCCTGGATGAATCGACCAGACGACCTCGTGCATCCCCTCGCCCCCTTGATGCGTTGTCAGCAGGTATGGTGGACCCTGAGCCTCAAGGCATATGAGCAGGAAATCGAGTTTATTCGCATGTGGCAGACCAAGAGCATGGAAATGGGCCAGTGCCTGCTATCGACCGGGTTCGTTGACCCTCTCGAGTCGAAGGAGTGCCTGACGGAGATCGTCAGTGATGTGCAGGAACATACCGTCAAGCGCCTGCAACGCCTGCAAGGCCTGACAGATGAATTGAAGGAAGCCATCTGGGAGGAGATCTAAGCCCAAACCCGAGGGCCGGTGGGAGCGTTGTCGAATGGCGCTTGGCATCAAACAGGCAAGCGTTTTCGTCGCTAAGCCAATAAGCCAATAACAAGACGTCAGAAAATCTATCGGGCTAGATAATCCATTAGTTCCAGATGAGCCAAGCGAGAAACGCACAACGCCCAGCCTTCAGGAAGAAGTGCTGGGCGTTGTTCTTGCAGGCTTACACGCTTGCAGGCCTGATCAGGCCATCGCGACACGCAGAGTCATATCTGCACAGCTCAGGTCATAGCTCAAGTGATAGTTCAGGGCTTGCTCAAGGCGGAGTGCAAGAGACGTCAGCCAAGACTAAGGCTTACGCTGAATTCTCTGACTCCGCATCTCCCTTGAAGGCCTCAAGCTCACGCAGCCATGTCTGGGCGGCCTCGCGATCGAGATCGAATTCCGCGATCAGGCTCTCGAGCCGCGCCACGAACTCCGCTTCACGCTGCTGGGCGCGCGCGTCGTCGGCGTCGTGGTTCGACTCAGCGGCGGGCGCAGGCTGAGAAGTGCGATCCAGCGCATTCAGCTCTTCCGCCAACGCCTTTTCGAGCTCATCAAAGAGAGCACGCTGCTTGCGAGCACTGGCAATGATCTTTTCATCATGTCGGTTCATGCACGATTTTCCACTTTTGATCTTGTCGACAACAAGAAGACAACGCTATGAGTTCACTGCAGGACGATGAGCGACAATTTGACTTGCAGCTTATGCACGACACCTTCAACACTCGACCGGCGCGCCTCAAATCAAGATGTTAGCGAGCCTCTTCTGGACAGCCATAGACAAATGACAGATATCTTCTTGAAAGCCATACAGAAAACTAGCTTCATCATGCCCCTTTCAACGCCTGCTCGCAAGACATCGCGCGATACGCAAAGCGCGCAAGTGCCCTGAACTGGGGCTTCGCGGAGTGTTGAGCGCCTTCGCTTGGCATTTGGACGGCAACACCGTAGCGTTGGCTGAATTAGATCGAGGCTTGAAACGACATCTACAGGGCCTTGCGCTAGCCGCTATGCTCGAAACAGTGCCATCATCGCTCTTACCAGCACCACCGCATCACTCATGGATGACGTGACTTGATAATCAAGGATAGTGATCTCTCTCGACATGGGCCAGATACCGGCCCGCCCGATCTTCGCTCCCCGGACAGACAGCGTCCGTTCGGCAAACCCTTGCGCCTGTGGCTGGGGTTGACCGCACTCTCCTTCATCTCGCTGGGCGGCCTGCTGGCATTTCAGGAATCGCAGAGTCGCGAGCAGGACATTCTGCAGGCCCAGGCCACACAGATGCTGGTCGCCAAGGAGCGGCGTCATCAGGCAAGTCTGATGGTAGAGCAGACACTGGGCGTGATCGCCTCACGACATCGCGATTACGAGCATCGCTTGCAACGCCTTCTCATCACCACCATGCGATCCCCGTCGCTGGGCATTAGCCATCTGAGTGGGCGCGATCGCTCCTTTGTCAGCACCGAACTGTTGCGCCAGTTCCCGGACCTGCGCATCAACCCGGACTGGATCGAGATCGCGCAGCTACCCACCACACTACCCCCTGACTGGTGGAATCAGGAGCTGAATCAGCGCCTCAACGCGGGCATGCGCAAGGCACAATTCCTTCGCGGTAGGGATGCCGGGCTAGTTTTTGCCGTGCCTCTGGGGCAAGAGGAAGACAGCCCCGGCGCCGTGCGCCTTGATCGTCGACAGCAGCCGGCCCCTTGGGCGCTGGTGCATATTGACCCAAAGATGGTGGCCTTTCTGGTCGCCAATGAGCTGAGACAGTCTCTGCACGCGAGTATAGAGCGCGAGGAAAGCCGCTATGTCTGGATCAATGAGATATTGGATCCGGCCGGCGGTGAGGGTTATGCACGCCGCTTGATCCATCCTCTGCTGCCCGACACCGAAGGCAAATTGCTGTCGACCGAGTACCAGGACAGCAGTGGCCGCTTCCCGTATCGCACTGAGCTCGAGGGTGTCTTGAAAGGTAGTGGCATCTACTTCGATTACCGCTTCCCCAAGCGCCCCGGCGCCGAGCAGGTCGACAAGACCGCCTACGCCGCCCTGTATCCCCCCTTCCAATGGATCATCGCCAGTGGTGTCTATCTCGATGACATCAGTGAAGCCGCCTTCGAGGCGCACGAAGACTTGATGCAGAAGAAGCACGCGCTGGAGCGTTGGCACTTCCTGATCACGCTGGTGGTGACCTTGATGCTCTGCCTGGCCTTTGGCTATGCCTTCCTACGCCAGTATCGCGAGCGACAGCTCCAGATGCGTCAGCGCATGAATCAACTGGAGCATGAGCTTGAGCAGCGCGGCGAAGACAGGCTCGGGTCGGTAATGCGAATGATCCGCGAGGAACGCTGCCCCGAGCGCTCAGGAGAAGACTTGCTGGCCGCCAACCTTGTCAGCGCCATCGCGACCCGACTCGGGATGGACCGCCAGGAAATCGCCACGCTGGAACGCGTTGCCATGCTGCATGATATCGGCAAGCTGGCACTGCCCGACTCACTGCTGCGGCCCCGCGATGAACTCCATTTCGATCAGTATCACTTGCTGCGTCGCCATGTCGAGATCGGTGCACGCATGATGGAAGATGCCCTGATGGCGCCCGCCGAAGCTGACCTGTTACGTGCCAGCCAGCAGCACATGGTGAATGCCTCACGCAGGAGGGCGCCTCTGAACACCACCGCTGATACGTCCACTCAACCTTCTCAATTCTCACAACCCTCTTCGAGTTTTCCGTCTTCGGGAAGCACAAAAGACGAGCAAGCCTCGACTGATGTTGCAGTAACGTCGCTTGCCGAGACGAGCCTCGCTGCCAGCACTCTGGCGCTGGTCGTGCAGATCATCGAGCTGGTGCGTCACACCAGTGTCAGTGAGGCCCAGGCGCTGTGCGATATCGAACATCGTCATGGTCATCTACCGCCAGAATTGCTGCAGGCGGCGCGTGAAGTGCTGACGGAGCAACCGATACCGCCGGCGCCCACCCTGCATCGACTCTGCCCGCAGCAGGTAGAACGTGACCCGAATCGGTGGCGCGACAGCCACAGTGGCTGCTTCACCCGCGCACTACTGGATGCCGCTCTCGAAGCGCTGGCCCGTGAGTGTCAGGATGCCATGGGGCAGCACATCACGCTGTGTCATCTTCGCCTGAGCCGGATGGGAGGAGCGCGACGCGATGCTGGCGACAGGCAACTTGCGCCACTCGATGCCCAGCTTGGCCCGCACCTGAATGCCTGCTTCTATCCGTTACGTGTCTTCCGCGTCAGCGAGGGCAACTTCATCGTGATGGGGCACCAATGTCGGGATATCTCGCCTGCGCAGAAAGTGACTCGCCGCCCTGAAGGCAATCAGCCACTGTTCGAGGCGCCAACCAATGGCACTGCCTCACCGCCCACCGCCGATTCCCTGGCATCGCTGCTGTCATCGCTGGAGGACACCGCGACGCTCGAGGTCACGCTGCTCGATCTCTCGTGTGCCCAGACACTCAAGGAATGGCAATTGACCCTCAATGGCCACCTGGCTCGCTACCCGCCATCGGCTTGATCCGGTCATGGCGCCAGACTTCTTTTTTATTCCCCACTTCCCTATGACCCGCTTTGCATGTGACCCGCCTTCCCAGGGCCACATAGCGTGACAGGGGCCAGACACCGCGTCTGGCCCCGCTCGTTGTGGGCGCACTGCTTGTGATACCCGCCTTCTTGTCACCTCAAGCCTTGTTAGCTACGTCGAGCGATCTTGCGCGCGACCAAAGTTGAAGTGTTTGCGCCTTGTTGAAATGTCGGACATTTATTAATCTGTGTTCAGACATTTATCCTGATGCTCGGAACCTCATGCATCAGCGCCACGCTCGAAGACGGTGCGATGCAGTGACTCTCTTGATCATCCCCTCATGACAGGCATCTCAATGACCGACTCTCTGGCGTCAGCCTCGTTCGCCACTGACAGCGCCTCAGCTGACGACGCGATCCCACGCAGCATGGAGGCCATCGCCACCTGCATGGCGCGGGAAATTCTCGCGGGTAGCTTCGACCCCGGTGACAGTTTTCCGCGTGAGCTCGATATCTGCCAGCGCTTCGACGCCAGCCGCAACCGTGTTCGCAATGCCTTGGCACAGTTAGTGAGTGCCGGGCTGCTGGAGCGCACCGCCGGGCGTGGCACCATCGTGCGCGAGATGAGCGAATGGCAGCTGCTGGACCCACTGATGAGCCATTGGGTCAGTGGTCTCGACGGCATCAATCCGGACCTGATGCGTGAGATCTACGCCTTTCGCCTGTCCGTCGAGCCCTATGTCAGTGCGCTGGCCGCGATGAAGGCCAATGCCCAGGACCTTGCGCGCCTGGAGCGCGCCTTCGAAGGCATGGTCAATACCGCCAATGACAGCTCGCGCGAGGCGCATGCCGAGCACGATGTCGCTTTCCACGAAGCCATCTACCACGCCACGCACAATCTGGTGTGGACACAGCTTGGCAGTTTGCTGCGCCCTTCCATCAGCCAACTGATCCACAGTACCCAGCAGTCCGCGCAGCAGCATGATCACAGCCATCATCGCGCCAGCCTCGATCGTCACCGTGCGGTGATGGAGGCCATTCGCCTGCGCCAGCCCGAGATGGCACGCACCTGTGCCGAGCGGGTACTGGAGACCGCAGCCCGCGATCTCGGCTTCTCACCGGCCCACCCGCAGCTGGGGCACCGCCGCTTCTGATCCTGATCGGGCGTCAGCTGATGACGACCGATTCCACGACTCGCTTCGCCTGGCGCTGACCCTCATTCAACCTCCCATTCTCAACAAGGATGCATCCGTGAAAATCACCCGACTCAAGACCTGGCAAGTTCCGCCGCGCTGGCTGTTCCTCAAGATCGAGACCGATGAAGGCTGCTATGGCTGGGGCGAGCCGGTCATCGAGGGCCGCGCCGCGACGGTCGAGGCCGCCGTGCACGAGCTGTCCGATTATCTGGTCGGTCAGGACCCGCGCAATATCGAGCACCTGTGGAACGTGATGTACCGCGCGGGCTTCTACCGTGGCGGCCCGATCCTGATGTCTGCCATCGCCGGCATCGATCAGGCGCTGTGGGACCTGAAGGGCCGTGATCTGGGAGTGCCCGTGCACCAGCTGCTCGGCGGCCCGGTGCGCGACAAGATGCGCATGTACGCCTGGACCGGCGGCGACCGCCCGTCAGATGTCGGCGCAGGCGCCAAGGCACTGGTCGATCAGGGCTTCACCGCCTTCAAGATGAATGGCACGCCGGAGATGCAGATCGTCGATTCGCACAAGAAGATCGATGACGCCGTGGCACGTGTCGCCGAGGCTCGTGATGCGGTCGGTCCGGATGTCGGCATCGGCATCGACTTCCATGGTCGCGTGCATCGCCCGATGGCCAAGGCGTTGCTGCGTGAGCTGGAGCAGTTCCACCCGATGTTCATCGAGGAGCCGGTCGCGCCTGAGCACCTGCCGTCCCTCAAGCACATCGCCGAAGGCATCGCGACGCCCATCGCCACCGGCGAGCGCCTGCACACCCGCTTCCAGTTCCGCGATCTGCTGGCGGACGGCATGGTCGACATCATCCAGCCGGATCTCTCCCACTGTGGCGGCATCAGCGAAGGCTTGAAGATCGCCACCCTGGCCTCGGCCTACGATGTGGCGCTGGCCCCGCACTGCCCGCTCGGCCCGCTGACGCTGGCGGCCTCGCTGCAACTGGACGCGGTGTGTCACAACGCCTTCATCCAGGAACAGAGCATGGGAATCCACTACAACAAGGACAACGACGTACTGGATTACCTGGTCGACAAGGATGCGCTGGCGATCAAGGACGGCTTCTGCGCCATTCCGCAGGGCCCTGGGCTGGGCGTCGAGATCGACGAAGCCTTCGTCGAGGAGCGTGCCAAGGTCGGCCATCGCTGGCGCAACCCGCTGTGGACCCACGAAGACGGCTCCGTCGCCGAGTGGTAATGCTGAGCAAACCGCAACGCACACATTGACAACACAGATGCCATGCCAGGACAGGCCTTCCGCCTAAGGCCTGTCACGCTGCAGGAAGGATTCGACATGACTCGTACCGCATCATCCACGCCTGAACGCCCCGCCTTCGCCGACTTTCGCTACCCGGACCTCGAAGGTGCCAGCGTCTTCATCACCGGCGGTGGCTCCGGCATCGGCGCCGCACTGACCGAAGGCTTCCTCGCCCAGGGCGCCAAGGTCGCCTTCGTCGGCCTGTCCGATGCCAGCGAATTCTGTGACGCCATGGAAGCTCGCTACGCCAATCGTCCGTTGTTCATCCCCTGCAACATCCAGGATATCGAGGCGCTGCAGGCGGCCGTCGCTCAGGCGCGTGAGGCCCATGGCCTGATCAACGTGCTGGTCAACAACGCCGCGCGTGACACCCGTCATACGCTGGATGAGTGGACGGTGGAACAGTGGGATGAATCCATCGCCACCAACCTGCGCCCGCAATTCTTCACCGCCCAGGCTGTCGCCCCCGACATGCGCGCGCTGGGTGGCGGCGCCATCATCAATCTGTCCTCCAATAGCTACATGCTGGGACTGGGCGGCTACCCGACCTACGTTACCGCCAAGGCCGGCATCATGGGCATGACCAAGGCGCTGGCGCGCGAGCTGGGCCCGGACGCCATTCGCGTCAACTGCCTGATTCCAGGCTGGGTGATGACGGAGCGTCAGCGCGAGCTGTGGGTCAACGACAAGGACTTGAACGAGTGCATTGATCAGCAATGTCTGAAAGAGGCCATTCCGGTCGAGGACATGATCAATCCGTGCCTGTTCCTGGCCTCCAGCGCCTCGCGCATGATGACCGGCCAGCCGATGGTGGTAGACGGAGGCCGAGTGTGAGCGCCGTCAGCGTCACGCCGGCCTGGATCGCCGTCGACTGGGGCTCCAGCAATCTGCGCGCCTGGGCCGTCACTGGCGACGATGAGGTCATCGCCCAGTCCAGCAGTGCCCGCGGCATGCTGGGACTGGCGGCGGATGAGTTCGAGGATGTGCTGCGCGTGCTGATCAATGACTGGCTGCCCGACGATGCGACGGCTCCCATGCCGGTGCTGATCTGTGGCATGGCTGGTGCGCGTCAGGGCTGGCAGGAGGCGGCTTACCTGCCGTTGCCCACGGAGAAGACGCCTTCCCGTGATGTGCTGGGGGCACTCTCCGAGCAGCTCACCCATGTCTCAACCCGCGACAGCCGCCTTGCCGTCGCCATCGTGCCGGGCCTCTGTCAGCAGCAGCCTGCCTTTGACGTCATGCGTGGCGAGGAGACCCAGCTGGCGGGCCTGGTCGCGGCCCAGCCAGACTACAGCGGTGCGGTGTGTCTGCCCGGCACCCACGCCAAGTGGGCACATCTCGCCAGTGGCGCCATCACCGGCTTCAGCACCTTCATGAGCGGCGAACTCTTCAAGCTGCTGAGTCAGGATTCGGTGCTCAAGCACTCCGTCGCCGCGGGGGATCTCAGCGACGCCGCACAGCGCGATGCCTATCTGGAGGGCATCGATACGGCGCTTGCCGCCCCGGGGCGCACCACCGCCCAGCTATTCGGCATTCGTGCCCGCGATCTGCTCGATACGAGTCTGCCTCAGGGTGACGCTCGCAAGACGGTACTCGGCGCACGCCTGTCAGGCCTGGTGCTGGGGCTTGAGCTGGCGGGCGCCACTGCGGAGCTTTCAGATCACGCCACCATCACCCTGATCGGCGATGCCGTGCTGTGCCAGCGCTATCAGGTCGCGCTGGAACATCTGGGCTATCAGGTCACCACCGCAGCCAACGCCGACATGATTCTGGCGGGGCTCGGACGCATTCAGCGTGCACGATCACCCGCGCAGGTGTCGTCAGCGGCCTGCACATCTGTGAGTCATTGATTCAGTCATGCAGTGGCGCTGTATACCAGCGCCACTGTGATCCACGCCATTGCGCCATCAAACAGCCCCTTTTCTGGAGATCGCCATGAGCCTGCCTCTGGTCGCCATACTGCGCGGTGTGACACCGCAAGACATCATCGCCATCGCCGACGAGATCATCGCCGCCGGCATCACCCGCATCGAAGTCCCGCTCAACTCCCCTCAACCTCTGGAGAGCATCGCCGCGCTGGTCGAGCACTGCGAGCGCGCGCACGGCGGTAAGATCCTGATCGGCGCCGGCACCGTGCTGACCCCACAGCAGGTACGCGATGTACACGCCGCCGGCGGTCGTCTGATCGTCTCACCCAATGCCGATGTCGACGTCATCCGCGAAAGCCGCCGGCTGGAGATGATCTCGCTGCCCGGCATCGTCACCCCGACGGAAGCCTTCGCCGCCCTCGCCGCCGGTGCCTCAGGTCTCAAGCTGTTCCCGGCGACTCAGGTCGGCATCGTCAACATGAAGGCCATGCTGGCCGTGCTGCCCAAGGACACCGAGCTTTATGCCGTCGGCGGCATCGGCAGTGACAACTTCGCCGAATGGCGCGCGGCGGGTGTCCACGGCGCCGGCCTCGGCACGGCCATCTACACGCCTGGCATGAGCGCCGCCGAAGTGGGCGAACGCGCCCGCACGCTGGTCGCAGCATGGCAGGCAGCAGACTGACAGCCACACACGGATGGCGACAAGCCACGTCGCTGCAAGAGCGATGAGAGCGCGCCAATAGCCCATGGGTATAAGCGACCACGGATATCGCAAAGGAGCAGCAGATGACGTCATCACCATGCCTCGGCACTGCCAGGCGCCTCGTCGCCAGTGGCTGCGAGCTAGGCGAAGGGCCGGGCTGGACGCCCGCGACCAAGGCCCTGCCTGCGCGAGTGCGCTGGCTGAACATTCTCGCCGGCGAGCTGCATCATGCCGTCGTGGACGGCAGTGATCACGTTGTAACTCAGCTTGCGCGCCGCACTTCCTACGCAGCCGTTACCCAAGACGGCGATTATCTGCTGGTCGCAGAGGGGATGCTCTCGCGCTTCAATCCTGAGACCGGCACCGTAGAGAATTTCATGCCCTTCGAGGCGGACACGACGCCGGCCACGCGCAGCAATGACGCGCGGGTCGATCGTCACGGCAGTCTGTGGCTCTCGAGCATGGGCTGCAACGCCGAGACCGGCGCCGGCAGCCTCTATCGGCTGCATCGCGGTGAGCTGACCTGCGTGCTCGAGGGGCTGACCATTCCCAATGCGCTGTGCTTCTCGCCGGATGGCCGCCTCGCCTATTTCACCGACACCGTCACCGGTCAGGTGATGCGCTGGCAGCTGGACGCCGATGGCTGGCCACTCAAGTCAGCAGGTGAAGGGTCGGCAGGTGAATACAACGCTCCTGAAGTCTGGGCCGACCTGCGGGATGCCGGCGGTGGCCCGGATGGCGCCGTGATCGATGCCGATGGCCACATGTGGATCGCGCTCTGGGGGGCCGGCCGCGTCGCCAGGCTGGACCACGACGGCAAGGAAATCGCCCATGTGGCGCTGCCGGTCAGCCAGCCTTCGTGCCCGCTGTTCGGTGGTGAGGGGCTGAGCACGCTGTATATCACCACGGCGCATGAAGGCATGGACGCGCCGGATCATGTGGCGGGTGATGGCGACCTCTTCGCGCTGGACCTGTCAGCACATGGCTTCAAGGGACTGGCAGAGCCACCGCTGGCACTGGGCTGACAACTGCCATTCCGTCTCTGATCTCTCTTTATTTCTGGACCTCTCATGATGACCGCAGACGCCCCATCTTCCCGACCTTCGGCTGCGCCTGACGCGGCCTGGTCAAGCGAACAGCAGTGGTTGAGCCTGAGTGCCGATGGCATCCAGCTGCAGCTGGATCTCGCCGATGGCCTGCTCAAGCTGGCCCATTTCGGGCGCATCGCACCCATCAATCCGGATCAGCACCGTCTGATGAGCGCTGCCGCCACTCCCCAGGCAAGTCTCGATCAGCTGCCGCCCAACACCCTATTCAACGATGCCGGACTCGGTTTTGCCGGCTATCCCGCGCTGATCGGTGACCGCGAAGGCCGCGACTGGCTGACGGCGATGCGTCTGAGCGATGTGACCTGCTCGACGGATGCCACCGGCGCCCACGCTCGCCTGACGCTTCGCGACAGCCTGAGTGAGCTGGAAGTGCTGCTTGCGCTGACCGTCACCCGCGAGGGCGTATTGCGTCAGCAGACGACCCTGACCAATCAGTCATCAGCGCCCTACCGGCTCGAATGGCTGGCGGCTACCTGCCTGCCGCTGCCGGTCCGCTTCGAGGAATGCCTGAGTTTCGGTGGCCGCTGGGTACAGGAATTCACCGAGACGCGTCATCGCCTCAGCGAAGGCACCTTCACGCTCGAGAACCGTCGCGGCCGCAGCTCGCATCAACGCGTGCCGACGCTGATCACCGGTACGCAAGGCTTCAGCGAGCAGCAGGGCGAAGTCATCACCGCGCATCTGGCGTGGAGCGGCAACCATCGCGCCCTGATCGAGCGTCAATTCGATGGCAGTACCCAATTGCAGATGGGCGCCCTGCTGCTGCCCGGCGAGCAGATGCTGGCCGCCGGCGACAGCGTGACCACCCCGGAAGTGGTAATGGCCTGGTCGGATACGGGCATCAATGGTGCCAGCCAGCGCATGCATCGCACCCTGCGCGCGCGCCTTGACTGGCCGGTGGCTGACAAGCCGCGCCCAGTACACGTCAACACCTGGGAAGCACTCTATTTCGATCACGACGCGACGCGTCTCGAGGAGTTGGTCGTTGCCGCCGGTGAGGTGGGTGCCGAGCGTTTCGTGCTCGATGATGGCTGGTTCGTCGGCCGGGATGGCGAGCGCGCCGCCTTGGGCGACTGGTATCTGGATGCCGGCAAGTACCCGCAGGGACTGGGGCCGTTGATCGAGTCCGTACAGGCGCACGGCATGGAATTCGGCCTGTGGGTCGAGCCCGAGATGGTCAATCCCGACAGCGATCTCTTCCGCACCCATCCGGACTGGATTCTCGGGCTGGAGGGGCGTGAGCAGCCGCTGGGGCGTTATCAATGCGTGCTGGACCTGACCCGCCGCGAGGTCTGTGACTACCTGTTTGCGCGCCTCGATGCGCTGCTCAGCGAATACCCGATCAAGTATCTGAAATGGGACATGAATCGCGACCTGACCCATGCGGGCGGCCAGTCGGAAGAAGGACGCGGCAAACCTGCCGCCCATGCTCAGGTCAGCGCGCTCTACTCTCTGCTGGCCCGCCTGCGTCAGGCGCATCCCAGCGTCGAGATCGAGAGCTGCGCCTCGGGTGGCGCACGCACCGATCACGGCATTCTGCGGCACACCCATCGCGTCTGGACGTCTGACTGCAACGACCCCCACGAGCGCACGCACATCCAGCGCGGGGCCAGTCGCGTACTGCCGCCGGAGCTTCTGGGCGCTCATATCGGGCCGCAACACGCTCACACCACCTCGCGACGCACGACGCTCGCCTTCCGTGCCTCCACGGCGCTGTTCGGTCACCTGGGGCTGGAGCTGGATGTCAGCCAGCTCGATCAGGCGGAGCGCAGTGAGCTGGGCGGCTGGATAGCGCGTTACAAGGCGCTGCGTGGCCTGCTGCACACCGGTGTCAGCTGGCGTCTGGATTGCCTGGATGACAATCAGCATGCCCACGGCGTGGTCAGTCAGGATCGCCAGCAGGCCCTTTTCAGCATCAACCAGCTGTCCATGCCACGCCACGCCGTGCCCGCCGCCCAGCCGCTGACCGGCCTGCAAGCCGACACGGCCTACCGGCTTGAGCTGCTGGAACTGCCGGAGCACCCGGAGCGACGCATGAAGCAGCTGCCCGCCTGGATCAGCCGACAACAGGCTGGTGAGCCGGTCGTCGTCTCCGGTGAGTACCTGATGCGTGAAGGCCTTGCCCTGCCGGTGCTGGACCCCGACCAGGCGATCCTGATTCATCTTCAGGCGGTGCCAACATGACCCGTGCTGCGCAGGCCGTGATTGCCTACGCTGCGCTCGCTTCCCATTCTCAGCTTCAAGGATGAAACCCATGCAGCTCGGTGTCTGTTACTACCCGGAACACTGGCCACGTGATCGCTGGCCGCAGGATGCTCGCGACATGATGGAAGCCGGCATTCGTGTCGTGCGTATCGGTGAATTCGCCTGGAGTCGCCTGGAACCCAGCGCGGGTGACCTGCGCTTCGAGTGGCTGGATGAGGCCGTCGAGGTTCTGGCGGCGGCTGGCCTCAAGATCGTGATGGGCACGCCCACGGCGACACCGCCCAAGTGGCTGGTGGACGCCCACCCGGAAATTCTGGCCGTCGATGAGAATGGCGACACACGTGGCTATGGCTCGCGCCGTCATTACTGCTTCTCTTCGCCGACGTTTCGTACCTTGAGCGAGCGCATCGTGCGCCTGATGGGCGAGCGCTACGCGCATCATCCCGCGATCATCGCCTGGCAGACCGACAACGAGTACGGCTGCCATGACACCATCCTCAGCTACTCCGCGGCCGCCCGCGCCCACTTCCCCGCATGGCTCGAGGCCCGCTATGGCTCGGTCGAGGCCCTCAATCAGGCTTGGGGCACGGTGTTCTGGAGCATGGAGGTCAGCGAGTTCTCCCAGGTCGAGGCGCCCGTTGGCACCGTGACCGAACCGCATCCGGCCATCGTGCTCGATTATCGACGCTTCTGCTCCGACATGGTGGTCGAATACAACCGCCTGCAGGTCGACACCCTGCGTGCCGCGGGTGTCAGCGGCGATATCGTGCACAACTTCATGGGCCTGTTCACCGAATTCGATCACTTCGATGTCGCCCGTGATCTGGATATCGCCAGCTGGGACAGCTACCCGCTGGGCTTTCTGGAACGCGGTGCCCACGACGATGCCACCAAGGGCCATTATCGCCAGCAAGGCCATCCGGACTTTGCCGGCTTCCATCACGACCTCTACCGCGCCATGTGCAAGGGCCGCTGGTGGGTGATGGAGCAGCAGCCGGGCCCGGTCAACTGGGCGATCAGCAACGCCGCGCCCTTGCCCGGCATGGTGCGACTGTGGAGCCACGAAGCCTTCGCGCATGGCGCTGAAGTCGTCTCCTACTTCCGCTGGCGTCAGGCGCCCTTCGCGCAGGAGCAGATGCACGCTGGCCTGCTGCGCCCGGACGGCTCACCCGCCTCGGCCTGGCCGGAGCTTTTGCAGCTACGCGATGAGCTGGCGACACTCGCGGAACATGACACGACGACTGCCCAGCAGGCGCCCGTCGCCCTGATGTTCGATTACGCCTCCATCTGGGCCTGTCAGATCCAGCCTCACGCCGAGAACTTCAACCCGCTCGAGCTGTACCTGAGCTGGTACAGCGCGCTGCGGCGGCTCGGGCTTGATGTCGATATCGTCTCACCGCGCGCTGCGCTCAGTGGCTATTCGTTGATCGTGCTGCCCTGTCAGGTGATCGCCGATGAGGCACTGGCGGCGCGTCTGAGCGCGGCGCGCGATTCAGGCAGTCGCGTGGTGATCGGCGCACGCTCCGGCTCGCGTACGCCGGAGTTTCAGATACCCGCGCAGCTGGCACCCGGCTCACTCAGCGAGCTGACGGGCGTCACGGTCGATCGAGTCGATGGCCTGCGGCCGGGCGCCGAGCCGGCCGTCACCCTGAGCAACGGCGCACGCGGTCACGCCCTGCGCTGGCGCGAACTGGTCGATCATCAGCGCACCTGCGCACAGGTGGTAACGCGCTTCGAGGATGGCGAACCCGCCACCCTGCATCATCGCGGTGTCAGCTATCTAACCGCCTGGTTGAGTGAAGACAGTCTGGTGGCGATTCTGCAGGCGGAGTGTCAGGCCTGCGGCATCACCACCCATGCGCTGCCCGACGGCGTGCGTCTACGGCGGCGCGGGCCGCTCTGCTTCGCCTTCAACTATGCGCCCGAGCCGCGCTGGCTGCCGGAAGACCTCGTCAATGACAGCGGGCTGCTGGCCGGTAGCCGGGTGCTGGCACCCGCTGATGTCTGTATCTGGTTCAGTGACGAAAAGCGCCCCTGAGTGCCGCGACTGCTGCCCACTCATTCAACGCGAAAATTGACTTTGCTTGAATGCAGAACATCTCTCGGATTTCGCGACCGGCAGACTGTTCGATCACTTGCCGCGGCGCCTTCGGGCGCCGCTTTTTTGTACAGCTATTCTGGACAGCTATTCTGGGCATCCATGTCACCTGCCCAGGCTTCATGAGTGATTACAACAGCGTGCTGACACAACTCCCCTGCTTATCGGATGACTGAGGTTGCCACATCATTCTAATGAAGCAGACAAAAGATAACGGTATATTTTTTAATGTAAAACGACCTCTCTTTTCGCTGCGCAAGGCCAGATGGAGTTTGCCCTTGAGTGCTCGCTGACCGCACAGCGCTGCCACTTAAGGCGCATTGTTCTCATGTCAGACAATCTCTAGTGTGCTGGATGTCTCTGTATATAAGCCAATAAATAGCAAAAACAACAGGCCACGCACCTGTAAACAGGACAACCGTCGTCAATGGCAGACGACCCACGACTACGATAACGCCAACTACGAGATACCCCCATGAGTATTCTTGCCATTCTGATATCGCTCGGGCTGCTGATGTTCCTGGCCTACCGCGGTATCACCGTTCTCTTGCTTGCCCCTCTGATGGCCGCCCTCGCCGTCGTCCTGTCAGGAGATGCAGCCGCCCTGCTGCCCAGCTACACCGTGACCTTCATGAGTCAGCTGGGCGGTTATCTGGCCAAGTTCTTCCCGCTGTTCATCCTCGGCGCCCTGTTCGGCCAGCTGATGGCCGATTCCGGGGCCGCGCATGCCATCTCCGAAGGCCTGGTCAAACGCCTGGGCACACGCCATGTGATCCTGACCGTGGTGCTGGCCTGTGCACTGCTTACCTATGGGGGCGTCTCGCTGTTCGTGGTCGCCTTCGCCGTCTATCCGATTGGCGCCCAGCTCTTCCAGCGCACCGGCACGCCCAAGCGATTGCTGCCCGCGGCCATCGCTCTCGGCTCCTTCACCTTCACCATGACGGCACTCCCCGGTACGCCTGCCATCCAGAATGCCATCCCGATCCCCTACTTCCAGACCAACAGCTTTGCAGCGCCAGGCCTGGGCATCATCGCAGGCCTGATCATGCTGGGGCTGGGTACCTGGTGGCTCAAGGGGCGTGCCAGCAAGGCTCAGGCACAGGGGGAAGGCTACGGCGTCCACAAGGACGAAGCGCTTGAGGAATCCCCCGCGCCCGCCGCACAGATGGGCATGATCACGGCGCTGATTCCGCTGGTGATGGTCATCGGCCTGAATGCCCTGCTGACCTATCTCGTCTTCCCGCGCATCGATTTCTCCTACCTGAGCGAGGCCTTCCCGGAGCTTGACCCTGCGGGCGCCACCGGCATGTGGTCGATCCTGATCGCGCTGGCCTTCGCCTCCACCTGGCTGGTCATTTCACGCTGGAAGCAGTGGGCCGACCTGAAGACCACCGTCAACAATGGCTGCTTTGGCGCCATGCTGCCGGTCTTCAATACCGCCTCAGAGGTGGGATATGGCGCGGTGATCGCCAGCCTGGCCGGTTTCGCGATGGTCAAGGAGGCGGTGCTCGGCCTATATCCGGCCAACCCGCTGATCTCGGAAGCGGTGGCGGTCAACGTGCTGGCCGGCATCACCGGCTCGTCATCCGGCGGCATGAGTATCGCGCTTTCGACTCTGGGCGAGACCTACCGCGAGATGGCCGTCAATGCCGGCATCGACCTGGAGCTGATGCACCGCGTGGCAGCGCTGGCGGCGGGCAGCATGGACACCTTGCCGCACTCCGGCGCGGTCATCACCCTGCTGGCGATCTGCAAGCTGACTCATCGCCAGTCCTACGGCCAGATGTTCATGATGACGGTCGCCTTCCCGATGCTGGCCCTGATTGCCGTCGTGACCCTGGGCAGCCTGGTCGGCAGCTTCTGAGCCCTACAGCTCCACAACCGTGGGCAGTTTCTGGCCATGAGTGGAACAAAATGACGCCAAACCAATGACAAGAAGGCCACCCGAATGGGTGGCCTTCTTGTTGAGCAATCACGCTGGCCAGCAACGTGCTGACACCTCAATAGACGTGGTGAGCCCGCTTCGGGTCCAGCGTCTCATGGCGTGCCCGCGTCTTGATCCAGAGCGTCAGGTCATCGCGGTCGGCACCGGGATTCTCGGCGACCCACTCGACGATACGCGAGGCAATGAATTCGGCATGAAACTCGTCATCGAACTGCAGCAGCATGAGGTCCTCGCCCGCCTGAGAGATGCGCAACAATACCTCGCTTGCCGGCAATACATAGAGATTCAACTCATGCAGATATTGCGTCGTGAAGGTCACGCGCCGAAAACGCTCGGGAACATTGCGCCCACTGTTGCTGATATCGTTCATGAAAGCCATGGCTCTCTCCTACAGTAAGGCGCTAATACATTTCGCTCATTTTTGAGCTGACCTTCTTATCATAGCGCAGAAGATATGCTGCGGGCCGGTTTATAAGAACATTTTGTTGGAAACTGCAAGTGACTCTCATTGACGCAATATCAGCTGCGTTGTTGGCGCAGGGCATCACTTTGCAAGGTTAGCTGAACTCGCGTCAGCCAGCCCGCCAGCAGCGCCTGCTTATGCCGACTCATGGTGCGATGTTGCTCGATCACTTCGCATAATCTATCGCCGGCCGCCCGCATCCTGGTGGGCCTCTCTCCTCGGGCACAGCGCTGATAGTCATCCGCCAGCGCATGGATCAATTCGCGCAAGGCGTGCTGTACCGGGCGTGGCACATCGTTTCCCAATTCCCGCCGCACAAAGCCTATGCCGCGTCCGATATCCATCCCTGTCAGCCCCAGCGTCAGTAGCGGCATGCCGAGCACTTGCTGCTGCGCATCATCGGGCTGACCACTTGCATGCTCGCTACTGCGACGCGCTTCCTGTTCACGACTGCGAGTCTGTTCATGCCGGGCCAGGCGCAACAGTCTGTCGCCCATGCGCCCGCCGAACCAGCTGTCCAGGCGCTCGGTGGAGCGTTCCGCCAGCTCACGAATATCACTCGCCGTGGCGCGAATCAGCTGACGCTTGTCCCAGCCGGCCCCCGGCACGGGGATCAGGCGGAAACCGATGATGGTCACGATGAGACCGATCCCGGCCGCCAGACTCCGATTGAGGGTGTAGGCGACATCGAAGGTCATGCCGTTGTCCGGCATCACCAGCAGAATGTTGAACACCACGAAGGGCAAGGCGATCCCCGCCAGCGCAGGCACGACGGAGCCCATCAAGCCAAGGAACAGAGGGATACTGAAGATGATCACGAAGGGCACGAAGTGCTGGGCGTGACTGAGCATGACATTGCCAAACAGCAATACGCTCGGCACCGCCAGCAGCAGGCCTTTGAGCACCATCGGAATGATCGGTGCCGGATCACCGCGACTGACGAAGATGCCCGAGAACAGCGTGCCCAGCAGCATGGCCACCGCGCCGTTGTCCCACGCCGTCGCAAGCCAGAAGATCGCCGTGGCACTGAAGATGGCCATCGCACGCAGCGCATCGATGGCGGCGCGTCCGTGATCGCGGTGCCAACTCATGCTCGGCTGACGCAGCTGATGACGGCCGGGATGATTGATGACCTCGCGTGCCTGCAGGATAACCAGCGCATGCCCCAGCACCTCACGCAGACTGAACAGCAACCTGGCTTCCAGCGCGGTGATGCTGCGCTGACCGCGAGACAGGCGCAGACATTCCCCACGCAGCTCCTTGAGCGTTTTGCGTGCCTGGGCCGTGCCCTGATTGTCGGCCATGCTCTGAAAGGCCGCGCCCAGGCGTTGCATCAGGTCCTGCGTCGGCTGACTGAAACGTTCGGCTTCCTGTCTCTGGGTCTGGTTCAGCTCACCCGTCGGTGCCATCGCCTCACCGTCATCGCTCTGTGATGGCACAAAGAACTCGGGATGACGCAGCTGGTGCAGGGCCTTGAGGGTCGCGTAGAGACGCATGCTTCGCCGTGTCAGCAGGTGCACGCCGCGAATCCGCCCCTTGCCCTGGGGGCCTTCATAACGCGCCGAGTGGGCATCGATCTCGAGATTGTTGAGCGCATCCAGCCCGGTCATCATCTGCTCGAGCATCGCCATGCGTTCACGTTGCTGCCCTTGTGACTGATCGGCAGCTTCTCGGCTTCCAGCCCTGTCCGCCTCGAGCGGCATCGAGAAGGCCAGCGCCATATAGCGGAAGGTGGCATTCACTGCCGTGTCCGAAAGCTGGCCGAGATGACCCCGCACGCGGATCGGCCAGACTAGCGCACTCACGACGACAGCACACAGCGCGCCGAGACTCAGCTCGCTGAGACGTGCCAGCGCTACCGAGAAGAAGTCATCCGGCGCCGAGGACGTCAGCACCACGATGATCATGCAGGCCACCGCCGCCATCACACAGCCATAGGACAGATTGTTGTGCGTCAACGAGGCGCCATAGATGCATAGCCCGATCCACAGCGTGACCGAGCCCAGCGCCAGTTCCGGCACCTGGGCAAAGCAACCCATGATCACCACCGCCACACAGGTACCGACGAAGGTACCCGTGACCTGACAGATGCCCTTCTCGACCACCATGCCCGACATCGGACGTGTCTGCAGAAACGCCGCCGAGATCAGCGCCCAATAGGGTCGATCGAGATCAAAGAAGAAGGCGGCGTAGAGGGCCAGCGCCATCGCCAGCACACCCTTGGTGGCGAACTTGAGCGCGAACGGCGAAGGCCTTAAGAAGGCAGCCAGAGCGGGAGACATGGATCAGTGCTTCCCGTCTGCGTCTTGGACGGTCTGAGCTGTCTCGACCGGTTTCGCCTCGACAGGTGCCGCCTTGGCCTGCGTCGCCTCATCATTGCCATCTTCCGCAGTGATCAGCCTGACACTCGCCGTCATCCCGGCAGCAAGATTGACACCTGAGGCACGTACCGCCTCGATATCATCGAATTCCACCCGCACCGGAATGCGCTGCGCCAGACGCACCCAACTGAAGGTGGCACTGACCTGAGGCAGCTGCTGGGCATTGGTCGCGGTATTGTCATCGGCAATGCCCTGGCCTATCCCCACGACTCGCCCCTTGAAGTCTTCATTGCCGCTCATCAGCGTGATCTGGACTGGATCGCCCGGGCGCACATGCTGCAGCTTGGTCTCCTGGAAGTAGGCGCTCAGGTAGAAGGAGTCATCCTTGATCAGCGCCATCACCGCCGTGCCTGCCGTGACGTAATTGCCCTGACTGAGGTGCATGTTGAGGATGCTACCGTCGGCGGGCGCCACCAGACGCGTACGATCGAGATCCAGCTGCGCGGATTGCACCGCGGCTTCGGCCTGTTGCACATCAGCGCGGGCAACCTCGGCTTCGAGACGCGCACTGTCGCGCTCTTCCTCGCTGATGGCACGATTGGTCAACCGACCACGACGATTGGATTCGTGCTCCTTCAGGCTCAGGGTCGCCTTGGCACTGGCGAGACTGGCCTCGGCCTTGGCAAGCGCCGCCTCATAGCGCGCACGATCGACCTGAAGGATGACATCCCCTTCCTTGACCCGCGTGGTATCCGCCACGTTCAGCTCACGCACCCAGCCGGAGACATCCGGGCTCAGCGTGATCACCTCGGCGCGCACTCGGGCGTCACGCGTCCAGGGACTGTACATGTAGGTATTCCACAGCCACACCGCACACCAGGCTGCAGCCGCCACCAGACATAGAGTGATGATCCATTTGACGGCTTTCTGTCGCAGGTTGCGCATGCGGTTTCCTTGGGGGATAGAGAGGTTGGAGGAAATGGGTGCCACGAAAGGATTCGCGGGGAAATCGGGATGACGAATGGCGAGACGCTGGGGCAATGACGTACGTCAGGTCACGAGGGCAACCACCGCCGCCAGACAGATGACAAACAGCGAGATATCGAACCAGGCCTCGAACCAGAGCTCGTGATTGGCCAGCAGACGATGCAGCAGCGTGCGTATGAGACCCGCCGCCAGCAAGGCGACCAGTGCATAGACCAGCATCGGGCTGATCAGGAATTCCCCGACCACCATTTCATGCAGCGCATTGAAGCCAGACGTAACATCATTGCCTGCGGCGATTTCCTTCATCGAGATGTCCTTGACTTGCGTTGTGCGAGAGCTGGCTTGCGTATGCGATAGCGGGCTTTCTTTATGCGAGATCTGAGACCCCACTGCCATGCGTGCAATCAGCGTTCAACGATGGTGGCTGCCTGGCGTGCATTCAAGGCCCGCGGGTGAACTGTTCCACTGCGCGAATCTTGAGGGCAGCGTCATCGCTGAGAATATATGCAGGCTAACATTTTTCGCCGGCCTACACCGTTGCGTGAGAAGAATCACCCCATTCCTTGCACAGCGCGCGACCAGAATCCGCGCTCTGTTTGGCTGAGCGCTAACTGGTATAACCAGCCTGGACACTAGGTATACAGGTAGTAACAGCGGCCAAGCTGGCCTGAGACGCAAAACGGCTTACCCATAAGGCAAGCCGTTTGTTTTGCATAGTGAAGACCACAAGTGATGATCGTGAGGGTCTACTACACCGCGTAGCCGAGCACGCGTGGCAGCCACAAGGCGAGCTCAGGGAACAGCATCACTACCGCCAACGCCGCCAGCATCGCCACCACGAAGACCATCGCCCACCCGACTGTCTTCTCGAGCCGGACCCCGGCCACACTACTGGTCACCATCAGGTTGACCGCCACTGGCGGGGTGAACTGCCCGATCGCGATATTCATCGCCAGCAGGATACCGAACCACACCGGATGCCAACCGAAGTGCTGCATCACCGGAATCAGCACCGGCATCAGGATCAGGTAGATGGAGACCGCATCCAGCAGCATCCCGGCGATCAGCACCGCCACCATCACCAGTATCAGCAACGTCGTTCCGCTATCTGACAGCGTAATCAGCCATTCGGCGAGATGCCGGAAGGTACCCAGCATGGTGCCCGCCCAGGCGAATATGCCCGCCAGCGCGATGATCAACATCACCACACCGGAGATGACGGCCGCCTCCCTGAGCAGCTCCCACACCTGAGAGAGCTTGAGCTCGCGAGTGATGAAGAGCCCGACACACAACCCATAGGCAGCTGCGACCACCGCCGCTTCCGTGGGCGTGAAGAGGCCTGAACGCAGCCCGCCAAGGATGATCACCGGCGCCAGCAGGGCCGGGATCGCTGAACGAAACGCCGGCCCCAGCGCGATACGCTCGACCTGAGTCGGGTCTTCCCAGCGATAGCGACGCGAGAGGAACCAGGCCGGCAGCAGCAAGGCCACGCCCACCAGCAACCCCGGAATCAGACCCGCGGCAAACAGCGCGCGCAGATCCACCCCCGGTACAACGATGGAGTAAAGGATCAGCGCGATGGACGGCGGGATCAGGATCGCCGTGGAGGCCGAGGCCGCAATCAGCGTCGCCGAGAATGCCTTGGGATAGCCCGCCCGTGTCATGCTGGGGATCATCACCATCGCCACCGCAGCGGCATCCGCCGGGCCGGAACCACTCATGCCGCCCATGATCAGACACACCAGCACCGCCACCAGCGCGAGACCGCCATGCCGAGGGCCGATCAGCGCCTGGGCGAAGCGCACCAGTCGCGCCGCCACTCCGGCACGCTCGAACACCAGGCCAGTGAGGATGAACAGCGGAATGGCGATCAGCGGATACTTGGCGATGCTGTTGTAGGTGTTGGTGCCGAGGGTGGCCAGCATGCTGACCGGCAGCCCCGCCACGATCCCCACCGCACCCGACAGCCCCAGCGCGAAGGCCACCGGCACGCCGAGTATCAACAGGGCAGCAAAGCTTGCGAGCAACCAGAGATCAGGACTCATGATCTGACTCCTTGTGCTCCAGCGACGCATTCTGTGCGGGTCCCTGCCCAGGCCCTTGCCTGAGACGCTCGACACACTGCTGCAGCTGACGCCAGGCCATCGCCAGCGCCAATATCGGCAGCCAGATCACGTACCACCAGTTGGGCAGGCCCAGTCCCGGTGACAGCGAGTCCCACTGATACTCCTCCAGCGCGAAGGTACCCCCAAACCACACCACCAGCCCCAGCACGACCAGCACCGCCAGGGTCTGCACTATCACGACCAGTCGCCAGAGCGGCAACGGCAGCACGTCTTCCAGCAACGCGATACGAATATGTGCCTGTCGGCGAATCGCCACCGAGGCGCCCGCCAGCGTCAACAACACCAGCAGGAAGACCGAGAATTCCTCGGTAAAGGCAAAGGAGGCATCGGTGGCATAGCGCACCACCACATTGGCCAAACTGATGATACCGATCAGCCCCAGCGCCAACGCCGCCAGCCACGATTCCGGCCGCACGCGTGGCGGTGGTCTGTCCGCGGGGGCAGGCGCTCCGTTGGCGCCGTCTTGCAAGGTTTGCGGTGATGCTTGTTGAGACGTATGTTGCGACTTTTGCGACATGACACGCGATCCACACGAACGCCGAGGCTGTCAGGCCCCGGCGTGGTTCTTCACTCAATAACGCGCACAGACCGCATTATTCCCGATGTCATCTGCTCAGTGAGCAGCGGCGATGATGGCCCTGGCCGACTCAGCGCGAGGCCTCGACCTCGGCACGTGCCGTCTCGACCAGCGACTCGCCGATCTTGGGCGTCCAGCTGGCGTAGACCGACTGGGTGGCGTCACGGAAGGTCTGCATCGCATCCTCATCGAGCTTGACGACATTCACGCCGCGCGCCTCGATGTCCGCCAGCCGCTGGGCATTGCCCTCACGACTCATGGCGATCTCCCAGGCACCCGCTTCCCTGGCGGTCTCGGTCAGCAGAGTGCGCTCCTGTTCACTGAGCGACTTCCACACCCGCTGGTTGGCGGCGAAGATCAGCGGGTCCGCCATGTAGTGCCATAGCGTCAGGTGGGTCTGACCGACCTGATCAATGCGCGCGACATCGAACACCGACAGCGGGTTCTCCTGTCCATCCACCGCGCCGGTGGTCAGTGCCGGCTTGGCATCCGCCCAGCTCATCTGGGTCGGGTTGGCGCCCAGCGCCGTGAAGGTGTCCTGGAACAGCGGCGAGCCCACCACACGAATCTTCAGGCCCTTCAGGTCATCCGGCGAGGTGATCGATTTCGAGGAATTGGACACCTCGCGGAAGCCGTTCTCGCCCCATGCCAGCGGCTTGATGCCCTTGGACTCGATGGCGGCGAAGACCTGCTTGCCCGACTCGCCCTGGGTCAGCGCATCGATGGCGGCGTGGTCCGGCATCAGGAACGGCAGCGAGAACAGATTGAGCTCCGGTACCTGCGGCGACCAGTTGATGGTCGAGCCCACCGCGAGATCGATCAGCCCCTGACGCATGGCCGAGAACTCCTTGGTCTGGTCTCCCGCCACCAGCTGGGCATTCGGATAGACACGCAGAGTGAGCTCGCCACCGGAGCGCTCCTCTACCAGCTCCGCCCACTTCTCGGCCGCCTGCCCCCATGGGAAGGCATCCGACAGCACGGTGGAGACGGACAGCTCGCGCGCCTCGGCATCACTGGCCATCAGCGGTGACAGCAAGGCCAGGCCAAGCACGCCGGCCATCAGGGCAGAGCGACCCGTGGCAGCGACACGCGGGCGCGCGGTATGGCTTTGAGAAAGAGCTGGAGAATGATCCGAACAGCGGGGACGCAGATGACGAGAGGCGGGGCCAGCGTTGGCGTGTGTAGCGGTCAGGGTCATGAATAACCTCTTGATTATGATGTTGTTGAGTGTGTCCAGAGGCAGATTCGCATCTACTTTGGTCGCTGACCATTCGACCATGCGACAGATCGGCGCTTTTTCGACGCTCACATGCTGTCTTGCTGCATTATTGACTACTGTATATACATCCACCCATCGGGTTTTCCGAGACCTCTTGCGTACGAAACGCTCGACCATGTGGTGTCATCAGCGTGTGTTGCCAAGGAGTGCATCCAGCGATGCCAGAGGGCCAACCCTCGCGCAGGCCCCGCCAGCAGGGAGTTTGACGATATTGCCCTTTGCGAGATGCCGTGCTTTTACAGCGCCAGGGTGTCCCGAGCCCGTGTCGGGTCATGATTTCATAAGGTACTGTATATTTATCCACCCAATTACATCCTTGAGACAAATTTCACGATATGTCGCCTTTCAACCACGCAATGGCGTACCACGGGTCGCAGACTCCGGATTCGGCCGGTAGACTGAGCGCCGTTCCCGCAAGGACCGACCACGACTGACCACCATCACGCACGCAAGTGTCGTACCTGACATCTCGTCGGCACCGCTCCCACGGTCCCGACCCTGACTGATGAGGCCCCCTTCCATGCCGAACCCCCAGCAGGAAGCCATACCCACTCCCACCTTCGAGACCGAGCCGCTCGACAACTCGCGCAAACGACTGCAGCCGACCAGCAGTCTCGGCGCAGCGGTCGTTCTGTGGTCGCTGCTGCTGGGAATGGGGATGCTGATGCTGGCCAACGGACTGCAGGGCAGTCTGTTGGGGATTCGCGCCTCCTCGGAAGGCTTCAGCAACACCATGACGGGCATCATCATGTCGGCGTATTTCGCCGGCTTCCTGCTCGGCTCGACGCTTGCGCCACGCAAGCTGCGCCGGGTCGGCCATGTGCGCACCTTCGCGGCGCTGGCCTCCATCACCTCGGTGTGCATCCTGATCCACGCACTCTATGTGGTGCCCGAGGTGTGGATCGCCATGCGCTTCATCACCGGCTTCGCCTTCGCCGGCCTCTACGTGGTCGCGGAGAGCTGGCTCAACAGCCAGGCGACCAACCAGATGCGTGGCCGCCTGCTGGCCATCTACATGGTGATCACCTATCTGGGCATGGGCGGCGGCCAGTTGCTGCTCAACGTCGCCAATCCGAATACCTACCTGCTGTTCATTCTGGTGTCGGTGATCATGTCGCTGGCGCTGGTGCCGATGCTGCTGTCCGCCTCACCACAACCGGAAGGCGCGCAGCCGGAGGCGATGGGGATCGTTCGTCTGCTGCGCCTGGCACCGCTGGGCACCCTGGGCGGCTTCGCCACCGGTATCGCCAACGGCACCGTCTTCGGCATGGGCGCGGTGTATGCCGACCGCGCCGGCCTGCCGGTGCAGGAAGTCTCCTGGTTCATGGGCGCCTTCATTCTGGGTGCCGCCCTGCTGCAATGGCCGCTGGGCAAGCTCTCCGACAAGCTCTCGGCCAAGAAGGTGATTCTGGGCTGCAGTCTCGGGGCGATCGCGCTGTCCATCGGTGGCGTGCCGTTCAGTGGCGGCAGCATGCTGACCATGGCGCTGCTGGGTGCAGGCCTCGGCGGGTTGATCCTGACCCAGTACTCGCTGTTCCTGGCGGCGGCCAACAACCTGCTGACCACGCCACAGATCATCTCCGCCAGCGGCACGCTGGTGCTGATGCATGGCGCGGGCGCGATTCTGGGCCCGCTCACCGCGGGACTGCTGATGGAGCGCTTCGGGGCCGTCGGCTTCCTCTATACCCTGACCGCCATTCACGTGCTGATCGTGATTCTGGCCGCCAGTGTCACCAGCAAGCCGCGCCAGGAACTGGATGCCGAGGAAGGCGATCACCCCGGCCACTATGTGGTAGCGCCCTCCACCACCAGTCCGCTGAGCGCCGCCTGGGTCGAGGAAGCCATCACCGAGCCGGAAACCGGCCAGCTGGAATTCGACTTCGATGCCGAACCTGAGCCGGAACCGAGCGAGGAAGAGCTCGCTGCCCAGCAACAGGAAGCCTCCTCAGAAACAGAAGAAGGCGTCGTGCAGCAGGTCGACAATGAGGAAGGCGTGATGAACGACCGCGTCACCGGCATGGAAGACGACTGGCATCTGGATGGCCATATCGACGAGCAGGCCCAGCACCTCAGCGAAGAGGAGCGCCGCGTCAAGTCGAAGCCGGAGCGTGAGAGCTACTGATCAGGTCTGACGACATGCCCGAGTGATAGACAAGAACACCGCCTCTCAGGGCGGTGTTCTTGGTTGGGGCGGCGAAACTGAGACAGCAGAAACTGAGATAGGAGGAACAAGGCAGGCGTAACAGCAAGACGGTACAGCGAGAGGATAAAGTTCGGGGAAACGAAGAAGGCTCACAACGATAGAGGCTCAGGATAGAGACTCAGCGACGACGCTTGCCCGCTCGTGCCACCAGATGCGGTGCCAGCACACCCTGCAGCCGACGCACGGCCTGGGAATGCAGCTGCGAGACACGCGATTCAGTGACATCGAGTACCGCGCCGATCTCCTTGAGGTTGAGCTTTTCCTGATAATAGAGCGCCATCAACAGCTTCTCGCGCTCCGGCAGCCGGGCGATGGCCTCATTCAAGGCCCGCCGCGTATCGGCCTCTTCCAGCGCATCATGCGGCAAGGCAAACGGCGTGGCGAAGGGTGTCGCCTCGGGCGAGGCATAACCGCCCGCCAGCCCGCCTTCCTCATCCATCATCTCGTCCAGCGACATCACCATGCCGTTGTTGGTATCCAGCAGCAGGCGTCGATAGTCCTCCAGCTCAAGCCCCATGGCAGCGGCGATCTGGGTCTCCTCGGGCGGATAGCCCAGGCTCTGCTCCAGCTGCTGGATCACGCTCTCAAGCTCGCGCCCAGCCCGGCGCACACTGCGTGGCAACCAGTCACGCGAGCGCAGCTCATCGAGCATCGCGCCGCGGATGCGCTGACTGGCATAGGTGGCAAAGCTGGCACCGTGGCCCTGCTCATAGCGGCCCACGCATTCACACAGCCCCAACATGCCGGCCTGAATCAGATCCTCGAGATCAACACTCGCTGGCAAGCGCACCTGCAACTGCAGCGCGATCCGGCGCACCAGCGGCTGATACTCGGTGTAGATATCCTGCTGGGCCATGCGCCCATTGGCGGTATACATCGGCGTCCTGGTCCTCGCTTGCATCCCTCGGGGTCGTTTGACTCATGGTCGCGCCCCCATCGTCGGGACTCCTGTTCCCAGCGTATTGTCGCGCCCTCGCCACAAACCATTCGCTCGAATAGCTACCCTCAGCGACGGCTTTCCTGCCTTACGTCGCCACTCCGCCTCGGGGAGGCGGAAATGAAGGCAGACGTGAAGAGACTGAGAGGGAAGACGAGACATGCACAACCCCCGCCAGCCGGTTGACAGAATGTCGCGAGCATCTCGCGGGGCGAGCCAGAAACTCAGCCAGAATGAGAAACGTCAAAAGACCGCAAAAAATTTCTAAAGTTCTGCCGCGCCGCGACGATAACTGAAGCAACGGCACAGGAGTCGTTACTGGCGACACGCCATCTATCTCCCCATTACGACAGGAAGTGACACATGGCTTCAGTGATCAATACCAACACCCTTTCCATGGTGACTCAGCAGAACCTGAATCAGTCCCAGAACGCCCTGAACACCTCCATGGAACGTCTGTCCTCCGGCATGCGTATCAACAGCGCCAAGGACGACGCCGCCGGCCAGGCCATCGCCAACCGCATGGACTCCCAGATCACCGGCCTGTCCCAGGCGCAGCGTAACGCCAACGATGGTATCTCCGTCGCCCAGACCGCTGAAGGCGCATTGAATCAGGTCAACGATAACCTGCAGCGCGTTCGTGAACTGACCGTTCAGGCTGCCAATGGCACCAACAATGCTGACGACTTACAGTCGATTCAGGACGAAATCACCTTGAGAATGGAGGAGATTGACAGGATCTCTGAGCAAACCAGCTTCAATGGTGTGGATGTATTGAATACCGACGAGTCCTTGAGTATTCAGGTAGGCGCCAATGACGGTGAAACAATCAGCATCGAACTGGAAACCACCAATAGTTCTACGCTGGGACTGGATGGTTTCAGCGTCGGTGGTATGACTGAAGTTGATGTTGATACCTCTGGAATTGCAGGTCCAGCAAAGCTCGCATCCTACTCAAACTCGGACGGCGATACCGTCTACGCAATTGATACTGCCGGTGATGGAAGCGCCTATACAAATGCCATCATTGATCCAACAACTGGTGCAGTAACAGCAGGTAGTGACGACCTTACGGCAGAGGCAACCGCGGCTACACCTTCAGATGTCGCGGATGGAACTACAGTAGAAGTTGAGTCGCCCGTAACAGCTGATCCACTTGCCACTCTGGATAAAGCATTGGCTCAGGTCGATAGCCAGCGTTCCGCCCTCGGTGCCGTGCAGAACCGTTTCGATTCCGCCATCACCAACCTGGCAACCACTGAAACCAACCTGGCCTCTGCCCAGTCGCGTATTCAGGATGCCGATTACGCGGAAGAAGTCTCCAGCATGACCACTGCACAGATTCTGCAGCAGGCAGGGACTTCCATGCTGACTCAGGCCAACCAGGTGCCGCAGAACGTGCTGTCCCTGCTGGGCTGATCTCTGGCTCGCATGCTGCATAGGCCTGTCACTCAGCAAGAGTGGCAGGCCCGTCACTGGCAGAGGATAGTGGCCTTGTTGATATTGCTCCTTTTAGCCAACAGCGCTCGTGCATTTCAACCTCCGCCAGCGATATCAAGCAGCAGCAAACAAAAAAGGGCAGACGCGATGCGTCTGCCCTTTTTCATTGGAATGCGGATATGAATCACACCGCCATGTTCATGATTTCCTTGTAGGCGCTGAGCAACTTGTTGCGCACCTGCACGGTCATCTCGAATTCCAGTGAGGCCTTCTGGCCTGCCACCATGACCTGATCGAGGCTGACATCCGGGCTGCCCAGCTCGAAGGCCCTGGCCTGGCCTGCCGCGACCTGCTGTGACTGGCTGACGCGCGCCAGCGAATCCTTGAGCATGCCGGCAAAGCCCTGTGCATCAGTACCGCTGGCCTCTGACACTGCACCCGCCGACTGAGCATTGCTTCCCGCGGCCGCCTGCGCCGCCATCTGATCGAGCTGTTGCAGACTGTCCGTCATCGCGGATGACATCGCCGCGCCGACTGCCTCAATCGCCATCCCGCCTCTCCTTTCTCAACGCGCGCCATTCGTCTGCCGCTTTCAGTGGGGCTCAGACTACCAGTCAGTCGAGCGGCTGAAAGTGACTAATACCCCTGTTTTGCGACGCTATTCGTCTGATTGGATGTGCGCCCAGCTTCGATAATGGCCAGCCTACGCAAGAAGGCGCTGCGAAACGCGACATTGTTGATCCATCGTTTTCATGTTTCGCCCTGCTTGCTGGAATCACCCGCTGCGAGTTCAGACCACGGCGCTTACCGGACATCTGCATGAGTACACCCAGCCAGACAGCGCCCCAGTCGGGCACCTCGACGACGTCAGAATCACCGGACAAACCAGCCCCCCCCTTGTTGGCGCGCCTGGCGGCATTGCCACGTCTGCCGCTCATCATGGCGGCCGCCTTCAGCGTGGCTGTCATCGTCGCGTTGTTGCTGTGGGGCGCTGGCACCCAGTGGAGTGTGCTCTATCGTGATCTGCCCGCCAGCGAAGGCGGCGAGATCGTCGCGCAGCTGGAGCAGACCGGCGTGCCCTATCGGCTGAGCAATGAAGGCGCCACCGTCGAGGTCCCCAAGGAAGATGTCTATCGCCTGCGCCTGGCACTTGCCCAGCAGGGCCTGCCCAGCCAGGGCGGTTCCGGCTTCGAGCTGATGGATACCCAGGCCTTCGGCATCAGCCAGTTCACCGAACACGTCAATTATCAGCGCGCCCTGTCCGGCGAGCTGTCGCGCACCATCGCCAGTCTCGAGCCCGTGTCCAGCGCCCGTGTGCACCTGGCACTGCCGGAAGATTCCGTCTTCGTGCGCGAACGCCGCCCAGCGACGGCGTCCGTGGTGGTTGAACTCAAGGGCGGCCAGCAGCTCAAGGCACGTCAGATCCAGGCCATTCAGCATCTGGTGGCCGGCAGCGTGCAGGGCCTGGCCAGCGAAGACATCACCGTCGTCGATCAGGACGGCAATCCGCTGTCGCGCCCGGCGGGCGATGCGCTCAATCTCGATGGCAGTGCGCTGGAATATGCCCAGGCACTGGAGCGCAGCTATCAATCGCGCATCAATGCCCTGCTGACGCCACTGGTGGGACGCGACAACTTCCGCGCCGAGGTCAGCGCCCAGCTCGATTTCTCCCACGCCGAAGAGACCGAAGAGCACTATACGCCCAATCAGCAGCCGGGCAGCGCAGCGGTGCGCAGTGAACAGCTCAACAATACCGGCGCCGGCGAGATGCTCGGCATCGGCGGCGTGCCGGGTGCCCTCTCCAACACGCCCCCGGGAATTGCCGCCTCGCCCATCAATGCCGATGACGCAGCGAATGCTGACGGCACCACACAGACTGACGACGCGGCCAGCGGTCTGAGCAACTATCAGCGCAGCAGCACCATCAACTATGAAGTCAACAAGCGCGTGCGCCACACCCGTGCGCGCCTGGGTCGCCTCGACAATCTCTCGGTGGCAGTGGTGATCAATCACCGTCGCATCATGGACAGTGACGGCAACCCGACCAGCGAACCGCTGGCAGACGACCAGCTGGCACAGATCGATTCGCTGGTGCGCGAGGCGATGGGCTTCAATGCCGAGCGTGGCGACAGCCTCAGCGTGATCAATGCGCCCTTCATGACCGCCGAGCAGCAGAACGCCGGCCCGCCACAGCAGTGGTGGGAGAAGTGGCTCAACAATCCCGAGATGCAGGCGCTGGCCATCGAGCTTGGCCGATACCTGATCATCGGCTTCATCGCCTGGCTGCTGTATCGCAAGTTGCTGCGCCCGCTGTTGCAGCCGCTGCTGCGTCCGCAGGAAGCCTACCAGACCATCGGTCAGCCGCCCGGCACTCAGGTAGCCGGCAGCGCAGTGGGTGGTATCGGCGGCATGGAGTCTGGTCTGGCGACGGCCAATGGCGATCTGGGCAGCATGATGGCGAGCCAGACAGCGCCGGCCAGTGGCCCGCGCACGCCGACCACCTATCAGCAGAACCTCAAGGATGCACGTGACATGGCCCGCGATGACCCGCGCATGGTCGCCATGATCCTCAAGAACTGGATGAGTCACCATGAGTAAGACACTGACAAGCATGGAACGCAGCGCGGCCCTGATCATGAGCCTCGACGAGGACAGCGCCGCAGAGGTCTTCAAGTTCCTGTCTGCCCAGGAGATCCAACGGCTCAGCGCGACGATGACCAACATGCCGCAGGTCACCCAGGAGCAGATGGCGAAGACGCTCGAGGAATTCCACGCCGACAGCGAGCAGTTCAGCGCCGTCAATCTGCTGTCTACCGACCATATCCGCTCGGTGCTGGTGAAGGCGCTGGGGCAGGAGCGCGCCAGCTCGCTGCTCGAAGATATCTACGAGAGCTCCGGTCAGAACAATGGCATCGAGACACTGAACCTGATGGAGCCACCGCTGGTGGCCGAGATGATCCGCGACGAACACCCGCAGATCATCGCCACCATCATGGTGCATCTGGAGCGCCATCAGGCGTCGCAGATTCTCGAGCACTTCTCCGACACCCTGCGCAACGATGTGCTGCTGCGTATCGCCACCTTCAGTGGCGTGCAACCGGCGGCCCTGCAGGAGCTGACCGAAGTGCTGAGCAACATGCTCAGTGGCCAGAACCTCAAGCGCAGCAAGATGGGCGGCATTCGCACCGCGGCCGAGATACTCAACCTGATGCCGGGCCAGCAGGAAGAGCAGGTCCTCGAGGCGGTGCGCAACCACGACGAGAGTCTGGCGCAGCAGATCATCGACGAGATGTTCGTGTTCGAGAACCTGGTCGGGCTCGAGGACCGCTCCATCCAGCTGCTGCTCAAGGAAATCGACAACGAGACGCTGGTCACGGCGCTCAAGGGATCCCCCGAGGCGATCATCCAGAAATTCCTGCAGAACATGTCGCAGCGTGCTGCCGAGATGCTGCGTGATGACATGGAGGCGCGCGGCCCGGTGCGTGTCAGCCAGGTCGAGGCCGAGCAGAAGAGCATCCTGCAGACGGTGCGTCGACTGGCCGACAGCGGCGAGATCGTGATCAACAGCGGTGGCGAGGACTATGTCTGATGAGGACCATGTCCAGTTCTGATCCGCATCATGACGCGCCTGACCCGTGGGCCGAGCGCGATGTGGCAGGCAGCGATGACATGTATCAATGGCAGCCGCTGGAACTCGACTCGCTGGATGGCAAGCCCGCATCGACTCAGTCGGGTGGCGGCTTTCAAGCCGGCATGCCGCACACTGCGGCGCCGGATGTCGGCCTGATTCGGCGCATGGCGCAGCGTGCCCGCTCGACCTTCGAGCAGGAGACGCTACAGCAGCAACAGGCGGCGCGTGACGAAGGCTATGCCGCGGGCGAGAAATCCGGTTATGAAGCGGGTCTGGCGCGTGCAAGGCAGGAAGCCGCCGAGCAGGCGGCGCGTCAGGCCGAGGCCGCCCGGCAGGCGCTCGAACAACAGGCCGCGCAGCTGGCACCGCTGATCGAGAACCTGCAGCAATCGCTGGCGTGCCTGGATGAGCAGATCAGCGATGAGCTGGCGGCACTGGCCATCAGCGTCGGACAGCATCTGGCCCGTGAGGCATTTCGTGCCCACCCGGAGCACATCATCGACAGCGTGCGCAGCCTGCTGGCGGCGGATCCGCCGCTGATCGGCCGTCCGCGTCTTTACCTGAATCCAGACGATCTGCCGCGCGTCGAGCAGGCGATGGGCGAACAGCTCACCAAGCTGGGCTGGCAATGTCTGCCGGACGCCAGCCTGAGCCTCGGCGGATGTCGCGCCGAAGCCGACAGCGGTTGTCACGATGCCAGCCTCGAGAGTCGCCTGGAGATGCTGTCACGCCAGCTACGCCATCGCGGCAGCGCCGACGGCAGCCTGCATGGCAAGGACGAGGCCAGCGGTTCGCGCATCGTGCAACGCCAGTCGTCAGAACATGCACAGCCAGAGCAGGTACGCACCGAGCTGGCAGGAGATCGCACATGAGTGACACGCCATGAGCACCTCTTCCGCACAGCAATGGCGCAGCGCGCTGGGCGCCATTCGTGAGCGCGTCGAGAGCCTCGAGCCCCAGCGCAGCAATGGCCGCCTGGTGCGCGCGACCGGCCTGGTGCTCGAAGCGGTCGGCCTGCGGCTGCCGGTGGGTGCCAGCTGTCTGGTCGAGCTGGGTGCGAATCTGCCGCCGGCCGAGGCCGAGGTGGTCGGCTTCGCCGATCAGACCCTCTACCTGATGCCCATCGACCCGCTCAGCGGCGTCGCACCGGGCGCGCGGGTGTTTCCCCTCGGGCATGGCAATGTCGGCGAGCGACGCTATCCGGTCGGCGAAGCGCTGCTCGGGCGGGTCGTCGACGGCGTGGGCCGCCCGCTGGATGGCCTCGGCCCGCTGGAAGATGTCGAACATGCGCCGCTGGAGAGCCGCCCGCTCAATCCACTGGAGCGCGCGCCCATCGACACGCCGCTGGATGTCGGCATTCGCGCCATCAACGCCTTGCTGAGCGTCGGCCGTGGCCAGCGCATGGGGCTGTTCGCCGGCTCTGGCGTCGGCAAGAGTGTGCTGCTGGGCATGATGGCACGCTTCACCGATGCCGATGTGATCGTGGTCGGCCTGATTGGCGAGCGTGGGCGCGAGGTGCAGGAATTCATCGAGAACATTCTCGGCGAACAAGGCCTCAAGCGCGCCGTGGTCGTGGCCACGCCGGCCGACATGACGCCGCTGCATCGCCTCAAGGGCGCCAGTTACGCGACGCGCATCGCCGAATCCCTGCGTGACAAGGGCCAGAATGTGCTGCTGATCATGGATTCGCTGACCCGCTACGCGATGGCCCAGCGCGAGATCGCCCTGGCCATCGGTGAGCCACCGGCCACCAAGGGCTATCCGCCCTCGGTATTCGCCAAGCTGCCGGCGCTGGTGGAACGCACCGGCAACGGCCGGCGTGGCGGCGGGTCGATCACCGCTTTCTATACCGTGCTGACCGAAGGCGATGACCAGCAGGACCCCATCGCCGACAGTGCCCGCGCAATTCTGGATGGGCATATCGTGCTGTCGCGGCGCATCGCGGAAAGCGGCCACTACCCTGCCATCGATATCGAAGCCTCGATCAGCCGCGCGATGTCGGCGGTGGCGCCGGAGCGGCAGCTCACTCGCGCCCGTCGCTTCAAGCAGTTCTATTCCAGTTATCAGCGCAATCAGGACCTGATCGCCATCGGCGCCTACCAGCCCGGCAACGACAAGGTGCTCGACGCCGCGGTGCGCCTGCACGAGCCGATGGGACGTTTCCTGCAACAAGGCACTACACAGCACGCAAGTCTTGCCGATAGTACGAACATGCTCGAACAATTGCTGGCCCAGCCATGATGGCCGCCTTCACCTGTCATTGATCGGGAACTCTCACTGAATGGCCATCTCATCGTCACGTTTCGACACCCTGACCCAGCTGAGCGAGCGCCGGCGTGATGGCGCTGCGCGCCAGCTCACCAGTCAGCGTCAGCGTCAGGAAACCGCCGCCCAGCAACTGGTCACCCTCGAGCAATATCGTCTCGACTACTGCCAGCAGATGCAGGCACGCCTGACTCAGGGGCTGGACCCGGCCAGCTGGCACAACTATCAGGCCTTCATCGCCTCGCTGGACAAGGCGATTGCCCAGTGTCGCGCGCGGGTGGCCCAGGAACAGACCCAGACGCACCATCAGCATCAGCGGCTGGTGAAGGAACAGCAGACCCACGCGGCCTGGCAGGGCCTGGCGGATCGCGCCAGCCTGAGCGCCGCGCTGCAGGCACGTACCGCCGAGCAACGCCAGAGCGATGAACAAGCCACCCAGGCCTGGTTACGCCGTGCCAATGGCTGATGACGGCCAGTCGAAGGAGTGACACCATGACGGACACTGCACGCATCTCGATGTTGTCGGCCACCTCGCCAACCAGGGCGCCGACCAGCGCCAAGGTCTCCTCTGAGGAGGCTCGCTCGCGCGACGACGTCAGCTCGGCTTCCGCAGAGAGTGACTTCGAGGCCCATCTGTCACGCGCCCAGCGTGAGGATCGCCAGCAGGACAGGCAAGCGATACAGACAGAAACGAAAGACGCACAGCAGCAGCGTATCGAGCGTCGCGAGGCTGCCGAAGACATGCATGCGCAGCACCTCGAGCAGGCTCAGGCAGCGTCGTCAGAGTCCTCGCCCACTCCGGACCCGGTCGCTTCCGCCCTCCAGAGCGGCACCCTCCCGCCTGCCCAGCCCTCATCGGCAAACGGACAGCGATCAGCACAGTCAC
>Ga0208183_1000106_pt1 | contig 60177 bp, 84 predicted proteins | sample MalvirDeepMed_51_FD_184251 | JGI IMG/M metagenome (GOLD analysis project Ga0208183, IMG submission 184251) | Marine viral communities from the Global Malaspina Expedition - Malaspina viral metaG DeepMed_51 (SPAdes) (version 2) | ecosystem: Environmental > Aquatic > Marine > Oceanic | place... | reverse complement strand
GTATCAAAATCCTCTATTGCTACCACATACCCACATTTGTCAGCAAGTTCTGACACTATTGTCTCTAATCTGTCTATTCTACTAGACAGTTTTTTAACATGTTCTTTGGTTGTTTTATTACTTCCTGCCTCCCAAATGTGATACCTTCTTCCAAACATTCTCATTTTTTACTCCTTTTTTTATACACATCTTTAGCCAACACATCTACCTGAGACTGTAAATTATCATACAGTTTTAGGAATTTTGGTTGGTCTATTTCTATATGCTCTACTGCCTTTTCTAAAGCAGAGAGCCTTGTATCAAGGTTTTTAGTAATCTGGGTAAGACATTCAAGTATCTCATTTTTATCATCATTTAACTGAGATAACTGACTTATTACTCCTATCACTTCTTGCATTCTTATTGTTTCCTTTTCTGCTGACATCATGGTGTTAGGTGTAAGGCTAAAGCCTGTAATACAGCGATAATACCATCCAAGACATCAGGTTTACCTATACACAGTAGCCACCATATTATGAGCCAGTTAAGACTGATGCTATGTTTCATTCTTTCTCCTTTAAAATTTGTAATCGCATATCTTTTTTTAAAACATCAAGTTTTTCAAAGCATTCTGATATCACATCTACCAAACTAACATCATTAGCCTTCATTACTTCGTTTACTATAAGCAATTTATTTATCATTTTCTTTCTCCTAAAAATTCTTTAGATCTTTTAACTAATATCTTTTCACTTGGTGATAAATAACTATTCATATATGTAACCCAAGATTTAATAATATCATTAGCAATTTCTAATCTATCTAATGCTTTTTTAATTTCTTTACCTATTTCATCATCTGTTATCTTCCTTGACATATAATCTCCAGAAATGAGAAAAGGCTATACTATCATAAAACACAAAGGAGTGATTAACATGAAAGAAGTATAGCCTTTCTCAATGGTTTATTATTTAAAACGGTAATTCTGCATCACTGGTACTGGTTGATTTAGGTATTACATCAACTGTATTTGTATCAGCTTTGGTTCCTTTTCTTTTAGAAAAGTTCTTTTCTGCAGCATGTTTTAATCTAATAACTTGATCAGCCGTCCATGATAGATGTTCAGTTTCTTGTTCGACAGGAGCAATAGTATCAAAAATACGACTATATTCATTACCATCGTCAGTCTTTACTTTATGAAAGAAAGCATTAATACGAGTTCCAACTAAGTTTACAGCCTCATCATCATATTGAATAACAGGTTTTTTACCAGTTGGATCTTTCAGAACATCAATAATACCAGCACATGCGTATCGAAATAGATTTGCAATCTTAAACTCTACATCAGTTTCACGATTTTTGGCTTCATACATACGAAGACGCATAGTATCGGGATATCCTTCAAAGTTAAGATCTACATACCTTTTTACTTTACCATCAGGTGATTTATATGTATCATAAGCAGCAGAACTAATAGTAAGTTCATGCCAACCTGCATTATATAAACCAGTGCCTGTATTTTGTTCCATTGTCTTAACAGCCATTTTAGTTCTCCTTATATTATAGTTGTTGTTGGGATACCAGTACCACCACCATTAGTATTTGTAGTCATTTTAGGTGTTTTTGTGGTTTTGACTTTTGTTGTGGTAGGATTTAAAGTGCGAAGTGCATATGTTTTACCAGTACCAGGTGATCCTATTACTAGAATTTTAGCGGCATCATATCCACGATCTTTAGCAGCTTTAAGTACAACTTGATAATCTTGAGGAATTTCATTGTCAAGCAATTGAGTTCTATCTTTTGCATGATCATATAATGATGTATGATTTGTTCGCCATACATATGTATTTGTTCCATTTGGATGATTAACAGTTGTAGCATATAATACAAAATCAAACCATTTACTTATGTCTTCTTTAGTACTACCATCTATATATGGTAAGACTTTGTTTCCACCAGTATCCATGGTTTGAATTTTACTATGACAATTACAGATTACTATACCAGGAAGAGCTGTAAGATATTCAAGTAATCCATCCAACTTATTCTTTAGCTTTCCCCATGATGATATTTTCATTGTGCCACCATCATCTCTGGTAAGATTTCTTTGATATTTCTTAGACAATTCTGAGAAGGTATCAATAACTAAAGCATCTATTGGGAAACTAGCATCTCGTAAAGTACGTTCATTACGAAATTCTTGTATATCAATATTGCCAACTTTCACAGTATGCTCAGCTCCTTCACTTGTATACAACTGACCAAGTACTGCACCGAAATCTTCAAAAGTTCCGGGTGATAAGACTGGTAATCCAAAAGATTTTTGAATATCTTTTGAATTTCCAAGTGTTTTACTTCCATTTTCAAGATCGAATAATAGAATATTCATTAGGGGTTTCTCCTTTTTATTTAAGAGTTATTTATTTTGTCTTGTTTACGCTTAATAAGAATAAGCATTCGCTTTTTTATTATGTCGATAAACTTTTGAGGTTTTGAATCATTTAGTGAGCGAAGATATAGCTCTAAGTAAGATTTTATTACTATGTCTTCGTTATTCGATTCACTTTCCATGTATTAAAGATATTATGATTTAAGTCACATTTACAAGACTTTTTTCAAGTAATTCTTCAAGTTTTTTGCCTATGGCTATAATTTCTTCATATGTATATGAATAATCAGTAAAACCAACTTCTTGAGTTTTAGGGAATATTTCAACACAAGTTTTATTTCTATATGCTAATGTTTTTCCATCTAATGTATCAACTATTGTTAATTTAGATTTGTCCATCTTTTACCTCCGTAATTTTAAGGGTTAAATCAGCAGCATTGCGTAAAAGCTCATTAGCCATAAGAATTTCTTTGACATGTTCTTTACTTTCGGCACCGACTTTAATTGGATATGAAATTAAAACATCATATGTCTTTATTTCGCTCATTAAATATACCTCCATACACGTACACCATTAGTTTTATTGACTGTTTCATGCTTGGTAATAAAGCCTCTTTCAGCTAATTTTTTAGCAGATTTCTTACCAGTAGCTCTTAAATCTCTACGCCAATCTTTAGACCATCTCTTAACAGCTTCTACAGATCTATTTTCTACAGTAAAAGATTGTCCAACTTTCATAATTCCAAAGAAATTCCTAGCTTTAGTTTTATATATTCGCTGGATACCTCTACCTAAATTCATACTTGGAATTTTTACTTTACTATTTAATTCACCAACTATTTGTATACTTTCACTCATTTTTTTAATCTCCTTATGTAATTTTCAGTTATCATTGATTTAATAATGGGAGTAACTCCTCCAGTATTTGAATTGGCAAGTTTCCGAAGGAGTTTATCAGCCCATTCTAGTTGTTCTTTACGACTAGAAAATTTACGCATTATGTTAATATTATTGGCTTAACATAATTATTACTTGTAGATGCACTTCTCCAAGTATCTCCAGTAGACATAATACCATCACCATCACGCCAAGATAGTGCAGCTTTAACAGTTGCTTCTTCTATAGATTCATTACGCCAACCACTATTAACAGGATTATTAATAGCATTAGCCACACCTTCAAAATGACTTTCTCCTGTAGAAGGATTAATCATTTCTAGGTATAAACCCCATCGTGATTCTTCACGACCAGCATCTGATAAATCAGGAATGTTAACATTTATCAATCTATAGAACCTTCCATCAATAGTATCTTCATCTTCAACTTTGGTTTCTAATGTAGAGATAACCTTTTCTAAACCATGAAAGTTTAGTATATCATTTCTACGATCAGTATTACGAAGTTTAAAGATATCATCTATAGGAAGTAAAGCATAATTACCATCAGCAGCTAAGTATCTTTGATTAGCTTCATGATTGTTCTTATTAGCTATACGATTTCTACGTCTAGTATATCTGTCAGTTTCTTTAGCAGCTGTAAATCTCTTAATAGATTCTTTAGTAGGTTTATTAATAAGACTACCAGTTTTAAGATCTATTTTCATTCCAACCCAAGGAGTAAATACTATCTTATTCCATAATTTCATCATATATGCTGATCTACAGAATCTAATTGTCCATTGGTTATTAGGATTTCTAGGTTGTATACCTTGACGCATCAACTGTTTAAGAATATAACCAGCACTACTATGCCAATATTTTTGACTTTCAGAACAAATTCTTAAAACATAATCTGTAATGGTAGCTATATGAGTACCTTGAGTTGTACCATAATCATAACTATTATGAACAGTATGAAAATCTATGACATTCTTATTTCTCTTAGTAGCTACATAAATAGTATATCTATCACCTATTGCACCTCTGAAATATACATTTTCACGTATTTTACCATATTCAATAAGCCATTCAACTTTAGCATTATTAAGATGTCTTGCACCATAATCTTCACATTTAATCTGCGACATATCTAGACCTCCCAGTCATATGATCAAACTCACGTACTATACGTACAACATATTTTCCGGGTGGTACATCAAGTGGATTATGTTCTTCATGAGTAAGAGTTACAGTTTCTTCACGAACTTCAAATGCAGCAGGTACATCTTTACCAGCTTCACGATGCCAATCCATATGTAATGTAACTTCAGCTGCATCTAACATATCTTTCATATGTATTTGATGTAAATGACCTGTAACTTCACCAAATGCTAACACAGGATTATTATGAGATTGTGTATTGTAATCAACAGTATTATCACTTCCTCGTGTATGTGCATATTTCTCAAATGTTTCATCATCTACTTGGAACATAACAACATCACCTTGTTGATACTTATTATATTTTATTACTTTTTTTTCTTTTTCTTCTGACATGTTTACCCTTTCTTATTAACTTTATTGTTGGTTTACCTTCTCTTTCAAGAAGTTCTTCTTTACGACATTGCATCCAAAAATCATAATCTTCATAATCACGTAATTTTGCATATAATTCTGGATTTAACATCATATCTTCTTCTAACATTCCTTTGACTTTGCTCATCTATCCTCCTGTATGTCTTTATAGTAATCATCACTATCTTCTTCTTCCCATATATCAGCATGTTCAAGACATTCACTACAAATATCACTATCTGGAAAACCAGGATATGTAAATGAAGCAGTACAACAATTACTCATAGGTTCTTCATTAACAGGAGCCATACAAGAACTATTACAATCTACCTCTCCACATCCACCACATATTTTAGTATGGTCTTCTTTTTCTTTACATATATAACATACAATACCTAAAGATTTTTTAGGTAATGGTTTGTCACATTCTACACAAATATTAGGCATGGGCATCTTTATTTCTCCTTAATTGAAAATCATTTAATCTTCTGATAATAACTATTTCATTACATGCTCCACAACACTTACCTTTAGCTACAGGTTCTGCATTGTGTCCACCATCCCAACCATCTGGGTCTGATGATATTCTTTGACTACATATAACACATTTCATATTTTCTCCTTTAAATAATATTTACCTGTTTCTTTATTAAATTCAATACCACAATATTTATCATAATTATTTGTCAATTCTGAACACATATAATTGTATGAATTATGTGCTATTTTATGTGTTTTATTGTTACATATCCATAAATTATTAACAGAATAATCTAATTTATCCATATTTATATGATGAACACATTCTCCTTTTTTCAATTTTCTTTTTAGAATATATTTTTCGGCAATAATTATATGCATTCTTATAAAAGAACTAGAACCACCACCTTGTGTCTTATGATCAAACATACCATCTTTAGTATATTTATATTCAAAATATCCTGGATATTCATATCTTACAATTGGATTTTCAAAACTTCCTCTTTCTTCAATAGATTTTCGTTTCAGCATAAAAGGATTTCTATCTTTTGAAGATTTCCAAAAACAGCTATTACCTTTTGTTTGAAGTTCACAAACATTACCTTTATCTTTTCTTGCGTCTTTCTGAGTAAGTGATCGTGTTTCTGCTATTGATTGTTGTCCACAAATTGCACAATTATATAAACTGAAATATTTAAATTGAAAGTTTCTTGTTATTTCTTTACCTTTCCAGTTAAATTTATAATTAACAGGCTTTACTAGTCTTAATTTACCATCTGACATTTCTTCTAATCCATATATCCATCCATTTGCTTGATTATATGTTTTTTCAAATTGATTTAATAACATTCTTTCTCCTTTAATTTTTTGGGCTATCCTTGCACCTGAGTATTAGCAAGTCTTTAGAAGAATCAAATCTCCGTAGGTTCTACAGCCCTTGGTACCAAAATTATGAGGGGATTGGATCAGCAAGAACTTCTCCCCTCATTATAATCTCCGCCTCACAGAGATTACCCAAATTAATAGTTAGGTAAAAGAAAGATTTAACGCACCTAGGCATTAACGCTTGTTAAATCCCATCAAGGCTATAAGCTTCAAGTTATTTACCTAACTAATCACAACTATTACTACAATTCCATCTTGCTACATTATTTATGCAAGCAAAATTGCCAAATCCATAACCGGCAGGATGATACCCAACCCTTTCTTGGAGTTTCATAGCACCATCCTCGGTTATGTTACCAACATATTTAAAATATACGTTGCCGGGGTGTGTGTACTCTTTCTTGTATGATAGCCTTCGTTCCATAATCTTCTCCTATATCTTCTTCTGCAATAATCTGAGCATATACATTCTCCATGTGTTCTGATATGTGCATATTTTCTAGTGTTGGTAAGTTCATTATTTCTCTCCTTATGTTGGTTAAAATTTAAAGCAGGTATCTGTGAGAGATTATAGGGGTATGGAAAATACCTGCTCAATATATAGTGTTATGCAGTACGCCAGCAACCTACTATTACAGGATCTTTACATGTTCCTTCTAAAGTTCTACAAGCAACAGTAAATTTCTTATCTCTTTTGAGATGTGTAGTCTTTCTTACATAAGAAGCAACTGCATAAGCTGCTGGTGCTAAGGATTTAGCTTTATAATCAGGTGTATCACCATTAATTTCAAAGCTCTGTCCTATTTTTAATGTACTTATAAAGCCATATTTACTCAATTGATGAGACATATGTGGCATGGGAAGAGGTACATTATTTCTTATTTCTATTACATTTGGTACACTTTCATTTTCGTTAGTTAAAAGTGTGGTATTATTTATTAACATTATTGGATCTCCTTTTCATGTTGTTGTGTGTTTGAATGGGTTTACTAATTCTTCATCTTCTAAAAGTGAATCAATTGATATAACCTTCACATCTGGAAGTGATTCATTTATTGATGAGAATTCATCTTGTAACATGGTACAGAATGCTGCATATTGATCCATGTCAAGTCTAAGTCCTTTGGGAGTTGGAACATATTTTTCTGTATCATTATTCATAGCCCATAATCTTATATCTACAAATGGTTTACTATTACTACTACTTACACCTGTAGATAAAATAATGGCTTGAGTGATACTCTTTTTAATTCCAGAAATTACTTTTTGATTATTTGAAATTTTGTTATCTGGAAACTGAAATAATTTCAAATTTTCTTTTGACAATATTTTCATATATTATCTCCTTATTTTGTTGTTGGGTTAATGATTGTGTGTCTAGACAGGTTTTAACTATTACCTGCAAGGGCACCGCTTCTATATGCCCCATTGCTGAGGCGTCTCACCTTCTCTTTAGATTGTCATCCTACACTCATAGATCTTCTTCTGATCTACATCATGCAAGGCTATTACAGCCCATTGAGAATGTATGCTACCGTGAAGAACGGATTAAAACATACTTAGTGACAGGAAAAGACTAGTTATCTTTATTTTAACGGATCCTACCATTGATGTCAATTACACTTCAGTCGTTCATTTGATTGACTGCGATCACAACATCTATCTTTGTACCTGTAAGCGTCTTCATCCACTGCTTTCCACAGGTTTCTAGATTTGTTAGACATGATAGCGATCAACCATCATGCCTAACTCACACAAATTTAATTTTAATATCCTTGATCACCACCACCTTCTTGAAGGCTTTCAGCTTGATAATTCTCTATTTCCATATCAGTTGGATATGTGCAAGATGTGATCCACTCCATAAATGTACCAAGTCCATCACCATCTTTGTCACGCCACCATGTTACTCTACCTGGCCCATCACATACTCCACAATCATCAAGTTTATTAGATTTACAATTATCATCTGGATCGTCATTATTTGTTACCCAACCTAAATGCAATTCATCACTACTAATATGTTCTAATACAAATTCATCAAGAACTGCTAAATCAGTAGTATATTGATTACCACGCCACCAGAATGTGTGTCCTTCACCTTTAGCACGATGTTCTATTGCAAATGCTTCAGTGAATGTCATATCATCAAGAAATAGCACTACTGGTTCAGTAACTGGCTTTATTATTGATGAGTTCATTACTTTATTTGTAACATTCTCTTTACTTGTAGCTTCAGCTTCATCACAGCCTACAAATAGTAATATTACAATTGATATTATTATATTCTTCATTATTTATTCCTTATTTTATTTGTTGGTAATTTACATAATATTAGAGAGAGCCGTCAATATCCAAGCTTTTATTGGTATTTGTGATTCATTTACTTAGCTTGACCCTTACTTAATTACTCTCTCCAATATTATATCCTCCGATTAATATCCCCATATCCATGCATGACCTAACTCACATAGCCATAGAAATATATATAGCATTGTTCCAGCTGATGCACCATAAATTAGTGCACCCCAATATGTCCATTTCTTCATATCCACATTATTGCTCTACTAACTGACAATACAAAGATACAAACTACTGTACTTATCAGTATTATCATAAAGAATAAGGGTATAAAACCTATTGGTTCTCTTTCCTTCTCTGAAAATAGCCATTCATATAATCTGTCTAACATCACAATCTCCATTTCTTAATTAATGTTTGGAATCTACTTACATCATCTACCTCAACTGCTTCAATCTCTTCAATTTCAGCATCAAATACTTCAACAGTTTCAGGTACAGGATTTGCTTGTGGCAACCATTTAACTATCATGCCATTTTCTATCTTTATTTCAGCACCATCTTCATCATAAGTTACTTGATTAATAACTCTCACTTTCATATCAGGATCAATAGCATGTATTTCAGCACGCTTGGCTTTATTATCTAGCCTTCTTTGACGAGATTTAACTGTCTTTGCAACAGATAGAGCTTTATGTTTTGCTTTACGATCCATCTTTCGTTCTTTGGCTGATTTCATTTATTACCCTTCCATGTTTATGTTGGTTTAAATTTTAGAGCGATAGAGGGGTTGCTTACACCATCTTATACGTACTCAAATGGTTGCAACTTACCACGAACAACTGTACACATCATTCTGTAAGTACTCTTGACCAGCAATTAACGTCTGGCTCCGAAACGCTCGTAATACAATGATAAAACATAGTTCCCCCGAAGGTTGTCTCTATGCTCTATAAACCATTCACGATGGATCATTGTAAAAGATGTCACTATTAACCTTGCTCAAGTGACCAGAGTATTATCGTATAATGGGTGACTAGCTATACGCCTTCCGAAGAACGACTTTTGGAGCCTATCCTAGGTGATTTAACCTATAGTGTGCCTATGGTCGACACAAAATATTAGATCAGGTCTGACTTACACCAGACTGCACTTACCGTATTCATTTCACAACCTATCTATAGTGTTATAAAATGTTATGTAAAAGTGGCTGATCGTATTGCTTCCCTTAGTCAACGCTCCTACTACAATAGGATTGTTTCACCGGTTCAAGATACTTGTAGGTAACTTGACGCAAATAGAATTATTTAGCAGGTCTTTATGCACAATGCAATCGCATACTCGAAAAGAGCTGAGCTTTATAGTCCTATCCTGCTTGTTAGACTGGGGTGAAAACTTTAAAGGATAAGGGGATAAACTAAGTCCAGCTGGTACTGTCTATCGCATTACTCCGGTAGTATTAACTCATCCTTTAATTAAGTCACAGGGTTATGGACTTAAATTTGTTTAAACATTTACAACAGTGGCTAGAATGCTCCTACAAGTATCGACAGGGTTATCTCCAGCCACTATGTTGGTAATGCAGAGTATCAAAAAGGCGAAACGGATACGAAATGTCACGTGAAACCCGGCTGCTCTCACGAATACAGCTCTCTACTCTTAAATCATATGTTTAGTATAAGTTGGTATATATATCATACGGTAATGTGCATGACAAGTGTGTGTAAATGATAGAAGGGGCAAGTTATTACACTCACCCCTAATAGTTGTGGACACCACCCTTGACTGTTAGCTACGCCACAGATTAACTTGTAACTCAGTCTTAGCTTCACCGAGTCTATCAAGCATTGCTGTTAGCCTCTCTTGTGGGCCTTTCCACTTACGTAACACACAGAGCTTCTGTAGACATTTAATGTCACGTTCAGCACGCATAATTCTATTACGCTTGTTACTAATGGCCTCACTAGCTTCAATAGCTGCTATCTCACACTCTGCAACAGCAGCATCAGCTTCAGCTTCAGTCTTTATATCTTCAAGATATATCATACATTAATCTCCATATTAGTTCTTTAAATTACTAAAATTCAACTAAAATAAATCAAATCAAAAATAACGTAAAACGATAGTGTAAAAACCCTTTTTAGGGGTACACCATTGTATAAAACCCCACACACTAAAATTGCATAATTTTTGAAACTTCGGTATAAGTGTCGTATATTTACTCATGCAGACAAAACTAAATTTACTGATTTTGTTATGGATTCTCGATAAGATAATCATGATATTGATATTATTACTTCTCAAATAAAATGAATTTGTTTGCATAGGATTCTTTATAGTGGTAGATTAATACATCGGTAGCATAAAGCTATCACCCAGTTAGTACCCCTGAGATGGTTCTGCTAAATGGGTCAGACGTTGGGTTGCTCCCTCATATAGAGGTTAGAGATTCCCCCGACAACCGATAGAAACTGCTTAAATATAAGCTTTAAAGTATGGGAGAACATTACTGGCTTTAAGTGAAGTTTTAAGTTAAAGATCCAAAAAATAGGGTTTTCCCTCTCAGGGATAACTCTATCTAATAGTGGAGGTTCAGTATGAAGAAACAACATGATGAGTTGCAGGAAATGTATGAAGATGCTGACGGTGTTTGGTTGGATACTGGAGATGGTATTATAAAGCTACCTCCTGAATTATTACCTTATTTACAGGAATCAGATATATTAGGATTAGCTTAATCACCGAAGCCCTTGGGGGCTCCGGACTTTAATAAAATATGAGACATTATACAGTTAATAATGCACAATATGTAGTATATGATTCAGAGGATGAATTACCTTCTGATGTTTATCCAAAAAAGGATTGGCGTAAGGGTGATTTATTTGACTGGGTATTAGCCGATGATGGTTGCTATATTCAGATACTGCGTAAAGGAGCAATGACCAAGCCAAAAGGTAAAGTGCGAAAGGTTGCCTATATAGGTACTTGTACTGGTACGTTCATTGTTTCTCCTAAAACAAAGATGGATACTTCCAGGCGTGTGAATATCTATTCGCTTGGTGGTGATGTCGAAAGGAATCAAAGATTAGATGATAGAGAGAATTTATCCACACGTGAAGAATTATTTGTTACATATTTGGCAGGAGGTATGGATCCACGTGGAGCATATCTTAAAGCCTTTCCTACTAATAACCCACATTATGCCGGTACACGTGCCGGTCAACTTATTAAAACTTCAAGAATAAGGAGTGCTATGAAAGAAGAGTTAAAGCCCTATATGGAGGATTTGGGATTAGATGAAAATTATGTGCTTAGTAATATAAAGGAGGTAATTGACTCTTGCGAGAAGGCTGACACTAAATTGAAGGCCTTGTTTAAGTTAGCAGATATTATGGATATGGAAGATAAGAATCAAACTAAGATTACTACAGTGACAGGAGCTTTATTTCAAGGCTTTACACCAGAAAAACTAGAAGAGGTTACAAGACCAAAGGAGATAGAAGATGGCAATACTTGATTTCCTGTCTAAACCTTTAGCACCTGAAGAGGATGTAAGACCTGAAAACTGGGATATGTCAACTATTACATCTGGATGGGAAAATGTAGCTCCTGTAAAAGAAGAGAATATGAACGAGTTTTTACAACTCATTACGGATTTAGAATCTAGTGGAGGTAAGGATGATTATCAGAAAGGTGGGGATCCTGATAATAGAGGGGCAGGATTATATCAATTGGAAACCGGCCCTCATCAAGGAGGAATGACTAGGCTAACAAGGGCATATACAAATTTACCTGAAGAACTTACTCCAAAAGCTCTTGCCAGACATTATAAAGAAGCTATAGCAGGTGACAGTAGCTATGATGTAAAGGCAAAATTATATCCTCATCAGCAAAGCTTTTTAATGGCAGCGAATATTATGTCACAAGCAGGAGGTCGTAAGCAATATGATAAATGGGTTGCTTCTGGTAAAAGTAAGGAAAAATTTCTTGATTGGTGGCTTGACAAGCATTGGGCAGGCTGGAAGACTAATAAAGAAAGAGAAGAAAAGAAAAGTTGGGCTAAGAATAAATTAGGAATGGATATTACTGATGAAGTTTTAGAACTTGAAAATAAGGAGAGCTTTTTAAAATGAAGAAAACCCCAGCACAAAAAATTAGAGATTACTTAAAACTACCACTAAAAGATACATTCATTAAAAAACAAGAGAGGAAGGCATGGCAGAAATAGACGATAAAGCATTTAATGCAATGAATACAGTTGCTCCAGATAATGATATTACTGGAGGTGCTATTATGTATTCTGAATTTGAAATGGATATGACACCAACAGAGCAAAAAAAGTATCGTGATACCTTATTAAATACCTTAGATACTTCCTATCGTAGAGATCCGAATAAAGGCAGGTTAGGCTTTAAAGATTGGCTTGATAATTTAAAACCTGGACTTATAGGAGAGAGAGCTTTAAAATGGGAAGAAATTAGGCACGATAAGGATGTGATGAATGAAATGGATCCAAATGAATTTAGTCTTCTTGAAGACGCTGGCTTTTTGCAAGGACTTCTTCAAAAACATACAGGAAGATTAGAAGATGTGCGTGATGTTATTGGTTCAGATATTCCTAGACCTATTGAGGAATTTAAGATAGAAGATAGGGAGTTTCTTAGATAATGGCAGAAAAAATTAAGAAAGGAAATATAGAACTAACTCATAATCTATATAATATTTTAGGAAAGACTTTATTAGATGGTATAGAATCAGGAAGGCTAGATCCAAATAAATTGGAAAACTTATCTGCAAATCTTGGTGTCGATTTAGGAAAAGGATATGGGGTAGATTTAGGATACAATCAATATATGGGTGATAGAAAGCAGGATTTAAAAATTAGTATTACTAAGATGTTTTAATGGCAAATATCAATACACAGAATGTATCCCAAGCTGAAGAAGAATTAAGACTTGCTAGTAAAGATTTAATAGCTTTTGGTAAACTTTTCCTTCCTGATGACTTTGAAAGATCAGAAACTCCATTTTTTCATTATGAAGTAGCTGATGCATTAATGAATACAGATCTTAGACAGCTTGCAGTTATTTTGCCTAGGGGTCACGGTAAAACTGTTCTTACCAAGTGTAACATTCTACATGACTTCTGCTTTACAAAAGAACCTTTGTTCTATGGATGGGTAGCGGCAAGCTCTAAGATCTCTGTTCCTAATTTAGACTATATTAAATATCATATCGAATTTAATGATAAAGTACGCTATTATTTTGGCGATTTAAAAGGGAGGAAATGGACAGAAGATGATATCGAACTCAAGAATGGCACTAAACTTATTTCTAAGAGTAATTTATCTGGTATTCGTGGTGGTGCCAAGCTTCATAAGCGTTATGATCTTATCGTTCTTGATGATTTTGAAGACGAGAATAACACTATTACTCCTGAATCGAGGGCGAAAATATCCAACCTCGTTACGGCTGTTGTCTTTCCTGCATTGGAACCGAAGACAGGCCGACTTAGAATAAATGGTACTCCAGTACATTATGATAGCTTTATTCAAAAGATTTTAGTAGGATGGGAACAATCTATTAAGGAGGAGGAGGATTATTCTTGGAAGGTAATCACATATAAAGCTTTACAAGATGGTGGTACTACTCTTTGGCCTTCATGGTTTGGTCATAAAGAGATGGAAAGAAAGAAGAAGTTTTATCAGGATTCTGGGACACCACAGAAGTTTTATCAGGAATATATGATGGAGGTTCAAAGTGAAGCAGATTCAATTTTTAATAGGGATCATATTAAGTATTGGGATGGCACTTTTACTAAAGATGCTGATACAGGTCTTACATTCATTATACCCGATGGAGATGACCCTAAGCCTTGTAACATTTTTGTAGGAGTAGATCCGGCAACTGACTCAGCAAGAAGAAACACTGACTATAGTGTTATAATTGTAGTAGCTGTTACATCGGACAATAATATTTATGTTCTTGATTATATACATAATAGAACTTTACCTGTACTTGGTATTGCTGGAACTGGGCAAAAGGGAATAGTGGATTACATATTTGAATATGCTAAGTTCTATAACCCTACCCTCTTTACCATTGAGGATACTAGTATGTCTAAACCTATTTTTCAAGCTATACGAGCAGAAATGAGGAGACGTAATGAGTTTATTATTCCTTTTAAGGAAGAGAAGCCAGGTAATAGAATGAGTAAGAGAGATAGAATACAAGAGATTCTAGCTCAAAGATTTGCAGTAGGTCAGGTGCATATTAAGAAAACGCAGTATGATCTACATAGAGAAATAATGACATTTGGGCCAAGGATGGCTCATGACGATACTATAGATGCTTTAGCCTATGCATGTAAGTATGCACATCCACCGACTGGTTTACAGGAGTCAAGGGATGGATGGTATAAGCAGAAACCTCAAGCTAAAAGCTGGATAACAGCATAAAGGAGAATAATATGCCACAAGGGCCAGGAACATATGGTAAACAACGAGGAAGACCTAAAAAGAAAAAGGGTAAGAAGAAGAAATAATGGCAGATGATATAGATAGAAAAGCCTTTTCAGAAATGCAGTATGCCACAACTGATAAAACTGCAGTAAATATTATGGGTGATAAGGCAGAGGTAACTAAGGAAGATGTGCATAATATGCTTATGGTTGCTGGAATGACTCCAGCTATTGGTAATATAGCAGATGCTGCTGATGCTTTACTATATACTATGGAAGGAGAGTTTGGTAGTGCTGCTTTATCTACCGCTGCTATGATTCCATTTGTGGGACAGTTTGTATCAGCTAAAAAAGCTGCTAAAATAGTTACTAAATCTCCAAAAAAGTGGAAGTATAGGGTTTTCCCAGACGAGAAGAGAGTTAGTAAGACATTAGAAATAGACGGTAAAGAGGTTGGATATATATCAGGACAAAGAACTCACAAGGGTATTTCGGTAGATGGTATCCATGTAGATGAAGAGTATAGGAGGCTTGGCTTTGGAACTGATTTATATAAAAGCTTGCAAGATGAAACTTCAGAATATGTGTATTCACGTGGATGGCAACAAAATCCAAAAACTGCAGGAAAAGTTTGGGATAGTCTTGTAAAAAGTGGTGCAGCAGAAATGATTCCTGAAGGGCAACAACCTATATATTATTTAAAGAAAGCTGGTATTAATTTGAAAGAATTACTAAAACAATGATTAAACTTATCGTACTTTCCGTACTGCTTAATGCAGAAGAGATGCATGCTATGCCTCCAGAGGATACGAAAATAGAAGCACGTAGACGTGGTGGTAAAGGAGATAAGAAACGTAGAAGAGGTGGCAATGGATTACGGTAAGGCAAAGAGCGTCAAAGATATTATGTCAGAGATGCTAGCCGAATGGTTATTTAAAGATTTTGGAATTTTAATAGACGAACCTTCAGAAAAGGAAATAGCTGAGACCTTAGAAGAGCATAAGAAGGAAGTGCTTGATGATGGGGTTAACAAGAGATGATATGTTCCAAATAACACGTATAACAAACTTACTAGTTGGACTATTGAATATATATCTATATAGTATAGGTGGTGGGTATCATTTGTTGGGATTGGCTATGCTCAATATAGCAGCATGGTCTTTTACTAGGGGAGTACATAAATGAATTGTGTTATGGAACTTAATATTAGGACTAGTATTTTTAGGAGCTAATCGGTATGGTGTATACATCACAGATGAGTGTCCGCAGGAGGGGTACAGCTGCCCAAAAATATGTGACGTGGATCACAAACATCTACCATTAAAGGAGTGTAAGAATGGCAAAACAGAACAAGAAAGTAGACCAGATTCGACAATTGTACAATCTGGCAGACAGTTCAACGAGGAGACAGTGGCAACAAATAAATCAAAAAGGATATGAGTTTGCTCACGATGAACAGTTAGCAAGTGATGAAAAGGATTCTTTGGAAGAACAGGGAATGCCTACATTCACAATTAATCGGATACTCCCAGTTGTTGAGATGCTTAACTTCTATGCTACAGCTAATAATCCCAGATGGCAAGCTATTGGAGTGGAAGGTAGTGATTCAGATGTGGCAGCAGTTCTATCTGATCTTGCTGATTATGTTTGGCATAATTCTAATGGCTCTACGCTTTATACTAATGCTATAAATGATTCAATAACTAAGGGTATAGGATATCTGCTTGTTACTATAGATAAAGATGCTGATAATGGTATGGGTGAGGTAGTTATACAACAACCAGAGCCTTTTGATATTTTTATAGATCCTAAGTCAAGGGATATGCTCTTTCGTGATGCAGCTTTTATTATGATTCGTAAAGTATTACCTAAGAATCATCTAATGAAAATATTTCCTGAATATAAGCGTAAGATAGCTAATTCAAATAGTGATGACCAATCTCAAACTACATATTCAATACGATCTTTAGATAGAGAACAAAAGTTATTTACCTATAATGATGATGTAGATTCTGATTTAGCTGTAACTGCTAAGGGAGAAATAGATCAATTAGCTGAGTTCTTTGAGGTATATGAGAAGATTAAGATTTCTTATATAAATCTATTCTATCGTATACCGCCTGATCCAGAACAGTTAAAAGCTATAAAACAGCAGGCTGATGTACAGATGAAAGAAATGCAAGTTGAAATGGAAGTCCAGTTGTTAGAGCAAGAAAGACAAATGCAAGAGGCAGTACAAACTGGTGAAATGCTTCCAGAGAGATATGAACTTGAAATGCAGAAAGCTCAGGATATGATGATGCAGCAATTACAAGTAGCTGAACAGGAAATTATGAGTCAACTTCAAGCAGAAGCATCTAAGATTGAAAATAAAGTTGTTACTGAAAAAGAATTTAATATTCTTATGAAAGATCCTCAAATAGCAAAGAATGTAGTAGATCAGGTACAGTTTTATTCTACTCGTGTAAAGCAGACTTGCATATCAGGTGATAAACTTTTATATGAGCAGATTCTACCTGATACTATTACAGAATATCCATTAGTCCCTTTTCATTATAAATGGACAGGTACTCCATATCCAATATCAGCTGTATCACCACTTATTGGTAAGCAGCAGGAAATAAATAAAGCACATCAGATTATGGTGCATAATGCTTCATTAGGTTCTAGTTTAAGATGGATGTATGAAGAAGGTTCTATTGATGCTGAGATATGGGAAAAGTATTCTTCTAGCCCTGGGGCTTTACTTCCAATTAGACCTGGTGTAGAAAGGCCTACTCCAGTAATTCCAGCACCTCTTGCAAGTGCTTTCTTCCAGATAGTTCAAGAAGGTAAGGGCGATATGGAGTATTTAGCTGGTATATATAGCTCTATGATGGGAGATAGTTCCCAAGCAGGAGAGACCTATCGTGGTATGTTGGCTTTAGATGAATATGGTACTAGACGTATTAAGCAATGGATGAGTACTTCCATTGAACCTGCTTTACGTCAATTAGGGAATATGGTACTTCAGTTTTCACAATCTACATATTCAGCCTATAAACGCTTTAGATTGATCCAACCTTCTGCTATTCAAGAAGGGAGAGATCAGGAAGTTAATATTCCTATTTATAATGATATGGGAGAAGCTATAGGTAAATCAATGGATATAGCTACAGTTAAATATGATGTCCGTATTATTCAGGGCTCTACTCTGCCAATTAATAGGTGGGCATATTTAGAAGAATTGAAACAACTAATGCAACTTGGCGTAATAGATGATATAGCCGTGCTTGCTGAAACTGATTTAAAGAATAAGGAGAATATTGTAAAAAGGAAATCATTATATGCACAGTTGTCGGGGCAAGTTGAACAGCTTAGTGAGGCGGTCAAGGATAAGGAGGGCACGATTGAAACCCTTGAAAGACAATTGGTGCAAGCTGGTATTAAACAAAAAGTTATGCAGGCCGATGTTGAGATTAATAAAAAGAAAGAAGAAGTAAAATCTCAGATGGGTAAACAGTATGTTGAAACAGAAGGAAAACAAAAATTATTACGGAATGTAATGTCCAACAATGTAGAGTCTCAGAAGCAACAAGCAGGCAATATGTTACAGTCCGTAAAAAATAGTTTGGAAAGTGAATCCAAAGAATAGTATGTTACGCACATTGACCAACTTAAAAAGGAGATAATATGGCAGAAGAACAAGGTAACCCTGAGATAGGTATGCAAGCAGATTCATTTGAAGCTGCAGAAGCACAGACCGATACAGGCTCCTCTGATTTTTTCGACCAACTCGAAAATGAAGTTAATGGTGGGATCATAGATAACACTGAGGTAACCCAAAATCAAACAAGTGGCTCCGAACAGGTAACCCACGTACAACACGATGATGGCTCCGATAACGTGGTACAGTCTTCAAATGACAGCACAGACTGGAAAAAGAGATACGAAGATAGTAGTAGAGAAGCTGTCCGCTTATCAGATCAGTATAGAGAGGTTGAACCTTTCGTACCAGTTCTGCAAGCGATGAAGAACGATAGTGGATTAGTAGATCATGTTAGGAACTATTTGGTGAATGGTGGCCAACCAGAAAAATCAATTCAAGATCATCTTGGTCTCGAAGAAGATTTTATGTTTGATCAGCAGGAAGCAATGACAGATCCGGATTCTGATAGTGCTAAACTAATGAATGCTCATGTAGACAGGATGGTGCAAGGTAGGGTTGGACAGATGATCCAAGCTGAAAAGCAAAGGGCTCAACAAGTTCAACAAGCCAATGCCAGAGTGACTGAAGAGCAGGCATTTAGAGAAAGAAATAGTATGTCAGATAAAGATTTTGAAGCATTCAAAGCTAAGGCTCAGGAGCATGTGATGACATTAGATGATGTTAATTACTTGTTAAACCGGAACCAGAACAATGATAATGTTGCAAATTCTGTAAAGAAGGATATGTTAACCCAAATGAAAAATGTCCGAAATATGCCTACATCCGCATCGGGAGCAAACAATCAGGATCCAGGAAGATCAGAGTCAGACGAAGTGTTTGATGCGATAAAGGGTCTTGATGACGGTGTTGATAACCTGTTTGGTTAGGCTTATATAAAATTTATTAGTCTGTCCAAACTTAATCCTAATTAAGGAGATAGACAAATGGCGGATATTCTTAATGTAACCGGGAGTAATTATACCTCTGGTTCCATAGAGAGAGGTGAATCCTCAGTCCAGCTTAATACAGGTGCTTTACGCAGAAAGTATAACTTTGGCGATAAAGTATCTGAATTGGCTTTGGCTCAGGATCCATTCTTTCGATTCGTAAGTATGGTTTCTAAGAAACCGACCGATGATCCTTCTTTTAAGTTTACAGAGAAACGATCATCTTACACCAAAAGATATGCATATTTAGCTGATTATAATACTAGTGCAGCTGCAGTCCCAGCAACAACTGTGGGAAGTGCTTCACCGAATCCAGCAGCTGGAAATACATGGTCTTTTGGTTTCTTTACCGATTATGATAATAACGGTAACAATCAAAACATCTATGGGCAAACACATACCTACGCTGAAGGCGTTGAAGGCACACAGCCTCAATTCTTCATTCCAGGTCAAATTGTTAAAATACCTGTAGGTGCAGCAGGAGCTGATAATGATCAATCTTCTGATTTAGCTGACTATACTTTATGGAAAGTTAATTCTGTAGATCTTGATACTCAAGGTGTAAACTCTACATCTAGTGCAACAGTTAATAAAGCTATTGTTAATGCTACGTGTGTAAAAGCACCTGCTACAAGTAACTTTATGAATGCAACAGAAACAGGCGGTGCAGTAACTGATAGTTCTGCTAACTTAGGTTATGCAGCTACACCAGCTGGTATAACTACTTCCACAGAAACTCTTGAAGCATTTAAATGTTATGTAGTTGGTACTGCTTTTGCTGCAGGTTCTGGTTATCCAGAATCTTGGCAAGATCAGCCATATAGTACAGGACATGGTCAAACTCAGATCTTTAAAACATCATGTGTTATGAATAATACTGATCGTGCTACTGTACTAAAGTATGAAGGTAATGAATGGGCACGTATCTGGAAAGAGAAGCTCATTGAACATAAATGGGATGTTGAAAATGCAATGCTTTTTGGTAATCAAAGTTCTACTTACAATACCACTGAAGGTGCAGTAAACTTTATTTCTACTTATGGTAATGCTTTCAGTCTTAACTTAGCAACCAAATCTCAAGATTCATTTCTTGATGATATGTCTGCTTTGTTAGATCCACGATATAATAATGCTACTTCAACTGTATTCTTCTGTTCTACAGCAGTTTACAATTGGATGCATAAATTATCTGGATACTTTGCAAATAACATTGGCATGGTAGTTCCTAATTCAGGAAATACTACCCCAACTCCAGCAGTAGGACGTGATAATGGAAATGGTGGTGCCAACTTTGCAGTAAGTGGCAAAAAGAAAGTATTTGGTGTTGATATTACAACAATCTCAACTGTATATGGTGACATGAATGTTGCACGTAATGTGCATCTTGATGGAACTAATATTAAGATGTTGGGTATTAACATGAAATATTGTGCTTATCGTCCATTGGTTGGAAATGGCATTAACAGAGATACCGGAATCTACGTGGGAGTTCAAACTTTAGAGAACTCCGGAGTCGACCGTAGAGTGGATCAAATACTAACAGAAGCGGGGATGGAATGGTCTTGTCCTGAAACCCACGCTATCTGGACATAAGGAGGTTTATTATGGCGAATCCTTTATATGGACAAAATAAGGCAGATAATGCTATTGATGAGGCGGCTAATGATAGAAAGCAGATTTATCGCTTTGGAACTCCACCAATTATTATCGACTACGAGCATGCAACTGCTCAGTTAGTAGACGGTACTGCTGGTGACAGAACTATACATTCTTATGCTGATGGATTGAATATGACATTCTATCCTATTGTAGGTCAGGCTATAGATGCTCCTGTTCCTGCAACAACTGGCATGAATTATGCATATGACCAAGTAGATGATGATGGTTTTCAGTTGGTTATGAGTGATAGTGTTGCTAAAGGTCGAGAAGGTATCGACCGATTCACAGTTGGAAACCAAGCATTTAGTGCTGAACTAGAGTTTAGTATTGGTGATGTTACTGGTAGTGATGATACATTCTTTGGCTTTGCTAAAGTAGATGTGCATAGAGCTGCTATTGACGATTGTGATGAAATGGCTGGATTTAATATCATTGGTGGTGTAGTTAACACTGAAACTATTATTAATAATGCTGCTACTGTTACTACTGATACTACTTTAGATGATTGGGCTGATGGTGAAGTTCATAGTTTAAAAGTATTAGTTAGTAAAGCTGGTGCTGTTACCTATGAGTATGATGGTGCTACTCCAACTGTAACTGTTGCATATAGCTTTGATGCAGGAGAGGTTGTTACACCAACCCTGTATGTACTTCAGAATAGTGATCTTAATGATTCATGTATACTGAGAAAGCTAACTATTACATCTGATAATGGTTCAATGGAAGCATAGTAACTAGTTAACAACTAAAATATACCTGCCCCCTCTACTGAGATATGGGGTCTCTTCTAGAGGGGGTGGGTACCTTAGTAAAAGGATATAAGAATGGCCTTTATAGACCAAGTACAAGATTTAACCTCGCTCACTATTTCCGATAATGATGAGCTTTCCCAATTTTTAAAAGACGGTGTATTAGATGTTACTAATAGGTGGCTTGCTATTAGACCTCAAGATATAGAATTGTTTGGTAGGGAAAGTAGTGAAACAACATCTAATGCGTCTTTAAATTTAAATAGTGCAAGAATTATTAGTGTAATAAGAGAAGATGGAACAAATAATCAGTGGAGAAATTGTAGAAAAATATCTCCTGCACTTCAATATGATGTGACAGATGTGGATAGTTTAAATTATGCATCTAAAATAAATCCTGCTTATATGATAGGAGATGCTGGAAAGATTAGTGTATTCCCTACTCCAGGAGCTGATCCTAATGCTTTTAAAGCTTATTATGTTAATAAAGATCCAGTGAATAGTTCTGGTAGTGCATTAATTCACAGTCATGATGATATACTATATTTTCCAATAGATAAAGTTTATTTAGTAGTTATGTATGCAGGTATGAAATCTTTACATGCTGCAATGGGAGCTACAACAATTACAGATTTAACAGTAACTGTAGTTCCCCCAGACGTTCCTCTGTTAGCCTCTACAAGTCTTTCTTTCTCTCAAGCTGCACCTACATATACATCTCCAACTACAACTATAAGTGGTACTGCATGGGCAACTGCCTATCCAGATCAATATAGTGCTATAACTACTGCATGGACAGCTATTAATACAGAGTTAGATGAAACACAAGCGATATGTGATCTTATAAATACGCAAACAGATAGTGCAGTAACAGAACTTGCTGAATCTGCTACTCAAGTTGATGCAAGTATAGATACTGCTTTAGCAGCTATATTAACTGCAGTTGGGAGAGTTGATACAGCCGTTCAACTAGCAAATGCACAATTTGATAGTGCGGTAACGCAAACAGCAGCTGAAGATGTTGAACTTGCAACATCTTATACTTCTGCTGGTCAGGGATTTTTAGGTGAGGCACAGGGATCACTAGGAGAAGCACAAGGGTATGTTAATGAAGTTAATAGTAGAATTGCACAAGTTGGAGGCTATGGAACTGTTGCTTCTGGATATATAAATGCTGCTAATGCTTTTGCAAATGAACTTAAATCTAAAATAAGTATAGCACAGGGATATGCTACTGAGGTTCAATCAAGATTAAGTAATGTACAACCTAAAGTTTCAGAATATCAAATAAAAGTTCAAGATGCTTTAAATGAGTTTAATGAGGCAAATGCTGCATATCAAGCTCAGTTACAAGTTTCAATCCAGAATGCTCAACTGGAAAATCAAGATGAACAATTCAAGATTCAAAAATATCAGGCAGAGTATGCTGGCTATACTGCTGAAGTTAATGAACAGGTTCAAGCATACACACAAAATTTACAAGCTGATGGTATGGGCTATCAATGGTTACAAGGTCAATATGCAGCATTAAAGGCTGAATATGATGCAGCATTTATGATTGCAGCACCTAAACAACAGGCTCCAGCTAGAAGATAGTGGCAGAAAAGATAATATATAAGAATCATTGTACACCACAAGAGCAGGCTGACTTTACTACTGGTAATGATAGATATTATTTAGATAGTGATGTTGGTAGAAAGCTTACAGGTACATGTGAATCTAAAGCCACTACTACAGGCACTCTTGTTACAGGTACATATTCGGGAAGTATAGATGTAACTGCATCTGCTCAAGCTAAATTTATTTATGTTAAAAATACAGATACTACTGGCAGTGATTATTTATTATTAAATATAGGTAGTATGGGAGCATTAATCAAACTTATGCCAGAAGAATCTTTTGCAAGCGATGTTGGATCAACTGCATCAGACACTACTACAGTTGTTATTACAGGATCTGGAACTCCAACTTATGAATATATACATGGTACATAATGCCAAATAGAAGAGCAATATTTAGTTCATATGTAATACCGAGAGAAAGCACTGATCTTGAAGAAGGTGTAACTAAATGGACTATAGATGGAGCTATAAATAAAACTTTAGGCAGTAAGTCTACTGCTACCTTAACTGGATCTCAATGGGGTGAAGGATGGTCTTCTTTCCAACATCCAGAGCAATACTGGGAAGACTGTGGAAGTGATTGGGAAGATATGGGAGAAGCATATAATGGAGTATTGACTATAAGTGCAGCTACATCTTTAAATGTAGATTCTGCATCTGCTTCTACAGCAGTAATATTTTTATATGTAAAGAATTTAGGAACAGCTTCTAATCAAGGCTTAAAACTAAGTCTAGATGGAAGTAATTATAAGATTTATATACCTTCTCAGGGTAGTGTAAATATTAGAGGCGATGGTTCAACTTTACAAATGCAACATGTAAAGGTGGATGCGGCAGATCAGGATACATCTGTAGAATTTATAATAGCAAAATAATGCATTAGTAAGGATATCTGAAATGGCACTAACAACACCAACCAATGATTTAACAGGCAATACAATTGCCTCAACATACGATCAAATATTATTTATAGATGGAACTGCATTAACAAATAGTGCATTATTTGCTGTGGCTTGCCAGGATGGAGAGACTGCATTACATGTTGCAAATGACCAAATCCTCATCAAAGATTCATCTGGTACAGATATAGCAAGTTTATTTGAAGTACAAGATAAGGATGCAAATGTCATTCTATCTATAAATGGAACAAACAATAGAGTCGGTATTGGGACTGCATCACCAGGCACAGACTTACACATAGATGGAACTGCCACGACTCTCAAAATATCAAGTACTACTTATGGAATTATTACAATTAATACAGACTCAAATGATGATGGTTCAAGCGATGATGGTGTATTCCAAATAACAAATAGTTCATCAGGAACTGTTAAGGGCGAACTAAGATGGGATGAATCAGATGCTGCATTAGAACTTAGTGCTGCTGATCAGGGGGATCATTTATGTATTAAAGCAGATGGCAATGTCGGTATTGGGACTACTTCACCAGGTGCTAATTTGGATATAGCTACGTCAATAGATGACCCTGTAATACTTAGACTCCATTCTGATACTGGTGGAAGTGCAGGTACTGATGGTAATTGTCTCATTCAGTTTAGAAATGCATCTACCAACAAAGGGGCAATAGGGTGGGATGAATCTAGTAATACGGTGATATTAAATCATGGCACTGGGGTAGACAATGCTACTCCTGCTATAGCTATAGATACAAATAATAATGTCGGTATTGGGACTACTGCACCAATAATGTCAGGATTTTCCACAGGTTCAACAAAATTGGATTTATATGAGCCAGCAGCGAATACTCGTGCTATATTGTCAATAGGAGGTACAGGAACAACTAATGGTACTATTCTTGGCAGTTACTATGTTGTTAATAATGATAATGCTGATGCTACAAACCATGATGCAGATGGTAAGACTATATCTTCTATAGAAACTGCACTTATTACAAGCGATAGTAATGCTGGAGATGATAGTGGTGGAGAAATTAGAATTTTTACTAAGCCAGAAGCAGGAACTATAGCAAGAGCAATAACTATAGATTCTTCTCAAAATGTCGGTATTGGGGAGACTTCACCAACTGCTAAAATACATATAGTAGCTGATACAGATGCGGAAAGAGCTGTAAATATAATAGAGGCAGATTCTGGTTGTGATTCAAATAATATTATGATGAATTTGGACTATAGTGGAGATAACGATATTGATGATGCTGTATTTATCTATTTCCAAGATCAGGGTGGTAATATAGGAGAAATATCGGGGAATCTTAATACAACTACATATGCTACGAGTTCTGATTATAGGCTTAAAACGGATTATAAAGATATAGTAGATGCAACAGGAACTATTAACCAACTTAAACTATATGATTTTGCTTGGAAAAAGAACAGTAGTAAGAGAAGTATGGGAGTTATAGCACATGAAGCACAAGAAATTGTTCCCACTGCTATTACAGGTGTAAAAGATGCTATGACAACTAAAGAATATATTGACGATCATGGAGATAGGCAAACTAAGGATGTTATAAAAGCACAGCAGGCAGATTATTCAAAGTTTGTACCTTTACTATTAAAGTCAGTACAAGAATTATCAGCTAAGGTAACAGCCTTAGAAAACGCATAACCAAGGAGAGTAATGAGTAAAAAAACAACAGAAACAGTAGAAGAAGTTAAAACTAATAACGTAGCAGAGACTGTAGATACAGATGCTAAGGCTAAGGAAGCTATTAATACATTGCGTGTTCAACTACAAGAACATCTTAGACAAGTAGACCATCATCGTACAATGGCTACAAAAGCACAGGGAGCATTAGAAGTATTATTACAATTGCATCCCGAAGAAGAAAATAGAAGTAATGGAGAGGCTATTGAAAGTTAAAGAGATTATGGAAAGGGCAGGCACTAACCAAACAGGTCGTGCCATTGCTTATATTAAGGATGCTTTAGATGAGATGAATATTTTATCTGAAACGCATATTACTACTACACGTATAGATATCAATGCAAATCAACGATTTTATAACATTCCAAATGATTGTTTGAAGATACTTGATATTAGGTGTAAGAACCATAATAATGCAGAAAGTAAATATAGATCCATACCAAGATCTATATATGAACCTAAAATAGTGGACGAAGATGGCATTTAAAAAATATGGATATTATTTAAAGGGCAATAAGATTGCCGTTATTGAGCAATCTGATGCAACATCTAGTGGGAATTTAGCTGTGGCTCATTGTACCGTAGATCCTACTAATAATACTACTAAAGATACTTGTGAAGCTGCTGGTGGTCAATGGATTCCAAGTAGTTCTGGTAGTCTTAGTAGTTATTCAGAATATATGAGTCCTACTGAATCAGTTGCAGATGGACTGGAAATACAGTATGCTTATAGTCCAACATTTAATCTTCAATCTACAGGTACAGAAGGAACTGATTTTCATAGATTTGTAGGTTGGGGTTCTAATGGTACAGAACTTCTTTTATTTACATTTTCAGGATCATCTACTGTAGTGAATCTATCAAGTCTTTTTGCTGCTGATGATTGGATATATATTAGTGGATCAGGTAGATGGTCTGGATTACATCAAGTTAAATCTACTGGTGGTACAACAGGAATATTGACTTTAAAGACTAGATGTAATTTAAAGCCTTCAACTATTACTGTTACAGGTACTTTTGAGGCAGATGATGAAACTTTTATAGGAGATTCTAGTGCCCATATTGTAGATATAGAAACATTTAAAGATGTTCTGAATAGTAGAAGATCCAATCCCTATATATTTATAACTGATGCTGCTCATGGATCAAATTCTGGATTGTTCTCATTAACTACAAATGATACTTCAGGCAAGATTACTTTAAATAAAAAGATAAGTATAGATACAGATGGTGATTATACTAGCACTGCAGCATCTGCCGTAGATGGTGGGAGTGATGAAGTCACTATATATAATGCATTTTCTGAACAGATATCTGTTTATGAGGGTGTGGAAGTATTAAGTGGTGCATCAGCAGAAACATTTGAATTAGATATTAGTAGATATCAAGCTAATGCTGTAGTATACTATGTAAAGGCTAAATTAGCTGAAGATGGGGGAGATATGGAACAAAGAGAGTTCTTCCTCAGGGAATTTAAAAGACAACTTGAGAAGGGCGTTTCAGCCCTTAAAAGAGGCCCTTATATGGTACAGGGCTTTAAGGAAATGAGAAACTAACAATAAACAAGCCCATTCACGGACGGTCAGTCCTTAGGGCAAACTCAAAAGGAGATAAATAATGGCAATTAAAAATAAAGGTATATATTCATATACAGTCCAAGAAGCTACTAATCTTGCTCTTGGAAGAGTAATTAAAATCAATCCAACCCAAGTTGCTGCAGATGCAGCTGACAATGATGTAATTTTTGATTGGACAGAATTGGCTAATGCAAGTATAGCTAATGGTAGGGCAACTAAATTGGTAAGTGTTGGTATATTAGATTCTGATGATACTGTAGCCGATATTGAATTGGTATTTTGTAGAGGTGAAGGAGATACAGGGACAGCTCCAACAGCTGCTCAAGCACTTGGAACAGCAAATGATGTTGTTGCTATTACTGCAGCAGAAACTTTAGAAGTTGAAATTTGTGGAAGTGTGCCAATAACTAGAAGTGAAGGTGACTTGTTAACAGCTTTAGTCTTAACTAAAACTAATATTAATTTAATAATGCAACCTCAAAAAAATTCAACTAGCTTATATGTTGCTGGTATTTGGAGAGGTGCAGATCCAGCTACAACAGCTTCTGCTACTAGTATGAATTTATATTTTGGATTTGAAGGATAATCAATGAGACCATCTTTATTTGATCAATTATATTACAATATAGACCTTGGAACGTCTTCAAAGGCAGAAGCTCCTACTCAGCCGGCATTAACTCCGGCTCAGAGGACTCCTACTACTAATGAAGCTGGTCTTGGACAGCAAAAGGCTCCTAAAGAGTTTACTGGTATGAAGTTTACACATTCACTTATTAAACATTTAGATCAACTTTATAGTAAGATGCTTGCAGGTGAAGTTAAAGAGATAGCTTCAGAACCAGAGCATGATTCAAAACAGAAGATAATAGAGGGTCAAACTGGTGCTTTAGTTCTTAATGAGAAAGAGGCTTTTTATAATCCAGGTAATAGTGCAGTAACGGAAAGTATGTAATGCCGCATCCTAAAGTCAAGATAGCAGACAATTCTGGAAATGAAGTTGCTGTAACCAGTAACGCTTTAGATGTTAATATAGCTGGTGGTGCTTCAATTGATATTGGTGATGTAGATATACACCTTAGTGGAAATGTTCCTCTTCTTGGTAATGCTGGTAATGTAGCAGCTGGTGTTCTTCGTGTTACTCTTGCAGGTGATGACCCTGCGGTTGTTGACCTTGCAGCTATGGAAGCATTGCTTATTACCATAGATAGTGATACTAGTAGTATAAGAAGTAGTGCTAATACTCTTGCTGGTCAGTTAAAAACTATTGGTGATGATACATATAGTGAAGGTGTTGTTGGAGGTCGAGTGGCTGCTGTGGTTAGAAACGATACTCTCGCAGCCCTTGCAGGTACAGATAATGAATTTGCTCCACTTCAAGTAAATGCTGAGGGTGCATTATATACAACTGGAAATACGTTACAGAATGGGCTTCTTCATGGAGAGAATTTTACAGTAATGGGAGAATCTAAGACAATAGATGGTTCTGCTTTGCCAAATATTGTAGCAGAAGGGCGAAATGCAAGATTAGCTGTCTCAAGGTCTGGTATCGCATATGCATGTTTAACAGACCCTAATGGTGCTTCTGACCTTGGTACTACAATAACAACTCATTTAAGCGAGATAGAAGGAGCTGTTGAGACTATCGAGGGAGTTGTTAGTGGAAGCGAGATGCAGGTTGACGTTGTTGCATCTTTACCTGCTGGAACTAACGCAATTGGTAAACTCTCAGCAAATAGTGGGGTTGATATTGGAGATGTGGATGTAACGAGTATTGCAGCAGGTACTAATATAATAGGAAAGGTTAGCCATGATATTACTGGTCTTGCAAGTGATGATAATCCAACTGTTGGTACAAGTGCAGAAGCAATCACTACTGATGGTGCTGATGGTGCTGCTGCTTGTAAGCGTATGGATATTATGGCACATCCAAGTAATACTGGTGAGATATGGGTAGGTGATGCTGCTGTTACAGTAAATGGATTAAATGGTGGGATAAGACTTCTGCCTGGGGATGTTTATAGTATAGATATTGATAACACAGGCGATGTCTATGTTATAGCAACTGTTGATGGTGAAAATGTTAGTTATAATTATTTTACATAATGGCTAATTCAATTACAAGAGACCATCATAATCTTCGGAGAAATTTAAAGCTTAATGGTAACTACATCTCAAATGATGGTGGAGATGAGGGGATTAGTATCCAAGATGATGGAGATGTTATTATAAATGGAGATACGAAGTTATATCTAAATGATGCAGGGGGCGAATATCTTAATAGTGATGGCACAGATTTAACTATTGCTTCGGGTAATAATATAAATATTGATATTGATAAAAATCTTACTATTGATTCAGATGCAACTATAAATAATGCCCTAACAGTTAATTGTGATTCTATGGTAAATGCATCTGGTATTGAAGTTCAAATAGATGATAGTAAAACAAGTGCTTCTAGTGTAAAATTACTATATGCAGACTATAATAAATCTGGAGTAACTGCTAATGGGGATGCAAATCAATCAAAGGGTTTAGCTATAGAAATGACTGATACTGCAAATACAAATCATTCAGGTAGTAGTGTAAGAATGACTGGAGCACAAATAGATGTAGGTTCGGCAAGTGCAGTTGGAAGTATAACGCAAAAAGGTTTAGTCTTGAATGTAGCTGCTGATGGTACTGGTGATGCTGCTAATACTTTTGGTATTGAGATGGAAGTAATGGATGGTGGTACAGATATTAAAATGAAAAGTTCTGCTGATACTGGTGACTATTGTACTATAGCTACAACAGCAAATGGTGCAACTACAATAGCAACTGTAGATGATGATGGGGAAGGTGCTGATTTAACTCTGAATATAGATGGATATGTAGATATTAATAGTGCATCAGGTGAAGATATTACACTTGATTCTGGTGATGATATTATTTTAGATGCTGATGGAGATCAAGTGTCAATGAAATTTGGTGGTGCTACAGGACAGATAGATTTCTCAAATGAAAATAGTGGCGATGGTATTGTTAGGCAAATGATAGATGCAAAAGATTTGGTTATACAGCAGTTTGATGGCAATGAGGTAGCAAGATTTACAGATCGTGGTGATCTAAAGATAACTAATACTGTATATTTTGCTGCTGAAACTGCTAATACGATAGGAGATGGTGCAACTGGTGCTATTGATTGGAATGTTAGCCAAAAGCAAAAACTAACAATTACTGGAACAGGTATTACTGTAAACTTTACTAATCCTGCTGGAGTTTGTAATCTACTTTTGAAGGTTGTACAGGGAGATGGTAGTGATGTTGTTGGTACATGGGATAGTGATATATATTGGGCAGGGGGTTCTCCTCCTACACTTTCTACAGGAAATGGGGATGTAGATATATTGAGTTTTTATTGGGATGGTTCAAGGTATTATGGTATAGCAAGTTTGGATTTTTCATAATATGGCATTTAAAGATAATACATTAACATTTGAAGATAGTAAGATACTTACGGATGATGGTAGGGAAGTTATGATGAGTTGGGAAGCACCAATAATGGAGAAAAGTGCAGAATATATCTGTCAAAGCAAAGGAGATATTTTAGAGATAGGATTTGGAATGGGTATTTGTTCTGATTATATACAGGCTCAAGATGTTAATTCTCATACAATAGTTGAGATACATCCACAGATAATTGAGAAGCTAAAGATTTGGGCTTCTGATAAGGATAATGTTGTTATAGTTGAGGGTGATTGGAATAGTGTTGAACTTGGAACTTATGATGGAATATTATTAGATACATTTGGAGATTTAAATTTAAACAGTTTCAAATCATTTGCTTTGTCTAAAGCTAAACCAGGAGCAAAGATAACATATTGGAATAATGAAGAAAAAGAATATAATCCATATTCATTTGATTCTGTTAGTTATGATAGAATAAGTATTACACCAGTTGATAATTTATATACAGCTATGAAAGATAATTATTATATGCCAAAGGTAACAGCATAATGGCAACAGTTTATGCAACAACAGCAGATTCTTATGTTAGAAATTCATCTACTAATGCTTGGGCACAGGCACAGGGTGATGCAACTACAACTGGAACATTACACAATAATTCTGTTTCATCTAATGCTTTTGGAGTATATAATATTTATACAAGTGGTAGAGGTGGAAATTCATATATTTGTCAAAGAAGTTTTCTTCCGTTTGATTTATCAGGTGAAAGTGGCACAATAGATACAGTTTCTTTAAGTGTATATATGGATAATTTAGGCACATTAAGTCCAGTAAATGTAATAGCTATTGAAGCTACTGCTCTTGCAGGGTCAGCTGATGATTTTGGTAATGTATATTCATCAGGAACAACTTTTGGTACGACAATTTCATCAGCAACTACAGTATCAACGACAGCAGGATACCATACTTTTACTATACAATCAGCAGGTAAAACAGCTATACAAAACCAAATTGGTTCTGGAACTATAACTATTGCCATTATAGGTGATGCTTATGATAAAGGAGGTCTTGACCCTCCACTTGATGGTAGTTATGCAAAAATAAGAATTGATTATGCAAATGGTTCAAACGATGCTTATTTAACTATTACTTATGTGGCAGCAGATAATGCTACATTTTTTGGAGCAAACTTTTAACATGGAAGAAACACTTAAAACAACAGGAGCAGGAATGGGTGGATGGTGGCTATCAATTAGTGGATGGTTACCAGAAATAGTATCATTAAGTGTGGGAATCGCCACATTAGTGTATCTTATTATTAAGATAAGGAAGGAACTGAGAACAAAATAGGGAGAACAATATGCCTAAATCGGATAAGGGTGTTGTCAAAAGGGTAGTAGTAACGCCAGACAAACACTTTCCTTTACACGACCAAAAGGCTATAAACTGTGTCAAGCGAGCCATAGAGATAGTTAAACCAGATGCTTATGTAGATCTGGGAGATGTAGGGGAGTTTCATGCTTTTTCTGCTTGGAAGTTCAAGCGTATTAAGAAACCGCCATTGGAATACTTGATTGAAAGTTTTGATCAAGATGTAAAAGATGTTAATAAGGGGATGGATCAGATAGATGAATCATTGGATAAAGTTGGATGTAAAGAGAAGTATATTACAGAAGGTAACCATGATAACTGGCTTAATATGTCAGTTGAAATGTATCCATACCTACCACAGTATAAGTTTGCCAATGCAGTTAAGTTAAAAGATAGGGGGTATACATACTACCCATTCGGAAAATACCTAAAGATAGGTAAGCTCCGTTTTTATCATGGTCATCAATATGGTGGTCAATATCATGCAGCTAATCACTTGAGAAAGAAGGGCTGCAATATAATGTATGGGCATTGGCACGATTTACAGCAGCACTCTGTAACACATGAGGATGGCCCTAAATCTGCATGGAGTATAGGTTGTTTGAAGGATATGAAACCTAATGCTAATGAGTGGTTAGCTAATAGGGATGTTAATTGGAGTCATGCGTTTGCTATAGTAGACTTCTACAAAAAAGGGTTGTTTACAGTGCATATAGTACAAATAATAAATGGTAAGACTTCATTGTGGGGTGAATTAATTGAGGGTTAATGGAAACATTCGTAGAAATAATAGAACGTGTGGGAGTACCGGTAGCTATGTGTATGGCTTTCGGGTTCTTCATATGGAAGCAGAATCAGTTCATACAGAACGAACTTCAGAAGGAGATGAGGGAATCATTTGCTAGATTAGAAGGGATTGTAATCGGATTGATAAATGCTTTGAAGAAACACACTATAGATATAAAAGAATTGAAAGCGAGCTATACAGCTCTCGTCAATATAGTACAAAAACTATTTAAAAAATAAAAAGGAGATAGGAAATGGAATTGTTATCGGCTAATTGGGAATATATATTAATAGGTATTCTCTGTATAGACAAGTTAGTAGCATTAAGTCCTACAGAATGGGATGACCTCATTTGGACTTCAATTAAAAAGGCACTTTATAAAGTGGTTGGGAAATGATATGTTAAAAGCGTTATTGGCAAAAGCCATCAAAAAACATGGATTAAAAGGAATACTCATAAAAGTTGGAGATTTGGCCGTTAAGGTCACTAAATCCAAAAAGGATGATAAAGTATGGGAAGAGGTTAAAAAGGTCTTAAACAAGCTATAATGGCCGTAATTAGTACATACTACTTTAATTGGGAGAGGGACTACACTGCTCCTCCTTGGTTCTCTCGGCTCGCATGTTCAGACGGTTCGCTGACTGTTGTGTATAGCTCTCCCAATAATTTAGAGGAAGAAGATGCCTAAGCAGCTTTATAAGATAACACAGTTTCATGGAGGTTTGAATAGTAATTCAGATGCTAGAGATATAGCTGAGAATGAGTTGTCTGAAGCTACTGATGTAATGGTGGATGAGTTGGGTAAGATTAGGTTGATGGGTGGAGAAGCTACCCACGGTACTATTCAAGCTCAAAATGATAGTGAAATTAATCCTGGATATGGGTTATTTCAATTTAGTCATGATAGGATTGATGGCCATACGGCAAGTTCTGGGGTAGAAACTGGTGCTGATTATATGGTATTCTCTGACCCTGATACTCAAGGAACGGTAGATATCTATAGTAATGAAGATGATACGTGGGGTAGTCCTATAACTGGTATGACTAATAATAGCTCTGGTTTACGTAAAGATGTTTTCTATACTGTAGATGGAGCTTTAAGGGTATGCGATAGTGATTTTGGGAATAGTAATTCTAACAAGTGGTATGGGTATGTTGATAGAACACATTTTAGTGGCACTACACCTGGAGGATCTGCAGATGCTTATGATACATGGCATCTTGCTAATGCTGAGATAGCCGCTCCTACTAGGGGGATAGTAGGGCATCTGCTTGATACATCAGCTGCTGGTGATGCAAGTACAACATCTTTAACTGAAGGTGATGTATTTAATGCTGCCTGGTCAGCTGAGATAGTAGGGCATATAGTTTTAAATAGTACAACTGATGAAACTGTAGCTATTACTGGATATACGGATGCAGATACTGTAGTTACTGATGCAATAGCTAGTGGACAATGGGCTGGTGATATATTTTATGTTTTTCCTCCTGTTGGTACTGGATTTAATCTGCATGTTTCAGGTACTGGGTCTACAGGGAGTATACCTGCAGGTACTTATGAATTTGCAACAACTTTTATATACGATAAAGAACCTGGAGATATAACTGGAGGGGATCAAGAATCTTTACCTTTCATCTGTCCAGGAACGATAGCCGTTACTGCGAATCAATATCTGTCAATGAATATATGGGCAAATGCTCCTTATGATGCTAGAATAACAGGTGGCAGAGTATATACAAGAATAGAAAATAGCAATGATGAATGGCAGCAAGTTTCAGAAATAAGTTTAAAAAATGGTGCTAGGGCATCATCTACTCAAGCTTATATTGAAGGTTCGGAATGGGGGAATGTTGACCCTACAAATAATGTTACTACACTTTGCCTGGATGCTTCACATACCGTACTTTCTTTATCTCCTATTACTTATGAAATTAATGCTGGTATATCTCAAGGTGCTTCTTCTAATACAGCTAAATATAAAACTGCAGTTGTAGCTAATAGAATAGCCTATGTAGGTAATGTTCAATATGATGGTACTATTTATGGAGATGCTGTATTTAAGTCTCCTGTTAATAAGTTTGATGTATTTAGTAGTGATAGAAGACTTGAAGCAAGTATAAATGATGGAGATAGTATAGTTAAACTTGAAACTTATGCAGATAGACTTTTGATTTTTAAGAAGAATAAATTAGAGCTTTTGAATATTTCTCAAGAGATAGAATTTGTAGAAGATACTTTTATGCATAAGGGAGTATCTCATCCAGCTGCTACATGTAAGACTGACTTTGGAATAGCATGGGTTAATAAGCAAGGATGTTATCTATATGATGGACAGAAGGTAAATAACTTACTTGAGAAAGGTGGTAGGCAGATAATAAAAGAAAATGATTGGGATACATTTACTACTAATGAACCTATGATTGGCTATATTCCAAAGAAAAGACAGCTTCTCGTTGTAGATGATAATAGTACAACTGGTACTGGTAAGACATTTTTATATGATTTGGTAACACAATCCTGGGTTAAAGGAGCAGCTGCTACTATTACAAGTCAAGCTTTAACAAATTTTGTTACAGATTGGAATGGAGATCTAGTATATGCACATACTAGCGATACAGGCACTTTTGTTAAGTGGAGTGATTCTGCAGAAGCTAGTACGGCTGTAGATATAAAAACTAAAGATATAGACTTTGGACAGCCTGGACAGATTAAAAGAATATATAAATTTTATGTTACACATAGGGGTAGTGCTAGTGAAATTCAACTATCTTATGCAAAAGATGGAGATCAGGATACATATACTGAAGCTGGCTCTGAACTGCCAGTAACCTCTGCTGTAACTGATTGGGTTACTACAGCAATTACACCTACTGCATTTAGTTGTAATTCAGTACGTTTAAGACTATTTAGTGATGGAACTACACCAGCTAATTTTGAGATTAATGATATAACTATAGTCTTTAGGTTGAAGGGGCAGAGATAATGACAAGACAAGAAAGAATAGCTTTACATAAGAAGCAAGAAAGATTGCAAGTAAAATCTGGAGTACCGATAGTTTCTGCTTTGAAAGAAGGTGTTCCAGTATTAAGATCTACAGCTGAGGGTGTGGTAGAGTATGTCCGATATAATGGTGTTTTATATAAAAATGTATTGGATAAATCTGATGCAAAATTAGAGGCAAGTTTTGGAGATGATGGATATTTAATTATGCCTAATGGTTTTATTTTACAATGGGGTCAAGAGACCGCTACTAGTACAACTGAAACAGTAACGTTCCCAATTCCTTTTCCACATAGATGTTTAAATATTACCTGTACCGACTATGCTAGTGGCGATGATACTGGTATTACATCTGCAACTGGAATTAGCACTTTGCCAACTACAACTACAGTTATTTTTAGTTGCTATAATGCTGTAGACACTTTTTTTTGGCAAGCAATAGGACATTAAAGATTAGAGAGACAATAGCATGTTGTATAAAAATATATTAGAAAAAGGATAAGATTATGGGATATGGTAGAGCTTTATTACAAAGAGATGTAAGACAAGAGGAAGAAGCTTTCCAAAAAAAGGCTAAAAAGAAAAGTCTTTGGGGTTCTATTGGTAGAACTCTTGGTGGTTTAGCAGTAATGGGTTTAACTGGAGGTGCTGTAAATCCATTAACAGTTGGCCTTCTTACTGGAGGTGCTAGTTTTCTAGGTGGAGCTATTGGAGCTAAGGCTGCTGGGGGAAAGCTAACTGGGGGTAAATTCTTTCAGGCAGATAGAAAAAGTGCACAAAAGGAATTAGGTGCATTTGGTACTCAAAATCTAGTGTCTTCTCTTACATCTGGAATTACTGCTGGTATAGGACAGAAATTAAAACTTATGAAAGCAGGAGCACCAGAAGCTGCTAAATTATCTGAAGGATTTGGATTGGATTTTGAAGGGAGCATGGTAGGTAAAGGATTGGAAAAAAGAGCTATAGGTAAAGAGTTGGTTGGTTATGGTGAAGCTAGTATAGGCACAGGAGATGTTTCAAGAGGGAAATTTGCTCCCGGAGAAATGACTTCAAAAATATATGACGCAGATCCTTCTCTTGCTCCTACAGAGAACTTACAATATAGTGATCGCACAGTAACAGATACATATGGTAGTAGGGAAGGAGGTGAATATTTTTTTGAAGATACACCTAAAGTAAGTGCATGGGATAAGTTTAAAGACTTTGTTGATGTTAGCGATGTAGTAGAAGAGAGGGATTTAATGTCTCAGATAGAAAGTGTTCAAGGTAGTTCATTATCACAGTATGGCCCACATTCCGAATTTACTGCTAGGAATCAGGGATGGACTCCTCCCGGCATGGGCTATAAGAAACCTTTCAGTGTGCTTTCTAAAGAATTTCCTGGAAGACGTAAATCAGGATTATCAAATGTTATTAGGTAGGAGATAAATAATGGCTGGATATAGCAAAGGTATAGTAGATACACGTAAACTCAATAAGGATAGTAAAGCCAAGTTAGGTCGTGGTGGTGATACTAAAATACGTGAGGTAGATAATAGAGCATCTCATGTTAACGCTTTAGAAGCTTATCTTATTGATGTTAATGGTAAGGCAGGGGAAGAGTATGCTAAAAGAGTTGGTGCTGGTACTGTAAATCCTCTTACTGGTATGCCTGAGTATCAAACTGAGGGAGAGAAGATAGCTGTTTTGCATGGTGATGGCGAGGAGTTTTATGGATATTATACTTATACAGATGGCGAATGGGTTAAAACTGGTGGTGGTAGTGGTAGTGGAAGCGGTGCTGATGGCGATAAATGGTATCAAGGTTGGGATGATCCAAAACTACAGAACATAGACTTAGGGAGTAAAGACCCATACAGTTATGAAGGATTAAGTGATGTAACCGGGGAACAATTAAAAACATTTGATCCAAATCTTGGAGCTGATGATGTAAAATATTTTCAAGATATCTTTACTGATGTGCCTTTTGGATTTCTTGGAGAGCAACAAGATTTAACTATTAGAGGATTAGAAAGTACGTATGGAGCTACTATGGGTGCGTTGGGAAGTCAGCAAGAGGCTCTTAGTATGGATACAGGACGTGGACTTAGTCAAGCTACTCAAGATGCAGGACAGGCTATGCGTAAATCTAATATGGCTTTTAGTGGAACTGTTACTCAAGGGTTAGAAACACAGAAAAAACAATTATTTCAAGATTATGCAGCTGGTACAAAAGATATTGCACGACAAAGAGGAACTGCATTAGAAACATTAACTTTAGGTAAAGATACTGCAGGTTTAGACCTTAAAACAGGTACATATGCTGAGCAGAAAAGACAGATGGATGAGTATTGGGAGATGATTGGACTACGACAAGCAGCCGGATAGAATGAATATTTATAGAGGGTAATAATTATGGCAATAACAGTAGAAAGAAGTGCAATAGCAGATTTCTTGGATGATCTTCCTGGTCTGTTGATGCAATATAAGCAGATGCAATGGGCTATAGAAGAGAGAGCTTTAGAGAGGGAAGAACGTAAAGCTGCTGGTACACAGCAAATACTTCTCAAGGAGTATTATGATAAGAAGGCTGAAGTAAGAACAACCGAAAAGGTATTTGATCAATATGATAATCTAAGTCCTTCAGATGTATCTTCAAGTGGTGCTGGTGCTGAACTTCGTTCTATTGTAGATAAAGAACAGAATCTAGATATGAATGCTATTACTCAAAATTTAGATGCTTTAGGTATCTATCAATCTGAGTTAGAATCTAGTCTTGGAGAGTTAAGAGGTCAAGCTCAAACTTTAAGAGAAATGCAGATGGACTTTGCTGGTGCTAACAGAGTATTAGAGCCACATGAATATCAAGCTTTTCAAGAACATGCTTTACAAGCTTTAGAAGAAGGTGGTTTAGGATGGGATACTACTGCAGGTGCAGATGTAGAATATTATAAAACTGATCCTGAAGCTAGATTTGCTAGAGCTTTAAATGTAACTGAGAAGATGAAAGGTGATGAAGATACTGGAGCTAAAAGCAATTATGCTATAATTCAAAGTATGTATACTGTTGGAGAAGGTGAGGATGCAGGTGATCTTGTAGATAGATTAACTTATCAAGATGCTTCTGGTAAGGAAATAGAGCCTTCTGAAGAAGTTATAGCAGCTATACAAAGATTGGCATTACAACCTAATTATAATGAGTTTGTAGCTAATTTAAATGCTCTTCCAGCTGAATATGGTGGTGATGCAATTAGAACTGAACTTATGACTAATCCTAATACTTCTACAATATTCGGCAATTTACAATCTAATGTTCAAGCAATTAATACATTAGAGAATGAGCTTGCAGGTATAAATGAACTTGATTCACAAACTAAATTAGGTCAATTTGTATCTGATATCTCAGGTGTAACTAATCAGCAAGCTTTATTTGGAATGTTTGATCAGGCTGTTCAGGGACTTGAACCAGAAGAACATGAACAATTCTTTAATGCTATGGAATTACAATCTGGTACTGATTTAGATAAATCTTATATGGAATATAAAGGATTCGCAGGTGGAGGAAATAATAATCTAGATAATGCTTTAAATCAATTAGCAATGACAAGTATGACTGGAGAAGAATTATTCCCTGGACAATTAGAAACTCAATACAGAGGCATGGAATATGAGACTGCCTATACTTATCCTGAATTATCTGAAGGTATAACTAAAGAAGAGCATATAAGGCATCAAATGAAATCTATTATAGGTACTCAAGTTGACTTAGATATAGAAATTTTTGGAAATGAATCTAGGATAGTAGATACCAAGCTTGATAAAGATGGAAGGATTATGGTTAAAGTTGATCCAGATGCAGATGCTTTAATAGGAGCTCATCCTTCAAGATGGAAGTATAAAGGTAAGCCTTTATATCTAGATGAGTTGAATATTGTAAGTCTAGGTAAAGCTCAAGAAGCAATGCCTACTGCATTTCAAGCAGGGCCTATTGGATATTATTGGGATCCAATGACAGAAGAGTATAGAATTAAAAGAAATCAATAGGAGCAGCAATGCCACTACCAAAAGAATACTACGATATACTAAAAACTGGAGATAAACCTTTTAATCCTCCAACTCAACCAAGTCCAACAGGTCTTTATTTTGGGCCAGAAGATGCTACAGAAGAAGCAGCTAGTGCTTGGGGCGGTGTAGGTGATTTCTTATGGAGTGCAGGCACTGGCTTTACTTCAGGTATGACTTGGGGTCTTACTGATCTAGCAGGAGTGACCGGTCAAGAACCTTGGGAAGAGATGACTGGTACTGAGAAGGCAGGTTGGATACTTGGTGAAGGTGCTTCATTCTTTGCTCCTTGGGGGCCATTTGGTTTGCTTGGTAAGGGTAGTAAGGCATTAGCTAAAGGTGCTAATAAGTTTGTTGGTAAAGCTGCAGGAGAAGCTGCTGAAACTGGTATAGCAAGACTTACTGGTGAGACAGGTAAGGCTGTAGCTAAGGCTATGGAGAAGGGTACCCAGTTCTCAGATGATGTAGTTGCTGGTTTAAATAAAGTAGCTAAAGATGATTTAGGTGTTCGTTGGATTAAGGATCTTAGTGCTACAGGTAAAGCTGCTTTAGATGCTAGTGATAACCTTACTATGGCTGGTACAAGGGCTGTACAGAAAGCATTTAAAGATGGTGGCATACCAGATATAGCAACTGCTGATGCAGCTAGAATAGCAGGAGAATTTGTTGAGAGTATTAAAGGTGGAACCTATGTAAATGATGTAGCTGAATGGGTTACTCGTGGACTAGCTGGTCGTATACCTGATACTGCTACTGGCTTTATGTCTAAGTATTTAGGTATGGTTGCACAAGATATGATGTTTATGGGTCTTCATGGATTAGGTTCAGGCAAGATAAAAGCTTTAGCTAATGGTGAAGATTTTGATGCTACAGGTGCTCTTAGTCATGCAGGTCTAATGTCTCTTGGCTTCCCACTTATTAGAAAGATACCTAATCTTGCTGGTATGGGTCAGGGTGGTATGGTTACTGCCTCTCAAGGTATTAAAGCATATATGAATCAATTTAAGAAGACTAACTATAAAGCTATACAAGAAATGCATGGTGATGATGTAGTTAAGAATATGCTTAAAGTTATGGTTCGTGGTGAGAAAAAGAATTTATGGAGTCGCAGTCAATTAGATGATGCTCATTGGAAAGCTGGTGGTAAAGTATATAAAAGTGCTGAAGAAATAGAAAGAGCTTTACCTAAAATGAAGATAGATGATACTATAACTCTTCTTAATAAAATGAATAAAACTGTTAATCAAGAGATAATGAAGAAGTGGGGGCCTGAATTTATACTTGATACAATAGGTTCAGTTCCAAGAATGGGTCTTGGTATATTAGCTATGAATCCTTGGGTTGTTAATAAAGATGCTTGGGGATCTATGGAAGGGCCTGAACTTGCATCACATTTATTTATGGCAGCTGTAATGACAAGAGGTAGAGGTGCTTGGGGCCATGCACAGCAGAGAGCTTATTTTGCAGACTTCACTCCATACCATGAAGCTTTAAATCTTCTAGGTGTTAATACTAAGAATGTTAAAGATATATTAAGGTTCCATGATGGTAAACATCCTTATGAGGGGATGGGGGTAGCTCTAGGTACTCATGAAGTTGGTGTAGAGATGGTAGATATATTCGATACAGCTTTAAAGACTGCAGAATCTAGACCTAATGCTAGAGATTTCAGTAATCCTGATCATGCTCTTGTAGTAGATATGGCTAACTTATATAATGTAATTAAGAAAAGTGCTGATCCAAATTTTAAACCTATTAAAGCTCAGACTTTAGATTCAAAAACTCTTAATACATTGGCACATAGATTGTCAGGTATTAAGTTTGCTGATGGCAATTCTATCGGAGAGATTGGATATGAAGGTTCTTTAGTTAGGCTTACTCTTGAGCCTGCTAAGCGTGGGCTTGAAGTATACAAACAAATGCTTTCAGAATTAGGAAGATTGGGATATGGTGTATCTGTTACTGAGGATGGTAGAGTTACTGGTACTCATATTATGTCTAATAAAGAAGGCAAACCTATTGATGATGCTAATACTTTTAATCGTGTATTAGATGCTTTAGCTGGTATAAATGAAGCTACTGTTAGATCTGGTATAGATGTAACATCTGAAGCTAGTAATTATGAGAGGATAGTTAAAAGGTCTGGACTGACTGAGCCTGAATTTAATCTTAGAACTCGTGAGATTATAGATCAACATATGGATGTCTTAGGTAGAGAGTATGGTGATAAGAATATATATAGAGATCCAGTTGAAAGTAATCCTATTTGGGAATTTTTCAAACAAGCCAAAGGAATTGAAGCTGCTGAGAGAGTATACAATATAGCCACAGGAAAGTTCCCTGCTGGCGATCCTACTGGCGATAAGATATTGACTGAGAATATGGATAGTTTATTCATGCTTACTGATAGAAAGTATGCAGCATCTATAGATCAATACAAAGGATTAATAAAAAATCTTATTAAAGATCCAAAGACTGATAAAGAGAAAGAAGCTAATGAAGTTATTGTAGAACATATTAATGATATGCGTCAGCTATTTAATATAAGAAAGAAAATATTAGGAGTTTCATCTAAAGATGTTAGCGAGAAAGGTTCTATTAGTGCTGAAGGATTATCAATTGTTCAGGGTAAATGGAAAGATATATTTGGAAGTCTACCTAGGGAATGGAAACAGAATTGGGATGCTCATACAAAACAATTATATATAGAAAGAGTATTTAAAGGTCGTGGATTTGACAGGAGAGCTGTAAATCTTATATCATTTATGTCAGAACATAACCTAGTTCTCCCTGATGCTGAGGGTAAGATTAATATGCCTTCTAAAAAAGCAATGATGGATGAACTTTCTGGAAGAAAGATGTCTAAGAAAGAACTTGATCAGTATGAAAGAGCTTTAGATACAATCAAGAAAGTACTAGGAGAGGATGTTGTAACTGAGATTGATTGGGCATTTACTGAGACTGGTAAACGTCAGTTAGAATCAGTAGATGTTAGAGATTATCTTAAAGCTGCTAAGATGCTTGGTAATGAAATGTATGCCGATCTACTTGTTAATACACAAGCTGTGCTTGGTGAAATTGCAGCAGTATCATCTGGTACTAGGCAGAGAGTGCATGAAATTTATAATAAAACAACAGATCTTCTTGATACATTAGATCCAGCTAGTGGTAAAAAGCCTGTAGCTGATCCTATAAAGGAGATTAATAATCTAAAAGAAGAGTTAATATCATTAGAAAGGGTTGCTAGAAATAAAGATAGTAAGGATGAATTAGGTCAGGCTATTGTACAATTGCATAAATTAATAGATGCTATTGATCCTGCTACACGTAAATTTAATATTTCTCCAAAGAAAACTCTAACTGAAACAGAACAATTATCTGGAGATGAGTTTGGAATACATGATGCTTTAACCAGACCTTTACAAACTACCATTGAAAAGATATTCAATAGAGAATATGAAGCTGTAAATAAATTGCAAGAATTAGTAGTCAAGCTTGAGAATCTTTCCTCACTAGGTAAGGCTGGTCTTGGTTTAGATAAGTCAGATACAATGAGAATTATTGAAGATATGTCAAGACAGTGGCATGAAATATATAAAAATAAAACTGGCGATCATACTAAAGTATTATCAGAACTTATTGCTGATGTTAATAAGAAAGGTTTCTTTGGAGATGCTTTAACCTTGCTAGAAAGTGTTGACGCTAGGATTAACCGTGAAGTAATTCTTAAAAATGAACATAGTCCACTCAATGAAGATGGTGTGCGTATGTCTGAAGCTTTAGAGAATGCTTATAAAACTCATGAACATCACAGGTCTGTAACTGAAATCTTAAAAGATTATGGTCTTGTAGATAAGGATGGTAAGATAGATGAAAGCTTTAGAAATGCTGTAACTGCAAATCCTCGTAAGGCTTTACTTGATAATGTTAAGCCTAAAATATATGCTCAGACAGACAAATCTATAACTCAAAAGGATCGTGAGTGGAGAAAGTTTAAAGAGAATGATGCTATAGAATTATTAACAAACATATATAATTCTAAGCCTATCAATAGAGTTAAGATACTTGGTATAACTAGAGATGGTAAGCAACGTGGTATTGTAGAATTTAATAATAATGCTCCACACATACAGCATCCTAATACTCAATACTTTTCAGACAAAGGATTTAAAGTACATTGGATAGATGATACTATGAGTGTTGATATTGGCATAGATGGTAAGCTTAGAAATGCTAGTATTGATTCCTTTAACAATCCAGATTTAATTCAGAAGTTTTTAAACGAAGCATTACGTACAGATAATATTACTAAAGAAATACTTGATGGCTTTAAGTCTATAGATCATGGTATCAGTGAGAAAGATGTAAGAAAGATTCTTAAAAATCCAACTGACTATGTATTCTATTTAAGACTTTCTCCTATGGATAAGATGATGTTTGTAGCTACTGATAAGAATCTTAAACTTATGGATACTGAGTTTGAAACTTGGTATAATGATACTGCAGGTAGATTGAAGGGTAAGAATAAAACTACCTTTGAATCTATGTTTAAAGATTTGTTAGAGAAGCCTAATACATCACGTGCTATTGTAGAACTTAAAATGTTATTACCTTATTTAGATCATGCTGGTAAGAGGAGTGAAGTTGATAAGATGATAGCTGAATATGCTGGTGATGCTAATCCTCAAACACTTGCTAAGATTCAAGCTAATATGTATAAGCGTGGTTTCTTGTCTGATGGTGGAACTACACAGCCAATGAGAACTGAAGTTCTTAGATGGGTACAAGGTCATCATCCAAATAAAGATGTAAGAGATGAAGCTAAACGTATTATTAGAAATGGTGGATTCGTAGTAGGTGTCATAGGTGATAAAGCTGCAGAGGGAGAGGGTGGAAGAGCTCATCCTCTAAATATAGAATCATTAGAGCTAGGGCAATTGCAAGTTATAGGTAATCAAGCCAGTGGATTGATAAAAGAATTAGCTCTAGCACAACAAAGATCACTTGGAGATATGCCTAGTTTATTGAACTCACTACTTGATGGTGGTAAGTTTGCATCTGAAAAAGTTACGAAACTTGTTATGGCTCAGAAGGGTATGCTTGATACAGATTTTAGCAACAGTCCTAACGGTGCTAAGACAATCATATTTGCTACAGGCAATAATCAAATGTTAGGTAAGGGATATCTTATATATCATCCAGATATAGCAGCACAAATGCCTAAAGATGTAGACATAATGTTAGGAGAATCTTCTGCTAAAACTTATAGTGGTATAGCTGTAGATGGTAATCCTCTCTCCCCACATGATATATCACAAGCAGGGCCTAAGTGGCAATCTTCAATTAAGAATATGGGTAATGGTAATAAAATGCTTATGCCTGTTGAAAGTCTTGGAATATCCTTTACATCTAAAAGTGAGAGTGGTGTGGCTATATCTCCTTCCATATTTGATTTTCAATCTCCAGCAACTATAGATAAAGCTATAACATGGATGGGATTTGAATCTAAATTAAGAGAAATTGGGGTGCAATGGAATACAGTTCATAGAGATGGTGCTAAGTTAGCTGAATGGCTATATGAGATAGGGCAATCTGAGGGTAATCCTTTAGATAAGGGCGATACTGGCCTCTCTAAGCTACTTTTTGAGTATGGGGCTATGCCTAACAACCCTTTGGTACAAAAGGCCCTTAGAAGGCTATTACGGAGCTCAAACTATAAACATTTAGGCAAGGTACCCAATCAAGGTGGTGGTGAAGATAACTTTATAGTACCTAATATTGATGGAAAATTATCAATACCATTGTATGCAGATCTACATGGAGCTCCTGCATTCCCTGGAGATACTGTAACTAAGGATAGGATAGATAGAGTTTCTGTTAATTATGGTGGTATAGGTCTCAATAAACATACTGGAGGCAGACAATTAGGTAATGGTATTAACTCTAATCTTGAAGGTGAGAGATTTATATTTAGAGATGGTAATGGTGTAGATGTAGTTATAGGTATGGAGGGTGGCAAGTTTAAATACTTCAGCACATTCTATGATAAGGTTGGTGAAGGTATTAACTATAGAGGTACTGATAAGGCTGGAGCAGATGTTTTCAATGATGCTAATATTAAGATGGATTCTAATTCTCAACAGAAAGCTAAAAAGCAAATGGAAGAGCTTTCTAGATTAGTTAAGAAATATGACTTAAATTATAGAGATGTTTTTAGATTATTACAAGGAGAGGTAGTAAGTTCTACCGATAGCAAGGGTCTTATTACTTCATTTGATATGAAAGTTGATAAAGCTTTAAAAATGCAGTTTGGTCTTATGTCTCATGCTGTACCAGTAGTTGGTCATGACAAAGTTATATTCCGTGTAGAGAAAATTATGGATAACATGGATGGATTAACTGAAGTTAATGTACATGATCTTCGTACTGTAATGCAGAGGGATAATGATGGGGATCACTTATTTACTCATACAAAGTTACCTTGGGATGTATTTGTAGGATTTGCTAAAGAGAATGGCCGTAAAGATGACTTTAGAATGTTTGAAAGAGAACAAGTATTAGATCAGAACTATATAAATATATTTGGTATAGGTAATAATGGTAAGGTAGGAGAGAAGCCAGAGCAGGTTGGTTTTCATAGTTATGCTGCTAAATTACATAAAGCTAAGATGATGACTGGAACTATTATAGGTGCAAGAAATGCTATATCATGGCTTAATAGATTAGGCTTTAAGATGGGTAAGGATCCAGTATTAAAAGATTTCCTTGCTAATAAGGGTATGGATTCTTCTGAGTGGCAGACTTTAGATAAGTTCTATGATACTATACAGAATGCTTTAGATATACATAGTGGTATACATGGAGCTATATCTAGTAAGCAGAAGCTTAGAGATTTCTTATTCTTTGGCCATGCAGAGAAGTATGCTGAACCTACAGGGGATCCAGTATTTGATAAGCATAATCAACCAGGATTAGGATTCTTTAAAGATCCTAATTTTGGCAAGACTAGAATACAAAAAGAAATGTTCTATGAAATATTGAATACGTTAAAGAAAGCTAATATGATTCAAAATGAAACTTGGGATGAGAAGGGTAGTCGTGCTCCTGAGCCATTTGAAATTAAGAATGCTTATTATGATATGAAGGGATTCTTCTCTAATCCTACTGGATATTTAGCTAAGAAACTTGCTAGAAAGATAGGTCGTGTTAGAGATAGGGATCAAAGAGATCTTCTAATGTCTGAATATGCAGATATGTTTTATGGTGACACTATAGATATAAGAAAGCGTCAAGGGAAAGGAAGTAGAGAGTCATTATATTTTGATATTCTAAAAGGAAATCATGATAGTATAATGAAAAAGATATTTAGCTTTGATAATATACCATCTGATGATCCTGCTTCTGCTTTCGATATGTCTATTGGTGGTCATGTAATGAAAAACTTACTTAAAACTAATGGATTTTGGGATGCAAACTATGAAGGCTTAGTAGAAAGAAGAGGTACTGGTGAAGAATTATTTAATAAGGCTGGATTCTTTGTCAAAAATATAGAAAGCTTTGTAGAAACTGCACGTATGTTTGGGGATAAACCTCTTGAATTTATGAAAACAAATGATATAACTGTTGATACATTTGATACTAGACCTGTATCTCCAGAGATAAGAAATGCTTTAAACAATGGTATACTTAAAGAATTAATACATCGTCAGCACAGAAATGTGATGGGAACTCTTGAATATTTTAGAGCTGAGAAGTTTGCTAATCCTGATAAGGTAGCAAAGCTACAGAATAGATTAGCTAACTTACAATCAGCTATGGATATAATGGATCAGCAGATAGCTAAGGATATGGTTATTGATAGACCTGATACTCAGATTATGAATATAAAGAAATCAGGAGAGAAAAACTTTAAGTATTTAGAAAAGGGTAAGAAGGTATCTGTATATAGGATTAGGGGAGATGTTAAAGTTATAGAAGAACCTGCAGAGGGTGCAAAGCCTAGTTTATTTACTCATGGTGTAGATGGTAAGCGATTAAATTATGGTCAGTTAGAATTTGTAGGTACATTTGATAATAAAGGTAAGATGAGAGTTCAAGAGGGCTATACATATGTCGTTGATAGAAAGCCTAAGAAGATGATATCTCAGACTGGCAATGAAGCTAGATATTCTCAAGCATTATTTAAAGCTACATACGGTAATGAGATTACACCTGAAAGATTTATTAAAGAAAATGTAAATGATTTTAGAGATGATGTGCGTCAACTTAGAGCTTCTATTAGTATGGACTATATTAAGACTGTACAGAATGCTTTATCTAGCAGAGTATTGAGTGATGGATTGTTTGCTCTGCAGCAAGCTAAGGAAGGTAGAGCTATAGCTGAGTTTATGGAACGTTGGGAACCATCTATATCAGGCGGTGACCCAATAAAGTTATTACTTAGGTATCTATTACAACCTCAACTCACACCTTCATCTTATTATAGAGATGCTCAAGGTCATGAGATGCCTGCATATAAAACTAATGAACATTTATATAAAACAGTTATGCAATGGGCAGAGAATAATGGTCAGAGAGAATTTGTTAAAGAACTCGTTAAAGATGTAGAGCATTTTGCTTCCGGCAGAGATACTGAGATTGACATTAGCAGTTATGAAAGAGGTAGAATGGATCGGTTTGATTACTCACAACTTGGAGATATGGCTAATCCAGTTAGATCTTTAGCTAAGCATTTGAATTTATTCTTTGCTTCACCAATATTAAATGATAAATTAAAGCAGGTGATTCCAAGAGGAAAGGGTAAAACTGAGACAGTAATAGGTAGGGATGGTCAAAAGATACCTATACGTAGAGTACCTAATAAGGATGAGTACTGGAATATACAAACAGATCAAACAGGTGAAGGTTGCTAAATGAAAAATAACGAAAAAGTTATAGCATATATACCAGCTTTTGAACTTTGTTTAAGAAAGTCGACCCACCCAGCGTGTAAAATTTTGAAACCTAAAGGAGCTTAAATGGGCTTATGTAATGTAACTAGTATGACTAAGCAACAGCGTATGGATGCTATGAGTGATATCTATAATTACTGGATATCTAAAAGAAATATAGTGGGCAGATTTTCTGATGGGCGTAGGGGATATAATGCTGAATCTTCTGCAAAAAATATGAAATGGCTTATAGAACAACGCTTAGAGAAACCTTGGGATTCTGATAGTCCTCTAACTAAAGCAGATTATAGACGTATTAAAGTAGAGATAGATGCTTTTGATAGTGCTCTAGGTGGTAAATTTAGCAATCTAGCCTTTATAGTACCTGAAGGTATATCTAAACAGGATCCTACATCTAGAAAGTTTTACTTAAAATTAAATGATATATTAAATTATGAACGTGTTCAGATAAATAAAGTCCTCACATCTAATGCTTATATAGCTAATCATATGCTTGATGCTTATATGATGGAACATGGTGGTAAGAAAGATTTAGCTACTAAAGAACTTAGAGAATTACGTAAGGAAATGGCTAATGCAGATCCCAATGAACATGTGCAGGCAGAGTTTATTGGCAAGCTAGAAAGCTTTGTTGCTAGTGACAAGGGAAAAACTATTAGAGAGTTTATTGAACTTGTCCAAATGGATAATGATACATTTACTAGTGCACGTAAGCCTAGTTATAGAAATGAAAAAGGTGATCTTACAGATTACAATCCACATGTGTATAAAGCTGTAGAAAGAGCTAGGGATAATCTTAAATCTATGGGTTCAGTATATACTAATGGGCTTCTAGGACTTCAGAAGATTATTGCTTTAAAGTATACTAATAGTACTGATGTTAATGCTGCTAAAGCTGATAAGACGGCTGGGAGAATGATAGAAATCATTGATGAATCTATAACTGATATTAAAAAAGGTAATGATCGTGGTGGTTATTTTCCTCAAGTTCAGTTTGAAACTATGATGCAGATTAAAGATAGGCTGTCTAAGGCTATGAATGCTAATCTTATTAATAGAGATTATGCTTTTGCTGACGTGGTTGATAATGTAATTGCTGGGATAGATATCAATAAGATTCCAGCACATGCTCAAAAACGTAATCCACTTCTTGATAAGTACTGGGAGAAGGATCCTCTCATGGTTTTAAAAGAATATGGAGATCAAGCAGCTCAATTCAATAAGATGATATCTACACAGGTAACATATCTTGATGCTTTAAAGAATCTACCTAAATCAGATGCTCAATTCCAAAAAGGATTGAGAAGATTTATTGATGAGGAATATACTGTATTCACACAGGGTACTTCTGGTCGTCCTGATTGGGCAAATAAAGCCGTTACTACACTTAATGCATTTCAAACAGCTAGAACAATGGGACTTAATATTACAGGTGCTGTTAAGAATGCTGCTAGTGCTATACATTTTTACAGTAGAGTAGGGATTAGTGCTCTTACTAATACTCGTAAAGCGATGTCTCATGATAGGCAATTTCAGGAAATGGTTAGTAGGGCTGAAGAAGAAGCAGGATTCTTATTTACGGATGTAGCTAAAGAATTATATACTGAGGGATTAATAACTAGAAAAGATCTTCAAAGTGGTAAAATAGAATTTGATCCTCTTACTGGCAAGATTACAATGGAAGGAAGTCCATTATCTGATAAACTTAAAAGTGTTGGTAAATGGACATTAGATAAAGGTTTGTACTTTCATAGGCTTACTGAGAATAGTCAACGTAAATGGATGTTCAGGACAGCTTTACATAAGAAATATACACAGCTTGTTAATGATGGTTATCCTCCAGATAAAGCACAACAGTTTTCTACAACATATGCTTTAAAGATGGTTAATAGTTGGGCATATGAGTATGCAGCTCATGCTAAAGCTAAAGCTGTACGTGGAGAATGGAGAACTGTTGAAGAAATTCAAGATGGTAAGATAGTAAAGAAATTAGAAGGTGGTGCTGGTGCCATGTCTGAGGTAGCATTTCACTTACTACATTATCCTATGTCTTTAATGGAAACTCATTATGATGCTTTAAAAGGTATCCATAAATCATTACTTGCTAGACAAGGATTAGAATCAGAAGAGATACAATATGCTATGCGTTATGCAGGTGTATCAGGACTTGTAGCTTTAGGATCTGTTCTTGCTAATATAGATTTTAGTAATGTATTAGAGAATGAAAGTGTTGACCGTATGAAACGTGTGGTTGATGATCTTACTCAGTATGATAATCCAGATAGAGGTACATTTGGACTTATGGGTGAATTTACAGGGCCAACTCTTGGTACAGTCAAACATCTTATGATAGCTAATGAGATTATAGATATAGATAATAGCACTCTTAATAAAATATTATTTGGTAATGTGGATTTCTCTGATCCTAATGACTCTATGGCTGAAAGATTTAATGCTTATCAATGGTCTACATTCTGGGGTACTACAAAGAATAAGATTGCTCCAGCTATAGCAGCTGGTAGGGGTAGGGATCTTTTAACACACTATCTCAAACTCTATCCTGCTACTTGGACTAAGAAAGGTCATGAAGCTGTATTTGGTAAGAAGTCTAAGAAGAAACAGAAGAAAAGAGCTACTAATGTTGATAGAGCTTTAGCAGTACTTGAAGGTATGCGTAGGTAGAATGGAGATATACCACCTACGCCTTCCTCATCTTCCTAGTCTCTAAATAGACTTCTATTTTTTCCAATTCCAAATGTCAATTGTACTGGCCACATGGTGAAGTTAATTTCTATATCTTCATTGTATGAAAATACTTCAATTCCAAATGGTGCTATAAAAATACTAGCATAATCCTTATTAATATCTCCACCTAAATATTTATTACCAAATTCCACTACCTGTCCTCCGGCATTGAACAAATGAATCTTTCTTCTAACCAATCATCGAATCTCATAATAATAAGTGTTTCACCTCTGTCTTGTTTACATACTACAGCATCTACATGTTCAGTGGGTACAAGAAAAGATGCTAATTTCTTTCTACATTTAGCTTGAATCTTAAAATCATCTCCCATTAGGACATCAACCTCTTCATGCATACCGAGAGAAGCACCATTGCTCCCCCATGCACGCTTACATTTATTGAATCCTGAACTCAGAACTGTATTAACTATTTCTCTTTCAAACCGGTTGCCTTTGGCTTTGCTTGGACTTGGCATTATTTAATTCCTTTCTTAATTTAGCTGTGAATCGTTTCATGGCAGCATCAGCTTCTTTCGATGCTTGATGAAACCTAGCACTTATTGGTTGATTTTTAATTGTGATTGGTTTATTTAATTTAGCTTCAAGTTCTTCTATTTTATCAAGTAAAGCATTATTATCTTTAGTTAATTTATCTATAATTTCAATAGCATTTTCAAAGTTAAATCGTAAATAATTACCTAAATCACCATCTCTTTCCATTATAGACCCATCCTGCCCATTATTCTTTTAATTTTACCAGCAAGGTCAGATATAGATAGCTCTACTTCATTAACTCTTTCGCTTAAATCAGCTAACTTGTTACCAAGATAGTCAACATCTAGCTTTACTTCTTTAGAAAGTGGTGGTGTTTTAATTTCCATCCCTGGTATAGATCCTTTACGTCCTGCATACTTTTCTTTTACTGCTGCTTTTTTAGCCATTTCTTAGTCCTTTCATTTATTATATTTTCTAACTTAGTACGTTTGCCATGTTCTCTTTTGGCACACTTATTGCAAATCCTTTGTTCTTCATAAGGATGTTTTGGAAGAATGGCAAAGTTACCCCAAATATATACATCTTGTGCTTTTGTGATGCGGCACATATAGCACTTGAAATATGTTCTAGATAACTTTGCATTTATTCCATACATAATGTAAAGAGATACATTGTAGAGTTGAGTCTTTTATTTACCATTCTACATCCGTAGATTTGTATCTCAATTAAATGTATTAGAGACATTCATCTCCAGTACATTGATATCCTGGAAGATCCTTATTATATTCATCAGCAGTAGTAGGTTCATAGTCATCTTCATCCATCATTTCAATTAGATGAGCTGCTAAATATACAGCACAATCAAGTGCTTCTTCAAGAGCTTCCTGAACAAAATCCCTACCATCTGAGGAGATATTTTCCTTACCATATCTCTTCTTTCCTTTATCAAGACGTTGCTCTATCAAATTAAGTATTTGTTTATTTATGTTCATTGTTCTCTCCTGTATTATAAATACGCCATTTTTCAATAGGAACATCATAGAAATATTCACCTTCTGGTACTGATTTATTGGGAACTTCTATTAGATTATATTGCCTAATGACTTCTGATCTACAAAACATTATTTTATCAAAGTCTTTATTAACTACTGCATATACTATACTATGCTTTAAAAACTTTTCCTTTCTTGCTGGTATATGTACAGTTTTAAATGGAAATTCATCTATCCATATCTCACGTCTTTCAACTTCATAACGAGGAACTACAATATCTATACCATACTTATCAGGATTTTCCATAGCATCTAATCCCTTTGATTTAAGAAAATTAATTACTAAATCTTTTGCAGGTTTGTCATTAGTAGCATGACTTTCTTTGTTAAATTCTTTATATATCATCTTTTCTCCTTGTTAAAATTGGTAAATAAGAACGTAGAATTGTTTCAAGAACTTTAATCTGCTTCTTGAGCTCTATATTCTCTAACAATATCTTCTTAAATAGTTTCTGTAAGTGTTTCATAAGGGGGCAGCAAATGTGGTATGTGTGAATACACGATCATCAAGCCTAAGGAATGCGTACCCCCCTATAAATTTATACTCCATACACAGACCCTAACCGATATTTATCTGCGATTCTACGATGATCAATCTCGAAAGGACTAATCTGGAGTACCTAGGATACTTATGCAACTGCTCTACAAAGACCATCTACTATGGTAGCATTCTGCCCATATGTAGTAATGGTAGGATTCTCTTTATGCCATAACAAATCTGTACCGGCATTAAGTAAATTCCAACCACTATAATCTTCTTTACTGGTATGAGTAAACCTATCTACAATTTGTCCCCAAATACTAACAGGAATTTCTTGTAGATGATTATGTCTAACATCACCAAGTACATCCATAGTAACTTCTAAAGCACTTAATTTTCTTAGATTCTTTATAAAATCATCTAATTGATAAGTACCACTAACAAGATTATTAATATTGGTCACTACCTGTTCAAGACTATCACCCCAATCTTCACTCTTAGGTTCATGTTTGAATCTATAAGTATTGAAGTGATCTTTACTCATCATACCATTGGTACATATGAGACGATATAACATCATAGCAAAGCCAAATGCTTTAGAACCATCATAGGAGTTCCAAAATTGCATGCCTAAGGCTACATCGTCACCTACCTTAACCTCACCTGCTATATGTTGAGATTTCATGGAATACACGAAATTTCGACCATTAAAGAATGTTTTATCATGAACAAAGTCAATTTTACATTCTTCAGCTACTTGATGAGCAGCATTTTTTACTTCTTCATTAGGTAGTAACATATAGTTATTACCTACTACACCTACTTCTGACCAACTGAATGAAGTATCATTTGGTTTTTGCATCTGTACACTAAAGGCAGATGATTGTATACCATCATAATCTAATGGTACTTTTCTTATTGGTAAATAAGGGTTCATGGGGTATTCTCCTTGTTTTTTAGTTTTGTTATTTCTCTTTCTAATATATCCAGTACTTCAAGTATTCCATCTAACTGTTCTATTACTCTCGACCTGAAAATATTCATTCCATCTTTCCAATCGGCTTCTTCTGCCATTTTGTCTTGAAACATTATTTGATCCTTTTCCTAAATACGGCTTTAGCTCCTTCTGAATTAGTCCTTATGGTTGTAGTCTTACCAGTAAGTCTGGAGATAGATTCTTTTTCAATCATCAACCATTCAAGAACAGTAATATAAGTTCCTTTATACCATGTTTCATCTTCAGGATTTAACCATTTTGTTATTTGTATCATCTTATATCCGTACCATTAACAATTAATTCAAGATTTAATGTTTCTCTTTCTCTGTTGGCTGTGCATACAACCTTTAATGATTTAATGAGATTATTTTCATCTTTATATGGTGTTAATGATAGGACTTTATTGGCATTATAACCAATACGAAATGATCCTTTGGCTGAAGTTATATCCATACCTTCATGAAATGCTTGCTTTGTTATTTCAGATACTGCAAATACTACTACATTATTGTGAATTGCAACTTCCATTAAAGCTTGCGATACTTCTTCAACTTTCATATTATTATCATGCTTTTGAGATTTAAACAAACCCATATGATCTACCACTACTATCTCTGGTTTATATGGTAACATCATAATACGTTTATTAAGTTCATGAGAATAACAGCTATTATAATCTATAGTAAGCCAATCAAAGTTTTGTGAAATTCCATTAGCATATTGCGTATAATGAGCTTTAAGTTCATCTTCATTCCAACCTTTTTCCATCATAACGAAACGCATCCACATCTGACGTGGTGACATTTCCATTTCAATGAAATAAGTTGGACGTTTAAGTTTATGTATCCAACTCTGTAAGAGCATGGTTTTCATAGACTTAGGTGGTGCTTGTAAGATAACAACCTCACCAGGATATATAGGAAAGTCTTGTCCATATAACTTACCTATATTTATAGGATCTAAATCTCTTGTGAAGAAATCAACAAGTTCTTTCTCCATAGCTTTAGCATCCATCATATTCTGAGACTTCTTAGTCTTATAAAGCACACATGTAGATTCACAATGATTGTCCATATGAATATCAGTACAACCATAATTATAGCCATTACCATTATGACCTTCATAACAATCAGTTACAATCTTATCCATTTCCTTCTTAGTAAAGGGATGTTTAGGTAAATCTACCCTTGTCCTCCAATCTTCCATAACTAATCTTACTACATGCTCAGGATATCTCCATCTTAGAAATGCACCTACACGTAAAGCTATCTGATGTCTTGATCCTTGACCAGTACCAGCCATCATAGTTTGAATACATGGATACCATACAGGATCAGGACTCTTACCAAGAGTAACAGTTTCAAATGTTTTATCACTTGCTATAGTTTTACGTTTTAATACATCAAATACAGGTTCACATTCTAATGTTTGCCATGCATAAGTACTTCTTTTGCTTTTTGCTAAAGCTTGTATTTCTGTTATAGGTTTATGTAGTTCAGCTTGTAATAACGGTATCTTCCACAAATTAGATTTCTTATTGAGAGTATTAACAACTCTTATTAATCTAGTTTTATCAGATACAGATACATCTGCATATTCATAAATACCTCTAGCCATCAATTCATCTTTCACCATTAAGTGGAGATTAGGTGCTGGTTTCCATCTAAACGCAGATCCGGGTATGCCTAAATGAAATCCAGTTCCAGAAAAGTAAACTTGATATGGAATACATAGATCATTTAGGACAATACTTAAACCAATTGTTTTTTGTCGAGCATTTTCTGGATTAGAACCATCAACATCGAGAATAAATTCATCAGGCATATAAAGCATTCCATCATATGATGCAAGAGTACCTTTCTGTTTAACATAATCAATTACATGATTATCATAATCCCATAAGGACATGAAAGTATCTTGTGCCATACCGGCCCATTTCTCAATATCGTGTACATCTCCAAAATGATGTCGATTTGCTAATCCAAATGCAAACTCTTTAATCATTAGTTCTCCCTATTTTTTCTAATAGTCTATCTATCATTCTATCTCCTTACATGCAAAACACACTTGATTATATAATCCTCTTCTTGGGAAGTTTTTATAATAGTGTGTTGTTGAAATTTGTTTATACTGATTATGTGTCATTTCATAAGCACGATTACATTCTGGACATAATTTAACAGCAAATGATTCTCTTTCATTAACTCTTAATTTACTTGCAGATCTAGCATATGTTAGATTATATGTTAATCCCCAGTCATTTATCATTTTTTCTCCTTTTTCATTGCTTTATGATCTTGTTCTTCATGATATGTTTCATCATCACAATCAGCACATAAAGCATTAAGTTGATTACCATGAAGACAGCAGTCATTTTCATTAAATTTCTTGTGATCTTCCCATAATTTCCACATTATATCAGCAAAAATAAATTGATTTTTCTTACATTCATGCATATTACCCATTTGAGTTTTATACCATAATTTAACTATATCATTAAGATTCATTATTTTACTCCTAAAAATTCTTTAGATTTATTAACTAATATTTCTTCAGCTTCACTTAGATCACTATCCATATACTCTACCCACATTTTTAATAATTCAGTGGAATATTCTAACCTATCTATTGCTTTCTTAATTTCTTTACCTATTTCATCATCTGTTATTTTTCTTGACATATATCTCCTTAAATGAGAAGGCTATATTAGCCGCTGTATTATTATCCCCACTTGAATAGTTCAGAATAATATTGTCAATACTAATATAGCCTATCTCAATGGGGTTACTTAGAAAGGAATTTCTGCATCACCTGTTGTAGTAGTAGTAGTATCTAAATTTACAGTACCTACACCATTAGTGGTAGTTGCAGTTCTTTTAGCATGCTGTTTTTCGACATTTCTCTTTAAGCGTGCAACATCATCATCAGTCCAAGTAATATGTTCAGTTTCCTGAACTACAGGAACTAAGTCAAAAGTCCTACTATATTCCTTACCATCAGTTGTACTTGTTTCTTTAACAAACAAAACATTTACACGTGTACCAACTAGATTAGTAACTTCATCATCATACTGAATTACAGGATTCTTACCTGTAGGATCTTGTAAAACACTAATGATACCAGCACAAGCAAATCTGAATAGGTTTGCAATCTTAAATTCTTCTCCAGTTGTTTTATTACTAGCTTCAAATACACGATGACGCATATTATCAGGATAACCTTCAAAGTTTAGATCTATGGTTCTTTTCTCACCCCATTTACCATCAACAGCCTTACTAATAGTAAGTTCATGCCATCCTGCATTGTATTGTCCAGTACCTGTATTTTTTGCCATTGTTTTTACAGCCATCTTTATGCTCCTTTATTAGTTAATATAGTTTTAGCGTGATTTTGAGTAATACCTTTGCTTTGAGAAGCTGCATTACCATCATCATCATATTGAGCTATACCTGTGATTGCAGATAATCCATATCTACGTCCATATGTAATGGTAGAGCCAATACTTTGAGCAGTAATCTTCTCTATAGGCATTTTCAATTTAGATTTAATCCATTGACCGGATTCATGTAGTAACATAGTTGTTACAAAAAATTCTCCAGGATTGGAATCATTACCTTGAATTACAGATAATCCATACTTTGTTAAATGTGGAAATGATGATTCAATTACAGTATGAAGATCAGCGTATCCAGAATTAAAGAATGGATTTACTGATTTCTTTTCAGCACCTTTTATCTCAGATTGAGCTTTAGATAGTGCTGTTGCAAGTTTATCAATCTTATCTGATTTCCATATTTCAGAAGTCTGGAGGTCAGCATTTTCTACTGGAATAGTTTCTTCCATTGGGGTTCTCCTTATATTAAGAGTTATTTAGTTTGGTTTTTGATTTGCTTACGTTTAATGAGTTCAAACATACGAGACTTTATTATTTTAATAAATTTGTATGATCTTGATTCATTTAACGCTTTGAGGTATAGCTCCACATAAGATTTTATTACTATATCCTCTGTATTTGACTCGCTAATCATATGTAAATATAATATGATCTAGGTCACATTTACAAGGTCTTTTTCAAGAAATCCTTCAAGTTTATTAGCTATAGCTATAACTTCTTCCCATGAATATGAAAATTCACTAAAACCAACTTCTTTAGTAGTAGTGTATATTTCAACACTGGGTTTAGTTCTATATGCTAATGTTTTTCCATCTATTTCATCTACAATTTCTAATTTATTTTTTTCCATCTTTTATCTCCGTAATTTTAAGTGTTAAATCAGCAGCATTACGTAAAAGTTCATTAGCCATAAGAATTTCCTTGACATGTTCTTCACTTTCAGCACCGACTTTAATTGGATAGGAAATTAATACATCATATGTCTTTATTTCATTCATTTCTTCAATCTCCTTATATAGTTTTCAGTTATCATTGATTTAATAATAGGTGTAACTCCTCCGGTATGCTTATCGCTAAGTTTCCGAAGGAGTTTATCAGCCCATTCTAGTTGTTCTTTCTTACTAGAGAATTTACGCATTATGTTAATATGATTGGTTTAACATAATTCTCACTTGTTGATTCACCTCTCCAAGTATCTCCAGTAGATATGATACCATCACCATCACGCCAAGATAGTGCAGCTTTAACAGTAGCTTCTTGTATATTTTCATTACGCCAACCTCCACCTTCACCACTAACATTAGCTATACCTTCAAAATGACTTTCTCCTGTAGAAGGATTAATCATTTCAAGATATAAGCCCCATCTAGAATCTTCACGTTCACTTGTTAGATCAGGAATGTTAACGTTTATTAATCTATAGAACCTTCCATCAATAGTATCCTCGTCTTCAACTTTAGTTTCCAATGTAGATATAACCTTTTCTAAACCATGAAAGTTTAGTATATCATTTCTACGATCAGTATTACGAAGTTTAAAGATATCATCTATAGGAAGTAAAGCATAATTACCATCAGCAGCTAAGTATCTTTGATTAGCTT
>Ga0208183_1000099_pt1 | contig 63385 bp, 86 predicted proteins | sample MalvirDeepMed_51_FD_184251 | JGI IMG/M metagenome (GOLD analysis project Ga0208183, IMG submission 184251) | Marine viral communities from the Global Malaspina Expedition - Malaspina viral metaG DeepMed_51 (SPAdes) (version 2) | ecosystem: Environmental > Aquatic > Marine > Oceanic | place... | reverse complement strand
GATGGATGCCTTGGACATGGAGACAAGTATTAGGGCCAGAAAAATTAGATCCAATTACAGGAGAAGAAATTGGCGATAAACAGAAACCGGGAAGAAGAGTATATAAAACTGGTTTGCCAGATTGGATGACTGCCAAGGGAAAACATCTTGTTATAGATACTAGTGATGAAGCAATGGATACGTCTTATCCGGGTGATGAATATAAAAAGGGTGGTCGAATTAAAAAGAGTGTGAAGAAAGTCAAGGCTCGTAAAGGTAAATCCAAAGTTCGTAAGGGCAAACCCAAGGGAGTTGGAGTAGCTCAACGTGGTTATGGAAGGGCGATGCCCCGTCGTGGCTAAACCACTAACACTAAAACAAAGAGAAACTTTAAAGGAACATTCCAAAATGACTGATAAACTTTGTCCTAAATGTAAATGTAAGAAGTGTGAGTGTGGTAAGAAGTAATGGCAGTCTCTAGTACATATAACTTTAATCTTGATATAGATGAGGTTATTCAAGAAGCAACGGAAATGATTGGGGGAGAAGATACTCTAGGTCATGAACCTGCTTCTGCCAGACGCTCGATTAATCTCATGTTGAAGGATTGGCAGAACAGAGGTGTTCTTCTGTGGAGTACATCTGTGTCTTCTGTGACAGTTGCAGCCAGTACTACCACCTATGATCTTGCTTCTTCCACTATTGATGCTTTGGAGGTTGTTCTCAATAGAGATGATACTGATATACAACTTGAGCGTATTTCTCCTGAAGAGTATCTTATTATTCCCAATAAAACACAGACTGGACGAGCCAATCAATATTCAATCAGACGGGGCAGAGATAATCCTGTTCTATCTCTCTGGCCTATTCCTGAGAACTCCACAGATGTTATCAAGATGGAAATTATAAGTGAATTAATGGATGTAAATAAGTCTGCTGACCAAAATGCAGATATGCCCAAGAGATTCCTTCCTCCTTTGACATGTGGTCTATCTTACTATATATCAATGAAACGTCCAGGCGTTCCTCCTGATCGAATAGCAATGTTAAAATCTAATTATGAAGAGTTACTTTTCCGTGCTATGCAGGAAGATCGGGAAAGAGCTTCAATGCGTGTTGTACCCAAACTAGGATATATCTAAAATGTATTTAAGAATAGGCAATGTAATTTATACTGTTGGTAAACAATTACTTAAAAAACTTAGTAAAGAAGTTGGGCCAGTCAGTAAAAATAAATATATAAATGTAGTTGGAGATGTTCCCAAAGGTGCACAAACGAGTGCTACTGAGAAGATGTTTAAAATAAGACAGAAGACTCAGAAAGCACTTCCAAAGGATAAGCAATTTACGGCTACTTCTAAGGAATTTCAAGAAGAATTTAATAAACAATATATAAAAGATGTTAAAAAGAGTCTTTCAAAAGCCTCAGACGAAGAATTTTTGGAAACTCAGTTAATGAAAGGTACGATAGAAGGGCTGAGTGCTGCTAAATTAGTTAGACCGGGGAGTGGAAAAGCGGAGATTGCGAAAGAAAAATTACGAAAAGCTTTGCGAAGTGGTCCTAGAAAAATGAAGAAGGGTGGTCCGGTAGGGGTTGGTGCGGCCCAACGTGGATACGGAGCAACGAGACATGGCAAGTAATAAAAATGCCATAGCCGTGTGTGATACGTGTGGGTTTGTATATCCGCACCGAGTGATGCGTATGAATAGTTACGGTATGCTGGTCTGTCCGCAAGACTTTGAAGGTCAGTACGATCTGAAGAATAGTCCACTAAATAAGATACCAGATGTGCGAGATGATCCGGCCATTAAGAATCCTCGGGCAGACTATCTGGGAGGAAGAGGAGTTATGTGGAATAAGAATGAAACATGGATAACAATTAATCCTACAACCTTGGCAGAAACAAAGCATACTACTAAGTGGGATGATGCTAACAGAAGTTGGAACACAATATGACAGATTTAACAGGTAATTTAATATCAGAAACATATAAGCAGGTTCTGCTCATAAATGCCAGCACTACCAATAGTGGTGTGGATACCTCTCTGGTGAATGTACAGACAGGTGACGGAACCAATAGTGCTTTGAAGGTTGCAACTAATGCAGTGAAGGTTGCTGGTACGTTTGCAGTCTCCGGGGGTGTTTCTCTGGATGGCAGTATGCATGTGGATGATAAGGTATGTGCCTCGGCATTCTACGGAGATGGCTCTAATATTACTGGAGTTACAGCCACGATTGCGGGCAATATATCTGTAAGTAATGTAACAATTGGTGGGACTTTACATGTTGCTGGTATTACCACATTGGCTGGAGCTACACATCTTAAGAGTACGGTCACAGTAGGTGGTGCGGCAAACTTTGGTAGTACGGTTACCGTAGTAGGTGCCGCTCATTTGCAAAGCACAGTTTCCACGGGAGGAGCTGCCACATTTGCCAGTACGGTCACGGTGGTAGGAGCTGCTCTACTTAAAAATAATGTATCTGTGGGTGGAACTCTGGCAGTAGCCGGAGCAGGGACATTCACATCCAAGACAGAGTTCAAGAATGATGTATCGGTTAGTGGTCGTCTGGATGTAGCTACTTCTGCATGTATAGGTGGACTATTCAGAGCAGTTGGTAATGCTACTTTCGATGGGGATGTGTCTGTAAGCGGTGGTCTGGTAGTCGGTGGTACTGTAACTATTGTGGGAGCTAATCTACAAGCTGCCAATGCCAGAGTATGTGCCTCTGCATTCCACGGAGATGGTTCTAATTTAACTAATATATCTGGTTCGGCAATCTCAGGGAATATCTCTGTTAGTAATATTAGTGCGGGAGGTGATCTCAATGTAGCTGGTGGAGCTTCCATAGTAGGCACTGTGACAATAGTCGGGGCTAATCTACAAGCTACCAATGCAAAGGTATGTGCATCTGCATACTACGGAGATGGTTCTAATCTTACTGGAATTGTGGCGTCTATCTCAGATGGTGTTGTGGCTGCTTTATCTATAACCTCCAGTTTAAATGTTGGTGAAAATACTTCCATAGGCGGTACTTTTAAATCTACAGGAGCTGCTACATTTGCTTCTACAGTTACAGTTGTAGGTGCTGCACATCTTCAGAGTACAACTTCTGTTGGTGGAGCAGCTACATTTGCTTCCACGGTTACAGTTGTAGGTGCTGGTACATTTAAAGATAGTGTATCAGTAAGCGGTAATATAAATATTGGAGGAACTGTAACAGTAGCTGGTGCGGTTAGTCTGGCATCTACACTAAATGTTGCAGGGGCTGCTAACTTTGCTTCTCCAGTTACTTTAGCTGGTGATTCATTGGTGGTGGCTGGAACTGTAACAGTAGCAGGAGCTGTAAGTCTTGCATCAACTTTAAGTGTGGGAGGAGCAGCTAATTTTTTAAGTACAGTCACTATAACTGGAGCTAATGTACAAGCTGTCAATGCCAAGGTATGTGCATCTGCATATTATGGAGATGGATCAAATCTTACAGGAATAGCGGCTGCTCAAATTACTGGTAATATATGTGTTAGTAATGCTATAATTGGTGGAACTCTGGCAGTTACAGGAGCGGCTACATTTTCTGATGCGGTAGCTACCTCAACTGCTGGTACGAGTAATCTTGTACTTGGTGTTGCAGCTGGTGCTGCTATTGAATCTGGTGGTAATTATAATACCTTAGTAGGCGATGCAGCCGGAAATGACGTTACAACAGGGGATAATAATGTTTTTGTTGGCTATGCTTCTGGTGATGCTACTACTACGGCTTCTTTCAACACGGGTATCGGTTCCAATGCTTTAGGTGCAAATACAACGGCAGCTAACAATGTGGCGGTGGGTGCTGATACTCTGGGTGCCAATACGACGGCAGCTAATAACACTGCTGTGGGATATCAAGCTATGAGTGCAAATACGACTGGGGCAAGCAATACAGCCGTTGGCCAAGCCTCTGCATTTAGTCAGACCACTGCTTCCAATAATGTTTCTATGGGCCTTAATTCCTTATATTACAATGAGACGGGAGCGCAAAACGTAGCCATTGGAACTTCTGCTCTTACAGGAGCCTCTGGTGAATCGGCATCAACCAACACTGCTGTTGGTCATGCTGCTCTGAGCGCAAATACATCAGGGGCTAACAATGTTGCTGTTGGTGGTTATGCTCTGGATGCCAATACAACTGGAGGAAATTCGGTTGGAATAGGCGTTAATGCTCTTGGGGTAAATACAACCGGAGTCCATAATGTTGCCGTTGGCTATGGTGCTCTTGACGCCAATACAACAGCATCTCACAACACGGCAATGGGCTACGATGCTCTTGGGGCTAATACAACCGGCGCTAGTAATGTAGCCATCGGCAACTATACTCTCGATGCCAATACAACGGCAGATTACAATACAGCGGTTGGGGCTTATGCGTTAAGTGGTGCTGGTGAAGGACATACTAATACGGCAGTGGGTTATGCTGCTGGTCGTGAGATTACAACAGGCGATAATAATGTTTGTATAGGTGGGTGGGCCGGTGTCCAAATGACAACCGCAAGTAATAATACATTTGTGGGAGTTAATGTCGGTTATGCTATCGTAACAGGAGGTTCTAATGTAGGTGTTGGTGGAAATGCCCTGTACGTTCTTACTTCTGGAGTTGGTAACGTCGCTGTAGGTCAAGGAGCATTAGATGCCAACACAACGGCTTCTAATAATACAGCGGTGGGCATTGCGGCTCTGGGTGCAAATACTACCGGACACAGTAATGTTGCAGTAGGTTCTTATGCTGGAGATGCCTTAACTACGGGACTACTTAATGTGGCGGTTGGCCACAATGCATTAACTACCGCAACAACGGGTCAAGAGAGTACGGCAATTGGTTATAATGCCCTTGCCGCTGTGACGACCGCTTCAGATAATACAGGTATTGGAGCTTACGCTGGCGATGCTCTGACAACTGGAGCTAATAATGTAGCTATAGGACACTATTCTCTTAGTGCGGCGACCACGGCAGCAGGTAATGTGATGGTTGGTGGTTGGGCAGGTGATGCTATTACTACGGCGGCGGAAAACGTCGGTGTGGGCCAACATGCCTTGGGTGCTAATACTACCGGCGCTAGTAATGTTGCCATCGGATCTGCTGCTCTCGATGCCAACACCACAGCGTCTAACAATACAGCGGTTGGCTATCAAGCCTTGGGTGCAAATACGACTGGCAACTCCAACACCGCTTTGGGCAAAGATGCATTGATAACCAACACCACCGGCGGAAGTCTCACGGCAGTGGGGCTAACCGCTCTGTATGCTAATACTACAGGAAGCAATAGTACGGCGCTCGGCCAGCAATCACTGTATAGTAATACCACAGGAGCCGATAACACAGCGGTCGGGTTTACGGCCTTGATAAACAATACTACTGCGGCTAATAACGTAGCGGTCGGCGCAGCTTCTCTATATGCCAATACCACCGGAGCAAATCTCACTGCCGTAGGCTACGGTGCATTAGATGCCAATACTACGGCTGCTAATAACACTGCCGTGGGCTATGATGCTCTTGGCGCAAACACTACCGGAGCAGGTTTAACAGCTGTAGGTTCTTATGCTTTAGACGCCAATACCACAGCTAATAATAGTACGGCGGTGGGGCATTTTGCTCTAAGTGCTAATACTACAGGGGCTAATAATATAGGAATTGGCCTTGATGCATTGAAACTCAATACGACCGGAGCAGAGAATGTAGCGGTTGGCAGTTATGCTTTAGACGCTAACACAACCGCACATTCCAATACCGCTATAGGCCACCAGTCGCTGGGAACCAACACCACCGGCGCTGACAATGTGGCCGTGGGCAACAGTGCTCTAGCTCTCAACACTACAGCTAGTCGCAATACCGCTGTTGGCAAGGGTGCCGGTTATACTAATACAACGGGGACCATCAATACATTCCTTGGCTATTACGCTGCTTTTGCAAATACTACTGGCGGTTATAATGTAGCAGTCGGCGATTCATCTTTAAGATTTAATACCACAGCGTCTAATAATGTAGCAGTGGGCTATGGTGCTTTGTATACCAATGTAACCGGCGCAAGCAATACAGCGGTCGGCCATAATTCTATGGGAAGTAATACAACCGGCGCAAGCAACGTGGCTGTTGGAATAAATGCTCTTGGTGGAGGAACCACGGGTTCTAATAACGTAGCGATTGGCAATGGTGCTATGAATGCTGCCAACACCGGAGCTAGTAATGTGGCAATCGGCCAGCACGCCTTGGATGCCAATACTTCAGGGACACTTAATCATGCTATCGGTTTGCATTCTTTGGGTCAAAATACGACAGGCTCTAATAATGTGGCTATGGGCTACGGTTCTCTCAGTGTAAATACCACGGCTAGTAATAATACATCCATTGGCCATAATACGATGGCTGCGAACACCACCGGAACTAGTAATGTAGCAGTCGGCGCTAATGCCCTCGATGCCAACACAACGGCTTCTTATAATATAGCGATTGGTGATGGTGCATTGGGTACAACTATAACCGGCGCTCAGAATGTGGCGGTGGGTCATGCAGCCCTTAATTTGAATACCAATGTTAATAATACGGCTGTGGGATATAATACTCTGGCTGCAAATGCTGGTGGTGCTTATAACACAGCCGTGGGTCATGCAGCCCTTGATGCCAATACATCGGCTTCTAGTAATTCTGCTTTTGGTGTCAATGCATTGGGTACTAATACGACGGGAGCAGAGAATGTAGCGGTTGGCCAAGGTACATTGGATGCCAATACAACGGGAGCTGGTGGAGTTGTTTTAGGTTATGGGGCTGGAAGCGGTGTTACAACCGGCGGTTATAATACTATGGTTGGCTACAATGCCGGAACGCATAGCGTAGCCACGACTACTGGAGCAGGAAATGTGTTCATCGGCAATGGCTCACATTCTTCTGGCGCTACTGTAGCAAATGAAATGGTTATTGGGGCAACCGCAAATTCACAAGGTAAAGGCACAGGCACAGGGTTTATTACTGCTGGTTCTGGTGCAATGTATCAGGGTAATAACGGCACTGCATGGACAGCAACCTCAGATCGCCGAATTAAGAAAGACATCGTTCCCAACACAAAAGGGTTGGAGGCGATTGTCCAGATTGAACCTAAGTATTTTTACTACAAATCTGATGAGGAACTGCAAGAAGAACTTCCCGGAGCGGTAGAGAATCTGCCCCTTAATGAACGTAAAACTTCTGCGATTGCTCAAGAACTCGACCCGATTTTCCCTGAAGCAATCGAGCGCAGGGGCGAGCATGACATCATGTCGGTCAATACTGATCCAATCTTTTGGTCGATGGTAAACGCAATCAAGGAACTATCCGCTGAAATCGATGAACTGAAGAAATGGAAAACTAACCACACTAATGAATCTTAACCTAGGAGAGAAAAATGGATAATGAACTTACTGATGAAGAGATTGCTGGACATTTCTCAGCTATGGATGATAGTGTTAATCTAATCAATGCTACTGTGGCTGATGATACAGAAGCTTTTCAAATGTTCAAGACTGAAGAGGAAGTAAAACTTATGGTAACCCGGAATACCGATCATCTTGAAATTCAAGCTGAGAAGGACTGGTATAAGGATTCCTCGAATAGCAAAACATCTTATGACGATGCAGTCACGGCTGGTAAAGCCTACGTGGCCGCATAGAAAGGAACATATCTATGACTGAAGAAAGTAATGTAATCAATATCAATGGTAATGATTATGAGCAATCTGATTTAACAGATCAGCAAAAGTATTGGATTAGTCAAGTACAGGATTTACAACAGAAGCGTCAGGCTACTCAATTTCAACTAGATCAAATTGTTATAGCATCGGATTCTTTTATGAATATCCTAATTGAGAGCTTATCCGAGAAGCCAGAACCTGTGGAGAATCCCCTAGATAAACTGGCAGGTACGGCATAATATCGAGAATTGGAGAACCAATGTTTGCAAAAATATCTTGTGCGATTCTTGGGATTTTTCTTCTGACTGGAAACGTATATGCACAAGAGGGAAGTGTTACACTAAGACAGACTCCTCAACTTGTTAATTCTTATTGTGGTATCTCTACAGTATTGGCAGAAGCACAGAAAGATGATCCAAAAGTTTTTGTAGGAGTTATAGATGAGAGTAACATTTTATATGTGACATTAGATGAGAATGGGTTCTGGACTGTTGTTATAGATAATCTGAGTGGTGTAGCTTGTGTATATTTCATGGGACGAGTTGGAACTCCCTTGGCAGGTACGGACGAAAAGACGAAAAAGGATACAGATTTAAAAGAAAATATTGGGAGAAGGATAAATGGCAAGCACATATACAAGTAATCTTCGTCTGACCAAGCAAGCGGATGGAGAGAATCCTAATAGTTGGGGACAGATTCTTAATGATGGAGTTATTAGTCTTGTAGACGAAGCAGTAGCTGGATATACTGAAGTATCTATTGGCAGTACTGTTAGTGTTACTCTGACTAATAATACAGGTTCCGGTGATCAGGCTCGGTCTGCTATCCTAGAAATTAATGGTTCTATTGGTGGTGCTCATACATCTATCTTTGTCCTTATTCCTAATAATTCAAAGACGTATGTTGTTCGGAATTCTGTATCGTATAATAATGCTAGTGATGCTGTTATTCTTCGTGTTGCTGGTAGTGTTGGGGTAACTATTCCTTCAAGTTCCAATACGTTTGTAATTACAAATGGAACTTCGGTTTATAATGTTACTCCTACAAAGTTTCCAACTGCTATAACTGTACAGGGAGCAGCTACTTTTGAATCGACAGTTACTGTATCTGGAACAGGAACATTCAAGGGTGATGTTCATGTAAGTAGTAAGGTATGTGCTTCGGCATTCTATGGAGATGGTCTTAACATAACAGGACTTCTTCCTACGGGAGTTATATTACCTTACGGTGTTACAGCGGCACCAACCGGGTATAAATTATGTGATGGTTCTGATCATAATCGTACTGGTACTTCAACCTCTGCCTTGTTTACTGTTATTTCGACTAAATATGGTGCTGGTAATGGATCAACTACATTTAATGTTCCTGATCTTGCTGGTAGATTTATGGCAGGAATTGGCTCTGGATTAACTAGTGTAACAGCAGGAATGATTATTGGAACTACCATAGGTAATACTGGTGGTGTACAAGCTGTAACATTGACAGAGGCACAACTTGCTTCTCACGATCATGATTATAATGGTTACGTTTCAACATACCAAGATGGTAATGAGCATTCTGGTTTTTACTCACCTAAATTAACTGGAGCTGGTGTGTGTGTATTAGGTACTAGTACTGCTGGTAGTGATGGCGCACATAGTAATATACCTCCTTCATTGATTGTGCAATTTATTATCAAGCTTTAATATGACAACTCAACTAGCAAAATTTGATTTTAAATCTGGTTTCAACAGAGAAACTACGCAGTATGCTGAGGGGCAAAGTTGGTACGATGGAAATCGTGTTCGGTTCAGGGCCGCTCGTCCTGAGAATATGAGAGGATATGAAACCAGAGCAGAGGGAACTACCTTTGACGGTTCAGCCCGAGATCTTCTGGTATGGTCTGATGTTGATAATGTAGGTCGAGCGATCTTTGGAACTCCTGATAAACTCTACGAACATGATGGAGATCAAATATATGATATCACCCCAATAGTAACGGCTGTACCATTAACAAACTGTTTTGGAACCTCTTCTGGATCAACTAGAGTATCTTGCTCAGATACTGCTCATGGTGCAAAGGTTGGTGATTATGTTTTTTTTACAACTTGTGGAGCTATTGGAAGTAGTGGTGTTAATTTAAGTCTTAATGTATATCCTATCATTTCTGTTGAGAGTGCAAATGCATTTACAATTAATGTAACAGCAAATGCTGATAGTACAGAAACAGGAGCGGGTTCGGCAACCTTTAATTATTATATACCCACTGGATATTCAATAGCTGCTGCCGGTCTGGGCTATAGTGCTGCAAAGTATCAAGCAACGGTATGTGCCTCAGATACAAGGGCATGGGGTCAACCTGCCTCGGCTAGTGCCTCCGGGCTTGTTTTTAATATTACACAGTGGAGTTTAGATAACTGGGGAGAGGATGTAATAGCTAATCGGAAAGGAAGTAATATATTTTATTTTAATACTCCTGAAACTGGTGATCCTCCCCGAGCCACAGCAGTTACCACATCTCCGGTTAGTGTAAATTCCATTGTTGTGTCTCCTAATGATAGACACTTGATTGCTCTGGGTGCTAATTCATATACAGCTGCATCTGTAGTAACTGGTCCTTTCAATCCCATGCTGGTTCGATGGTCTGATCAGGATGACAGAACTAATTGGACTCCCTCGGCAACTACAACATCCGGTGAGGTAGTTCTGACAGATGGTACTAAAATTATTGGAGGTCTCCGAGCAAAGAATGCTATTAATATTTGGACTGATAATGCATTATGGCTTATGCAATTTGTTGGGCCACCTTTTACATTCAGGTTCGAACAAGTCGGAACAAACTGTGGTCTTATTGGTCCTCACGCTGGGATTGACTATAATGGTGTTACTTACTGGATGGGCTACGATAACTTCTACAGGAATACTGGTCAGGTAGAAGTTATCCCGTGTACAGTACGCAGATATATCTTTAATGATATTAATGCTTCTTATTATGATAAAGTATATACTGGAATTAACTCTGAGTTCAGAGAAATTATATGGTTGTACGCCTCAGGAACAGGAACCGAATGTGATAAATATGTAATTTTTAATCCTGAGGAAAGTTACTGGGTATACGGTGATATGATCTTTACCACTTTTGCAGATAAGGAAATTTTTGGAAATACAATTACCACAGGAGTTACGGCTGCTGGAAATAATATTTATAATAATGAACCAGTATCTATATTTACAGGAAATGGGGAAACTCTTATATCTTTTGTTGAGTCTGGTGATTTTGATGTGGCTGATGGTAATGCCATTATGTTTATGAATAGGGTTATTCCAGATTATGATTTATCCGGTGGTAAAATTAAAATGAAGATCATTACCAAGGAGTATCCTGAGAGTACAGATAGTGTGACAAAAGAATTTGATATCTTTAATACAACACAAAAAGTAAATTTTAGATCTAGAGGAAGGCAAGCAAAAGTGAGGGTATCTTGTGCGTCTAATAATGCAAGCTGGAGATGGGGATCAATTCGGCTTGGACTGCAAGGAGATGGGGGTAGGTAATGGCAAGATACCCTACACTACCTTATATGATTGGGAACAACGACCTTCAACAAATATACCGGGAGGTTCAAAGATGGAGTTCAGTACTTATTAGTGAATTAGATAGTCGTGATCTTAAAGTTGATACAAAACCCTCAACTAATATTTATAGGGTTGTTACAGTTACAAGCATAGGTAGACCAAGTAAAGGAGACATTGCATACTCTGCAAGTACAGGGAAGTTTAAAGGATATGTAAGTCTTGGTTCCACAACAGAATGGCAGGATTTAAATTAATGACAACATTTAGTGAACATTTTAATCTTGTGAATAGTAGTACTCTTCTGGGGAACTACAATACAGGACAGGCTATTGATCCCTTTCATCGACGGCTCGATGAGAAGCAGGAGCAGTTTGGGAAAATGAAGAAGATAGGATATAATGATAGTAACTTTATAGCAGAGCAGACATCTCCACAATCTAATTATGGAAGATTAAAGTAATGGCTTTAGCTGAAATGTTGCAAGCAAGAGAGACTATTAGTGGTGAGCCGGGTGCTCCTCCTAGTATGGAAATGATGTCTGCAATACAAAGTGGTTCTTCGGGAGCACCTCCACAAGGCGGTCCTCCACAAGGTGGTCCTCCCCAAGCTGGTAACATGCCTGTCTTCGTTCCTGAGGGAGGACAAAAGGAAGAGCCTTCTTTAAATGCCCAATTAAAAAAGGTAGTTCCATATCTTACGGCTTCGCTTTCTGAAGATGCAATTAAACCTAAGATTCTTGAAGAGGCTGAGGAAGCAAAGAAAGTAGAGGCCACAGAAGCTCTGCAACAATTGGCGGCAATGGAAAATCCAGCCATAGGAAGATTAAGTCAATCTGCTATAAATCCTCAGATAGCTATGGAAGATGGAGGGCTAATTAGTCTGGCAGCAGGAGGAGAGTTTTCTGGAAGAGTACCGGGTACGGGACACGGAATGGAAGATAATGTTCGTATGCCTATTAAAGAAGGTGGGAAGGATGTAGCCACTCTTGCTGTGAGTCCTTCTGAATATGTGGTAGATAGTCATACAATGGCGGCTCTGGGTAATGGCAATGCAGATCGGGGAGCTGATGTTATGGATGAAACTGTAAAACAAATTAGACAAAAGGCATATGGTTCAGATAAACAGCCCAGAGAAATAAGCGGACTGGCTGCTCTAAAACCATTAATAGAAAGGGTTTAAACAATGGGTATGTTATCTTCATTATTTGGTTTTGGTGGTAGTAAACCGGCCACACAACAGACAATTCAAGCTTCAAAACTTCCTAAGGAAATTGCTCCTTTTGCTAAGGATGTTCTGGAAGATGCTCAAAAATTATACGAAGCACAGATGGAAGAAGGATATAAGCCCTACTTAGATCCGACTATAGCTCCCATGACACCGGAGCAACTACAAGCTCAGGAAGGTCTTAAGGGTCTGGTTGGGACGTCTAGACCACTTCAAGAAGAGGCTCTGGGAATGTACCGGGCTGGGGCAGATAGATTTACAGATCTTTCTCCTGAGCAAATGGAAGGCTATATGTCCCCGTATCAACGTGCTGTTACAGATATAGAGAAACGGGAAGCTCAGAAAGTTTTTGAGAGTCAAATTATGCCGCAATTTGAGAAACAGGCTGTCTCGGCTGGGGGTATGTCTGGTATGGGTTCCAGAGCTGGTGTTCAGGCTGCACAACTTGGTCAGGCTCAAATGCAGCAAATGGGAGATATTGAAGCGAAGGGATTACAAGCTGCTTATCAAGATGCACGAAATTTATTCCAACAGCAACAACAGGCACAAAGATTAGCAGCCGGGGATATAGCAGGAATGGGTCCAGCTATGTTAGCCTCGGGTATAAGTGAGCAAGGTTTGTTATCAACAATTGGAGAACAGAAACAGGCTTTGGGACAGCAAGCCTTGGATGAAGCTTACTATAGATATCTGGAAGAGCAAGCATACCCACAAGAAAAACTTGCAGGTTATTCAGGATTTGTTTACGGTAATCCATTAATGCAACAACGTGATGTGACAACTACCAGACCTGCTCCACAAGGTCCAAGTACGGGATCACAACTTTTGGGTCTGGGAATGACTGCTGCCAAGATGTACGGCATGGGTGGTGGCTTTGGAAATGCTCCCGGAGGATTTAGTTGGGGTAACTTATTCAAGAAAGAAGGAGGTGGATTATCTTCTCTTCCGGTTGTGTATAGACAAATCGGGGGTGGTGATCTTGATGAGGGTGAAGCTACCAATCTCTTAGCACTATCGGAGGAAGAAAGAAACGAAGCTGAAAAATTAGCAATGAGAAAGGCTAGTCCTACAGATAGAGTTGAAGCTGAAATAAAGAAAGCTACGGATAGGCTTAGAGCAGGTAGGCTTTCTTCAGAAGAGTACCAAACTAAACTTGAGGAAGATGCTAGTAATCTGAAAGGTTTATATACACGTCGAGCAGGAGAGAGAAAAACAGCCAGCCAAGCTTATCAAGATAGAGTAGACGAGGCAAGAAAGCAGACCTTTGAAGAGCAGCGAAGACTGGTTCCCACAGGACATCCCGGTTACGTACGAGCTATGAGATCCCTTCTTCGGGGAACTCCAGCAGGAGCACCCCAAAGAAGTTTTATAGAGTCTTTACTAGGTGGAACAACTGAATATCTAGGAGGAATGCAAGAAGGTGAAGCAGCTCAGCAGAAGGCACTTAGGGATATCGAGAAACGGAGAGGTACAGCAGAGCTTTCAGATTTAAGAGATTACGAAACTCAACGAGCGGCTGATGAAGCAGCAGCTTTTAAAGGTGAGTTAGATCTTATTAAAAATGTTAATCCGTCACTCTGGAAAGAAGCACAGAAAAAAGAAGCACAACTAAGAAAAGCAGGTCTTGATGAAGCTCTTATACGAACACAGATGAGACATTATCTAGGACAGGCACAGTATAATAAGGCAAGAGCTTTAAAGGAGGCAGGAATTGGAGCTGACATTAAGCCCGGTGTTTATAACGCCATTCGAGGAACCTTCAAAGATATGGTTGAAGGCGGTATGTTCACAGGTGTGCCAACGGCAGACGGTGGTTTCAGGATTACCGGAATTAGAGGTAAGGGCCAGATTAAACCAGCAGATACAGCGGAAATAAATAAGATTCTGGCAGATGCTTTAGAAATAAAGGATGTAGCTAAGGCTGGTAAATTTATTCAAGATAAATTAGCAAAGTTTGGAGTGGAAAGACAAGATCCGATTCCACTCCCAGAAAATAAGGCTCACCATATAGTAGGTCATAAATATAAAGTAAGGATGGGAGGAAAGGATAAGGTAGTAATATTTAGGGGAGACGATAGTTTTGAGGATGTTGACGAAAAGGAATAGGAAAATAATTAATGGCAACTTATTCTAGTTCTGATTTTGAAGTAATAGAAACTCCTTCTCCTCCAGAGGGGGGAGGAGGTAGGAGAACTTATTCTAGTTCTGATTTTGATGTAATAGAAGAAGAGTCTACCCAAGAAGCAGGACAGAAAAAAGTAGAACTGACTATGGACGATCTCAATGCCAACACGGCTTGGCTTGGGGCGGCTAATAAAATCTACGAACACGAGGCAGGAAAGAAGTTCGAGGCCGGGGACGATGGCTACGATAATATTTCTGATTGGTTTAAGAAACGTCACGCTAATCTGGGATGGCAAATTGATAACATGATTCTGACAGCGGCTGATGTTGAGACTGATGCCTTTGGAGAGATGAGTGATGAAGTAAAGGAAGCATGGGGTGACTCACTGGATATATGGGAGAGGACTAAGGGAGATGCAGCCTCTACTTGGAGGGCGCTTGGTAGTGCAGCAACAGATTCTGCAAATCTCCTAAGTGTAGCTGCTGCGGTGGGTGCTGGTGTATTAGGTTCGGTTGCTGGTCCCGGTGGTACTGTAGGAGGAGCAACTGCTGGGTGGATGGCAGGTCAGGTAGGAAAGAAAGCTGCTATGGCTGCATTTAAAAAAGCATTAAGAAAGCATCTTACCAAACAAAATTATTCAAAGGAAGCTATTAAAGAGGCTGTGGACCTCGGGGCTACGAAGTTAATATCAAAAGAGGTTCTTGAAAGAACATCTAAGCAAGCTGCCAAAACTGTCGCTAAAAAGAAGTATGCAAAATTAGGTGCGATTGGTGGTGCATGGGCTACCGCTGAGTCTCTTCCCCGACAACATTTTGAAAAAGCAGTTGGTAAAGAAGGTGCCGAGGGTATTACTCCTGTAGAAACGGCATTTGATGTACTCTTAGGTGCGGGAGCTGTTGCTGGCTTACCACTTGTAGGAAAGGGTCTTAAGAAAGGATACAGAGCACTCCGAGGACGGGGCGATGATGTTGTTACGGAGGGAGTCGAGGAGGCAGCAGAAACAGTAGCAAGAGAAGTTATTGATGAGGCGCAAGTTGGTACAGTAGGTGTACCAAAGCTTGATTGGAGACCCGGTGTAACTAGTGGATCAACTCCTATAGCCGGGAAGCGTCTTATAGGAGAAGCTGATGAGGTACTTGCCAGAGTTGGAGAAGATGTAGTAGATGGTCCCAATCAAAAAGTAGTTAAGATATCTGCCGATGAAATTGTTGAGGGTGCTCCTGTACAAAGAACTCGTATTGTGGAGACGTTGGCTAAACTTAATACAAAGGCTGGTCGCTTGTTGTCTTCCAGTGCAGCTCTTCCCAAGACTCTGATGAATGCTGCTATTCGCAGAGAGAGACACGACAAGGCAATGGTGCTGGACATCAAGAAATCTCTACGAGATATTACTATAGCAGCCAAGCAAGAAAAGGCACCGGATGACCTTATTAACAAGTTTCTTGATGGTGATGAGATTGAGAGAGAAGCTGCACAAGAGATTTTATCTCGACTTGGCGATGGCAACGGCGAAACATTAAAGGCTCTTCGGGGAGCACAAAAAAAGATTGCAGATAATGAAACAAAACTTAATGATATCTTAGGGCTTAAAGGAACTGAAAAGTTAGGTGTTAATAGAACAGACGGGGAGCTGTATCTTACCCGAACCTTTGAGGCCCATCATAATCCTGCCTATCTAAAACGTATACAGAAAGCTTTAAAAGGAGAAAAAGTAGATGGTGCCTTCCTAACAAAAGTGCAGAATGCCCGGACACATCTAAAAAGTGATGAGGCCACCAAGCATTTGTCTAACGATGAAATAGATGGAATGATAGAACATCTTGTTGCGAATCTTGCAAAGCCTCAAGAAGGAGACTTTCTTCTCTCGCTAGGTAAGCAATTAGATGCTCTTGTGGGAAGGACGGCATTGGGTGCACACGCTGCTACTATTTTAAAAAAACGGGGAAAATTTGATAAATCTATTCTCAGACTTCTGGGAGAAAAAGAAAGCGGTGTCCAGAAAATATCTGAAACACTTACTAAACAAAGACAACTTCTTAGCCATCTTGAATACGTTGCACAGGTAGACAATTTTGCCAAGTCAGCTCTTCGTCAATCTGGTGATGTTGCCACGGTGAAGTTAGGAGGGTTCCTTAGCTTTCTTCCTAAACAAGAAGTGAAGATGGTCAAGGGAAAACTTCAGATTGATGCCGGGGAGAATCTATTCGATCTAACAGAGAAAGCTGCTGGAAGCTTTGCTAAAAGTAGTACAATGTTAAAAGATATTTATACCTCCCCACAATTTTATCGATATATAGATAGAGGTATAAATTACTGGACGCCTCAAAGTGCAGGAGGGCAGCTTTTTGGTAATGTATTTGGTAATGCAGCGGCTTTTGGTCAGGCTACTCAAACCATCTTGGATGTTCCAGCGTATGCAATTAATACCTACGGTGCTTTCCAGTCTCTGGTATCCAATGGTTATGTACTGAATCTGGGTGCCGGAAAAGCGGCACGAAGAGCTTTATCAGATATGTTTGAACAGGTTCGTCTGAAAAATCCAGAAGCTTTAAAGAAGCTTGCAAAGTTAAAAGAGGATGGGGTTATAGATAGTGATCTCTCCTCAGAGATGATTATGAAAAATATTAATCTGTACGGGAAAGATCCGAACAGACCATTTTCCAGAGCGTACCGGGGAAGCATGAACTTCCTGAGTCGGGCTTATGGATCTCCTGATACTTACGCAAAGCTTATAGCACACGAGGTTGAATTCAATAATCTCAAGAAGATGTTTCCAAAGAGAAATGTAGATGAACTATTTGATATGGCTTCCGAGAGGGTGCGTGATGTAATCCCCTCGTACAGTGTTGCTTCTCCTGCTGCCAGACAATTATCTCAATTACCAATTGGAACTTACGCTTTGTTCCCCGCAGAGATGGTCCGAACAACAAAGAATACACTCAAGGTAGCTCTGAGAGATATTAAAGAAGGACTAATGAAAGACGCTGATGGGAAACATAATGCACGTCAGGTTATTCACGGCCTGAAGAGACTGACAGGTCTAGGGACAACTCTTACTGGCGTTGGTATGTACACTCAGAATAACAATGAGCAGCTTGGAATAACGAATGATGATGTACGTTTGATTGATGTTGTTACTCACGGGTGGGGCAAAGGAAGTAATAGATTCCATCTAACAGGAATGGAAGAAGGATCGGACGGGAAGATCTATACCAGATTTATTAACTCCACCACTTTCGATGCTCAAGATTATCTGAAGGTTCCTGTCCGACTCTTCACTGGTAGAATCTTGGCAGGGGAGGATGTGTCTGACTTTGAGGTAGAGGAAGCGGTTAAGGCTATGCAGCAAGCTGCCATAGGTCCGTATACAAATCCAAAGTTTCTTACTGAAGCCCTGATAAATGTTGTTGCTAATAAACATCCAACTAGAGACACGGCCCTGTTTCAAGACTACCGAGGGGGTGCGCTTGGTTTCATGGAAAATGTTGGGATAGGTATAGCCGAGATTGCCTCAGCTTTCGAGCCGGGAACTTCCCAAGCTCTGATGTCATGGTTTAGGGCTATGGATGCGGAGGAGGTTCAAGATCTAGCAACGAGTGCTTCTGGATGGCCTCTCCGGGAAGCTGATATCTTTAACTGGTTGTTCACTGGTATACGCACCACTACTATGGATGTTGATAAGTCTCTGGGATTTACTATGTCTAGTCAGATAAAAAATATCGAGGCAACCAATAGAGAATTTATGAACTATATGAGGGGACTCAAACCTCAACAGTTTACCCCTACTATGGCTCAGGAAATTGTTAGCAGGTATCGGGAGCTGCAAGGTATAAAGCGGGAGAACTTTACTAAGTTGGCTCAGACAATTGACCTTGCCTCAAATATGAATTACTACGCTCCTGATAAAAGTGGTAAGGAACAATCTCAGAAGTACGGTTATGATCGAGTTTTTCGAGCAGCTACAGATGATTTCTTTTATAAAGAAAATCCCGAGTTAGTTCGGGGCATAGCTGCTTCTGCAATGGAGAATGCTTCTCACGGAGCGTTTCAACCAGACGATCCGGCGAGTGATGGTAGGCTTATCAAAATACTTCAACAAAAATTCCAGAGTATAGAGCCGAGTAAGATAGATATATTAAGTATGTTGACTCAAGCTTTCATGGAAGAGATGAATGTTCCGGTCCTTGGAAAAGCACCAAGATCGCAACCGGGCCTTAGTTACAGACCATAAGAAGGAGTTAGTAATGCCAGCAGATACAACAATGATTTGGAATGCCATATTAAGTTTGGCTTGTGGTTCCTTCATATGGTGGATCAGGGGAATAAATAATCAGGTAACGGATCTTCGCAAAAGAGTAACAGATACCAGAGAAGAGTTTGCCAAGACCTACGCTACCAAGGCTGAGGTGGAGAGGGATCTTAAAAAGATTATGGACAGGTTCGATAAGCTGGAAGAAAAGCTTGATGCACTACTAATGAGGAAATAAGTTAGATGGCTGACTGGCAATACTTCACGGAGAATGAGTTACGTTGTAGCGGTACAGGGGACTGCTTCATGGATAAGAATTTCATGAAGAAGCTGATCCAACTCCGGGAAGACTATGATAAGCCCATGATAGTCTCTTCCGGTTATAGAGACATATCTTACAACACAGCAATAGGTGGGTCTCCTAACTCTGCTCATACATACGGACGAGCTGTTGATATAGTGGTAGGAGGAGAGGAAGCCTATAGACTCTTACGTCTGGCTGTGATCCACGGCTTCAAGGGAATCGGTGTGTCCCAGAGAGGCAACTTCAACAGACGTTTCCTGCATCTGGATATGATGGATGATAGTGACAAGCATCCCCGACCTTGGGTGTGGAGCTATAAGTAATAGCTTAGAAGGCTATCACTACCATCCCATAATTACTCTTGTTTCTTCTGGTACGCTGTCAATTGTAAATGGAGGATCAAATGTTATCTCCACATGTGCTCTCTGAACATTTTCCACATAACACGCTTTGGTTATACTACTAATAATATCATCAGCGAAAGGACAGAACGCACTCGTTAGAGTAGCAATGATATCTACCGAACCTTCTTTTTCATCTATGATAATATCATATATTAATCCCAAGTCATATACGTTGACACTGATCTCAGGATCATATACTTCTTTGAGATTGGCTATTATGTGATTTTTATCTATCATTTCAGAATCAACCATCAATATAGTACCCCCATATTACTAAATCCTCTGTACGGCGTTTTAAGCCCCGTACAGAAGAATAAGGATTTCCGTGTGTTCGAGGACATTTTGTCCGTGGAAGGGTATCCTAGCCTCATCCTAGAGCTTCTTTTTCTGCAACAAAGGGATCATACGGAAGATCTATTACCATATCTAAGCTAGACAGTCTGTTTTGAATATTTTCTTTCAGTTGAATGTTATTTTCCACTGTTGAACGCAAACTCCATCCCAGATCTTCAAGATCTTCTTCATCCCAGTCAGGTGACTTCAAAAGACTACCATATTTTTTTAAATATCTTTCTTTTATATGTTTAGCTCTTCCCCTCACATCAAAAATCAATTTGCTATTTATTGTGCTATTACATTCCCTACAAGAATCTACAACAGGAACAGGATCTATATAACTGGACTTCTTCTTTCTGACTGGCTCAGAAGAATAATAAGAGACAGGTATAGTATGATCTAGTGTGTCTGGATTTGATGCTCCACAATAATAACAAATTGTCATTCTATATCTACCACGGTCCCATCCTCTTGACCGACTGTGCTCGGCCCTCCTGCATCTTCTTCAGTGTCCTCTTCAAGAATTCCCTCAGAGAAATCACACTTCGATAAAAGCTGAACAACTTTTTCTTCTCCTAATACATTAAGACATCCCACAATGGCTGTCTCCAGTGTTTCCTTATCCATCAATCCAGTTGAATCGGAGTTAGCTCCCCGAACTCTGGACAATAATTCCAAAGCTTTGATTGCACTATTCGTATGCCCACTCGATTTGGCAAAGGCATACTGACCTTCAAGCTCCTCGATAACATTAACATTCGTTTCAAGCTGCTGCTCCAGTTCGTGTATCCGGTCGATTACTTCTTGCATTTGTAGCAAGCGGTAACCCTGATTGGCAGAGGAGCGGGAAGAATAGCCAGCAGCCTTTGCTGCCTCGGTTGCATTGCGGTGCAACACATAAGCTTGGGAAAACTTTTCCTGTTTATTATTCATTACTTAATATCTCATTCAGGATAGCCATACGCATATACAATCCATTTTCAATTTGTTTAAAGTAGTAGGCTCTGGGGTCTGAGTCAAACCAAGTGGGTATTTCTTTATTACGAGGGAAGGGGTGCATCACAATCATATCCTTCTTGAACTCATTTACATTATCTTTGACTAACTTATACTTACCTACAGAGCCTCTCTCTTCCTGAACTCTGGTCATATACAGAACGTCTGTCTGTTGGCAAATAAACTTTGTCAGAACTCCCGAGGAGAATATATTTATTCCTTGTCCGTACCGGAATGGAGCGACAAGATTATCAGGACTTACCAACTGAATTTTCACATTGAATAATTTCAGAACTTCCAATAGACTGTGAATTGTTCTGCCATTCTTAAGATCCCCCATCAATGTTAGTGTAAGATTATCTATTTTTCCAAATCTTTGCCAGATTGTATATAGATCTAGCAGAGTTTGTGTGGGATGTTCTCCCACTCCATCTCCTGCATTGATGATGGGAACAGAAGACACATGAGAGGCTCTCCGGGAAGCCCCTACTTCGGGATGTCGCAGGGCAATCACATCCACATAGCTGGAGAGAGTTCTGATGGTATCTTCCAGAGTCTCTCCCTTTGCCACACTGGAATACTGTACCCCATTAATAGGTAAGACATCGTAGCCTAATCTTTTCATGGCCGCAAAGAAACTTGAGCTTGTTCTGGTGGACGGCTCATAGAAAAGATTAGCTAGTAGCTTGGTAGGCTTGCCCCTATCAAAGAATAACTGGCGATTAGGCCCATTATTCTGATAGTGTTGAGCAAGATTAAACAAGGCAGTAAGGCTGTCCTTGTCATACTCTTCTATAGATAGGAGATGTCTCATTAAATTTTCTACTTCTTCATGTTGTCTCGGGAAACTCCCTTCATCTTCTCAGCGGTACGCATTGTACCTAGACCAAGCAGAGCAAGTACTAGTCCAGTAAGCTCTCCAGTTTCCAGAACTGGTAAGGTAACAGTGGGATACCACATCACCACAACCCAAGCTGCAATAGGAGCGCCAATGAATTGCCAAGCCAGAGCGAAGGCGCATATCCACATGATGCTCGGTCTAGCTCCGGCGACGAATATGGAGGGATGTTTCGCTTGTTCAAGGTTCGTAGCTGCTTGAGCCAAGTCCAGAGTAAGTAACTGTGTCTTAAACTCAGCCTCAAGCTTGGTCTTCAGATCTTTGTCCTCCACAAACTTGTCAAGAACCTTTCCTGCCACTCCCACGATTGATTCTACTATTCCAAACATTATTTAGGTTCTCCTTGTAATTCTGTTACGTGTGGTTTGCTTTCTATTTTGAAACCTCTCACGGTAAACTCCCCGTCTTCCTTATCTATGTTGTCCGCAAATAAATATATCTTAAGATCCTTAAATGCGATGCTCGCTTTAGCTACAAATTGTATCCAATCTTCCGTAGAGAAAATAGATACGTGTGCATTGGACCCATCCTTCAGTTTCTTAAGGGCCGGGAAACAAGCGACGTTAAGGAACACCATCTTATTGGCTTTGGAAAAGATCTCTTGGAGTACCCATCCCAGATCAGCCTCAGGTATGTGTTCCAGAACATCTGTGCAAATGACCGCATCGAATTTACCACTGGGTAGACTTGCATGTTCCTCATAAGCTGGATCGTAGAGAGCACATAAATCAATACCCCAATACTCAGGAAGAGGTTTATTTATTTCGTTTGTTATTGTGTGAAACTCTTCAGTGTATAAGGCTCCCTTCCCGGAGCCATAATCTAGCACAGAATCACACTCATTTTTCTCCAGATAGGCTTGGATAATATCTACAAATTTTAACAGGCTTCTTCCATTGAACATTCTGTCCGAGATATCATGCATAACTTTGTATTCTTCCAGAAGAGATGTATATTTCTTGGAAGGCTTGTCCCGATTGAAGTGTTCTCCCGGAGAGATATCCCTAGTTGTCATAGTAATCTCTGAAGACTGGTCTGGATTCTTGCTCTTCTTTGATGTCCCAAAGATCTGCTACCATTGTACCCTCCCCGTGAAAGGAAAGAATACCATCCAAAGCTGAGTCCGAGAATATTTTCTCGCAGTCTTGGGCCATTGCCAGAAGTTCTCCGGTTGTCCAGTAAGTCTCATCTTTAACATTCACTTGAATGTATTTTGGCTTGGGCGTTTCTCCACCTTCAATGTCCCCCACAGTCTCTGTCATTTCTTTCTTTGTGGGTTTCTTCCTGCAACATTCAAAGCCAAAGAGATGGATATCCCGGAACCCCATTGTGTGAAGTAGTCCGATAGAGCGCATTGCTGCACATGTCCCACCTGTAATAAGGGTAGCTCCTTTGGGTATTCCCAGCTCTTCATTAAGTTTGACTTGATGGTTCTCTATAATTGATCCTTGTTCGTTTTCTTGGCGAAGAGAATCTGTGAAGGCGTGCCAACCCCAGATGCGAGCATCACTATCCAGAAGAAAATTAGTTACAGATGGGTCTGTCATCGAAGCAATAAAGAAATTTGTCTGGGGATCAATGGTCTTGAACAAATCTTTCCGAACAATATTGTGGGTGCTTTTTCCTGTTATAGATCTTGGGTCCAGAACAACACATCCCCACGGTTTTATTTTATTTTTAAGAAGGTGGGGATAGGCATGTTTAACCGTTACCACCTTGGAGTCTGGATTTTCCTTGATAAACTTTTTCAGTTTCTTATAATCTAGATAAGGACCAGCCGATACTATAATACCCTTTTCTTTGTGCGGGGGATGCTTCGATACCCATTTCTTGGAATCAAGCAGTTCCATATTAGTTTTAATATTACTTTTGATGTAGTCCTTGGAGACACAATCTCTGGGATGCACAACAATAGGAACACGTTTCAGATCTTCAGGAATATCTTCCAAGTCAGGATTGTGAAGAAAGACTACCAGATGGGTGTGTCCTCCTCCTGCTACCTTATCACTGGATGGCAGTACATACTTTCGAGTGATTGACTTCTCGTCAAAATCTGTCCAGCCATCTTCTGTTGTTTTCTGGGCGTCTACTTTCTTTGTCTGAACCTTATCAAATACTTTTTTAATTCCTTGATATTCTTCGGGAGGCATTCCATCATCGTCGTCCTTTGTAAAGAAGTGATCACCCACTACCACCGGAATGTTTTTTAATACAATATATTCATGCTTGACTGTCTTCTCACTATTCCCGCTACCTATTAAAGCAAAGTCTACCTTATCAATATAAATACCATTAAGTGTCTCTTGTACATTACCTTTATATAATTCATAAGTAAACGTCTTATTTTTTTCATCCTTCATATGCTCTGCAAATTCATCCAGACGTTTTACTACTGCCGCCTTGGTATTGTGTGGCTTGGCATTAAACTCTTCCTTGTCTGTCTGGGTAGTAGCCTCCTCGAATAGGTCGTAACCTATGTAGTGAACCTTATCGTTGTTGTCAAAGGATGCCAGAGCCATTTCTATGGCCCTTCCCCCATTCCATGTCCCCGTCTCCAGAATGGTCTTGGGCTTATAAAATCTTATCAGATCAGCAAGCTGTCTATATCTATTAGGAAGGATGTCCGGGGAAGTTTCGGTATCAGATAAAGGAAGTATCCTGTTACCAAAACTATCTCGGGCAGCTTGCATGTCCTTATTCTTTAAGCTAATAAGAATATTATCCATATCTTCTATCTCGTGAAGAGACATGCCGTGAGAATTATAAATAGTAACAAGTCTGCCAAGAATAAAGGAACTACCCCATTCTCGATAGTTCATATACTCTCCTGACATGTAAGCTCCACGCCAATCTCCCAGCAAATCAACACTGGTTTGTCTACCAATGTTGAATGCCAGAAGGTGATCATTCTCTGGAATAGATGCAAAATCTACATCACTATCTTTCTTTGGAAAGTATCGGTCTAAGGTTGTAGTACGTATATCTTTCAGGTTAAGACAGAGAGGATCTATCCAGAGAAGCCAACAGCCTTTGTTATTAAAGGCACATTCACTTATTGCAAATACCTTGGAAGCTGTTCCAATCCCATCGAGAAGATCAGTATAAACAACAGCACCACCCTCGGTGCCATCGTGAGATTTGTTTTCTTCTATAAATGTAGTGTACTCTTCTACATCGGACAAGTTGTGATACTTAATATTCTTAGCCTTGGGCAACGAGTAATTAGATATATCCATGTCATGGTAATAACAATGGAACTCAATACTGGGTTGCCAATTATTCTTGAACTGCTCAAGAAGTCTGGAGCCATTATGTTTTAGCTCGTTCTCATCGAAGCATGTTACTACTTTATATTTCATAAGGTTTTACTTTCCCCATACCTGCCAGATAGGTGTAATCTCCGTTCCACTCTGCGGCATACTGTCCATCAATAGTTCGACCACACTCCCAGTCTTTAAACCAAGGCCCACCAGTTGTGAAGTGTACGTTCTTGGCTTCTATTCCTTCGTCAGAGTGGTTGTCCAGCCAGTTCCATTCCTCATGGATAGGGCCAATGTCTCCATCCTTATCAGGTAACCACCCAAAGCCGTGTAGCCATCTGCCTGTTTGAGTATTGACAGCCTCAACCGTAAGATTTTGATTGAGGGGATGAGCACAATTCCACAGAACAAAGCTCGACCAGTTCTTCCTTCGGTAGTTTTCCTGTACCTTACCATCCATCTTCAGGCCGGGACCGGGAGCATACTTATGCTTGACACAATAAACAGGATAGTAGGACATATCATATTCCTCGAACAGCTCATTGATGTCCGTTCGCAGATACATATCACAGTCCATATATAAGGCCCAGCCTTGATACATATTCAGGGCCGGAACTAGAAATCTAGTAAAGCTGAACTCACTGGAGAATGGGTGGCCGTCAATCCGATCTACATCTTGACCGTCAAGTACATCATATTTCCTATTATACATGCCCATATGCTCAACAACATCACGGCGAATAGGAACAATTCGTACATTATCAACGGCGATCCTCTCGATGGTGAACTTCAAAACTTCATAAGCCACGTCCTCCTTGGGATCGTAGCCAATGTAAACTGTATTGGGTTGTTTTTTCATGTTACTCCTTGTTGCTCCATTTTAGTTGCCCTAGAATTTGTGACATCCAGACAATGTTTACATAAATATATTCCCTCTCTATTATAGAGTGAGGGGGCGGGTTCTTCTGGTAGAAAGCCTAGCTTACAAATATAACAACACGTTTGCTCATTCATTTTACTCTTCCACATACATATATTATACTACAAAAAGCTATGCTTGTCAAGTACTTTTTTTAAAACTAAGCTCCGCAAATACCACTACTACCACTAATATCACAAATATCGTGAACTTGTATGTTGTCCTCAAACTCTTCTCCTAGTTTTTCCAGAGCTTCCTCGTAAGGGATGGCAGTAAGAGGCTGTCCACCTCGACATCCATCCGGGAAGCAAGTAAATCCACGCAGACGGTGGGCATATTTGGCTAGTGTCTGGGTAAATTTCTCCACACTATCCTCATTATTATTTTCTGTTCCCCACTCAGGTAGATTGATGGTGCTGGATATAGCCATGTCCACATACTCTTGCACATTAGCTTGGAAGTTAAGGCGTCTTTCATAATCTCCCACAAGATCCAAGGCAGATTCAATTTGGTCTGGTTTTGTACCGTAAATCTCAATCATCTCCTGAGCAGCACTGTCTACCACATATTGATAATGCCACCGCTTGTTTTTAAGGTACCTTCTCTTATAGGCCACAGCAAAGATAGGCTCTATTCCTGTGGATGTGCCAGCCAAGATACCTATAGTGCCGGTAGGAGCTATGGATCGTACTGCTATTGGCCGTGAGACCGAAAGTTTATCGGCAAAGTGTCTGGCCGTCTTGTTTGACTCAGCCTCATAGACCTTTAGCCACCTGTGTAATTCAGGAGTTGTTTCGTATCTACCTCCTCGCTGGATAAGCCATTCGTGTAGACCCATCAGACCCAGACCTAGCCGTCTATTCTTTTCTCGAACTTCATGTACTTTGGTGTAGGGTAGCTGCGCTCGGAGCGTACCGCACAAGAGAAACTTGGTTGCTAACGATACCACTTCTCGCAACTGGTTAAGATCGTCAATTCGAGCAAAATTAAGACTACCAAGATTACACACATCAGAATCATCCTCGGAAGTAACTTCTGTACAGGCGTTGCGTAACGTCTCATTCTCTTTCTCAAAGAAGTTAAAAGAGAAGCCCGGTTCAGCCGTTCGCAAAGCTTGATGTACATTAGTTTTAAATACATCTCCTACCTCTCCTGTCTCCCAGTAATTAAGTAACCATTCGGTATCGTAGTTAACAGAGATGTTGGTCATATCCAAGGGAGCTGGAAAATTAAAGTCATCCTGCTTTACATCAAAGATTGTTTGTCCTGTAGTTCCTACTGGCATATCAAACCAGTTCTTTGATATTAGAAATTTATCTATGTCTGAGTGTTTCCAATTCAGGCTGGCATAAATAGCTGATCTTCTGGACCCACCTTGCATTACATGGCGACCAATCTCATTGATCATTTGCATCTTCGGAATAGGTCCACTACTAACACCACCCGTCCCCTTTAGTATCTGCCCTTCCGGTCTATAGATGGAATAGTCAGTTCCAATACCACCCCCGGTCATCAGGCACGACTCTGATTGCCAACTAAGCTTGGCCCAATCTTCTCGGGTATCTTCTTCTGCTTTTAGAAGGTAGCAATTATTAAAGAACTTCTTATCACGCCCTGCATAATAAAGATACCTACCTCCGGGTATGAAGCGAAGGTTGGATATATGATCTATCAATTCTTCCTTCTCATCTAGGGTGAGGTGACTTTGACAGACATCATTAACCAAGGTACATGAAAGCTCGTGAAAGGTCTCAGCATCCTCGTGGGAATATTTTGTGTTGAAAATATCCTCACTGAACTTGGATCGGAATTGCGGATTTCTATTTGATTTAAACATTATCTACCTATTCATTATAATAGAGTTCAAGGATTAGCTGGGCGTAATGGATAGCCTTTTCTACATCTTTCTTTCCTTCTCCCTTCTTACGGTGTCGAGTAATATACTTTACCACGTTTCCCTCAAAATAGTCAAGACCATTCTGAAATATATATTCTACTGGCTGGATACCACAATCTTTATAGTGTTGTCCCCCTACCTGTTTGTTCAGGGCATTCTCTTCTTTCATTCGTCGGAGATAGTAGTCGTAGGTTCCTTCTCTATCACCAGCCTCACAAGAGGTAGTTAATTTTTCGTCGGACTTCATCTGTATCTCCTGATTTGATTGCATTCAAGGTGAAGGTCCGAACCATCCCCGGTTCAAGACCTGCGAGTATACAAGTATCCTCAAAGCTTTCACACGTTACACCAACAGAAGAAAAGACCCAAGCATGGGCCTGATCTCTTTGTAGTTTTATATTACTACTCTCTTGTACGTCTTCAGGTTTAATAAGATCAATGATGGCCTGAAAAATTACTGCCAGATGAAGACTTTTAATAGGATCTTTCTGAGCCACATCATAAAGAGATTCAAAATCTATATTATTATTCAATTGGATCTTGAACAGGTCTATAAAACTTACCACCTATATAATTATTGTAGTAAGCAGGTTCGTCTGTTCCCTCTAGCTTTGCGGTTAATACATGATTAATTATTTGATAATAACACTCATAGTATCTTAGACTCCGTTTATTCTTATACTCTCCAATAACCTGAAACCGGAAATGTTTCTTTCCTAGTTTTTTAATCTCTTCGTTTAGAGTCTTGTTTGATCCAGTGTAAAGCTTCCAGTCCGACTCAACTTTCTTTTTATTTTTTTTAACAAAGTATTGTTTACAACCTATGTAAGCTTTCTTTGTTTCCTTCTGAGTTATAAGATAGACAAACCCAAAAGTATTTTTAGTGTCGAGTTTCTGAGGATACTCCCAATGCATTACCAGTTCACCACCTCTTCTACATCAGGTTCTTTTGCAACTTGTGTGAGAAATCTCTTACCCTTTGCATACTGGAACACACGCAGACCCCTACCTTGGTTTGTATCCTCCCAACATTCTCTTTTATGCCCACAATAAACACAACCAACAGCAAGCTTATGATTGCCAGACTTCCCATCAGGAACATCAGCATAACACCGATCAGGTATCCGGCTATCTGCAACCATTCCTTTAAGGTATTCCACTCTCTGTTTAGCATTAATCATTTCCATCTGATGTACAGGAGTCAGGCAGATCTCTCCTGTTGATTTGTTAATAGCAAGAAAAGCAGCTCGACTAACTGCATTAGCGTGAGCATAGGCTGAGATCTGAGCAATGTATCCAAAGGGATCATCCTCCCCGAGTTTGTGATACTTAAACTTATCAAAGCCGGGACCACTTGCAGACTTACAGTCAACCAGAACACCATCAATCATAGCATCTTGGTGGCCCTTTACACCTTCTACTTCAACCTCTCTTTGCTGATCAGTTACCGTGTGACCTGAGATAGAAGCGCAAAGAAGAAGTAGCTCTTCCAAGATATACCCATATAAAAACTTTATTCGAGTAGAGGGCTGAAGCTGGACATCGTTCAAGGGTTTGTTAAGATCATACCAAAGCTGTCTGTTTGGTTTGCCAATGGCAGATAGTCGTAGGTTGGCACGATCTCTGGGCTTCTCATATAAGAACTCCTTGATGTGAACCTTAAGCATATCACCAAAGGTATCTATATGTTTGTCTACTTCCTCTTCATCCATATCAATAGGATCAAGAGTAAAGAGGTTGTAGATATCCTTAACTAATGTTTCAATTTGTTTCATTGGAGTAGTAGAGGGGGTGCCACAATGCTACCATTCAAAACAAAGTGACACCCTCCCTCCTTTCTAGTTGTTAAAAGGGTGCAGCTTCCTCTTGCACATAGCCTCCTTCTACTGGTTCAAAGTCTTGGTCATCTCTGGTGTACTCAATGAAGTCCACCACCTGCACTGCTGCCAAGTCAGCAGATACTCCTGATTTACCAGCATAGTTCCACTCGTAGGGAACGGCCTTAACATTTACCGTGCTACCATTAGCAATCAGCTTGCCATTCCAGATATTATTCTGAGAGTCTTTTATAAAGGGAGCGGCACGTTGGCTACCATCAGGACGCAAGACTTTACGCTTAATGGTAACAAAGTCACCCCGGTCGTCATCCTTGTTACTGATGGGAAGGCCAGCCCCTTCGATAACAGCTCGATTGTTATCATTAACCTCAACTTGAATAGACCAAACCGGATCGAACTTGGTGTTCGGCTCGGTGATCGAGGCATAGTGGCACTTGCCAGAAATGTAAATCGGATCGTTCATTCTGTTCTCCTTTAAAACACTGCACCATTGCAGCCATGAGTGGGGATCATTCCCCAAGACTAATCTACGCTCTGTAGTACTACTTCGTACTACTACAGAGCTTGATTAGGTACTACCAACTAAGCAACGAGTGAATTGTACCACACCTTCAGGGTGTATGTCAACAGTTATTATCATGTTTTTCTAAATAATTTACAGCCCTCCTTAAATTGTGAACATCCTCCTCAAACATACCGAGACCCTTATTGCAATGGTCACACAGCCAATCTCTAAATGCCATTGTTTTTCGATCATGGTCTACAACCCATGTATTAGATTGGTGTCTCGATTCAGGAACTAGTTTATCTCTAACCTCCTTATCTCCAGAGAGACAAATGGGACAGTGGTGATCATCTGGTTTTTTGTGTGTCCTTCTTATATTGTCTGCAAATTTTTTGCGTTCGTTGTCACATGCTTTACAGACATTCTTAAATCTTTGTGATCCATCAGCCCTATAAATTCCAGTTGCAAAGTCCTTTAAACTTTTTTCTTTTTTACAATATTTGCAAACTCTTGTTCCTTTACTTTGATCTATTGACGCTACATCTGGAAACATCTCAAATTGATCTGTCATTAATGTGTCTCCGACCAGTTGGAGCCAACCTTATGGCTGGAGTCCAGATCACATTTAAAGTTTAGTATCCCCTGCGTAGAATGGATAGCTTCCTTTGTTATCTGGCCGAAGCGTTCAATGTCGGGCTTGGCTACCTCAAACTGATACTCATCGTGTACTGAGGCTACTAGCTTGGCATCCAGCCCTGAGCTTTGTATCCCCTTATCCATTTCCACGAGCCATTGTTTGCAAACGACAGCCCCGGCTCCTTGGATAAGAGTATTTAGAGCAGCATGATCAGACCTTATATGTAACCTTCGACCATCTAAGCCCTTGATCATGCCACTCTGAGCTGCTTCCTGTATGTTAGTTCGGAGTGTCTTCAAGGGTGGAATATTCTTTAGAAACTTTTCTATTAGTTCACGCCCCGTTCGAGAAGAACCTCCTACTATCTTTCCTATCTTGGCTGCTCCTGCTCCGTAGAGAAAGGCATAGATAAAAGTCTTTGCTTGATCTCTTGTCTTTAGACCAGCGGCCTTCTGATTAGCTGTATGTATATCTCCTGTAAGAACTTCTTTTGTAAAGCTTTCATTATCCATATAATGTGCCAGACAGCGAAGCTCCAGCCCACTGGCATCTGTACCTACAAGTCTGTGTGTCTCTGGATTTGATACCGTCCAGAGGGATCGACACTCCTTCCCGAATGGAGAGTAGACTGCCGGAACCTGTGCCATGTTAGGCTTGTGGTGAGCCATACGTCCTGTTATGGTACGAAGGGTAAGAACCTTACCGTGGACTCGACCATCCTCCTGACACTCTTGTATCCACGCTCTAAGAAGTCCGGTACGCTTCTGAAGAAGGAAGTATCTACTAAACATCTGAGCCTCAGGCATGTCTTTAATCTTAGAAAGGACATTTTCATTAACAATAATATTACCCTTATCTGTATGCTTCTTGGGCTTCCATCCTCTCTCTACCAGACGTTCAGCAATCTGTTTCCTACTGGCTATGTTAAATGGAATATGTTTAACTTTAGTTTTTAACTGAACTTCTGTGGGTTCAAACATTTCGTTGGCCTGAAATTCAAGCTGACGTTGTTCGTCTTCCAGTCTAGCCAAGAGGATCTGGCCCTCCATAAGATTGAAAGCAAAGCCATTATCTTGTTGTCTGTCTATTATTATTCTTATCTGACGCTCCAGATCATACGCCTCTGGACTAAAAATTCTCCCTTCTTGTTCAAGACTAACCCCAAGCTTCCGGGTAAGTTCAGTATCCCGAATGCAGTACTCCAACATCTTCTCACTATACTCTTCGAACTCAGTGAACTCTCCCTTGGTATAGTCGAGCCGCTCACCCCAAGATGCCAGAGAGTGTCCTCCATCCCGGACAGGATTGTACAGTTGAGATTCAATTAATGTATCTCTGATCTTATGGGATTTTATTTTAGCATTAGCCAGTCGGTTAAGGATGGGGCCGTCGAAGCTAAGACCATTGTGCATAATAAATTGATCTATCTTTCCAGACCATCCCCCGAACTGACTACATTCATCTCCAACCCATTGTCTTGTTTCTCCTGTTTGATAATGTTGAGCGACTATGCAATGTATCTTTGTTGCATCTAGGCTGTCTGTCTCTATATCAACAACTGCTTTCATCATAGGTCATATCCATTAGGTATGCATCACTGGTTGAGATGTGAAAGAACTTCTCTCCTTTCTGGATGTTCCGGTTGGGAGCCTCTCTAACATCACAGTCAAGAAGAGTATGACCATCTATATGCCATGCCTTCTTGCAATCATTCCGGAACACAACAAATGTTAGTACATCATCGGGACATTCCTCTTTCCATTTATCAAGAAGCCTTCTCTTTCTTTCAGGGATACGTATCTCATCCCAAGAGTCAGGCCAATCTCCCCTCCAAGAATATTTTATCTCTACCTCGTAGAGAAGTCTGGGTAGGTCACCATCTACTGTGCAGACTATATCAAAGTAATATGTATCGTTCGTAGAGATGTTAGAGTGATCGTGTTCTTTAAGCCAACCTACCATATGCTTCTTAGCTTTGGTGTCGGCTATATCGTAGAGTGTTTTATTAAAGGGCTTCTTGACTTGCATTTTTACTCTCCTTGATAAACGTGATTTCTTTCTATCTTAAATTTGCGTAAGATTTTGCTGTTGATGGAAACTCTTTTCTTATATTGTTTATTACTTAATTTTCTTTTTCGTTCTGTATCAATTAGAAAGTCATACTCCCATTCATTAATCCAATCCTTTTCATAAATGTATTCGGTTGTCACTTCATTGAAGGATTTATCTACATCCTTAAATACTTTTTTTATGTTTGTAAAGATTAGATTAGACGGCAGATCTGTAAATTTATTTATACAAATATTACCCACCTGAGTTGAATTACCATTAAGAGAATTAGTAATTCGACATAACTCACATATGGGAGTTTTACCACACAAACAACTTTCCCACTCCTCCTTTCTTGCAAAATCAATCCTAACTAATTTCCATTCTAGTTTTGCCTCTTCCCATATGTCAGCCTCAGATAATTCAAGAATCCTTTTAATAAAAGTTTCAGAATATTTGGTTTTATGAACTTCATTAAATTCTTTGCAGCTATAACAGTATGAATGGTCAGCGTATATTGCAAGGGCATCGGAGGAACCACACTTAGAACATGGTTCCATCATTGGTTTCTCAAGTTCCACTTTATTCATCCTCCAAGAAGGGGTTATCGATCTGTGTCATTCTACCAGTTTCTTTGTCGTAATGCAAGTGACAAGCAACACCAGTGTCTCCGGTGTATCTATTCTTCAGGATACGAACGGTGGTTGTGTTGGCCTCCACCTCATCTTCCGCTTGCTGGTTGCGCTCCAGAGCTATGACACTATCACTTAGATGTGCTATACTGGCAGAGCCACGCAGATGCGAGAGAGATACCTCCCTCCCCTCCTCGTGACCTCTATCACCACCCGGCCTACGAAGATGACTGACAAGTAGCAAAGCTATCCCAGTCTCCTCAACCAGAGAACGTAGCTTGGTCATCAAGACATCGATAGACTTACGCTCATCTCCAAAGTCTTCCTGACCTGATACTAGAATAGATAGGTGATCCAGAAAGACCCACTTACAATCAAGAGCCTTTGCCATATACCGGACACGATCAAGGATCTCATCGTTGCTTATGGAACCAAAGTGATCAAAGGCAAAGAACCTTCGGCTACCTACTGTCTTGTCTTGCCACTCCTTTAATTGTTCCGGGGTGAATCGATCTCGTATTTCTTTTATATATAGTCTGGCATTAGCCTCAACACTCATAATGTTAAATGTTGTACTACGTGTGCTTTCTTCCAGAGCAAGTAGTCCAAGGTTGTCTTGGGTGCTTCCCATAATGTGATGCATTAGTTCACGCATAACACTGCTCTTACCCATACCAGCACCAGAGGTGAAGGTAACTAGCTCTCCGGTACGCATACCGTAGGTCTTCTCATTTAGTTTATCCCAAGGATAAGAACATGTCTCATGGTATGTCTCATCGTAGAGACTGTCTCCCAGATCACCAAGATTTATAATACCAGCAGGAGTATATGCCTTTGCAGTCCACCACGCTCGGACAAACTTTTCGGATTGACCAGTTTTTAAATACTCGTTTGCATCCTTCATATCAAGATACATGATCTTGCATTTATTAGGCTCAAACAATCTGGCTACTTCAGTAGCAGCAGACTTACCTTGGGCATCATTATCAAAACAAAGTACTACAGTATCGAATTTATTTAGATAATCAAGTGACTGTTTGCAGTTCTTCAGGGCAGAGGCAGCTCCATTCTTTATGGACACACAAGGATATTTAGATCCTGTAAGCTGGAAGGCACTCATTGCATCAAGCTCACCTTCGCATACAGTAATGTACTTTTGTGACTGACCAAAGATGTGTTGACCAAACAGACCACACTCACTTAATGGTCCTTCAGACCAGAAGTCTTTAATCTTTACACTTCGATACTTACTTGCCTTGTAGTTACCATCTTTATCATGGTAGTCATACTTATGTTCAACTATAACTTGGTTATCGAAAGCGACAGTAACTCCATACTTCTTGCACGTCTCCGCTGTAATCTTTCGATCAGTAATGTCTGCTGTTTTAAATGTACGTTTAGTTCGGCTATTCATGGGAATTACCTTAGCTTTGGTTTCTATTTCTATTTCTGTTTCGTACCCCACACTACCGTAGGTTTCACAACTGTAACACCAAGTATGATCAAAATAGGTAACAAGGGCATCCGATGATCCACATTTAGAACACGGGCCTTTCATTGCCTTTTTGGTTTGCATTACTTCTTACATCCTTCCTTTGCTAAAGTCAAACATTTCTTGACAGATGTCACGTCTAATTCCTGCGATCTCTTTTTCAATAGAAACAAGTGCCTCTACTTTTTCTACCTTCTCCATTGCCATCCACTCATCTCTAAAGGATAGTTGAAAACTTTTTCTACTCCCTATTTTGTAAACCTCCAGAAGAATATCTCTTCCTTCCTGCTCTCTTGACATAATAAATTTCCTTAGGGTTGGTTCCAAGATGTAAGGTAACTGAGCTTCTGTTTTCGATTTCTTCCTGTGCTTCTCTCCTCGTTTTAAAATTTTCAATAACCACATCACCATGTTCTTTCCTTAGCATTAAGTTCCAAGGATTAACAGTCATCGAACTGATCATTCCATATTTCATTTACAAAGTCATCCTTATCTAGCATAATCTCTTCGACTTCCCGACGAGCTAGCCGCTTGGCTTCTTTATTATTGTAACCTTCCTCACTATACTGACGTACTAAATCACGGAAGATAGCACTTCGTTCTTTTTGCCATAGATTCTTAGGCATCATCCCTCCTCCAGATCCATGAAGAACTGATCTATATCTTCAGGATCATAAACATCGTATCCAGTTTCTTTTATAAGATCCCACACCTCTTCGGAGTAACCATAAGCTAACCTAAGTTTGGTGTCCTTTTGTTTAAGATGTTCAGAGAAATTATATATCTTTGCTGTCATCCTCATCCTCATTCGTAATATTTTTATAGGTGTCTCTTGAATAATAATGATCTAGTTCTGCCCATGATAAAAGCATGTTACTTCGATCTTGTTTGACGTCAGCTAACTCTTCTCGGAGCTTTTTAATTTCTATATTTTTATTTTCTACAAGCATTTTAAGTTGGTTAACTTGCTTTCTTAGAACTTTTAACTCACTAACATTTTGATTCATTGTAAGATTAGCCTTTAACATCTTTACTCTCCATCAGTTTAATTAATTGAGTAACACGCTCTTGTAGTACACTTAACTCTTGAAAAACTCTATCGATCTGCTTCAATACGTGAGTAGGAAACTCTTGTCTAAGTTGCTCTTGTATCTGATGTATCTCCTCTATCTCCTCAGGTGTTGTCATTGTAAACCTTTCTTTCTGGAATGTCAACAAGAAACTTCATACTAATGAAGGCGTCCTACCCGGATCTGGTATGGAAAACCACTCTCGAAACCCTCCAGCCCATGACGGTGAAGGAAGAGTCGAGCATCCTCCTCCGTTGAGAAAGTTTTTAATGCCTTACCTTCTTCATCTATCATGGCATCTATTTCTTCAAACCTCCCCATAAAATCGTGTTGAATAATAATATATGACATTTATTTTCCTCCTATTTAGAAAACTATCCGAGGATGTAGCTCCTCTTTTTTAAGTTCCTCGTATACTTTATTAACGTAATGCTTATCAACCACATCCATATTACTCTCAACATGTGAGGTAACTTCCTCAATATTACTCGCTCCATTTTCAATAGCGTCATAGATTAACTCTTCCATTTCCATGATCCAGTTTTTTATCTTAGACATATCTACCTCTTAAAGTTAGGGGGTGAGCGAACCCACCCCTATTTATTTATCAAGAAACTTCCTCACTCTGGAGCCAGCCCCTGAAAAGCTCATGGATGACCTCCCGATACTCTTCTTGATCATCGAACTGAGCAATCACCAACGAGCCAACGACATCGCCAAGCCTCCCGTACTCCTTAATTGTGAGGTCAACGGGGTCGTTCCACTTGATAAGTTCTTCAGCCATCTTCAATCTCCTAAGCTGCAAGCTGTTGCCAAGTATCAGAAGCTAACATCTTCCGTACTTTATCTTCTCTGAATACCTTGGTTGTTGGATTATCGGTATGGGTAGACCAGTAAGTAGCAGCCTGATAAGCTGTCCAGAGTGTACCACTATCTCTCTGACCGTAGCTCTCGTAAGCACCCTTACCAAGAAGGTGTCGGTTTTCCTCATCAAAGACTTTCATCAGGTTACTTAACATAACTTTATTAGCTACCTTCTCACGCTTAACATTATCCATTCGAGATGCAAGTGTCTTGGTAAATAGATCGACAGCCTGATCTCTCTGCACAGAAGTATTATACCACGCCCTCATAGTATCCATACCATCCGAGGCAATGTACTCTGCTGCTCCCTTAACTTTGGCAGCAAAGGTTGGCACGTCGAAATTCTTGGTGTGCCTACCGTACATATAAGCTAGCTTATTTCCATTGACCAAAGTATTATAACACATGGACCTCCAGAGACCCATCATACCACTATTTGCCCACGTTCTATTATGACTGGTACGAAAGCAGAACTCAGGAACAACATTATCTCCTCGCCCATCTATGGTCTGTTCGTGGGCCGGGAACCTAGCCCGGAGTTCAAGCTGTGCTCCACCATTATATACATTGGTATCAAAGTTAGCGTCAGTCATATCAATACCAGACATCGTAAGGGCTTCCTCAACCTGCTCAACGATGTCGCCATATTGTACGACCTCATAGTTATCAGAGACAATACCTAACATTACCGCCGACTCAGGAATGCCCCAGTCATGGTGTTTCTTTCTTTGAATACCTACTCCAATACTTGCAGGGACCACCACCCCAGAGGAGTGGTAGGGATCAACATAGAGCGGCACCTTCTCTACCTTGAAGTTAATTATATCTTTATTAAACATCTTCATCCTCCTGTCCAATTAGTTTAACACCATCAAATGGCACCTCGATAAGGGTACCTGTCTTCTCGTCTCTCACTCGAAAATACTTTACGCCACTGTCATAGGTATTTAGTGTACCTTTCCGAGTTAACTTCTTCCACCCAACACTAGGTAAGTCTGATTCACTTACCCAACCGCACGGCTTATCGTGCTTATCGACAGGCATCTCCTTAGTATACATAACATCAATCATTTAATCCTCCTTGGATGTTGAGATGTATCGGCCTCGGATCGGATGATATCCGGCAAGTTTAATGATGTATTCCTCAGCCTTTGTTCCGGCATCCTCCCCGAAAGAGGCTGTGATTTTACTCACTATGTCACGCATAGTCCAACCGTGAAGTCGGGAACGCTTTCCCTCCTCCATTATACGGTGGATCTCCTCAGTTAATTTATCGATAGCCATTCTTCGTATCCTTCTGTTAGTGACTGCATCTCGTGCTCAATCCAACCATTAAGTTCTTCTACATCTAACTCTTCATCGTCGAACTCCTCAACCGGCTTAGTCGCCCCAACACAACATAGCTCTATATATTCCTCCACCATAGGACGATACCAAATATCTGAGTTACTCTCCAGAAACTTTCGAACTTCTAGTGCTGTACTAAAATCGGGAGCTAACATTATACTACCTCCTTCCATGCTATCTGAGGTTCAAACTTGATAACATCTCCATTATTATCTTGAGTAGTTGTTGCGTTAAAGCCGTCTATAAAATTAAACAAGACGTTCTTATCTTGTGGATGGAAGAGCTTAAGAGCTACTGAACCTTGGTCCTTGGTTTCAATTCGTATAGTTATAACAGAGAAATTACGACAATCGAAATGCTCTTCTTCCATTCCGATCTCGGTTACATTGTGTATATTAATGTCCATTGGAATGTCCTTCCAGTTTAGTAAGAGTTACTTCTGATATAGTTGCACTCAATACAGATGTGATCAGGTTTATCGCAAGCATATCCATTGGTGCCTTACTAAAGGCAAACGAGAAGACAGCCCGGAGAGAACCTGCCACGATCTCAAGCTCGTCGCCTTCCTTTGCTCCCTCCAAGAGCAGATTCAGCTCACCTCTAATCATATCCTCAGCCTGTTTCATTTTATCATCGTTCTTGATCATTAGACTTCCTTTGCATTTTCTATATCAAAGAAGCACGAACCGTCAGTCTCAATAGTATCCCATTCATTGTCCTCTAGTTGAAAGACCTCCTCGTCTACTATATCGTAGAAGTCTTGACCTTCCGGGTCAATGTCAGTAGATACCTCTACAAAAGCTCTTTGATGGACGGTCCGGTATACCTTAACTCTATATGTCTTCTCTGTCATAATCTATCTCCGGTTTGATGTCTTTCTTTCTTGAAGGTACGATCCTTTTCTTATACTGTCCCTTTCGAAGGGACGTAGCGTAGGGATTTCGGGAAGCTACTCCATGTCTATGGTGGGATCGCCCCACTGTGGTTTTCTTTCTTCGCTGCATAGTGCTGCCTTTCTATAATCTTCATAGTGTTTCTCCTTCTTCTCAGGAAACCACCACCATGTAGGCATAACATCATAAAACCGACGTTGATCTTCAGACCATTCGTGCTTGGTCATCACCATAGAAACCTCCTTTATTTGTGTAGTATAACATACTCAGATCAACAGGTCAACTCCGTTCGGACCACTCATTCTCAGCTCTCTCACGAGCTTCTATGATAGTTTCCCAAGCATTCTTGTGCCAACCTGAGTTTACCAGAAGATTATAATGATGCTCGAACATATTTTCTTTTAGCTCGTCGTTTCCTGCGTGACTCATTAGCTAATTCCTCTCACTCTCCAGTAGCGTTTGATTACCTCGTCCCAAGGAACCTCTCCCCGGTACATCTCAGTCCACCATTCGGGACCAATAGTATCCACAAGCCATTCCTCAATAGCAAGAGCACCAACGGCGATCTCCATATCGGAGCCTTGTTCAACAATAATGTTCGGCAGTCCTCTTTTATTTAGTTCAGTCATCTTTGACCTCCATCAGCATAGTGGTTAGACAATCAGGCTCATCGATCTCAAACTTGACAAGCCGTCCGCCTCGGCGAACTATCTCAGCTTCAAAGAGCCGACCTTCATCCATCAGATCCTGAAAGGACACATCGGCTTCGATCACACGGTAGGTTGAGGTCATCACATTCTCCATTCTAATCTTCGCCCTCTAGTATCGAAAGATACTCTACTAGAGGGCTAGATTAGGGTAAGTTAGTTCCGAATTGTGTTGATTACACCGTAAGCAAAACCACCCAGAGACATAGTATAAGTTCCCAGAGCGATTAGTCGGGACTCGTAGATCAGCCCAAGTCCTTCAAGACTTACGAACAAGCCGATCATACCGACTATAACATAGAGCAGATACATGATTCGCATGATTCTTTTCCTACATATCCTGATAAACAACTTGGTCGTACCTGTTTTGAGCAGGTAAGTCAACCACATTCTTACTACGCAATCTTGTATTACCAATCAAGCGCATGTAATCCCGGATTGTTCCGCCATTAGCGGCAGACAATCTCCGAGCATGTAGGGCAACAGATTTATCAAAGGCAGTGCGGCTTCCAAAAGGAACAAGTTTATCTCGCTTTCGCTCGATCTTCTCATCCATCCAGAGATTATAGCCAGCCTCTCGCTTGAGGTTATCTTCATATATAATAACAGTTTGCATAGCACTTCTTTCGGTTAGGTTAAGTTAAACGAGTAGTTTAAGGTCATGCTCAGGACCAAATTGCACTTACTAATTCGTCTCCCTAGTATCGCAAGATACTCTACTAGGGAGACTAATTAGGTTAGCTCGATGCTACTCGACTGGCCTTCTTCTTTGCTGTACCGTGAGCTGGGAAACCCACGATAACCTTCCGGTTACGTTTCTCGCAAAGCATACAGTCAGCACAAGATATATCATCTTTGTATGTAGCAGGACAGACAACAATCTTCCTGCCTTTGGCAGTCCGGGTGTTAGTTGTCTGGTCGATTGGCAAGACCGTTGTAACAGGAAAAACATCAAGATCATATAGCTCATCCGCATGATCAAGATTATTAGCCGAGAGGTTTACCGTGAAACCTATGTTGTTCATCATGTAAACGGTAACCCTGTTGTCCCAATTATTCAGGACATCGTAGTGTGTATAGGTAAACCCACGTTTATTTTCATTAGCTCTGGCTAACTCTATACATTTATCAGTGTCAAGGTTTACCTTGTCACCGGGAAGATCCCCGGCTTGGTTGTGTCTCCACTTTTGCAAGGGAGGTAGGTCTTTGACCTTACTAATAAAGGTAGACCAATCATCACCTCTCTCGCCTTGGGACACTTTGTCCCAGTGGAGTTTCAGGGGACCACTCTCTGCGTAGCAGCCGCCCTCATTAGCATTATTAAAAGGGCAGACTGTGGGACAAGTCGCCCCGGCAGAGGTGGTCACTGGAATGGGACCAACTTTCGCATTCTTACTTTTGACAGTCATGTGATACATAGTTAAACCTCATATGTCTGTTCAAGTTTCAAGAAACTTAGGTCAAGTTCCCTTATCTTAGTAAGGTAAAGGTCGTTCATGTGTTCTCCCGCTACGTCCTCCACTTGGAGGATGTCAGTGTCCCCATAAACCGGATAATAATAAACTGGATCATCCAATTTTATAGGCGGCAAAGCTACGAACAAAACATAGTAAGGAGTTGATTCCATTAGATTTCCCCTAGAGCTGTTTGGCTGGTTCTTCAAAGATATAGCCAAGCCGTTTGGCATACATAATTGTGTCGGCAGTCAAGGTCTTTGTACCTGCTATCTTAGCAAGTAACCTTGAGGTTTCACAAGCAGGATAGACAACATCGTTGCCATACTGATCTTTGATTTCAATCAAACACCTAGTCATTCGGACCTCCATCTCTTATTTGTTTTCTCAATTTATTCATTACTAAGGAAAACTGGGGGTGATTTTGATTGCGAACGGGAAGATTACGAAGCAACCATCTAACATTAGATGGATCACTTATATCCCGTCGTAATTCTGGAACATTCATGTCGAGCGGTATCATTAGATAATCCTCCTTTCCAATTACGCTCTCTAGTATCGTAAGATACTCTACTAGAGAGCTTAATTGGGTTAGAACCTTTCGTGGTCTTGATCAGAGTAAGGACCAGTTGGCACAAGCGGTGACTTTCTAGCTATAACAATGGTGTCATTATCATAGTCTATGTCACATCTTGATCTAGGATCAAAGAACATATGAATAAAATCAGGTTTTCCCCAGACCATAACAGCATGGAGATATTCCTGATCCTTTCTAAATCCTATGAAGTGAATAGCCATTCTACCTACTCCATTTACAGTTCAGGGGAAACTTACCTTGTTTCCAGTCTTTGTGCAGTTTTACATTGCGATCCCAATTCTTATTATTAAAACTACCGACTGGTTCCCCTTGAAAGGGAGCCTTAGGGCAGCCACAACTTTCTTGGAATATATCAAACCTTTTACCACAGCCTGTGCAAGTAAATACAGCAGGTTGGGCCGGAGGGAACTGTGCTTTACAAAAGCTGGGACATCCCCAAACACATTTTGTCTTTGACATAGCCTGTCCTCCTTTTAATTTAAAGTGTTAACTTTGTATATTCTGGAGAACAGGACTTCTTAGTCCTGCTCCCCAGACCATACCAAGTCTAGCTAGCTGCTACCATCGCAGCAAAGTAAGGGCTGTCCGTGGGAGGCTTCTCAGCCCAAGCAACAGCACTTTCTTGCTCCTCCTTCGGAGCATTCTCCACGTTCCGAATAACCTTGGTGGAAACTCCCTTGGGAGTTACATACTTAATTCGGACCGGAAGTCCAGCATCCACCACCTTAGCAAAGATCTCTTTGCCACGCTCAAGTTCGACCCAATTCGAGCCGTCCCACACTTCAAAAGTCTTTGTCGTTTTCTTTGCCATGATATCCTCCATTGGCGTTCGGCCAAAATCGGCCAGTCTAATTACGCTCTCTAGTATCGCAAGATACTCTACTAGAGAGCTTAATTAGCTTAGTTAAGAAGCTCAGACTCAACTTCGTGAAGATCGTCGAAGCTGCTTACCCAGTTCCCTTCACTATCGTGAAGGTCTATACCGAAACCACCGGGAGCTACGCTAACTTGGAACTTGTCGTTGAACTTAAGGCTAAGTTCAAAGTTGGTCTTCATTAGATCGGTCATTGAAACCTCCAGTTTGAGTTACTAATCTACGCTCTGTAGTACTACTTCGTACTACTACAGAGCTTGATTAGGTTAGGTCAAAAGACTATAGGTGGCTAGTATAACTAGCCCAGTGGAAAGCATCCAATCGGTCCAAAGCATCTCGGTTTTCCTATCTCCAATTAAGCTCTCTAGTATCGTAAGATACTCTACTAGAGAGCTTAATTGGGTTTCATCATCCCGGTTGTCAAGTCTCTTCGCCATTCATCATTTGCATAGTAGCTATGCAAATCCTGCATAGGGCGAAAAGAGCTTTGTTCTCAAGACTTTGGCAGCTTTCCGTAGCTTCGAAGCAGTACGGAATACCAACAAATTCCCCTCAACTGGGATGAAATTTGTATTACTAATCTACGCCCTGTAGTACTACTTCGTACTACTACAGGGCTTGATTAGGATTCCTGAGATTTTATTTTCTCTGGCCTAGCGCATTATGCATGGGGGTGGGGAAAAAACCGGGCGCACGCATATATATATAAAACCACACTCTCATATATTTAGCAAAATTTAAGGGTTGGTCATCAAATGTAAAAGTCGGTCTTTACAGAACCCTTCTAAGCTATTATTATTATTATCTTATTTATCTTTTTTAGTAGAGCTATTGTATATCTAATATTTATAGTGTATAATAGTACTATGAAAGATTTAAATAGTAACTACATAGAATCATATATAGCACTTCAAGGGCTTCTGTCTCAAGAAGTAGATACTCAATGTAATGAGGACTTCTTATCCTTTGTTCGATTGATGGCTCCTACTCTTATATCTAACTTTAAGATGGGGCGTCACATAGAAGTCATAGCTGAGAAGCTCCAACAGATAGAAGAAGGAAGTCTTAAAAGACTGATGGTCTTTCTTCCTCCTCGTTCCTCCAAGTCCATGATCTGTTCAAAGCTCTTTCCGGCTTGGTATATAGGAAAAAATCCTGAAGATGAGATCTTAACTATATCTCACTCGGATCAGCTAGCCAGTGACTTCGGTCGGTCTGTTCGAGATCTGGTAAACATGGAAGAGTTCCAGAAGATATTCCGGGGTGTGTCTCTCCGCACGGATGTGCGAGCTGCTGGTAAGTGGAAGACAAACCATAATGGTACTTACTACGCTGCCGGGGTTCGATCTCAGATTGCTGGACGAGGTGCTCATGTAGCTATACTGGACGATGCTATGTCAGAGGAAGATGCTATCTCCTCTGCTGGTCGCAGATTCATCAAAGAGTGGTATCCAGCAGGACTCAGAACACGTATCATGCCCGGAGGTTCCATAGTAATAATCAATACCAGATATCACTACGATGATCTGTGTGGATGGCTTCTTAAACAACAAGAGGATATGTCGGACTATGAAACTATCCCTTGGGATGTTGTTCGTATACCGGCATGGATAGACGAAGAATCTTCCGACTTACTGAATCTTCCGGTTGGTTCAAGTTACTTTCCGGAATGGAAACCTGCCTCGGTTCTTCAGATAGATGAGAATGAAATTAAAGCCAGCAATGGAGCCAGATACTGGAATGCTCTTTATATGCAAGATCCAACTCCAGAAGAGGGTGGTCTTATAAAGAAAAAGTGGCTTAAGAACTGGGACGAAGCAGAGCCACCAAGCTGTGACTTTATTATTCAAACATTCGACACAGCCTTTTCTACTCGAACGACGGCTGATTTTAGTGTTATACAAACATGGGGTATATTTTATCAGTATAATCAAGACGGGAAAGGTTATGAAGACTTTGCCCCTCATCTGATTTTACTGGGTAATATAAAGGGCCGCTTTGAATATCCTGAACTACGCAGGATGGCTCAGAAGCTCTACGAGAAGCACCGTCCTGATGTGTGTATGGTGGAGAAGAAAGCCAGTGGTCAATCTCTTCTGCAAGATATGAGACGAGCAGGACTTCCAGTAATGGAGTATCTTCCTGATCGAGATAAGGTATCCAGAGTTTATGCATCTACTCCTATAATGGAAGCTGGCCGACTATGGATACCAAAGGGTAAGAAATGGGCAGATGACCTCATTGAGGAATTAATCCGGTTTCCAAATGCAGCTCACGATGATCAGGTGGATGCCCTGACAATGGCGGTTAACTACATGAAAGAGTCTTGGCATCTCACACATCCCGAAGATCCTGAGTATGAGGAGAAGCCCCGAGGAAAGGCTCCCACGTATTGGAATGTATAAAATTTGGGAAACCCAAGAAGATGTGCTATAATAGTAGTACGACTAAAGAAGGGGAATTATGAAATTATGACTAGAGCATTCGATCTGGCACTGCACCGAGCCAAGCATATGTCTCGCCCGAGACCTCCAAGTATTACAATTGGAATAGATTTTAGCCAAAGTTCTATGCCGATGGCAGGAGGTGGTGGTCTATCTTCCATTCAGAAAAGAATGAATATAGGTGGAGAGCCACACCGGCTTTCCTATATTAATTCTGATGAAGCTTCTCTCTTGAAACAACTGGGTGGTCTAGGCCAACCTGTAAGAGGAACTAGAGGTGTTCCTGCCTATATTGGTGTGGGTGATGAAGAAGGTATTAGTGAAGATTATGGTGTAGAAGGTTCTATGGGTGGTGGTGTAGATATGGGAGAAATGGGATCAAGTGAGTCCTATACGGGCATCGGTAAACATGCTGGAGAATTTGAAGACGTCGCTGTGCACACGAAGGCAGCCCAAGACATGCGAGACGCACTCGCCCTACAGATGGCTGCCCCGCCAGACCCTACTGCGCCAGAGGGTGGATATTGGGGAGTGCCTACAAAAAGTGAAGGTATTATGGGTTGGCTAGCGAATCAATTGGCATCAGGAGTAGGCGCAACACTAGGAGGTCTATTTGGTCTTCCGGGGGCGATGGCGGGAGCGAAATTTGGTCCGGATGTGATGAATAGTATTATATCAGCAATAAAAAGTCCTTCTTTCACACCACACGATATTTTCGGAACGGATATGAGTAAATCTTTAGGTAAAGGTGATCTAGATGATCCAGATGATACTCCAACAGAAGAAGATGAAGAAAAGAAAAAGATCATAGCGGAAGAGGAAAAGAAAGAAGAAAAAAAACTGAGGGGTATTTTGGCATATTTTGCCAAAATGGGAGGTGTATCTCCCTTAGGATATACAGATTCGGAAATAGAACTTTTTAAAAGGATATATCCTCCCGATCATCCAATCTGGGAAGATATAAATAGAGAGCGAGAGCCAATGTGGCCTAGTATAGAAGACGCAGAAGTTTAGGAATATTTAGATGGCAACAGAACGTAATCCTTTCGAGATGATACCAGAAGAAGTTGGTAATGTCATACCTATGCCTAGTATGGAAGAGACTGGGGAAGCTACCTTTGAGGTTGATCCCCTAGATGGAGGAGTCACAGTGGACTTCTCAGAGTCGGTGGAGATGGAAGCCTCGGAAGATATTGCTGAATGGTACGGGGATATATCAGAATCTCTGGATGAATCTGATCTGGCAAGTATAGCTGGAGATGTTATAGAAAACTTCGAAGCTGATAAGGAATCCAGAGCTGAGTGGGAGTCCATGTTCGAGCGAGGCTTCGACCTACTAGGTCTACGGCTTGAGTACGGAACGGAACCCTTTGAAGGTGCTTGCACGGCTGTCCACCCTCTCTTGATTGAGTCGGCTGTTAAGTTCCAGTCAAAAGCATCGGGAGAACTCTTTCCTTCCAGAGGTCCGGTCAAGGCACAGATATTCGGTAAGTCTACCCCGGAGAAAGAATTACAAGCTAATCGTGTTCAGAACTTTATGAACTATCAGCTCACAGAGCAGATGCCGGAATACTTTGATGAATTTGAAAGGATGCTCTTTCACCTTCCCTTGATTGGGTCTTCCTTCAAGAAGATTTACTACGATGCTACGATTAAGCGTCCCCGATCAGAATTTATACCGATTGATCAGTTCTATATATCTTATTATGCAACCGATCTTGGTAATGCAGATCGCTACACTCATGTTATTTATCGGAGTCCTGTGGAAATAGCCCGAGATATTCGGGTAGGTGTCTATCAAGATATAGATCTTCCTACTCCTTCCGTGAGTAATATGACAGCTTTCTCCGAGAAGATGGATACCATCATTGGTCTCTCTCCCTCCTCGGATAACGATCCTCAATATGTTTTACTTGAACAACACTGTTATCTTAGTCTTGACGAAGAAGATGAAGCACTTCCGTATATCGTAACTGTGGAAGAGCAATCTCGACAAGTACTTAGTATTCGTAGAAACTATAAGCAAGATGACCCGAACAAAGAGAAAATAAGTCACTTTGTGCATTATAGATTTGTTCCGGGCTTTGGTTTCTACGGGCTGGGTCTTATTCATTTTCTGGGTAACCTGACAATGAGTGCAACGGCAGCTATGCGTTCCTTGATAGATGCCGGTCAATTTGCCAATTTACCCGGAGGGTTTAAGGCCAAGGGAGTGCGGATGGTTGGTGACAATGATCCTATCGCTCCCGGCGAGTTCAAGGAGGTTGAGGCAACTGGTATAGATTTATCAAAGGCTATTGTTCCCCTTCCCTACAAAGAGCCTTCCTCTACTCTATTCCAGATGCTGAATTTCGTGGCTGCTGCTGGTCAGAAGTTTGCGGACAGTACAGAGCAAGTTATCTCTGATGCTGCCTCCTATGGACCCGTTGGTACGACTATGGCTCTATTAGAAGCTAGTAGTAAGTTCTTCACGGCAATTCATAAAAGACTACACAAATCGCAAAAGGATGAGTTCAGAATTCTTGCTCGAATTGATTATGATTATCTTCCCGAAGAATATCCTTACGATGTTCCCTACGAAGATCGTAGTATATTCAAGAATGATTTTGACGGTAGGATAGATATTATCCCGGTTAGTGATCCTAATATTCCCAGTAACGCACACCGTATGATGATGGCAAACATGGCTCTTCAGATGGCCCAGCAATCACCCCCCGGTATGTTTAATCTGGAAGCACTAAACCGGACTATTCTTAATGCAGCTAATATGCCAAATGTGGAGGAGATACTTCCTCCCAAGATTAAACCAAAACCTATGGACCCTGTATCGGACATCATGGCTGCTACCAAGGGAGTACCGATTGCAGCATTCCCCGGACAGAATCATGATGCTCATATTCAGGTAAAGATGGCCTATCTGCAAGATCCCATGAATGGTGCTAATCCTATTATGCAACGTATTAAACCTATTCTGGAAGCTAATATTCAAGAACATTCTATTATGAAATATCAAGAACAGATGAGCGGTATTACTCAAGAAGCTCTGAAGAAAGTACCAGAGCAAGCTAATAATCCTGCTGTTGTGGAGATGGCAATGGCCGAGGCTGCTCAACAGATAGTGAATGCAAACCAAGCTATGGGTCAAGCACAGTCTCCTGAACAACAGCTTCTGGCTATAGAACAGTCCAAGGTTGAACTGGAGAAACAGAAGTTACAGTCTGATACAGCTACTAATGCCGCTGAACTTGAGCTTAAGAATAAGAAGCTTGAGCTTGAGGAGAATGAACAGATTATTGGGATGTTGAAATCAGGAGCCACGGATAACTTCAAACGTGAAAAATCAGAAGCGGATCGAGGTAGTAAAGAAAAAATAAAGAGTATGGAGCTTGTGACCAAAGCTGCTCTGGAAGAATTTAAGATTGATAAAGAAGATGAGCGAGAAGTTATGAGAGTAATGAAAGAGATGCTCATGGCAAATATGAAAGAGAATAACGAACTTGACACAAAGGGTCTGGATGCTCTTGTCAAGATGGCTCTAGCGCAACAAAAGGAGATAAGTAATGATGAAGAAAGGTAAGGGTTACCCGGAACATGTACTGAGTAAGAGTAAAACATTTGGAAATCCATTCCAGAAAGATGTTCTGGGACTTCGAAGTGAACGTGCTGTTCTGAATGAGTGGGAAGATTACTCTTGGAAAATGCCAGAACCAGAGAAAAAGTCACGTAAGAGTACTATGTATAGTTAATGGATATCTGGGATGAAATAGTTATTGAGTTTAATGAAGAATTAAATAAACTCAAGACTACTTTGGGTAATGGTTCAGCAGAAGACTATTCTCACTATCGACAGATTGTCGGTTCCATATCTGGGATAGAATGGGCCAGAGATAATCTGACAAACATTGTTAAAAAACGTATCTATCAGGAGGATGATGAATAAGATGCAACAAGTTAGTATGGGTGCGGCTCTGAAAAATGATCTCTGGGTTACAGATCTGGAGGAAGTTCCTGATCCGAGTCCGTTACCTGCGTTACCGGGATTTCATATTCTGGTGCGTCCTGTATCAGTAAAGAGTATTACCAAGGGCGGTATCTTTATACCGGACTCAACAAAAGATGATATGTCATATCTAACGACCGTGGGTCAAGTTCTTCAGCTTGGAGATTTATCTTATCTTGATAAGGATAAGTTTCCCGGAGGTGCTTGGTGTACCGTGGGAGATTATGTCTGTTACGGTAAACATGCCGGAACCAAGCTTTTCTATAAGGGTGTTCGACTTATCCTTTTGTTTGATGATCAGATTGTAATGAGGGTGGAAGATCCCAAGGATCTTGATCCAACCTTCAATCTTGGGAAAGGATCTGGCTGATTTGGGAAATCAAATATAATATGGTATAATAGTGTAGGGCATATTTTTGTCTTAACGTAAATCGTTTGTCTCGTTAGCAACGGAGAATGAAATGGATAATGAAAAAGAAGAGTGGAATGAAGTAGAACTTCCTGATTCCAAGGAGGAGTCAGTTGAATATGAAGTGGAAGATTCCCTAGAGGAAGTAGAAACTAAGCCAGAGGAAGTTCCTCAAGAGCTGGAAGGTATTGAAACCAAGGGCGCTCAGAAAAGAATACGACAGCTTATTAAACAGAGAAAAGATCGGGATGAGCAAATCCAGACTTTGATATCTCATAATGAACAATTAACTGGTCACTTGCAAAATAAAGATAAAGAACTATTTAATGTAAGTAAATTAAGTTTGGATACGTCCGAAAAGCAACTTCTGGATAAAGTGGAATTAGCCAGAAAGGTTTATCTGGAAGCATTCGATGATGGTGATAAGGATATGCTCCTAAAGGCTCAAGAATCTTTGAATGACGCACAAGCAGATTTAAAAATGATTAATTCTGCCAAGGTGGATTATCAAGAAGAGCCAGTACAAGCACAGCCGGTTGCTAGACAACCTCAACCACAACAAACACATGATCCCAAGGCTACTAAATGGGCAGAACAGAATGAGTGGTTTGGAAAGGATACAGTCAGAACGGCTGCGGCTCTGGCAATAGATGCAGAGCTTAAGGGAGAAGGATATGATCCTAATGATAAGGAATACTACGAGGAAATTAATAGCCGTCTTCAAGAGGCTTTTCCTCAAAAGTATGAACGTGTGCAGGAAAATACGTCACAACCTGCTCAGGTGGTTTCGGGGGCTTCACGCTCGTCTCCGACCTCAGGAAAGAAAGTCAAGCTCTCCAAAGAAGATGTGAGATTGGCACAGAAATGGGGAATACCACTTGAACAGTATGCCGCCGAGAAGCTTAAGGTTACTCAAGCTGATGGCGAATATACTAATATCAACTAGGCGTGGAGGAAAGAAACATGACAACACGAAATGAATCACGTAGTAATACATTACGGGAAGAGAATACAAGAGAAGAGGAATGGACCTTTGAAGAGCCGAATGCTCTGACTATTCCAGACAATGTGCAAGCACGGTTTGGAAATGATGGTATGTCGCTCCGTTGGATACGTATCTCTATAAAAGGTCAAGAAGACATTCAGAATGTAGGTAAGAAACTACAACTTGGATGGACATTCGTTACTCCTGATGAAGTTCCCGAGATGGCTCTTACATCCTTCGTGAGGGAAGAAGGCAGGTATCAAGGTGCAGTCTGTCGTGGAGACGTGGCCTTGGTTAAGATGCCAGCCGGTAAAGTGGCGGCTCGACGGAAATTCTATGAGAATAAAGCCAACGATCAGATGGATGCTGTTAATGCACAATTGATGAAGGGTTCTGATTCTCGTATGCCAATTTCCAATACCAGTCGCTCTGTAACAACAAGAGGCAGAGTCCCTACTTTTCAGGACTAACCCTCACAATATAAGGAGATGAAACATGTCTACTACTAAAGCATTTCGTGGTTTCATTCCTGCTCGTATGAAAGGTGGCGCTTATAATAATGAGGCCGTCACTGACATGATCACGCTTACCTCAACGGGTATGGCGGGATCACCAACTAATAACATTTTCACGGGTGACCCGGTAGTTATGCCGGGGGCAAACTTTGCCACTATTTCACCTTACATTGCGGCTACTCTGAAAGCCTCTGGTGTTTTCATGGGTTGTCAATATGTGGAAAATGGAGAGCAAAAGTTTGCTCGATATTGGAACGGTGGAACGAGTGCCACGGATATCAAGTTCTTCGTGATCACTAATCCTGATCAGACTTACCACATTCAAGCTTCTTTATCTTTATCAGCGGTAGAGCTGTTAATTCAAAAGAACTATAATGTAACTGTAAGTTCAACTGCAAGTTCTGGTAGTACTACCACAGGTCAGTCAAGTTACTATCTGGATGGTGCTTCCGGTACTGAGGCAACAGCGGCTGTACGTGTCATTGGCAAAGCTAAGTATCCTGACGAAAAGGATTCGGACGCTTATCCAATAGTTGAGTGCTGGATTAACCAGCATCGAGACAGGTACGTTACAGCCACGGCTTCAACGGCTTAATAGGGAGGATTTATCATGGCTATTAATAGAGCTAGTATTAGTAAAGAACTCCTTCCGGGCCTTAACGCCGTTTTTGGATTGGAGTATGGAGAAGTAAACGATGAGCATAAAGCTCTCTACGAGATAGAGAACTCGGATCGGGCGTTTGAAGAGGAAGTCCTCTTTACCGGATTCGGGACTGCTCCTACTAAGGGAGAGGGTGCGGCTGTTTCTTACGATGATGCACAGGAAAGCTACACGGCCCGGTATACTGCCGAGACCGTGGCGTTGGCCTTTGCTATCACTGAGGAAGCAATGGAAGATAACCTGTACGATACGTTTGCAAAACTTCGTGCCAAGGGTTTGGCTCGGGGGATGGCGAATACCAAACAGGTAAAGGCTGCGAATGTTTTCAATAATGGTTTCACTGATACCATTGGTGATGGCGTAGCTTTCTTCTCGGATTCTCATCCTACGATAGCTGCTGGCGATCAGGATAATCTTCTGGCGGCCTCAGATCTCGCTGAATCAACCTTGGAGACGGCTCTTATTGCCATTCAGAAGACCAAAGATGATCGTGGTATTCTGATTGGTGCGAGTGCAGTGTCTCTGCATATCCCAGTTGACTACTGGGCGGTAGCTGACCGTGTTCTTAGTAGCCCCGGCAATACTCAAGCCAGTGCTGCATCAGGTGATACTTCTGGCCTGAATATGAATGCAATCAATGCTACTCGTCATATGGGTATGGTTCCTGATGGCTATCACATCAATCGTCGGTTTACCGATACTGATGCGTGGTTTGTCAAGACTGATGTACCGAACGGCACCAAGATGTTTGTTCGTTCGCCGCTTCAGACTAAGATGGAGCCAGACTTTGATACCGGCAATCTTCGGTTCAAGGCACGGGAGCGTTACAGCTTCGGTGTTTCGGACTGGCGTGGCTGGTACGGTAGTAGAGGTTAGTAACTCTAGTAGGGAGAGTGGTATTGTGCCACTCTCTCTTTACTACTATAAGGAGATATAATGGCTACAAATATCAAAGTTGCTATAGCCACGGGCGATGCAGTACTTAAATATGTAGATACGGATACTACGGTTGGCAATAATGGTGGGGGTAATAGCCCTGTACCAACTGTTACTCGTATTCTTTCTATTCACGCTTTGGCGACTGCTGCTGGTCTTTACACTGTTAAGGGGCAAAGGCAGATTACAAATAAGACAGCCGCAGGACAGGCCATACAGTTTCAGGTAGCAGCCAACGAAGCTTCTGATATCTATATGGGTGAGATTGGTGTTCCCGTATATGGAGTTGTGAGTGTTTCTGGTCCTACTGATGGCTGTGTTCTTACTGCATTCATAGGCTAAGAATGCCTAATTATTCGTATCTGAAAACGGATCTGGTCAATACAACAGAAAACGATTCTACGGAATTTGCCTCGCAAGTTTCTGTCTTTGTAAAGAAAACAGAATACCGTATGATCAAGGATCTGGATGACGCAGGTCTGGATGAATATTCAGCGATTACCTTGACGGCAGGACAATGTACAGTGTCTTTGCCGAATGATCGTGTTCGTGTTATTCGCAATGTGAACTATACAACCAGTGCATCCAGTGTTCGAGTTAACCTTCTTCAAAGAACAATGGAATATGCAATAGACTATTGGCCTGTTAGTAGTTCCACAGGTACTCCCAGATATTATTCAGTGAAAAATAATACACAGATTTATGTAGTTCCAACACCTGCTTCCACCTTGACAGGGGAAATTCAAACTGAATCTATACCTCTGGCCCTTGCATCTGCCTCAGATACAAGTGTTACTACGAGTAATTACTTCAGTGAGTTTTGCTACGATGCACTATTTGCAGGATGCATGGTTGAGGCAACCATGTATATGAAAGATTGGAATACTATTCAAGCATGGCAACAGCAATACCAAGCTGCCATAGAATTACTACGCAATCAGGCCAGACGGACCCGGCAAGACGATATGGAAATCGCTGCTTCTCCTGCTGGTGGTCCAGATACAGTTATACAAGGAGGAAGTTAAAATGGCTAGTTTAAGTTCTGCGGCAAGTAAACTTGGAAAAAAAGGTTTGAAAGAAATTCAAAAGCTTATAGATGAGTATACATCGAGGGGAGGAGATATAAAAAAGATTCCCACGGGAAAAAGAACTTTGACAGAAGCTCAGATGAAAAAGAAAGTAAGGGAAGAAGGAAAGTTAATTCCTCCGAGTGATCGACTAAAGGGTGAGGAAGCAGCGGCTCGGCCTTCATATCTCAAAAGACCGGCTGGAAAAAGAAGGACACAAACAAGTCCTCAAAAAGGTTTATCAGGAGAGCAGCGAGGTCTTGCGGCAGAGCCAAAAGGAAAAGTCAAACTAAAGAGAAAGAAAGCTAAAAAGCCTAAGGTTAAAAAGCCTAATGATGCGGCTGCAAAACAATTTATGCGTGATAAACCAGTGGCAGGAATGGGTACAAATATGCGTAGACCAAAAAGTAAAATAATGAAGCTTCAGCAAGATTATGAAGCCTTAACGCCATCATATAAACGTGCTGAAAGAGCGAAAGGTAAGCAGAGTATATATTATCCGGTTTTTAAAAAGCTTGGTATGGCTAAGGGAGGGCCGATTATAAAAAAGAGACACGGTGGTATGAGTCATGTTGGTTTATCTCCTGCTAAGGAAGCACGAGCTGGTACAATGTCTCAGGCTGATCGGTTACGTCGTAGAGCAACAGGTGGTTCTACAAAAGGAAGTAAACCTATAAGCACTACTGGTTCTTACGGGGGTAAGAAACAATTAGCTAGTTGGACATCAGGTTTGAGTGCCGATCAAATTAGAGAAATTTTAGGTATCACTACCAGAGATCCAAAAACTGGAATTCGATCAAAACTCAAAACTCCAAAGAAGAAAAAGAAAGTTATAAAAGCGCAATATGGTGGTAAAGTTGTTTCTAAAAGAAACGGTGGTATGACTCGTGTTGGTTTATCTCCTGCTGAGGAAGCTCGGGCTGGTACACTATCTGAGGCTGCTAGGAGACGCCCAAGAGTGCCTACTCCTGTAAGACCTGCTCCAAGAGCACAAGTACCTGTAAGACCTGCTCCAATTCTACAACCACCTGTACCACAAATGGCACCTCCTCGTCCTATGAAGAAGGGTGGTTATCTAAAAGATATTAAACCTAATACGACTTGGGAACAGTTTAAAAAGAAACATCCCGATGTTGGAATTACAAAAGAAAGTTTTAAAAAGTTAAAACCGCCAACTGGTTTAGAATGGAAAAAGGGGCCAAAGTATAGGAGAACTTATGGAGGTTTAGAACTAGTAGAAAGAGAAGCTAAAAGGGGTGGTAAAGTAGGAAAGAAGAAGAGGAAGGGTAAACGTATCTCCAGTAAACAAACTGATGGAAATAAAGTTGTAGCTTCTCTTTATGACTAGTAGAGCAAGCGTAAGGCAACAGATTATGAAAGCACCCAAATCTCCTCCGGGTTCAGGCAAGAGGTTTAAACAGCTTGTCGAGAAACTGAAGAAGAAGAAGAAGAAGAAAAAAAAGAGTTCTAAAATTGAAGATCCCAAAGCACTGGCGGCTGCTATAGGTCGTAAGAAGTATGGTGCTAAGAAGTTTGCTCAGATGGCAGCAACAGGTAGACGTAGGAAAAGTTAATGACTAGTTTTAGCCCTTACGATCCTAGTATGGGAATTACCCAAGATCAATATTCGCAACAGATTGCCCAAGCGAATGAACAATTCTATGGTCTAAGTAGTCTTTCTGGTGGTCAACACCTAACCATGTTGTTGGATCAGTTTAGTGATCAAGAACCAAAGCGACCTGAAGGTATAGAAGATCAAGATTGGCAGAAATATATAGCTGCTAGAGACGAAGCAGCAAAATATCGAAAAGAAAGCGGGGATATGGGCCGGTATATAAGGGAAGGGGAGGGGAGCTATGACCAATGGAAAGCGATGACAGCTAATCCAGCCATCTTAGCAAACTTCCAAGGCGTTTCTCGACCTGATATGCCTACTCTAAATCCCTCTATGCCGGGTGAGCCGGGATTTGGTAGACCTAATGTAATGTTACCACAACCATTCCTGCCTAGACCCGATGGTGTGACGCCTAGACCGGGACTGACACCAACTGACCCCAATCTTGTCCCCAGACCTGATCCATCTCTAAATCCTTTTCAACCTACTATGCCAGAGGTACAACCACCTAGTCCACCTGTTAGTCCTCGACCAGAACCTAAACCGGGAATACATTTTCCTCAATTGCCCACGGGTCAGAAAGTATCAAACTTTTTAGATCCAGAAAATCCGGGACTTAACCCACCTTCGATTCGCCTAAAACATGGTGGTTCGTTAACAGATAAAGTTTTACGTATACTTAGAAACCTATCGTAAGGAGAATTCAAATGGAAAACAAAGTCGCAACAGTTACTGAGAAACTACCTGAAGTAGGTGGTATCATGGATCATTGGGTAGCTATAATTATAGGTATAGTTGTAGTTTGCACAGTTGGTTATCTTGTCTGGAAAAAGATGATGAAGAAGGATAAGTAAGATGCACGGACCACATTTACTTTTACAATATCCTCCTAATCTTAATAAGATACTAGGTAAACCGACTGGTCAGGGCTATGGTGCTGCTCGGAAGGGACCGGATGTACAAGGACCGCCTGAAGATGTGGTTGTGGAGGAGGACTATCAAAGTGGTAAGTCCTTTAAAATAGAGGACTAGTTATGGCAAAACAGTACGGTAAATTATCTTTTAAGGATATAGAACGTCGTAAGAAATTACGAGTAGCTAAAATTATGTTGGAAGATCCATATAAAGAACTTTCAAAAAGAGAGCGAACAATTGGAAATCAGATTCTTAAGCAATTAAAGAAAGATGGCCGTACTCTTGCAAATTATGTTAAGCTTGAAGGTAAGCCTCCTCCTTCTCCTCCAGCTCCCAAACGTAAACCAACACGTCCCGGTATAGCTGCAAGATCTGCGGCTAGAGTTGATGCACAAAGAGATATTGATGAAGATATAGCTGGAAGAGCCAAACCAGAGAAAGCAAAGAAAGCAAAGAAAGTAAAGAAACCTGAAGTGGGTACACCTGCTTTTGCATATCAAGAACGTGTTCCTGTAAGAGGAGGAGGTCGAAGAGGAAGAACAGTAACTTGGGATGCGGGAAAATTAACAAAAGAAGATTTGGCTAATTTAGTTGGTCAAGAAGCTTTAGATCAACCTAAGAGTTTACCAAAGCCAAAACCAAAAAGAGTAATGCCAAGACCTCCCGGTATAGCTGCAAGATCTGCGGCTAGAGTTGATGCACAAAGAGATATTGATGAAGATATAGCTGGAAGAGCTAGACCAGTACCTATAATTAAATCTCCTGTTGGTCCTTCTAAGCGTCGTCCTACTGGAGCTGAAAGAGAAGTTGAAAGAAAGAAGAGAGAAGCGGCACGTCGTAGACAAACTATGGAAATTTTTACTGATCCTTCTGGTTTAGAATCTGGTAGAGGATTAAAGCCTAAGCCAAAACCTACAAAGTTTGATAAAAAACATAAAAGTATGGCAGAGAGACGAGCAGCAATTCGTCAACGTGCAAGACAAAAAGATGCTGATCCTTCTGGTTTAGAATCTGGTAGGGGAATGCTAAAACCAGAAGAAGCAGTGGTAAAATCAGAACCAAAAAAATCTGTTGTACCTAGTGTACAACCAGAATCTCAGTCTAAAAAGGAAAAGATAGTTCCTCTTCCAAAACGTAAACCAGCAAGGGTTACTGGTATTGCTACTGCTTTTCCAAAGAAGAAAAGATTTGATCCAGATATTGCTGCTGCTTTTCCAAAACCTAAACATGCCGAGGAATTTGTTGGAACCGGACCAAAGGGTGCTGTAGCACCTAAACATATACTAGAAGATAAACCTCCTAAAGCTAAGAAAGTTAAGAAAGATGTTCGAGAGGATTATCCTACAAGGGGAACCCGCCCGGAACTTCAACATCACGAACCACGATATATAAAGCTTCCAGAATGGCTCGGTGGTGGAAGAATTAAAATGGAGGTGGGTGATGAGGACGATGAGTTTGTGGGAATGAATAAGAAAGGTGGTCAAATTAAAAAGAGTGTGAAGAAAGTTAAAGCTAAACCTCGTAAGGCTAAGGCGAAGACTCGCAAGCGTGCTGCTCTTCGTGGACACCGGGCTGAATTAAGAGGCGGTTAAGATGGTAGCCCCGGTTAGTATATCAGGAAAAGAAGGAAAGCTTAAGGGCCAACTAGCTCGGGCAGTTGCTAAACTTAAGAAAGCAAAGCTTGGGGGTAATCCTCAAGTAATAAAAGCGGCAGAGTTACGAGTAAAAGAATTACAGAAGTTTGGTAAGAAAGAAGAAATAGGGAAATCTAAAAAGGGAGATCCTAGACCAAAACAAAAAGAGCAAAAAACTCTTGCAGAAAAAGCTAGTCCATTTGGTAAAGGTTTATTGAGTGGTCTTGGGAAAAAGAAAAAAAAGTCAGATCAGACTGCTGAAGAAATGTATGGAATGGGCAAACTTGCGGCTGATCCCGGTGGTCCTATGAGTGATGATTATGAATTGCCTATAGGATTCAAACATGGTGGTCGTCTTAAGAAGTCCAAGAAACGTAAACCTAAACGTGCAGCCTTACGAGGCCACAGAGCAGAATTAAGAGGAGGTTAATATGCCTTTCGGAAGTAAAGAATTAGCAAAGCTTTTAAAAAAGGGCGGTAAAGAAGTTATAGAAGCCTTGACTGAAGAGCCAAAGCCAAAGCCTAAGCCAAAGGCTGCTGGACCGGGGCGAAAAAGAAAGGCAAGAGGTGTTAAACCTGCTACTGATGCACAGAAGGCTGGAGCTAAGAAAGCAGGTATGGGTGTGAAAGCTTTCCGGGCATTATCTCAAGATGAACAAAAAAAATGGATAAAGGTAGATAAACCTAAAGCAGCGGCGGCACCAAAACGTACTCGAAAAGAAGAAGCTGAATTAGACAGGCTTAAAGCAGAACAACAAGAAGAAATGGATGCAGCCCTACGTCCTCCCAAGAGAACATCTGTAGGTACTCGTAGAATGAAGCTTACCCCGGAAGGTCAAAGATTATTTGATGCAGGTGAATTTGATGAAATTATAGCTAATCCTAAAAAATATATGACCCACGGTTTCGATGCTCCTCTTCGTCCGAAGGGAACTGAGTTAACCAGATCACAACTAGCCAAGATGAAAAAGGGATCTGCTGAAGATAAAGCTCAGGCAATTCGAGAAATGCTTAATGATCCGGGCCATGTTGTTGCAACTCCAACTCAGGCATCTCCACAATTAAGAGGTAAAGCTTCTAAGGGTGAACTCGATGAGATGGAGAAGGAACTCAAAGCTCTTGGAGGATTTGAAATTACAGAAGGATTAAAGGGCGGTGGTCGCCTGAAGTATTACAAGAAGGGTGGTCGAATTAAAAAGAGTTCTAAGAAACCAAGAGGAGTCGGAGCAGCCTTGCGTGGTTATGGAAAGGCTATGCGTCGTGGCTAAACCACTAACACTAAGGCAAAGAGAATCTTTAAAGGAACATTCTAGAAAGCATACATCGAAACATATGTCATATATGAAAGAGCGTATGAAGAAGGGTGATAATTTTAAAGATGCTCATGTAAAAGCTACTAGAAAGGTAGGTCGATAATGACTGATAAACTTTGTCCTAAATGTAAATGTGAGAAGTGTGAGTGCGGTAAGAAGTAATGGCAGTCTCTGGTACATATAATTTTAATCTGGATATCGATGAGGTAATCCAAGAAGCAACGGAAATGATCGGGGGAGAGAATACTCTTGGTCACGAGCCAGCCTCGGCCCGTCGTTCGATTAACCTCATGTTGAAGGATTGGCAGAATAGAGGTATTCTTCTCTGGAGTACTTCTGTTTCCAGTGTAACTGTGTCTGCCAGTGTTACTGCATATAGTCTGGACTCTTCAACTGTGGATGCTCTGGAGGTTGTGCTGGGCCGGGATGATACAGACATACAACTTACCCGAATATCTCCTGAAGAATATCTTCTTATTCCTAATAAGACTCAGACAGGGCGACCTATGCAATATTCTATTCGTAGGGGTATTTCCAATCCTACCATGTCTGTCTGGCCTATTCCTGAGAATTCCACAGATGTTCTTAAAATAGAGATCATTAGCGAGTTGCAAGATGTAGATAAGTCTGCCGAACAGAATGCCGATCTTCCCAAGAGATTTCTCCCTCCTCTTACTTGTGGACTGGCATACTACATGTCAATGAAACGGCCCGGAGTGGAAGGACAGAGAATGCAAATGCTCAAGATGAATTATGAAGAACTTCTTAGTAGGGCTATGCTGGAAGATCGGGAAAGAGCTTCAATGCGTGTTGTACCCAAGTTAGGATATATCTAATGGCAACTAATAAAAATGCCTTGGCTGTATGTGATACGTGTGGGTTTGTATATCCACACCGGGTAATGCGTATGAATAGTTACGGTATGCTGGTCTGTCCGCAAGACTTTGAAGGTCAGTACGACCTGAAAAATAGTCCTTTAAATAAGATACCAGATGTGCGAGATGATCCAGCCATTAAGAATCCTCGGGCAGACTATCTGGGAGGAAGAGGAGTTATGTGGAATAAGAATGAAACATGGATAACTATCAATCCTACAACCTTGGCAGAAACAAAGCATACTACTAAGTGGGATGATGCTAACAGAAGTTGGAACACAATATGACAGATTTAACAGGTAATTTAATATCAGAAACATATAAGCAGGTTCTGCTCATAAATGCCAGCACTACCAATAGTGGTGTGGATACCTCTCTGGTGAATGTACAGACAGGTGACGGAACCAATAGTGCTTTGAAGGTTGCAACTAATGCAGTGAAGGTTGCTGGTACGTTTGCAGTCTCCGGGGGTGTTTCTCTGGATGGCAGTATGCATGTGGATGATAAGGTATGTGCCTCGGCATTCTACGGAGATGGCTCTAATATTACTGGAGTTACAGCCACGATTGCGGGCAATATATCTGTAAGTAATGTAACAATTGGTGGGACTTTACATGTTGCTGGTATTACCACATTGGCTGGAGCTACACATCTTAAGAGTACGGTCACAGTAGGTGGTGCGGCAAACTTTGGTAGTACGGTTACCGTAGTAGGTGCCGCTCATTTGCAAAGCACAGTTTCCACGGGAGGAGCTGCCACATTTGCCAGTACGGTCACGGTGGTAGGAGCTGCTCTACTTAAAAATAATGTATCTGTGGGTGGAACTCTGGCAGTAGCCGGAGCAGGGACATTCACATCCAAGACAGAGTTCAAGAATGATGTATCGGTTAGTGGTCGTCTGGATGTAGCTACTTCTGCATGTATAGGTGGACTATTCAGAGCAGTTGGTAATGCTACTTTCGATGGGGATGTGTCTGTAAGCGGTGGTCTGGTAGTCGGTGGTACTGTAACTATTGTGGGAGCTAATCTACAAGCTGCCAATGCCAGAGTATGTGCCTCTGCATTCCACGGAGATGGTTCTAATTTAACTAATATATCTGGTTCGGCAATCTCAGGGAATATCTCTGTTAGTAATATTAGTGCGGGAGGTGATCTCAATGTAGCTGGTGGAGCTTCCATAGTAGGCACTGTGACAATAGTCGGGGCTAATCTACAAGCTACCAATGCAAAGGTATGTGCATCTGCATACTACGGAGATGGTTCTAATCTTACTGGAATTGTGGCGTCTATCTCAGATGGTGTTGTGGCTGCTTTATCTATAACCTCCAGTTTAAATGTTGGTGAAAATACTTCCATAGGCGGTACTTTTAAATCTACAGGAGCTGCTACATTTGCTTCTACAGTTACAGTTGTAGGTGCTGCACATCTTCAGAGTACAACTTCTGTTGGTGGAGCAGCTACATTTGCTTCCACGGTTACAGTTGTAGGTGCTGGTACATTTAAAGATAGTGTATCAGTAAGCGGTAATATAAATATTGGAGGAACTGTAACAGTAGCTGGTGCGGTTAGTCTGGCATCTACACTAAATGTTGCAGGGGCTGCTAACTTTGCTTCTCCAGTTACTTTAGCTGGTGATTCATTGGTGGTGGCTGGAACTGTAACAGTAGCAGGAGCTGTAAGTCTTGCATCAACTTTAAGTGTGGGAGGAGCAGCTAATTTTTTAAGTACAGTCACTATAACTGGAGCTAATGTACAAGCTGTCAATGCCAAGGTATGTGCATCTGCATATTATGGAGATGGATCAAATCTTACAGGAATAGCGGCTGCTCAAATTACTGGTAATATATGTGTTAGTAATGCTATAATTGGTGGAACTCTGGCAGTTACAGGAGCGGCTACATTTTCTGATGCGGTAGCTACCTCAACTGCTGGTACGAGTAATCTTGTACTTGGTGTTGCAGCTGGTGCTGCTATTGAATCTGGTGGTAATTATAATACCTTAGTAGGCGATGCAGCCGGAAATGACGTTACAACAGGGGATAATAATGTTTTTGTTGGCTATGCTTCTGGTGATGCTACTACTACGGCTTCTTTCAACACGGGTATCGGTTCCAATGCTTTAGGTGCAAATACAACGGCAGCTAACAATGTGGCGGTGGGTGCTGATACTCTGGGTGCCAATACGACGGCAGCTAATAACACTGCTGTGGGATATCAAGCTATGAGTGCAAATACGACTGGGGCAAGCAATACAGCCGTTGGCCAAGCCTCTGCATTTAGTCAGACCACTGCTTCCAATAATGTTTCTATGGGCCTTAATTCCTTATATTACAATGAGACGGGAGCGCAAAACGTAGCCATTGGAACTTCTGCTCTTACAGGAGCCTCTGGTGAATCGGCATCAACCAACACTGCTGTTGGTCATGCTGCTCTGAGCGCAAATACATCAGGGGCTAACAATGTTGCTGTTGGTGGTTATGCTCTGGATGCCAATACAACTGGAGGAAATTCGGTTGGAATAGGCGTTAATGCTCTTGGGGTAAATACAACCGGAGTCCATAATGTTGCCGTTGGCTATGGTGCTCTTGACGCCAATACAACAGCATCTCACAACACGGCAATGGGCTACGATGCTCTTGGGGCTAATACAACCGGCGCTAGTAATGTAGCCATCGGCAACTATACTCTCGATGCCAATACAACGGCAGATTACAATACAGCGGTTGGGGCTTATGCGTTAAGTGGTGCTGGTGAAGGACATACTAATACGGCAGTGGGTTATGCTGCTGGTCGTGAGATTACAACAGGCGATAATAATGTTTGTATAGGTGGGTGGGCCGGTGTCCAAATGACAACCGCAAGTAATAATACATTTGTGGGAGTTAATGTCGGTTATGCTATCGTAACAGGAGGTTCTAATGTAGGTGTTGGTGGAAATGCCCTGTACGTTCTTACTTCTGGAGTTGGTAACGTCGCTGTAGGTCAAGGAGCATTAGATGCCAACACAACGGCTTCTAATAATACAGCGGTGGGCATTGCGGCTCTGGGTGCAAATACTACCGGACACAGTAATGTTGCAGTAGGTTCTTATGCTGGAGATGCCTTAACTACGGGACTACTTAATGTGGCGGTTGGCCACAATGCATTAACTACCGCAACAACGGGTCAAGAGAGTACGGCAATTGGTTATAATGCCCTTGCCGCTGTGACGAC
>Ga0208183_1000092_pt1 | contig 67101 bp, 60 predicted proteins | sample MalvirDeepMed_51_FD_184251 | JGI IMG/M metagenome (GOLD analysis project Ga0208183, IMG submission 184251) | Marine viral communities from the Global Malaspina Expedition - Malaspina viral metaG DeepMed_51 (SPAdes) (version 2) | ecosystem: Environmental > Aquatic > Marine > Oceanic | place... | reverse complement strand
TGCGGCCTCTGGCCTCCAGCTTTGCTATGCCTTTGGGATCGATCGCCCGATAATCCTCGTGGAGATATTCGTCCCATGCGGATTCGGTATCGATGAACGTCAATTTCAGCATTGTATTTTCCTTCTTCAGGTTGGCCCCGCCAACCCGCTCCTTTTCCAGTCCTTAGAACCCGACGGGCCGCGCCCGTTCGAGTGCTCGCCAAGCTTCCCACGCCGTGCTAAGCGAGCTCCGCTCGTGCGGGGAGAACTGCGACCAGAGGAAAGCCCGCCACAGACACTGCGCTTCGTTCGGTGCCCTGCGCGACCGGGAGAGGATGTTCGAACCGGGCCCCGCCCGCTCGATCCGATATGCTGCGGCGATCTCCTCCATCGCAAGGTTCGCGCATTCGAGTGGCAGGAAGTCGAGATCCCCGCGTTTGCGTTGGAGCAGTTGCAGATCGGCCGGTGGCAACGGAACCCCTGCGGCAAACGCGTGGCGGAAGTAGTGCTGCGGTGTACGCGAAGCGTGTGCGATCACGGTTGCGCCGGACGGTAGGCGTTCAGCGATACCGGCAAGGATTTCCGCACGGGTCGCACTCCTGTCGAAGGCGCGATGATCTAGGGCGAACCTTGCCCCCGATCGTCTGCTGCGAGTGACGGTGAAGATCGCGGTCGAACGGATAGCCGAGCGGCTAGCGAATTCGCTTCGGTCGCGGATGATGGCGAGCGAGCACAGGATTTGCGGATGCCGCCGTAAAATATCGGCCATGGAAATGGTCCCTTGCTGTAAAACGGAAAAGGGGCGGCGCTCTTGGTGGAAGCGCCGCCCCGTTGAGTCCGGTAGTTGGAAGCTATCAGGCTGCCGTAGTGTCCACCGGGACCGCTGTGCCGTCGGCCTGGAACGCGAAGGTGTCCGCTTTCCACGCCCCCGTCTCGAGAACCGGAGCAAGCGCTTCCGCCGCAGCCGCGATCCGACGCTCCGCTCGTGCGAGCGCCCCGGATCGCTGCGTTGCCTTGGCGACCGTCATTTCTCTCAAGATCCCCCGCCTATCGATGGCGAACTGACGGCTGCGATCCACGGTGACGAGGACGAGAGCTTTTTCCGCACCGACACAGACCGGCTCAACCCGCACCATGCCGATGGAATCCAACATTCGGAACACCAGGAAATACCAGGCGGGCCTGGTATCCGTGTTCGTATTGTAGACAACGAAGACCGCGTCCTGGCGATCGTCGGAAGCCTTGCGCGCGATCCCTTCCATGACCGGCAGGCTAGCGGTTACCACGCCGCCGAAGGTGACCGCTGAGTAGCCCCTAGTTTTCTAGACGCCTTCCGCGTTCAAAATCTGCTGCCGTTCGAACTCGACGGGTGACAGCATTCCGTTCCTGACCTGCTTGCGCACCGGGTTGTAGAACATCTCGATATAATCGAACACATCCTGCCGAGCTTCCACGCGGGTTTTGTAGGTTCTGCGCCGGATCCGCTCGCGCTTGAGCGAAGAGAAGAAGCTCTCGGCAACAGCATTATCGTGGCAGTTGCCGCGCCGGCTCATCAAGTGCTCAAGATTGTAAGCGCGGGTGAAGGCAGCCCAGTCCATGCTGGTAAACTGCGAGCCCTGATCCGAATGGATCAGCACCCGGTGCTTCGGCTTGCGCCGCCATACCGCCATGTGAAGCGCCTCCAGCACCACGTCGGTGGTCTGCCTGCTCTGTATCGACCAACCGACCACGCGGCGCGAGTAGAGGTCGATGACGATGGCCAGATAGGCAAAGCCTTCCATAGTGCGGATATACGTGATGTCTGTCACCCAGGCCCGGTCTGGCGCAGCCACGTCGAACTGGCGATCCAGCGTGTTGTCGACGGCCAGGGCCGGCTTGCCACCATAGCAGCCAGGCCTGCGCCTGTAGCCGATCTGTGCCTTGATGCCCGCCAGCCTGGTCAACCTTGCCACCCGGTTCCGGCAGCAGGTCTCGCCATGATCCAGCAGGTCATCGTGCAGCTTGCGGTAGCCATAGACCTTGCCGCTGTCGTTCCAGGCCTGCCGGATCAACTCTGTCTGCCGAGCATCTTCATGAGCCCGCTGGCTCACCGGGTTCTGCTGCCAGGCATAATAACCGCTGGGTTGCACGGCCAAGCATCGGCACATGGCCCGTACGCCGAAACGATCACGATGCTCGGCAATGAACGCGTATCTCACTTTGCATCCCTGGCGAAATACGCGGTGGCTTTTTTTAGGATGTCGCGCTCCTCCGTCACCCGGGCCAGCTCGCGCTTCAGCTGGCGGATCTCGGCATCCTTGCCGGCATCGCCGGTCCCGACCTTCGCCAGCTGCCGCTTCCAGGCATACAGCGAATGCTGACTCACACCGAGCCGCTGCGAAACCTCCGCTACCCGATACCCACGTTCGGTGATCTGGGCCACCGCGTCACGTTTGAACTCATCGCTGAAATTAGGCTTCCCCATCATCGCCTCCTGTCCTCAAAATTAGGATCGAAGGCGTCCAGAAATCTAGGGGCTACTCACATTTCGTTCGGATGGATCCCTCGATCTCTACGACGACGTCCTCAAGTTGATTGAAGTCAAATTCAGTCGGAAGCTTCGTGGATTCGTCATTCGAAGCAATGGCTGGATCGGGCAGATCCCGCTCAATGACCATCTTACGCTAGCCGTGGATACCAAAGTTCCGGTGGCGAACCTGGAGCGCATAATCGATCGTGCGACTTTTCCGGCTCACGCTTTTCAGGCCATTCCACGGTATCGACGGCGATACGCCGATGCGGAGGATCGTTCCACTTCACTCATGGATGTCCTCGCCGATGGCTTAATCGCCTCCATTCGTGAAATCAGACAGGACGGACTGCTCAAAACCTATTCGGAGCGCGAGCACGTAGGGGCCAACCCTTCAGGTCGGTTCGATCCTGTGCGTAGTATCGCCAAGACGAAAACGACAGGTAGGGTGACGGCGATTTCCTCGCGCTTTGAAAGGTCATACGACAATGTTCCTAACCGGCTGCTATCTTTTGCGATCGACAGCCTCCTTGAACATTACAGCAGCCGCTCGATTAGAACCCCTTCTCGAACCGCCCAACTTTTTGAACTTCGGCAGTGGCTGCCGCAGGCTGCGGGCCCATCGCGGCCGGAGGTTGAGCCTGAGTCAATCGCGAGTGAAATCGCACGACTTCCGTCATCTTCTAACGCGTATGCGACGGCCCTGTCGCTGATCGGCTACCTTGTTGCAGGCCGCGGGCTCAACCTTCTGGGACGCGATGGAGCCGCTTCGGAACCGGTAGCCCTCATCAATATGGATCACGTGTTCGAAGGCTATTGCCGCGACGTGCTTCGACGCCGCGCTACGCAATCACACAGAATACTTGATGGCAATATCGAAGGTGACTCGGGCTCGCTCGTGTCGCTCTTCACCAACGCTCAAGTTCCTCAAGCCACGAATTCGACCGCAAAACCTGACATCGTAATTGAAAACAACGGATCGGTTCGAATGCTCATAGATGTAAAGTATCGCGAGGCATCCGAGATGCCCGCCCGTGATGTGACAAATCAACTCGCATGCTACGCTACCCGTTTCGGATGCAACGAGGTAATGGCTCTTTATCCATCTCTTCCTAAAGGTCGTTCCAAGCCTGTAGAAACGGTAGGAATGATCAAATCCTTGCGCATCCACAGAGGAACCATCGATATATCGCGTCGCGATCTCGCCTTGGCGGAAGCAGAGTTCTGCGAGGCGGTGTGGACTCTTTCGAAGTCATAGAACGCGAGGTGAACAGCGACGAGAAAATTCCGACCGAATTTGAATGCATAATTCGGTTTGCCGTCTTTATCGCGGGATGGTGAGCAGTCGCTATCATTCACAGGAAGCGAAGATCCAAAATGAATTATTTCTGCGAGGCGTCAGCCCATATCTCGCTAGCCTCGTCAAAAAGTTCATCAGCACGATGCTGCATCCGCTCCTCGTTCCATTGAGGATAAGCATCCAGCAAGCGCCTATTGAGTTCGAGCTTGCTATGCGCATGCAGCCCGTCTCGCTTGCACGCTCCAGACGGGCCGTTCCACGGACCATTCGATAGCGAGGGATTTAACTTCGAACTCACCAGCGTAAGGTTGCCGATGCCATCGACCGCCCATGTCCGCTGTTCCGCCGTTATGTTGTCGTCCAGGATCGGCCAATGCTCTTGCCACCCCTGCGGCATGACATGCTCGATCTGCAGCCGTGCAAGATCGAACGTAAGGATCGGCTCCCCCTTCTCGTTCTTGTCCTGCAAGGCCTCCTCGATCGCCTGGAGGATCATCAGAACGCGATCCCGTCGGAGGCCGTTATAGAACTTACGCTGCTTCCATTGGGTGCGGAATTCTTCGTCGTCGGGCCACGAATCTGCGCCACCGACAGCGGTAGCGAGTTCCGCGGCGATCGCCGGCGCCACCGGGCCGTCGTTATCCGCATTCCGCATCGCCTTCAGCAGCCGAAGCACAAGAGCACCGTAACCACGTGTCTGGTATCCACAGACCATACGGCGGACGAGGTAACTCTCGATGGCTTCGGCGGCAGCGACCCGGTCTGCTTCGTCGGAGGCGTCGCGCCCCATTAGGGCGAGGAGAACCGGATCGAAGACCACTACGTCCAACACGCGTAGGCGCTGAAGAAAGCGCGAGAACCGGTCCGTTCCGTTCTCTGTCGCCAGCCGCTCGAAGAAAGTCGCATCCCGCGCGATTCCGTTCATAAGAATTTCGACATCTACCGTGCGGTCCTCCGACGCCTTCCTGAGCGCTGCAACATATCGAAGGAAACGGTCGTAGAGATGCTTCGGAGAAACCGCTTCGCCGGTTTCCTTGGTTAGCCAGCTCTGAAGGAAGGCGTCCACCCTGGCTCGGGCGGCGTGTCCCGTGCCAACCTTGGCCCGCCAGAACTCGTGATCGCGATCGAACTTGCGCCAGTAGTTCTCGTATAAAGGTGTAGCATCGAGCTTCTGCTGGGATGCCTCCCAGAGCAGCCAGTTCTTGATAAGGTCGGCGGGTAGCAGCGGTGTGCCGTGCGCGTTCAACGTCTCGAAGATCGCCTGGGGCTCGTCACTCGGATCGAGATCGAGGACGATCAGCTTGAGATAGTCCTTCAGCGCCGCCGCCAGGTGCTGCGCGCGCGTCCCCGCATCCGAAGCCTCACCGTCCGGCAGAAGGTAACTCTCCGCCGACGAGCGGAAGAAACCGTAAGCGTCGGACATCCTCGTCGGGTCACCAGCCGGTGGATCAGTTGCGGTGCTGTCGAGGACCGCCTGGAAGGGCTCCCTATCCTCGTTCGTCGGCCAGACCTTATATCGCTCGAGGGGGTCGTAAGCGGTGTTCGCCGTGAGCATCGCGAGCTGCTGCCGGGCGAAGGAGGCCTTCTGCGCCTGTTCGCCTTCCACTGCCTCCTCCACCTTGGAGATCGCATGTTCGGCCGCCTTGAGCAGTATCTGCAACGTCGTGAGGCGCTGCTGGCCGTCGATTACCTCGCGGCGGGGCAGGCTTCCAGTCGGATTGGAAACCTGTTCGAGGACGACGGTGCCGAGGAAATGGCTTGCGACCGGGGCCTCTTCGTCACGGTTTCCCAGACGTTCGAGGAGTCCACTCACATCCTCCCAGAGCGGTTCCCATTGCGCTTCCCGCGACCATACGTAGGGGCGCTGGAATAACGGCACGGTGTGTCTCGTCTGCGCGCCAAACACCTGCGAAATCGGAATGTAAGTAGGTTGCATCGATCATCCCCGATAAGTCGTCTTAACGTCCGGCCTCGTTCACACAATGGTGTGAAGGGCTTATTCACCTGCTTGGCGTTTGAAAGCCCCTTCCCCGCGACATTGCGATGGGTTAACCCTGTCTAATAAGATCGTGAAGGGTGGCGAATGGATCGAAATGCGGCTCTGGAACTCTGGGCAAGGGCATTCGAGCATTTGAGTGAACGCGAACCGAACAGCCTTGAATGGGCACGTTCAACAACGCGAGAGACGTTCCTTGAACTCGGAAAAAAGGATTTTTTACGGCAATACTGTTTCGTCGTTTAAGCAAGTGGTTTCCGCTACAAGACTATTAAAGATCGATTCGATCGCCTCGAAAGCGCTTTTGCCGACTTCAGGTTAAAGAAGTTGGCTGTGATGGCGTCTATCGACCACGTCCTTCCAATCTTCGGAAGTCGCCGCAAGGCTCAGTGCTTTCTCGAGGGAGCTAAGCTCATCAAGCGGGAAGGTTGGAAGCACTTCAAGAAACGAATGGGCCGGTGCGGAAGTGGAGTGTTGACCGAACTTCCCGGTATCGGTCCCGTGACCAAGGATCACTTGGCGAAGAACATTGGATTGATAGACACGGCCAAACCGGACGTGTGGCTAATCCGAGCGGCTAAGACGTGCAAAGCAAGCGGTGTCGCTGAACTAGTCGAATTTCTTCACGAGCAAACCGGCGAAACAAGACATGTAATCGATGTTGCCATCTGGACATATGCTCGAGATGGTGGAGTATCAACCGTAGGAAGAGAATAATGGCAAGGCGATATCACTACGATCGCAATGGGCGCCTAAAGGGATTCACGACAGACAAATACATCCCCCGACTGCGAGACATAGCATTCATAGCTATCCTCGCAGCAATCTTCTCACCCATCTTCGGTCAGCTATCCGATGGTTCTAGTGAGCGGCCGGAAGCAGCTGCGCTCAACGTTCCGGATGCCGATCTCCGCTCGACCTCATCAACCGAAGCCGCTCCTTCGACGCCGCCTTCCCGTGATAGAACGAACGAAGCGTCCAATCAGGTATTCGATCAACCCGAACGCCAAACCGACCCCATTCAGACGCAGAACGATGCCCGTGCGCCGATCGATGGGGACGAGACGATGGAGGCCTACTACGCTCAGGAATGCGCAAAAGGGGACTTGGCAGCTTGCGATCTACAAGACGGAAGGATCGATGGAACTCAGGCCCCTGCCGAATAGGGTGCACGTATACGGAAGCGATGGCCCCGTCGAAAACTCCAGCTGCGACTATTCATCTTAACGTCGAGACCTGCCGCGCCTCGGTCCTCATCGATCGCATGCTTACCCGCCCAACGTTCCTCAATGCGATGAACGCATAGATCGCCATCGTATGGGGGGGCACAGCGGTCTTGCTTCGTCCGTCGTCCCATTCTGCCACTGCCTCCACTCGTCCGCGCCGCTTTAGGATGACGGGCATCCAATCGTGGACCGATGACATCTGCTCGTTAGCGTCGGTCATGATCATCGAATAGCTCCGCCCCCACTCCTCGCTTTCGCGCCATATCCCGGCGACGGCGAACAAATCCCGGTCTGGCAGCGTGATCCACGTCCGCGTCATCTGACCGCGCTTTCCTTCGGCTTCGGCGAACGCTTCGAGCGGTATCACGCAGCGTCGCTCTTCGAAGCTGTAACGCCAGAAGAACGTGTCGAGCTTGTCGGCACGGGTATTGTTCACAGGTTTGGGCTTGAGCAGTTTGCCCGTCTTCCTACTCGTCTGCACGAGTGGAAAGCCACAGACCATTGAACGAATCCCGCCGTCCGCAACGACCAAGCCGGGATAACCCGGATAGACCTGCTCGACGACGTTTGCGCCAGCGGTGGTATCGGCGACGTCGAACCATTGCGCGACCTCGGCGGCTTTCTTGGTCAAGCGGTAGAGGTTGCACATCCACCGGTGCTGAACACGGCATCGCGACCCTGTCAATCTCAAGAACAAACAAGGAACAAACTACTTGCCCCGACTCAGCAGCCGATGCCAACGCCTGACGCATGGTCCGCCGCACCCGACTCCAGTCCAAGACCGACGATCTCGCCTATCCCATCAGGGTCAAATTTCGTGTGCCGCAGTCCGGTCTGGGTGCGACCATCGAACGGCTTGCGATCTGGCTGCGGGACGAGCTGGGCGAGAACCGATACGCCATGCACTCGGCGAGCGTCCTTTTCGGGCAAGGCATGGCTCTCCACTTCCGAACGCTTGAAGACACGCAGCGCTGCGTCGATGCCTTCACTGAACTGGAGATCGCGGACGGCGTCGGCTTGTCGATCTACCACTCACGGTAGGGTCCCGAACGGCGCCTGCAGCGTCACCTAGATCCTGGGGTCCTGCACATTGCGAACTCAGTCACATTCGCACGAAGCGCAGGACACGTTCGACCGGCGGCAGATCCGGGAAATGCTCACGGTTGGTCTTATCGACCTCATCAAAGCTCATTGCCGCCCACTCGACGAAGACCGGCTCGACAATATTTCCAGGTAGATCGCCATCGATGAACGCATATGCGACCGGTAGGTCATTGCACCGGGGTGCGGGCTTCTTCCGACATCGGTAACCGATCAGCTCGGCCGCAACGATACGCCCGGTCTCGTCCATGATTACGGCCCCTCGCTCTCCGCAGCTATGCGCCCCGCAAGCCACGTAGACGTAGTATCCGTTGCCAAGATCGATCCTGTCGAACGGTGGCCCGCTAAGTGCGGTCATCAACTGGTCGGCCAACGGATCATCGTTGAGGACACGCATACGACGCTCTCCGAAGAAGGCGACGACCGCTTCCTCAGTGAGTTCGGGAATCGCGTCCGACCGGCCATCGATGAACCCGTTGTCGCTTAGTGGGGTGAGGAATGCAGGAGCGGTTTCAGCGGCAGGCACCATGACGAGGCGCTCTCCGGGTTGGGCACCAACGGGCGCTGCTGTGCACAGCAGCGCGCATGTCATCGCCATGCCGCCGATGACGTGTCGTATACCAAGATTCACCACTTGCTGATCTTCTGAATCATCCACGTGCCTTCCGACGTCTTCTGTAGTATGAACCTCACGTCGCCCGCTTCTCCGCTGTCGGCCGCGACATAGTATGCCCGGAACGAAAGCGCGTTGTTGGCGGGCTTCGACCAATCCGTGATGCGGGTCACATCCAGGCAGGTCGTGAAATCGTGATACTTCATACCCCACATCGGCACGATCCCGATCGAATAGAGATCATGGCTTTTAGGGGTGAGGTGATAGCGGTTCATCGCATTCCAGGCACGGGGATGCGTCGCACAGCCGCCTGTCGCAACCAACGCCGATATCAACTGCCGCGCTTCATCACGATCCCTCGCGATTGCCGCATCTTCGATTGTCAGCTGTAGCTGACTATCGATGCCTGTCTGCTGGGATGGGGTAAGTGCCGCGACCGATTGCGCGCTCGTCGGCGCAGGGGATACGGTCGCCGATTGAGCGGCAGACTTAGGCTTGAGGACATCAACAATCCGGTCGAGCACGCTCTGCGCCGAAACCGGAGCGGCGACGAGACTGGCCATGGCGAGCATCGAAGCGGCGGCAGTGAATTTACTCATAACGGTTCTCCCAGAAACTGCAGTTCAGCGGATGGTGAAGGTGACGAAGCCTGCGGTATCGCTCGCGCCCGCGACGTGCCCCGCATCGAAGGCGTGCGCGACGCCGAGGCGCAGGGCGGCGCGGTCGAACAGCCAGGCCGACCAGCCCAGCTCGAGATCGATCTCACGGGCGTCAGGCGCGAGGTCGAGTGCGAGCGTGCGGGACTCGAGCGAACCGCTGATGAGATCGTAGGTCACCGGAGCCGAAACGATCGCCTGTGCGCGTTCGAGCCGCAGCGGCGACGACAGGCCGAGCGTGAACCTTCCGCCCCAAAGCGGATGAGCACCTTCGAACGCGAACGCCGTGCCGACGAGCGGGCCATCGAACCTCAGCAGGTCGCTTGCGCCGGTGACCCTCGTCGACGCGACCGAACCGCGTCCGGTCAGGAGAAGCTCACCGAAGGGACGTGTAGCATTGAGCGTGGCTATCGTGGTGCGCGCGTCACCCAGTTCGAAGCTTTTACCTGCCGACGCGCCCAGCACCTGACCGCGTTCTCGGATGTCCGACAGTTCGAGGCCGAGACCCAGCGGTGTCGCGAACGACGCCGTCCGCTGCACGATACGGCCATCCCACGAACGCCCGGAAGCAGCGCCGATCAACCACGCACCGCCACTCCATGCAACCGAGCTTCCGGTCACCTGCGGCGCGATGGAGCGGAGTGGTGAACCGGACAGAGCAGGTGTCTGACCGACCGCGAGGTTGGTCCCAAGCGTTACCGCCTGTCCCGGTAATGGCGAGAATGACACCACCGCCGGCCGCGTCGGTCGGGCGGCCCCCCATGGCCCCACGGCACTCGATGTGAGTCCGAGGCGTTCGTCTCGTTCGAAGTTCATCGGCCGAGCATCGACCCGTGCTAACAAGCCGCCCATCAGGAGACCGGACGAGGCCGCGCCGATACCGACGTCGCTCTGCATGGCGAAGTCTCGACCGTAGCGGTCGAGGACGGACATGGAGCCGACTGCGGCACCGAACCTCGCTGCTCCCGCTGCCCCCCCGAAGGGGGCTGACAAACTCACTGACGAATACCGTGTGAGCACCCGCCCTGCCGCGACGAACGAAGCTGCGGGCGCCTGGGCCTTCATCGCGTTCTCGATGTCGAGGAGCCCAACGCCGTAGACCTGATCGACTCCCGGATCACCCAGGTCGCGCGCGGTATCGAGGAGGATACGGCTGATCTCCTTGCCGCCGAGCTTTGGCCAATATTGCTTCAGTAGAGCCGCCGCCCCTGCGATCGCAGGCGCGGCGAAGCTGTTACCGTCGACAGTGACGACATTGCCGTCCTTGTCGATCGACTCGATGTTGTTCGCCACGACCGCGAGCGTCCGGTCCGCCAAGGCTCCGGGATTCCCGTTCGTCGGGACCGCCCTGAAGTTCGCGTCCACGCGGATGCCGAACAGGAACCAATCCTTGTTCGTGAAATCCGCACCGACCATCTGCTCGGTTATGCCGGTAAAGCTATTCTCGCCGTTCCAGTTCGCAACCGACTGAACGAGCAGTCGGTCATTAAGACGGACGTGATCCATCGCCTTGCGAAGATCGGCTGCGGAGAACGACGATCCCTCTCCGTTGATGCTGAGGTTCAAGACGAACGCGCCCTTGTCGACGGCGTAGGTTATCGCAGGAGCGAGTGCTCCGGTATTGGGTGGACCTCCACCCTCGAGCGGCCCGCTAGCGAGTATCTCCTTGGCGCTGTCGGTGCGTATCGAGAGGATCGTCGCATCGTAGGCAACGCCGTGAATCCCCTTGCCGTCCTTCGCAGCAGCGGCGATCGCAGTGACCGGGGTTCCGTGGCCGTCCAGATCGCCTTTACCGAAGTTGACGCTTTCGGCCGGGCAGTCGCCACATCGGGCGAAGCGGAAATCGATCGCCTTGCTGTCGGGCGAGATCCGCCCTGCGAACTCCGGTTGCTCATCCAGGTTCGCGCTGTCGATGATCGCGATGGTTACACCTTTACCGGTGATGCCACGGTCGTAGGCATATTGGGCGTTCATCCCCACGGCGGCAGAACTCGCGCGATATTCCGCACTACCTGCGGGCGTAGGCGCAGGCGTCGGTGCTGGCGTAGGAGCCGGAGTTGGGCTGGGTGATGGCGCCGGAACGGGAGCCGGTGTCGGTGTCGGGGCTGGGGCGGGCGCAGGTGTTGGACTAGGCGAAGGAGATGGTGTTGGAACCGGCGGCGGCGCTGGAGCAGGTGTCGGCGCTAATACGGGTGGAGGCGTAGAGGATACACCTCCACCGCCGCCACAAGCCGCAAGTAGCAGAACTCCCGTTATGACCGATGAGTAGCGAAGATTTTTCTTGAGCACAGCGAGCTGCGAGTTCCCCGGGACCATGCGACACCCCTCGAATGGTGTCGGCGGACTCCAGCCGGCGGCACCGTCTCCTGATCATCGAGGCGGTGCCGGCCCGGAGCCGGAGATTGGAAACCTGCAGTAAGACAGGCGCGGACGTCTTTAGGCCGAAGCCCTGGACATGCACGCCCGCTCCCCGGCCGAAATTACTCGACCGGGCGTTCGGCTACTTACTGCGAGGTTTCCACGCCTCGGTCCGCCACGATGACGAACATGATGTTGCTACACCGGAAGCCTTAAGACTTTCAATCAGGTTTCATTTGTAGATCCGAAAAAATTCGGGGATCGGTAGGCACGGCAGAGGTTGCCGTATGAGCACAGATGTAAGAAAGACTGGTCTGAGGTACTTCCCGCGATGGTCGGGATGCGAGACCTCTGTTCCGGAAGTGACGAGACCTCGTTTGGCCGCAATCACCCTTCACGACCTGATCCAACGCTTCGCCCTCCAGCGCGAGAGCCTTCTGGCCGGTACCTATAAAGAGACTCCGGTCCGGCGGGAATTCATTGATCCGTTGTTCAAGCTGCTAGGTTGGGACATCGACAACGAAAGCGGCTACGCCGAGCCATACAAGGATGTCGTCCATGAGGACGTCGTAGATGTCGAAGGCCGTTCCAAATCCCCCGATTACGCTTTCCGCGTCGGTGGACAGAGGATGTTCTTCGTCGAAGCGAAGCGTCCAAGCGTCAGCATCGAATCCGACAAGACCACCGCATACCAGCTGCGCCGCTATGCTTGGTCGGCCAAGCTTTCGATCTCAGTCTCGACCAACTTCCACGAAATCGCGATCTACGACGGCAGGGTGAAGCCGCAGCCGGGCGATCGTGCCGATAAAGCGCGCATCCTCTACGCTACCTGCGATCAGTTCGAGGAACGCTGGGAGGAAATCGCCGAGCTTCTCTCGAAGACTGCAATCCTTAAAGGCTCATTGGAACGCTTTACTGCTTCCAAACGGACCCGCGGATCGAAACAGGTGGACGACACCTTCCTCGAAGAGATCGACGGTTGGCGACTGACCTTGGCGACCGACATCGCAGCGCATAACAGGAAACTGTCCATCCGCGAGATCAATCACGTCGTCCAGGCGACGATCGACAGGATAGTCTTCCTGCGCATCTGCGAGGATCGCGGGATCGAACCGCACGGCACACTGAAGAAGCTGGCGAAAGGTCGTGGTTGCTACCGCCGGCTTGCCGCTCACTTCCGCGAGGCGGACGACCGCTACAATTCCGGCCTGTTCCACTTTCGGGACGAAAGGGGGCAGATAGAGCAACCGGACGATCTGACTTTGGGGGTAAGGATATCGGACGATGCGCTCCAGCCGATCCTGGCCGATCTCTATTATCCCAACAGCCCATACGAGTTCTCGGTCCTCGGAGCCGACATACTCGGACAGGTTTACGAACGCTTCCTCGGACGCACGATCTCGTTCGCCGATGACCATTCCGTCGTCGTCGACGAAAAACCCGAGGTTCGGAAGGCGGGCGGGGTCTACTACACTCCGACCCACGTCGTAGATTTCATCGTCCAGCAGGCGGTCGGGCCATTGGTCACAGGCAAATCGCCCCGTCAGGTGGCTCATCTCAGGATACTGGATCCAGCGTGCGGGTCGGGCTCGTTTCTCCTGCGGGTCTATCAATACCTGTTGGACTGGCATCTGGCGCAATATGTGAATGCAGGGGAGAAGGCGTCGCGGGGGCGCATCATCAACGGCGGCACCTCGGGATGGCGCCTTACTGCAGTAGAAAGAAAACGGATCCTCACCGACCACGTATTCGGCGTCGACTTGGATGCGCAGGCAGTCGAAGTGACGAAGCTGTCGCTTCTCCTGAAGGTGCTCGAAGGCGAGAACGCCGAAACGGTCGATCAGCAGCTGAAACTTTTCCGCGAAAGGGCGCTGCCCGACATCGGCGCGAACATACGATGCGGCAACTCACTGATCGCCGAAGATTTCTACGACGACCAGCCCGTCGACATGTTCGATATGGAGGAACGCCATCGCGTGAACTCGTTCGATTGGCGCGGAAATTCCGGCTTCAAAGCCATCATGGAGAGCGGAGGGTTCGATGCCATCGTCGGCAACCCTCCGTATATCCGCGTGCGCAACTACAAAGCGCTCTTTCCTACGCATGCGGCGTATCTCGAGAGGCATTACGAGTTCGCTACACGTAGCTGGGACGTCTACGGGCTCTTCGTAGAGAAGTCCCTGCATCTTGTCCGCGACGGCGGAAGCGTCGGTTTCATCGTGCCGATACAGACACTGCACCAGCCGAATTTCGAGCATCTCCGTCATACCCTCTTGAAGGAAACGACGATCGCGTCGGTCACCGATCTATCTCAATTACGGATATTCAACGGCGCGATGGTCAAGACCTGCGTTCTCGTCCTCCGTGCGACCAAACCGTCTTCAAGAGGTAAGGGATCAGCGATCGATGTGCTCTCGCCATCAAGCTCGACTGACCTCATCGAGCCTGCATTCCGTAAGTGGCCGCAGCGTGAAGCGCTTTCGAACCCCGGGTCGTCACTCAAGATCGACATGCTGTCACAGCACAAACGCCTCTGCGAGAGACTCGCTTCCGAAAGCCACACGCTCGAGGACCTTTGTTATGTGACGAACGGTCTCCGATCATGTGCGAAAGGAAAAGGGCAGGGCGGTAAGGACAGGCTGATCGTCGACCAGGCCGATACGAAAGAAGCGCGACCTTACTTGGAGGGGCGGGACATCCGACGATACGGCATTGATGACCCCCGTCGCTACATCCTCTACCGCCCGGACGAGATGTATAGCCCGCGTTGGCCGGAACTTTTCGAAGCAAGGAAGATCATCTCACAGACGATGCTCTCGCGGATGCGTCCAATCGCCACCATTGACGATGGAGGCAGATTCGTGGAGCAGAGCCTCCTCGTGGTCGTCCCGCACGGCGTCGTCACCGACCGCAGTCCTACTGCCGATCTACCCTTGGAGTTCATTCTCGCAGCGATGAACAGTCGGCTGCAGGAATACTACTTCTCGACCTACATCATCGACCATTCGCTAGGCGGTGGACTGATACACGCGACGCCCGGTTCCCAGAGTCGGTTCATCGTTCCGCGAACCGACGCCGAGGTCGTGGAAGAAGTGGTTGGTCTCGTTCATCAGATGCTCGACGCTCAGAGAGAGGTCAGCGAGGCAAGGTTGGCGAGCGAACGGGCTTTTCAGGCCCAGCGGATCGCACGGATCGACCTCGAGATAGATAGAATTCTCCTAAACACCTACGCACTAGAGATCCAAGAGGCTGCCATAATCAACTCCAAGCTGGCGCCGCTGTAGAGAGCTGATCGGACCTCGCTGCTGCTAGAAGACAGGCCGCGAACACGGCTGCCGCCTCAGTTCCAAATACGATTTCGACGTCGATCGGTGTGGTGGGGGCAGGACGATCGAGAATGGCGTCTGTTCGGGGTGAAAAAGTACGCATCGAAGGCGATTGCCATAACCCTGAATTTCGAACGGACGATGGATCGAAAACCCCATCGACCTCTTTCAGGGGGATCCCGAGATGGATCTCTGGCCCCTTCATCTCGACGTGACCCTCATTGGGGGTCTCGTTATCCACATACACGGGTGTTGGGCCGCTATGTACGCGGATACCCGCGATCGTCGCGCGGGCCCTGCTACACGAAGCCCTTCTGGTCGCCTGGATTTTCGGCAGAGTCTGAGGGCCACGGCGGTATGCTTCAGGATCGACTGCGGCGAGTTCAGGCACCGATCTGGCACCAGTGAACGCTACGATGTCCAATGCCAGATTGAAGGCCGCATCTCCCGGCATATAGATATCGAGCCGGTTCCTCGGATGGCTCTGATAGTTCGGATGCAGCTTCGCAACATCCCTGCATCGCAACATGATCTCCTTTTCTCCGCCAACGACTTCGATGAGAGGATCGTGTCCGGCATCCGCGTAGTGCGTGTAAGGGAAAAGGCTGGTCGCAAGAGTGTACCCCACCAAGGTGGTGGGCACTTTCAATACGTGCAATCGATGCATGATGATCATATCCCTGAACGAACGGAGATGACCCTTAGGCGACCGACCTTTGTCGGAAGTTAAACCCGCGCAGTATTCTGATTTTCAGATGGTCTTGTGACCTAGTGAAGATTGCTCAGGCGAGCTCTCAAAATCGATTTCGTACTTCGATTCCCAATCAGGATCTTTGCATCATGAGTCTCTGAACGGCGATGGCGAACTCTGCTAACCCATCCTGGGAAACCCTGTAGAGAACGTCACGACCGTCCCTCTCGTTCACTACCAGGCCACACGCTCGCAGCGGTGCTAGATGATAGCTGACGAGGTTGCGAGGCAGTGCTATCAGTTCGGACAGGGCAGTCGGCCCCAATCCCGTAGGAGACGACTCGACGAGCCGCCTAAAGAGTTCAAGCCGCACGTCGTTCCCCAGCGCCGCGAAGCACATCGCAATCTTACCTTCATCCATATGACAGCTATATTTGACGTATCGAGCACTCTCAAGTCCGTACGTTGAAAAAATGCGTCAAGAAATCTTGACGTATTGGTAACCATGTTTATGTTCCGTTCCGCAGGCAGACGCGCCTGTGTTCCAAAGGAGCTGCACATGACGGCAATCAACTGCGACCACGTTTCGACCTTCAGCACCGGCGCCTCCGCATCGATCAGAGCCAACGGCCATCCCCCCGAGATCATCTGGTCTGCTCTGGATCCGCTGGAAGAGGACGCTCCTTCGGACATCGTTCTCGAGACCACCGATCGCTCGCTGGTGCGGTTGGCCATCGCGGCATCGGACGCAGGTGCACGCTTCGAAAGAGAAGGCCTGGAGTTCGACCCGGCCGCGTGGCTCATGGCCCCCAGAACCCTCTTCGACGGGCGGGCGGCCATAGAAGCTTGCATGCATCGCGAGGGGTTCCGGAGGAATCTCCTTCTTCATGGGTTGCATCTGGGCCTCGATGCGAATCCGACCGATATTGACACGCTGCTCGACGATGGTGACGGGGAAACCGCTACGACCGAAGTTCACGATGTCGAAGACAAAACGGTCCGCGACGTCGACGCCGTAGCGAAAGGAGAACCCGATCCGCAATTGAGAACCTGCTGGCTCGATCTGGAACGTGACGGAGTTCGAATCTTCACATTCTGGGCCTTGGTCTCAGACCATCCCGAAGACATCGTCGAGCGAGTGATCGGCCGGTTCGGAAAGGATGTTGCAGCCACAGCGAACTTCCGTGTCGGCTTCGATCACTCGACGCCGCTCGGCGTAGCGATGATTTCCGACGCTCTCGCAGACACGCTGGCTCTCGCCGCCTGCGATCCGCGTTCGCCTCTCGCGGAGGGTCTCGACATGCTGATCGAACAGCGCTTCAAAGCGTAATGACGGACATGATATCCGTGATGCTGGACGCGGAAGCCGCCGCAAGGTCGTTGGACCTGCATGAAGACTTCCGCGTCCTACGTCGTATGCGGGAGATGGATAGGCCAGCCGACCCACGGAATCGCAACGTGGGAAGGGTGGGGATTGCCATCGACGTGGAGACCACGGGTCTAGATCCCGATAAGCATGAGGTGATCGAACTCGCAGTGCAGCGGTTCCGCATCGACGATGCAGGTTCCATCATCGAGACGGGAAAGCCGCGGACTTGGCTGGAGCAACCCTCGACATCCATCCCGGCAGAAATAGAACGGACAACGGGTCTGACCGATGCCGACGTCGCCGGACGTGCGATCAATGAAGGCGAGGCAACATCGATGATCCGAGATGTCGACTTCGTCGTCGCCCACAACGCTTCCTTCGATCGACCGTTCGTCGAGGCCCGGCTTCCCTTGATAGCAGGACAACCATGGGTCTGCTCATTGGCGGATATCGATTGGAAGGGCCTCGGATACCAGGATCGTACCCTATCCGGTCTGCTGGCACGAATGGGATGCTTCTACGATGCGCATAGAGCGCAGACAGACGTTTCGGCACTTCTCCATCTCCTCGACCATGTTCCAAGCGGTGGGAGCAAAACCGTCTGCGGCATGGCACTTGAAAGAGCGCAGTCGCCAAGGGCAGTCGTGGAGGCGATCGGGGCGCCATTTTCCGAGCGATCTGCCTTAAGGACTCGTGGCTATCGATGGAATCCGGAACAGAAAGTATGGTTCATCGAGGTCGCGGAAACGAACATTGACTTGGAGTGCGATTGGCTTGCGCAGCACATCTATCCGGGACGCGGAGAGCCACTAGTGAAAAAGATAGCGTGGGAAACCCGGTTTTCCCGAAGATAAAGGCGAAGCATGGCATCGAGCTGATCGAACAACCGCCTTTGTTACCCGCAACAGGTCAGCTTCGCGCCCCAAACTCTGTCATTGGGCAACCAGTTCGAGGAACTCGAAAGCGGACGTCACTCGGATACCCTCGGAGCGACAGTTATGTTGGACAGTCCGGAACGTCTCCTTTCAAAAGCGCCAATCGGATAGCGGACCTTCCTTGTCGCATTTCGATAGGTCGAGCCAAAATCAGGTGATCAGAACGATCGCGTCGGCCAATGTGCATGCTGGTCGTGGCTTGCGAGCTACGGCTGCTCACTTCCGGTCGAAAAGATGCAGCAGTAATTGTAATTTGAGCCGCGTTCAGCGATTGTTCCGATACGATGACTGAACACCGGACGCTCCCTATTACTACGCGACCAAAAACGATGCGGCCGAGCTTTGCCAAGAGCGGAGGCGCATGAGCTCACCCATCTATCTCGATTTCCAGTCCACCACACCGCTTGACTGCCGCGTCCTTGACGACATGCTTCCCTGGTTGCGCGCGCCCGCCAATCCGCATTCGGTGCAACATGCAGCGGGACTATCGGCGAGCCAGGCGGTCGAAGACGCGCGCTCACGGCTAGCGCTCGCGACCGGAACTGAAAGCGAAGGGGTGCTGTTCACGCCCGGCGCGACCTTCGCCTGCAATTTGGTCATGCGCAGCTTTTGCGGTCCCGGCGCTAGGATGGTGGTGAGTGCCATCGAACATCCGTGCGTCCTAGAAACAGCCCGCTGGTGCCAAGCCCGCGGGGCTCTGTTGGATATTGTTCCGGTGTCCGAAGACGGGCTGATCGATCTCGACGCTGCATTCGAGCTGATCGAAGGCGCCGCATTCGTCTCTGTGATGGCGGTCAATAACGAGGTTGGGACCATCCAGCCCATCCGCGAGCTGGCGGAGTTTTGTGACGCCCACGATGCGGTCTTTCACACCGACGCTGCGCAGGCTCTGGGTCGGATTCCCATCAATGACCTTGGACCCGAAACAATTATCACCGTTTCATCGCACAAGATCTACGGGCCTGCCGGTTTGGGCGCCGTGTGCGCGTCCCCCGCAAACCTGGCGCGGCTGGAGCCGCTGGTTATCGGGGGTGGGCAGCAAAGCGGACTCCATCCGGGCACCATCCCAACTGCACTGGCCGTTGGCTTCGGACGGGCAAGCGAACTGGCGGTCATTGAGCGGGACAGTGATTGGGCTCACTGCGCCAATCTTTCGCAACGATTTGTTGATCGGCTGAGAAGGCGTGGTGTGAGCTTTGCTCGTAACGGTGATCCCTCCTCGAGCATCCCGCATAACCTCAATATCAGTTTTGCCGATATCGATGCCGATGAGTTGCTCGGGTTGTTGCCCGACGTCGCGCTTGCTACCGGTTCGGCATGCAGCTCCGGTGCGATCGGAAAATCGAAAGTCTTGGAGGCAATGGGACTTTCGACCCAGAGGATTGCAGGAGCGGTACGCGTCGGGTTTGGCAGACCCAGCCGCGCAGAGGAAATAGATGAAGCTGTGGACCTTATCGCCGCAGCCATAGTGCGTTTGGCGGAGGGTTCTTGACCAACACAGCGACAATGGAAAAGGCGCGCGGCGCGTGGTCGAGCGACGGAGCGCAGGCGCAAGTGTTCTCGGGACACGAATCTTTCGCTTGTCGCTATGGCTGGCTTGTCAAACTCTATCATGCGCTAGCAGAGGATCCAGACCTCTTTGCCGACGATGATCACGCCATTCTGACCCTTGGGCTGGGGAAGAACATGGTCAAGTCGATCCGATTCTGGGGAGGTGCATTCGGGCTCACGCGACAAATCAAACGACAGACGCTGAATACGCGTTTTGCCCAACGGCTTTTCGATCCGAAGATCGGTCATGATCCTTATCTCGAAGACGCCGGTTCACTTTGGCGGCTTCACTGGCATGTCGCTGTTCATGCAGGCTTGGGTGCTTGGGTCATTGCGGTGCAGGATTTGCTCGACGCCCGCATCTCGCGTGACCGCCTCGTCGACTTGGCGGAAAGCCGAGCAGCGGCTGCGCAGCGCCCGATATCGCGAAATACGGCCGCGGCCCATATCGACATATTCCTGCGCACCTACGATTGGTCGCGGTCGGAAGGCGGTACGGCGGCGGAGGAGGGTGCGAATTCTCCGTTTCAGGAGTTGAGACTGCTCGAGACGGCGCATCATAACGGGTCGGCCTTGGTGTCGTTCAATCGCGGCCCTAAGCAGGACCTCAAATTGAACGATCTGGCGTTTGCGCTAGGAGACTTCTGGGCAGGCACAGCCCGTGCGTCCGCGCAGCTCTCCATGCGTACATTGCAACTCGATAAGCGCGGGCCCGCGACGATCTTCCGCCTCGACGAGGGATCGCTGCACGTAATGATCGAACAACTAGCAAAGGAGGCCGGCCTTTTCCTGGACAGCGATGGAGCCGGCGGAGCTGCGCTCGTCGCGCGGTCCGGGGATCACCTCGAACGTCTGGAGGCACTAGCATGGCCAAACACATGATCTCCGAGCGGCTTGCGGTCGAGCGGCGTTACGTGCGAGCCGCGGACATCGCCCGCGACCTGGACGATCCGGCGGCGCTTGATGGGTATATTTTGACCTCGCGGGCGCGCGATGCGCTTGTTCGGTTGTCGAGTGGTTTGTCTTCTGGCTCCACGCAGCGTGCGTTCCGGGTCACCGGGCCTTATGGCTCAGGCAAGTCTTCTTTCGGCTTGCTCTTGGCTCGGCTTTGCCAATCGAACGATCCACGTGCACAAGCAATTGCCTCACATGTGCCTGTCGAGCATGCTTTTGCGTCGCTCGCACCCCTGGTTGTCGTCGGGCGGCGCGCGAGTCTGGCACGCAGTCTGCTCAGCGGCGTAGCGGCGAAGGCGCACGCACGGTTTGGTGAAGCTGATACGCAGGCGTTGCGGTGCGAGAATATTCTCGCCAGCGAAGGCGGTACGCGGATCGACACTGAAGATGTCTTGAACGAACTCGTCGAACTTTCTGAACGTCTCAAGGCGGCAGAAGGAGCCGGTCTTCTCCTGCTGGTCGATGAGATGGGGCGTTTTCTCGAGTTCGCTGCGACTAATCAGGCGAGCGAAGATCCGGCGCTTTTCCAGCAGATCGCCGAACGCGCAAGCGGCTCCGCGCACGAGAACTTTGCCGTCGTCGCTTTTCTTCATCACCGCTTCGACGACTATCTCGGCAATCATGACGACTGGTCGAGCAAGGAATGGGCGCGTAGCGCCGAACGCTACGAGGAAATTGCGTTCACCGAGCCTCGCGAGCAGTCCGTTCATCTTCTCGCGAATGCGCTGACGACTCTCACACCGCACAGTCCGGCGGTTTGCAAAGCCGCTGATAGTCTCTACTCGCAGGCATCGAAGCGATCTCTTTTCGCCATGCCCGGCAAAGAGCTGCGCGCATTGGGCGCCGCGCTGTTTCCGCTGCACCCGGCGTCGGTCGCATGCTTGACTTCCGCAGCGAGCCGGTTTGGCCAGCATGATCGCTCGATCTTCAGCTTCCTTCAATCGAGCGAGCCTTCAGGCTTCCAGCAATTCGCACATGCGACGCGCTATGACGCCAACGCCTGGTATCGGTTGGACAATGTGTTCGACTATCTGGCCTCGCTGGGCGGCCTTCGCTTCGACAGCAGGGATCGTGATCGCCGCTGGGCACTGGGCCGTGAAGCCGTTGATGCGCTGGCAACCGAGGATAGGGCCATCGAGCGAGTCCTCAAAGCCGTCGCGGTCATTGCTACGCTCGAACCGGTTGCTGGCCTCCAGGCGGATATCGACACGCTCAGCTGGACGCTGGGGATGGATGGCGATGAAGTGCAATCCGCGCTCGCGAGCCTCGTATCGGCGCGAGTTCTCTACGAGCGTGCGGCCTCGAAGGATTACAGCCTATGGTCAAACAGCAGCGTCGATCTGGGATTCTGGTTGGCTGAAGCGGAGCGCGCGATCCGCAAAACCGGCCGGCTAGCCGAGGACCTCAGCGAAGCTCCTTCACTTCGCCCAATCATCGCACAGCGCCATTACCACGAAACCGGAACCCTGCGAAATTTCGCCGTCTATTTTGGCGACGACGCACCGACGGCGGATGGTAGCGATGGAATGATTGTTATCGTGCCGCTCCATCCCTCGGATGATCCCGACGCCGCCCGAGCCAGCGCTGTGTCGCTCTCCAAGAAACTTGGATCTCTTGGCTTGGTGCATCTCAGGCGCATTGAGGAAGAAGACCTCAATCTTTCGCATCAGCTGCAGTGCTGGAAGTGGATCGAGACAAGCTGCACCGAACTGCGAATGGACGAGCTCGCTCGCGGAGAGGTCGTGCGTAGCATCGCCAGTCTAGAGCAGCGCCTGCAGGCGCGCCTAGCTCCGATCGCTTTCGGCAACGGCGCCGAAGACTGGTACTACGTCGGTGAACAGATAGCGATCACGGATCGCGCCGCGCTAAGCCGCCAGCTGAGTCAAATTTGCGGAAATGTCTTCAAGAAGGCACCGCTACTACGCAACGAACTTATCAACCGGACCAAGCTCTCGTCCGCAATTGCGGCGGCGAGGATGCGTCTCCTGAAACGGATGATAGAGCACGAGGAGGAAGAGCACCTCGGCCTCACCGGTGCCCCGCCCGAGCGTACAATTTATCGATCGATGTTCGATGCGACTTCAATGCATCGCAAGGTTGATGGCGCGTTTGGTTTCCATCCGCCAGATGAGGATTTTGGTCTTGGCTGGAGACCGGTCTGGGACCGGGTTGAGGAACTGGTCCGAGCCGATCATCCGGTAACGCTCGAAACACTGATGGCCGAACTGGCGAAAGACCCCTTTGGGCTCAGGGCCGGTCCAGCGCTCCTTTTGATCGCCGCCGTGATGCTCCATCACCGATCGACAATCGCCTTGATCGAGCGTGGAACATTCCAGCCTGAGTTGACCGAAGCGCATTTCATGCGCCTCGCGAAGAGCCCTCAGCATTTCGCATTGAAGCGCCTTTCCGCCCACAGCCAGACGGATTTGCTAGAGCATTTGACCTCGCGTCTTGCAATTTTCGACGGTGCGCGGCCGTCGGCGGAACTCAAGCCCGTCGTCCAAGCCCTCTTCATGTGGTGGCGGAACGTCAGCGACTATGCCCGGACCACAAGACAGATCGACAGCGTCGCGCAGGCGATCAGGACAACGCTCAAAAAGGCGAAGGAACCCATCGAACTCTTGTTCGTCACGCTTCCGGATGCCTGCTCTGCGCGGTCCGACGACGGGATCGATATCGAGAGATTCGCTACCGTTCTCGACCACGCGCTCACTCAAATCGCAGATGCGCTGCCGCAGTTGCGGCGCCAGGTCGAAGTGCGGCTCATTGACGCCTTCGGGGCAAGAAGCCTCGCTGGCCTGCGACAACAGATCCGCGCGGATTACCAAGACCATTTGCTCGACTTGGGTGACTACAAGCTTCGTGCGTTCATCGAGCGGGCGATGAATGTCGAATTGAGCGAGGAACTATGGCTAGATGGAGTGGCCAGCCTTTTGGTGGGCAAGCGCCTGGAAAGCTGGGAAGACGGCCTTCTTGACCAGTTTGGCTTTGAAATACGCCGCATCGCACAAGAGCTCGCTCGCCGTCTGGCGGCGTTGCGAGTAGCGAGCGCGCGCTCTGCACCTGTAACGGCGGTTCATATCACCACGTCCAATGGTGAGGACCGTTCCTTTTATCTCCATCACGGAGCCAGCGACGAAGCGGCCGCGACTGGTGAACTGAGGCGGGCGTTGCAAAAAATCGAGCGTCCCGAAGCGGTCCTCATCGCTCTTTTGCAGGAGATCCTAGCCGAACGGCTCGAGGAAGACGCAAAATGACGCGGCACATCCTCAGTCTTTCCGGTGGCAAGGATTCCGCAGCATTGGCCATCTACTTGCGCGACCGTGTTCCAAAAATGGAATACATTTTCTCGGATACGCGTAAAGAGATCCCCGAAACCTACGCTTACCTTGAGCGCATCGAGGATTACCTGGGAAAGCGGGTAAATCGCCTCAATGCCGAGCTGGGATTTGACCACTGGTACGATGTCTATGGCGGGATGATCCCGTCGAACCACCGGCGCTGGTGCACGAAAATGCTGAAGCTCAAGCCTTTCGAAGACTTTGTCGGCGATGATCCGGTAGTGAACTACGTTGGCCTGCGCGCCGATGAAAACCGATCAGGCTATATCAGTCACAAACCCAACATCACTGCAGTCTATCCCTTCCAAGATGATGGCCTCAAACTGGCCGACATCCGCGAGATCCTACTTAGCTCTGGCGTTGGACTTCCGCCATATACCGAGTGGGGCCGCTCGCGATCAGGCTGCTATTTCTGCTTTTATCAGCAAAAGATTGAGTGGGTGCGGCTGAAGGAAAAGCACCCCGACCTGTTCGAAAAGGCCAAGGCCTACGAAAAGCCCTACGAAGGCAGCGGCAATACTTTTACCTGGAGCGAGCGGGAAAGTCTGACCGAACTGGAACGGCCCGAACGCATGGCTGCAATCAAGGCCGAATACGAGAAACGTCGCACCCGCAGAGCGGAGCGCGGCGAGAACCTGACGTTGGCCCAAGTGTTTGGCGAAGAGGTTGGGGAAATTGAGGAAAGCGGCTGCCTTATCTGCCAGCTTTGAGTTCCCTTAACTCAGCCGGCTGGAGCCGCATCGGCCGGATCGTGCACCTGCAGCACGATTTCGTTATCGAGATTCTGCTCCCACGCCTCACCCAGTACGAGTTTCGCGACACCTCGAAGGGGAGCAAGCTTGCGGGAAATTGCATGGTCTCCATGGAGGCTATGCCAAAATTCATCATCCAAGAGTTTCTTTTCGAGGACCGCGCGCTGCGTTTCCAAAGAGGCGATCTTCTTTTCAAGTGCTTCGCGTTGACTCTGGTTGAGCCCCGCTAAGCCATCGCCCAGCTCCTCGATTGACTCGGTGAACAAATCGAGTCTCTGTTCACAGAACAAGTGCAGGGTCTCTACATCCGAAATGGTCAGCCGCACCTTCATCTCGCTCTTGTGCGCCGTCAGTCGCAGTTTCGGTTCCTCGATGTCGGTTCTTTCGCGAACCTCGCCCTGACGGAAGAGTTTGACGCTTGCCGACGCTTCGCGTGTGACCGGTGGCATCGCTGGCGTGCCGACGCGAAAAAGGTTGGCCCCGAACTCTTGTTGCAGTCGGAACGAAAAAGGTGCGCGCAACCGATCGCGTCGCGATACATCGAAACCGTCTTGTTCGAGATGCTCTTTTAATTGCGCCAGCGTGACGCTGCGATAACTCGCGAACGCCCAGTTGATGCGGAAGACCTCTTCACCATCGACCAGGCCCTCCGTCACAGCATCTATGACCTTGCCACCAGCAGCGAGTTTCTCGGTATTCCCAGGCACGAGTAGTACGGCCGTGGAGGGGTTGGGCGGGCGATCTTCATTGGGCGCGAAAGCCAGGTCGCAGTCTGCGCTTAGGATAGCGACTACTCGATCCTTGTCAGGCGTGAAAAACAGGTCTCCCATCCGGACCAGCGGCATGCCGGCGTAGGGTCCGCTTGGATCCGCTCGTGGGTGATCACCGAGCGCGCCGACGTTGTTGCAAATCAAGGCGCTGTGGTAGAGTTGTTTGACGATCGTCGAGGGTTCGGAGCTCGCAAAGGGTTTCCCTTCGAATTCGGTTTCATCGAGCTCGCGCTCGGCCGCCCGGACATCATCCGCCTCCACCGTGCGCGTCGCTAGTTCGGCCGCAAATAGAGCCGCAATGTACTCGCCGAGCGGATCGCCATCTTTCATCAACGCAACATTCTGCAAGTGCGCGTAGTCGTCGATGTCGAGCTGATGGACTAGGTCCAGAAATGCTTCCGCACCTTCCCTTACGGCCAGGGCGAGAGCATCGTGGTAGGCATCGATTTTCGGCGCCAAGGGTCGGGCGCGATCGAGAACCGCGAGATGACTATAGACCTTCCATCTGGATGAGAGCTCACTCTTTGGAACGAACGCGAACGAAGCACCACGTATGTTCGTTCGTTGGCGGAAAGTCCGCCGTTCATCGGCGACGCCTTCCCGGTTTGACATGAGAATGATCTGTTGAAGTTCCGAACGGCTCGGCTGCTCGACGATCTTGCGGGCAATCTCTTCCGCTAGCGTCGAACCCTTCGCAGGGTCTTCAAGATAGAAATCGAGCAAGATGAGATCGTATGCCGATAAGTCGGGAAGGTTGACGAAGGGGTCTACGCCTACGACTTCGGCGACGAGCCCCTCCAGATTGGCGCGTAGGTCCCGGTAGAACAGGTAATCCGACCAACGATCTTCAAATGTCTTTGAGAGCTTTGACAGTTCGTCGAGCGTCGTCAGTCGTTTCCCCGACTGCAGCAAGGACGCGAGATTCCCTTCCGGGGCACCCTTTGCCGCTTCGACTAGTGCTAATTCTTCGTCAAGCGAACCGCCGTCTGTGAGCAGGGCCTCCGCGGCCGCCGGATCATCAAATTGCTGAAGGCTCGGCATAACCACGCCGTCGTCGATGATCGCCACACGAATAGGAAATGGGGGGGCAGCCGGCTGGTGTTGAATGTCAGGTGCGCTTTGAACCGCTTGACCATCCACGATTTCCGCAGCTGGCGCTTCAGCCTCATTTGTCGGCATCGATCGCAATCTCCCCAAATTCGAAAACGACCGATCGAATAAGTCCGTCTTCGTCTGCCTCCCCGAGAATTAGCTGCCCCCCATGGTACTCGGCAATTTCGCGCGAGATATGCAAACCCAGCCCCTTGCCCTGCTTCTGCTTCTTGGTGCTGAAAAACGGCTCGAAAACGACTTCGCGTCGCTCCTCTGGGATGCCGGGTCCTGTATCGGTCACCGTAATCTGATTGCGGCGCAGGTCGATTTCCACTTGGACCGTGCCGATCGGACCTTCACGATTGCTGGTCGTGATACCTGCTTTCAGATCGATCTTGTACTGCGCGTCGATCCAAAAGAGCGAGTTGGCCAGCAGGTTCTCGATAACTTGGACGAACATTCCCTTGACCGCCCTGACATCGAGAGTGGTTCCGCGCGGCCGAACGGAGGTTACAAAATCGACACCCCGCGCCTGGTTGCGCCGCGCATAGCCAGCCACGATCTCCTCGATCCACGATACTAGTTCGAAATGTTCCTTGGTCTGCCTCGCATTGGTGGAAAGGGGATCCAGGACCTTGAGGCGCTTTTGCAGCGTACGAAGCTGAGAACCGAGCACCCGCAGCGAGCTTTGGGTTGATCGCTGGTCGTCGGAGCGCCGCGCATCGGCTATCGTGGCAAGGCCCGCGCTTGTCGCACGGTAGAGTTCGTGCGCCAGCGATTCGATCATCAGGCCAATGCCTGCCAGATGGAAAACTCGCCCACGCTCCTCGGCTTGGGCCCGCCCGACCTGCTGCATGATGTCGGCAGCTGTGCGTAACTCCTCGATCCGCTCGACGAACTGCTTTTTGAGTTCGCGTGCTTGCGGAGTAGCGCCGAGCACCTCTTCGAGAAGAGGTAGCAGTTCCATGAGACGTTCGTCTTCGGTCTGGAAGCGCTCAAATGCTGTTGCCGCGGTTTCGCGGCGAGCGCCGGCGATGTCGCGATCGATTTCCACGAGATAGAGACGATACATCTCCATCATCCCTGCGAGTAGGTCCCTAAAGGCGCGCTTCTCGCTGTTGTCTTTGAGCCCTTCGCGGTTGGTTTGATCGATGAGGAAGGGATTGGCCCTAGAGGAAATGCTAGCCCGGCCGATGATCTGGCCCCGGTTTAGCTTGAAACCGCTGGTCGAGAAGGCATCGCGGTCTAGATCGAGCCAATCGTCGTCGGCACTGCCGTAGGGATTGACCCTGTATCCGTCTCGATAAACCGCAACGCCGCCGGCCCACTCGGCGAGCATCCGGCGAACGACGTTAAGATTGCCGATGCCCTCGATCTTCGTCAGGATCCGCCGATTGAACCAGTAAATCTGCACATCAAATGGGCCAACACGCCGAATTGTGTCCAGATCCGCGCCGGACATGGTAGCAAGTTCTAATGGGGACAGCGACATGCTGCGTCGCCTCCCATGGAGGCGGTATTCCATCACGCCATCGACATGGGGAACTCCTTCATCGTTGATCGTCAGGGAAGCGGTAAAATGCCCATGGGCCTGTTCAAGCAGAAAATCGGCAAATCGCGGTATTTCGACGACCGAGCCGTTGAAGGTCAGGGTTAGCGGAAGGCGATCGTCCTCTGCCAGCGGATCGGTCAGCTTCGAGAACTGCTGGATGGCAAGATCGCGAAGTTTGTCCTCGCTCCATTCGGACTTGAGAGCATAGATGCGCAGGCGCGTTCCGTGCGCGTCGACATTCTTCTCGCTACCTTCACCTGCCGCAATCTCGACACTGGACAGGTCGGCTTCCTGCGCGTCAGCAAAATCGTTCCAGTCGACTTCCAGGTCGTTCCAATGGTCTTCTCCCTCCGTGCCGGTGACAACTTCGAGGATTTCGCCAAGACGCATGGCTGAAAGACGACCAATACCTTTCTCGCCGAGGATGACGGTATCGTCCGCGTCGTCCTGCTCTTCTCGCTCATCCGCCCTGAACCGCGTACCGATTGTCAGATAGACCTGCTCAAGAGTTTCGAGCGTCATACCGTGGCCGTCATCGTCAATTTCGACGCGATTTGCGTGACGCAAGCCTTCGAGGAAGCGGGCCTCGCTTCGAGTGCGCTCCAGCCTCGCGCGATAACGCTCGACGCCGGGCGCTTCATCAATGAGGTGCGCGAGAGCGTAGGCCTTTAATTCCCGCCAGTCGCGCCGCTCATCTCCTAGTTCGCTGAGGTACCTTTCTCGGATCCTAGGAGGTGTCTCCCGATCCTCGCCCAATTCGCGGATGATCTCGTCGTAAATCGCAAATGGAAGACGTTGCAGAATATCGACATCGATATCGGTCGATCGTGCGTCCAGAGCGTTCTTTATGAGTTCGTAAAACGCAATGCCATCGGAACTGATAAGCTCCGACCCCAAATGCAACATCGTGCGCGCAGTGACCCTGAACCGCAAAATTCCCCCCTGATATGAGGATCTCGTTTAACGCGCTCGAATCCTACAGGCAATTCGCAATCAAGTCCTTACGGCTGTCTAGGCGTGCAACCAGATGTCAGTCTGGCTAAGCGCATGAAAACGAAGTCCGCTTGACCAGGGTCAATGGCGCGAGGATACCAAAATCAAGATGGGGGATGATACTTGGACAGCCAACGCATTTTCCACGAATTGCTTGCGGCTGCGAGAGAGCAGGAAGTCGATGCAATTCTGGCGAAGTTTCGACTTACTGAAAGCGCAGATCACTGGAGACCCTACGGCGACAACGAGGCCTACTTCGGCGTCGTCGAAAATCAGCAGGCCAATCCAGTTCCAGCGTTGGTCGAAAAGATCACCAACGGTATCGACGCCATCCTGGAAAAGAAGGTGCTCGAAGATGGGATCGATCCGCGCTCGCAACAGGCTCCCCGCAGCCTCCAGGAGGCCCTCGATCGCTATTTTCCTGGTCACAAGAACTGGGACATCGGACAAGCGCGTCGGGAGCGCGCTCGCGACTTACAGATCGTTGCAAGTGGCCCCAAACTAGACACGTCCTTGCTCATCTACGATGACGGTGTCGGACAGGCGCCCGAAGACTTCCCCACCACCTTTCTGTCGCTGCTCCGCGGCAACAAGAACGACGTGCATTTCGTCCAAGGAAAATACAACATGGGCGGGTCTGGCGCCGTCGTCTTCTGCGGCGAAAAGCGTTACCAACTAATCGGTAGCAAGCGCTTCGACGGCACTAAACCGTTCGGATTCACGCTCTTGCGTCAGCACCCTCCCCATCTTGTCGATGCGGCGAACCGGAAGAATACTTGGTACGAGTATCTTGTCATCGATGGCAGGATACCGAGCTTTGAGATCGATGAGCTCGATTTAGGTTTAGAGGAGCGAAAGTTTCGGACGGGCTCCTTCGTGAAACTCTACTCCTATCAACTGCCATCGGGCGCGCGTTCGATCATTTCGCGCGACCTCAATCGCAGCCTCAACGAGTTTCTTTTCGAACCAGCCCTCCCGTTCCTCACCGTCGACAACAACGAGCGCTATCCTGACAATACGAACCCCGTCACAGCGGTCTACGGGTTGAAACGCCGTCTGGAAGGCGACGACAGGATCATCGAGGCGCAGTTCTCGCTTGAAGACACGAGCAAAGAGTTTGGCACGCTTACCATCACGGCCTACGTTTTCAGTGCCCGCTCCCGCGGGAAAGGCGTGAAGGAAACGAAGGCGTATATCCGCAACGAGTTCTTCAAGAACAATATGTCGGTCCTGTTTGCCTTGAATGGACAGGTGCACGGCAGCTTCACGTCCGAGTTCATCACCCGCAGCCTCAAGATGCCCTTGCTCAAGGACTATGTGCTCATCCACGTCGATTGCACACAGCTCCATCTAAAGGTGCGCAACGAACTCTTCATGGCGTCGCGCGACAGACTGAAAGATAGCGCGACTTCGGACGCGCTGCGGGTCCACCTGCGCACCCTTCTTTCCGGCAGTGAGCTGAGCGAAATAGCAAAGCGGCGGAAGGCAAGCCTGAGCCTAGATAATGAGGATACCGGCAAGATGCTGCGCGAAGTAACGCGCAACATGCCGATGAGCGACGCGCTCACGCAGATTCTGCGCCAGACCTTCGACCTCCCCGAACCGCGGCCAGGCAGCGCGAAACCCAAGCAGGATAAGCCGGAAAGAAAGCAACAGAGCGAGCCACGCGAGGTGCCGCCATTCGATCCGCAGCGCTATCCGTCCACGTTCAGCGTAAAGGGAGGAGAGCCTGGCGACAACGGGCTCAAGCTCTTCAAACTTCCAAAGGGTGGTTCTCGTACAATCTCCTTCGCCACCGACGTCGAGAACGAATATTTCGATCGCAGCACCGATCCCGGATCCTTGACGATCGTTCTTGCTAGGCCCGGCGAAAGGGGAAATGGCGGGGGCGACGCCCCAGGGCTGAGCGGAGATGGCGACGAGATCGACATCTCTCGAGCGAGCCCGAACGAGGGTACAATCAAGATTGGACTGAGAGCTTCGAGCGAAGCCCAGGTAGACGATGCGGTAGAGATGACGTGCACCTTGTCCTCTCCAGGCGGTCCGTTGGCCGAGACAGTGCTGGTGAAGATCACCGATCCCGAGCGCAAGCCGCCCCGAACGAAGAAGGAAGAAACGCCGCCACTCGGCATCCCAGAATTGGTGCTTTGCGCCAAAGAGGGCGGAGACGGGATAAAATCCTGGGACGATATCGCTGAGGCGGGCGTCGAGATGGACTACCCTGAGGTCGTGTATCCGGTCGTTGATGACGACAAACTTTCCCAAATCATCATCAACATCGACAGCAGCGTGCTGAAGGATTTTCGCGGAGGCGCCAAGTCGACCGAAGCGAGCGAGCTTGCGGAACGCCGCTACATCAGCGCGGTTTATTTCCATACGCTGTTCCTCTATGCGACTACCAAATCTCGTCGGTACGAGCTGACAATAGGTGATGACTCCAAGCGTGAGGACGTCCTGCTGGCCGATTACGTATCCGACCTCTTCAAATCATCGTATGCGCAATTTCTATTAAACTTCGATACGGCTGATCTGCTCGAAGCTCTGGGGTAAATCCTAAGCTATGACTTGTCGGTGCCACTCCTAGGAAGCCATGAATGAAGGGCAGCTTCTGTTGGCTTCGACTGATCAAGTGGATGGCGGCTATGTTGGCGGCCGCTGATAGAGTGATTCGATTGACCGAATGTCAGCTTTTCCACTCTGTGCACGTGGTCAGATAAGAGGTGACGGCCCATCAATGGCCGTCTGGCTGTTCCACAACTTGATCTCTTTAGCGCTCCGTTAGGGCCCAGCGGACGGGCGGGCAAGCGCGATGCAACGAAATATCGACACCTTGCCGCTCATATGCTATCTCATAGAAAATCTTTGAGGTCGGGAATTTTGGATATCGAACTTGCTGCGGCTGACGTAAGGGCCGCACGTGCTATGGCGCAGTGGTCGCAGGAAGAGTTGGCGAAGGCGGCGGGCGTCGGGGTATCGACGATCGCCGACTTCGAGAAGGGGGCCCGCCAGCCGATTGCGAACAATATCGAGGCGATCCGGCGTGCATTCGCTGATCGCCACATTTGGTTCACGCCGAACGGTCCAGCGGTCTTCGGCGTAGTGTTCATCCACGTGATGACCGAGAGCGACGGTTTCGACCTTATTTTCCGCTATATGGCGGCACAGGCGCAGGCGGTGCAGGAGATCGTCGCGACGTTCGGTGAGATCGACGGCGACCATGTCGAGCTGCGCATGGACCAGGTTGTCACTCCAGAATTGCGCGCGGCGGTCGACTCGCTGGTCACGAAGTTCGGTCCAGCGCTGCCTCAGCTGAACAAGCTCAAGCAAAAGATCGGTCTGCTGACGGACGGCGAATTTTTCCTGATGCTGCCCGCGCAGCCCACTTCCACAAAGGATCGGCTCTGTTTCGAGCAATATCTACACGCGCTCAACCATCCTGATACCGAACCCCTGTCAGGCGAGGCGGAGGACGGTCTGTTCGCCCGCCTGATCGAGCGATACGACTTTACGTCACCTCGCACCGATCGGAAGACTGTGATCGGCGCTGGGGTGCAGCCGCGTGTGTGCCGCTACTGCCACCGCACCTCGGACAACACGACCTTCAAGAAGGCGGCACACGTGATCCCGACCGCGCTTGGCAACGACCACTTGAAGTCGGCCGAGGAGTGCGACGACTGTAACGAGTATTTCGGCCAGCACACCGAGCCCTCTTTGATCGCGATGCTCGATCTGCAGCGCGTCTTCCTGGGCACGCAGGGCCGCGGCGGCAACAACGGCCGACCGAGGCTGGCGTTCGGTCGGGACTCGCTGACCCACGACGGCGCCAAGGTGGTGATCAAGGCCTATGACGTCGCCAAGGGTGACGACGGCACGGTCGAGGTCACGCTCGGCCGTGGCGCCCGTCAGATCCCGCTCGCGGCCTATCGCGCGCTCGTGAAGATCGCGGTCGCCGTGATCGGCGCTGAGCATCTGCCCGACCTGGTCGACACTATCGAGTGGGTCCGCTATGGGGGTCACGGCGACCGGCCACTGCCACTCGTTGCGACGGCCACGATCGATCTGCCGCCCAACCCGTCGGCGCAAATCACCGTCTACACGCGCAAGGAGCAGCACGACCGTCTGCCGCACGTCGTCGGCGAGTTCAGACTCGGCTGCTACATGTTCGTGTTCGCCGTGCCGTTCTCGAAAAGCGACGCGTGGGATCTGGTCGGCTTCTTCGACGACCCTGAATTTCAGGATACGTTCCGGCACTACTTCGCCGCCGCGCAATGGGCCCAAGCCGATCTCAGCGGCATTGTCCCCGCGAACCCCATACCACGCCTGAAGTTCGTCCGGCGTTGACGGGAACGCGTGCGGTCTTCAGCTACCGGCAGTCGGAAAGAACGCCAGTAACCCTGGAGGTCTTGCACCGCTGAAGGAGTCTCGACGGCTCAGAACTTGGCGGTGATCAACTATGCGCTACCCGCTCAGTTGCTCGCCCTCGCGATTGTCTGAACGAATGGCAGGTTCCGACGAGCTAATCCAAAGCAAGCAATGACCGATTTTCAGGCGGCTGCGGACCGAGACTTTGATTCACACAGCCGTCAGCTTTCCCGATTTCCACGCCTGAAACCGGTCAGGCAGAAGTCGGCCCACTTTCGGACAGAAGTTTTTTAGAGAATTATTGCCAAGAGGGTTGAGCTATACCGAGATTATGAATCACAAGAAGCGGATGACCGACTTTGCCCGAAAGGCTGGGTTTGAGATAAAATGGGGGTAGAAATGTCAGAAGAAGTCCCGGCTGTTCTTGAATGGTCCGACCTGCCAAATCGCCGCGAACTGGGACGAAAGCTTGATCAGCTTGCTCTTCCCGCCGATGCGAAGGTGCTGATGGGGAGACTTCTTTCAACCACAGCCAATGTGGCGGGCCGGTTGCTCGACGTCGGGCGCTCTATCATCGACTTCGTTTTAGGCATGATGAAGCGATATCCTGGGACAACCTTGGGCCTTATAGTAGGCATGACCGTAACGGCGCTGATAGGTTCAATCCCCTTACTCGGCTTTATATTGGGACCATTAGTGGGTCCGTTATTGACTGCGTTTACAATCACGTCCGGGGCGCTTTCCGACATGCGTAACAGCACCATCGAGCGGCAAATCGATCTATTTTCTGCTAAGCTCGATGCGGCGCTGTGCCGTGTCTGAGCCGAACGCATTCGCTGAGCCGACTATCGATGAAACTGGTATCGACCGTGTCGTTGTCGACCCTTTGCGCTTCAAACAGCACCTCCATATCGGCGAAGACGCTTTCGCATTGCTCCGAGCAAAGAAGAACCTATTCGCCATATACGAGACGGCAGGCGCGGCGGGGACCGGAGCAGCGATTGCAGGATCGTCGGCCGTTGCAGGCACCTTTTTCGCGCCGACAGGCCTAACGGCGGCGCTAGGTTTAGCTACGGCTGCTACGCCGATAGGTTGGATCTTGGCAGCGGCAGTCGTGGCGGGTGGCAGCTACTACGGCGCTACTCGCTGGTTTTCCGACAAAAGCAGCGAATTCGTCGATACGATCCCGAAGTATATCAACACGCCAATCGATGTGCTGGGTGTTGCGCTTATCGACCTTCTTGGCAGTTTGGCTCTACGCGTCGCCGCTATCGACGGTCGAATTGATGCAGCGGAAGAGCGTATCATTCGTGAGCATTTCGTCGAAGATTGGGGTTTCGACGAGACCTACGTTGCTCGTGCTTTAGACTCCTTGAAGGAGTATGCCAACGATACACGCGTCAAACAGTTAGCAATGGATTTAGCGGTTTTTCAAAGCAATAATCCGGATTGCAACGGGCTGGCAATGCGCGGCGAATTGATGACATTTCTCCAAGAAATAATTGCTGCTGACGGGGTGCTCGACGAGCGAGAAGAGTTGGCCATTGAAGCAATAGAACGCACGTTCTGTGATGCCAGCCGCTTCACTTTTGCTGACACCGCTAAGGGCGTTGTGGAAGCGGCGCAGGCAACTGGGAGCTTCGCGAGCGAAGCAGCTGGCAAATTGGTTCGGTCTTTCAGATTTGGAATGCGCAGTGGTGTGGCAGATGGTCAGGAAGCACTTCGCCAAAAATCTTGAGACGTTCTGTCCCGACGCTCGACCGCCGCCCGTCCGCTAAAACCGTTGACCTTTCGATCGCGATTGCCGCTTCGTCTAAGGCGAGGGCAATGGAAACAGCCAGATTGCTCATCCACCAATTCCTGGTCCCGTTCGTACTTCCCGACCACCGCATTTCGAGCATCGCAGTCGCTGCTCGACGATAGCAATTTCCCGCGACCAGTTCCGCCGTTGGCAGAGCAGTGCAATCTCTATCGGGCGGATAATAGCGACTCGCTGGCAGGATCGACACTCGACCCGCAGCATGTAGCCGTGCCTCGCATAGTCTGAGATTGTATCGAGCCGCTTGGAGCTCATGGCTTGCGGCGGATCGCCCACACGAGGGCAGACATGGCGGTGATTACGGCGGCAAGACCGGCGAGCGCGGCGGGATCGAGAACGAGCATGGCAACCTTCCGATTCGATGAAGGCGGCTATATGTTCATAATTTGTTCCGTGTAGGAAAGCCTCAATTCTCGCTGGTTGGCGATAGCTGTTTGTAGCGGCGCTGGACCTGACGCCACAGCGCGACAGCGTCTGGCGGGCCCGACTGCTCGAATGCGGCCACACGCTGAGCAATGTAACGGGCGGCGTTCTCGCCGTGCTTGCGCTCGACGCTCAGCGCCAATGCCCAGATCTCATGCTCGCGCGTGACGGGCACGCTCAGTCCAGCGCGACGACGATGTTGTAGAGCATGCTGGCAAGTCCGAGGACGAAGAGGAGACCAACGAGAGCAGCTTCCCAGGCAATCCAGCGATCCGCGCTGGCATCAGCGTCCTTATCGGCGTTCCGGTCTTTCATGCCGCGATCCTGTCATCTAGCGGTGGCTATAGGCAAGTCCGCCTAAGGAGATACCATGTTCCGCCGAACTGCCACATTGGTTGCCGCGATTGCCCTTGTCGTTCCCTCCATCGCCAACGCGTGGGGACAGACCGGACACCGTGTCATCGGGGAGATCGCGCAAAAGCATATCAGCGGAAAGACACGCGCCGAGATGGAACTGATCCTCGGCGAGGAAGATCTGGCACAGGCCTCGACTTGGGCAGACGAGGAACGTTCGAACCCGGACACCTTCTGGCAGCGCGAGGCTGGTCCCTATCACTACGTCACTGTGCCGGAAGGTCAGACCTACTCGGAGGTCGGCGCACCAGACGAAGGCGATGCTCTGAGCGCGCTGGCGCGGTTCACGCAGACCGTGCGCGATCCGAACGCATCTCACGAAGAGAAGGCGCTCGCTCTCAAATTCATCGTGCACATTGTGGGCGACGTCCATCAGCCGCTTCATGCTGGCAATGGCGAGGACCGCGGCGGCAACGATCTGAAAGTCCGATGGTTCGGTGACGAGACGAACCTGCATTCGGTCTGGGATAGCAGGCTGATCGACAGCCGGAACCTGTCCTATACCGAGCATGCCCGCTGGCTCGGTCGCGACATCGATCCGAGCGAGACGATCACCTGGTGGACGGCCGATCCGCAGGTCTGGATTGCGGAGAGCACGGCGATCCGAGATCAGGTCTATCCGACGTCGGCTGAAGCCAACCCTAGTCTCGGGTATGCATATCAATACGAACACCTCGGCACTGCGGAGACCCGGCTGCAGCAAGGCGGGATCAGGTTGGCGGCGTATCTCGACACTGTGTTCGCTCACTAGCTTTTTGCAACATGACCTACGGCATACGCATCTGAAATAGGCCTGTTATCAATTTGCTGCTTCCAGCTCTTACCCAGCATGCCACCCACCCATTAGCCCTTCGCTATAGCAAGCGGCACATCCTCAATACGCGTCGTCCAGGCGGGCGATCGCATATCCGCTCGCGTTGTCCAGCTACGCCTAAACCCCTGTACACCAGGCACGACCGTGAACTTTCCATAGCGCTGGTTGATCGCGTCGAGCGCGCTCATCAACCGCTCGCGACGCTCAATTCCGTCAGCATGCTCGAACAGCGTGCGCTGCCGCAAATCGGCACGCTCGAGATGCTCCAGAATAATTCCAGCCTTTGTGAAGGCGAACCCATCGCGCCAAGCGGTTTCAGCGCCTCGCCGGGCGGCCGCGATGAGCACGAATCCGTCATCGCTCATCGGATGCAACGCCATTGCCCGGCTGGCGCTATATTGCGGCCGGTCAGGTCTATGCCGATTGGTATGGAAAAACACAGTGAGGCGTCCGGCGACAAGACCATGCTGACGCAGCTTCTCGCCTGCGCGCATGGCATATTGCGCGATTGCACCCATCAAGACTTCAAGCGTGGTGATCGGAATGCCGAAAGAGCGAGTAACCGCCATGCCTTTGCGCTGCGGTTCGATCACTTCGACCGCTTGCGCAGGAACGCCATTCAGTTCGGCCACTATCCGCTCGAGTACGACCGTTCCGAGCCCACGAGCTTGGCGCAGCTGAAGATCGCGCAGCTGTCCTGCGGTATTCACGCCGAGTGCGATAAGCTTTGTCGCGGTCGCGCGTCCTATGCCCCATACGTCGCCTACTGGGAAACGGTCCAACACCCAAGGGGCGATCGCGGTGTTGCGCATATCGGCGACGCCTCCAAAAATCGGGTTCTTCTTAGCGGCGGCGTTGCCGAGTTTCGCAAGCGTTTTGGTGGGGCCGATCCCAACACAAGTCGGAATCGTGGTCCACTGCTCGACCCGTTGGCGCAATGCTTGGCAATGCGCGACCAGATCGCGATCCTCGAAGCCCGCAAGGTCGAGGAAGTTCTCGTCGATTGAATAAATCTCTACGTCGCGCGCGAATGGCTCGATCGCAGTAAGGATGCGCCGCTGCATGTCGCCATAGAGTGCGTAGTTAGATGAGCGCACTGCGATACCGTGCGCTTTCACCTTGTCGCGGATCAAATGGATCGGATCGCCCATTTGAATTCCCAGCGCCTTCGCCTCGGCTGAGCGAGCTATTGCGCAGCCGTCGTTATTTGACAGTACAATTGCTGGGACCCCGCGCAACGAGGGATCGAACGCACGCTCGCAGCTGACGTAAAAGTTGTTCGCGTCCTGGAGCGCGATCGCACTGGTCACAGGTAACGGCGGGCCAAACCCACTACCACGCCCCAGATTTCGACATACTCGTCGACCAGCGTGTGCGGGTAACCTTCGGTCTCGGGCACCAGCCAGAGACGATCGTCCATTTTCTTGAGGCGCTTTAGCGTCCGTTCGCCATGGACAAGCGCGACCACGATCCTTCCCGGCATCGGTTTCTCTGCGCGGCTAACCACGATAAGATCACCGTCGGCAATCCCAGCCCCTTCCATCGAATGGCCATCAACCCGCATAATGTAGGACGCTGCAGGCCGTTCGATTAGCCAAGCGCCGAGATCGATCGGCTCTTCCATGTCGTCCTGCGCGGGTGATGGAAAGCCGGCTGGTGTGCGAACCAGCAGCAGCGGCATCTCATGCGGCACCGCGGTCCAGTTCAGCTGCGTCAGATGAACGACAAACATTTGAGCCTAGCTCAATTGAAGGCAAACGCGCGCTGTTGGCGCTGGGAATGTCCTTCGTCCGGCAGCTCACGTTCGAGAACCGCCAACAATTCATGGGTCGCGTCGCGGAGCTCTACGAGAAGCGGGCAAGGATCAGATTTAAGCTCAGAAGCGCTAAAGCGGTCGCAGGCGATCCAGGCTCTGCGGATCGCGGTGTTTCGCTCATTTTCATACCGCTTAGTTTGGGAGGGTGATTCGCTTGCCATGCCAGAACATTATGAGAACATCAGGATGCTGACAAGGCGGCACCGGTCCAGGGCTAGGACATTTCCATTTAAGTGGGTGGGTGGGACTTACCGATTTTTAGCGATCCGCTGTTACTCTGAGCGCATGCGCTGGTTTCTAACACTCTCGTTCGGTATTATGGCTGTTCCTGCAGGCGCTCAAATCATTTCCGGTCCTGCAGAAGCCGTCGATGGTGATACGCTGCGCATGACTGGAGAGCGCATCCGCTTGTTCGGGATCGATGCACCGGAGGAAAATCAGACTTGCCAACGGGGCGGGGAGGTCTGGCGCTGCGGCGAAGATGCCAGCCATATGCTCGCGTCTCTCATAGATGGTAAGCCGATCGAATGCTCCCAGCGCGACCGCGACGATTACGGGCGCATGGTCGCAGTATGCCGCGTAGGTCGGATCGACCTGGCGCAGGCAATGATCGATGGCGGAATGGCTGTCGCTTTGCCGCAATTCGCCACGGACTACGTTGAGGGCGAGAGCGCGGCAAAGACGCGAGAAGTTGGCCTATGGGGCGCAACGTTTGAGATGCCGAGCGCCTACCGCGCTGCTCATCCGCAGCGATTTGTTAGACCCGCTCCACAGATTGAGGCTTCAGCGTCTCGAGCGCCTACAACCAGGATCAAGTCTGATCATGAGGTATACTATCGGAATTGTGCAGCGGCGCGTGCTGCTGGCGCAGCGCCGCTCTATCGCGGCCAGCCCGGTTACCGGATCGGTATGGATGGCGATGGCGACGGGGTAGCCTGCGAACCTTATCGAGGCCGCTAACTAATCGCGGCACAATAATTTCGCGCGCAGATTGCGCGTTTGGCGTAATTTCCTGAACGCATGACGAGCCTAGTGGTCCCAATTTAATTAAGGGACCATTGGGCTCGATCTCTTACTGGTTTAGCATAAATGGCATTATCGTCCCGAACGGCTGGTTTGCGCCCCATAATCGGTCATTCGCATTAATTGCGGCACGTCTCGAAAACTGCCGTTCGTCCATCATCGCTATCTGGGCGAGACCGGCTCCAGGCTCCGGCAGATCGTCGACTACGTAACACACGTCCCCTGCGTGTTGTTCTTCGACGAGTGCCAATCTGTAGTGAAGGAACCTTCCGATGCTCGCGAGATGGTCAGATTAGAGTGTTTTTCACGCGATCTGAGTCGCAAGGGATTCCCAAGCGCGCGATGATCTGATTCAAGCTGCCGGCCGGGAAGGAGGCCGGCGTTGTATGGGTCAGCCTTTGTCGATGGACTTGCGCCGCCGGGTTCTGGCTGCGGTGGATGCAGGAGCGAGTTGTCGTGCGGCGGCGGCACGGTTCGGGGTGGCGCCAGCCACGACGATCCGGTGGCATGCGCAGCGCCGCCAAACCGGCAGCTTCGCGCCCAAGTCGCAGGGCGGGGACAGGCGTTCGCGCCGGATCGAGGAACACCGCGATACGGTGCTGGGCATCTGGAGCCAAGCGAAGGACATCACGCTCGACGAACTGCGGATCGAGCTTGCCCGAACCGGGCTGACGGTGTCGATCGCGACGCTGCATCGCTTTTTCGTGCGCCGCGGGATGACACGCAAAAAAAGACCTGGCACGCGGTCGAGCAGGACCGCCCCGATGTCCTGAAACAGCGTCACGACTGGTTCGACGGGCAGCTCGATCTCGATCCTGCGCGGCTCGTCATCATCGACGAGACGTGGACCGCGACGAACATGACCCGCAGCCATGGCCACTGCACAAAGGGTGAGCGGCTGCGGATGGGCTTCCCGCACGGCCATCGCAAGACGACCACGCTGGTCGCGGGCCTGCGCATGAGCGGCATGGTCGCACCCATGGTGCTCGACGGGCCGATCAACGGCGACTGGTTCGAAGCCTATGTCGGGCAGGTTCTCGTGCCCGAATTGCGCCGCGGCGACATCGTCATCATGGACAATCTGTCGAGCCATAAGCGGGCCGCCGTGCGCGAGCGGATCGAAGTCGCGGGCGCGCGGCTCATGTTCCTTCCGCCCTACAGCCCCGACTTCAATCCGATCGATAAAGCCTTCGCGAGGCTGAAGGCTATGCTCCGCAAGGCTGGTGAGCGCACCGTGTCAGGCCACTGGTCCCTCATCGGCAAGCTGGTCGATATCTTCCAACCCATCGAAAGCGCCAACTACTTCAGCTCGTGCGGATACGATCCAAACTGAACGAAAAACGCTCTAAAATTGCATTTTTGCGCGATTTTAATTTCATACCCTTTAGGCTTTTGCTCTCGCTCCGAAACTACAGAAGAGGGTGACCCATGACAGGAGGCAAACCAAACCCGTCGTCGGCAGACGTGTCCGAAGAGGCAGGTTCACAATCAGGGCCCGAGCCTACCGGAGAGTCAGCGCCGCCTGCAGCGGCGGCCAGCCTTCTAACCGATGAAGCGTCGCACAAGGGTCAACGCCAGCCTTGCTTGAAGCGGGGGTCATTCTGGGATTGGAAACCCTTCACCGCGATCACGCTGCTCGCGTTCGGCGCCTTCCTGACCATCGACCAAACCGGTGTCAGGTGGCTGATACTGCTCCTCTACGCCGTGCTCGCCCTCCATGGGATCGTGTCTTCCAAGGTAAGGACAAACGAAGCGCACGATCTCATGACAGCCGCCATCGATGCGGCCACGGTGATAGCATGCGCGCTTCTGGTAGCGGCGATTGTCTGGCAGTTGCTGACGGACACCGCATGGGCACTGGTGGGCATAGCAATGATCGGTCTGCTTTCCTCGGCGACGGTGATCTACCGCTTTTTCGTGTTGCGAGAGAAAGGTGTGCGCCGGAGACCCGGTAAGGCATTCTGGACGATCCTTGCCTGCTTCATGGTCCTGGCAGGCGTGGCGTCGGTGGTGAGCGTCGCCGCAGCGCTCAAGAGCCCCGAAGGACAGTTCGAGACGCCGCTCCTTGTCGGCTTCTCCGCGTCGCTCGTCGAAGACCTGGTCTTCTTTTCGCTCCTCGGTCTCTTCGTCGTGCTCATGCAGCGCCGTGAGGCAGACCTCAGCCGGACGATGGACGACCGGATCGAGATCCTCTTCAATGCGAAGATCCTCAGAAGCGGCGAGGCCGCATATCTACGGGAGCAGGTGCGCACCATCAGCAACGATTGCCGTGAAAGTTACACCTTCGTCGACGTGATTGATTACGACGAGGATAACGGACTGGTGCAGATCGACGTAAGCCGTCAGTTCTACGTATCGAACTATCTCACAGACGAGAGCAGCCGGTACGAACTGAAACTGGATATCGCGGCGGACGACGTCGTTCCCCACGACCCAGCCATCACCGTCTTTCCGACCCTCAGCCGACAGGTAAGAAGGGAGCGGGGTGAATGGGTCGAGGACGGAGGAGGGGCTCAGCCGCTCGATCCAGGAGGAACCGTTCCGCAGGGAGGCGTCTACTCGAAGGGACGTAAGTTCATCAACATTCCGGCGCACAAGACGCTTGAGTTCCGTACCCGGTTCAGAGGATGGCAACCGTTGAGCCTCATTGATGCGGCAACAGGAACAGCCGTCGACGAATTCTATCAAGTCGAGCACGCGAAGCACTGGGACCGTATTGAAGTTGAGGTGCGCAACAGCTTGCAACAGAAGCTTGCGGTGACCATTAAGGGAGGAGACATACGCGAATTTTCGCTTCTCGAGGGGCACGACAGCGCATTCACCATGGAGAATCTTCCTTCCAAATCGACTATTGCCTTCCGATTTGTGCCTCTCTAATCTGATGTTAAGGTCACTGGTGAGATGATCCAGAGATGAGAAAGGAGCCCATCATGCTTCGTATCAAGGACAGGACCGAATAGGTCCAAAGGCCCGCCTCCCAGAGGCGGGCCTTATCTTTTTGCGGCCCTCCAGTCTCGGCGCCACTGGCAAATAGCAACGTGCAAACACCCCACTGATCAGTACCGGCCTACTCTCGGTCTTCGGGCTGTCCATCCTCACCCCGTGCCTGGTTGCCCTCGCAGCCGGCACGAAAGTCGCAGGCGATGCAGGTCTCCTCGGATTGCGAATCCGCCTGCCAGACGCGCTTGATCGCATGCGCAACGCGCTCCCCATCCACACGATGCTCGATTGCCCTGAACACTCCGTCGATCTGACGAGTGGCCTCCAGCATCGAGGCTTCCGATACCGGGAGCACCCTGATCGCGCGGCGCATCATGAAGTCGTCCGAGAGATTGGGCTCGGTGCCCGCAGCGTAGGCCTGGACCGTCCGCAGATCGTGGGTGCCCGCAGCAGGCAGGACGTCGGTCCAACCGTTTCGGACTTCAGTGCGGAGTGCCTGCATCTTCTTTCCTACGGGCGCGAGCTCGCTCACGTAGATGAGGATGCCCGCGACGACGGGCAAAGCTTCGGCCTGCCTCGATCGCAGCCACGATCAGTCGATTTTCTTCTTGCGGCCGCGCTTCTGGCCCGGCTTGCGACCGAGGCCGATCTGCTTGGCGAGTTCGCGGCGCTTTTCCGCATAGTTCGGCGCTACCATTGGATAGTCCGATGGTAAATCCCAACGCTGACGGTATTCTTCGGGCGACATGTCGTAATTGGTGCGAAGATAGCGCTTGAGCATCTTCAGCTTCTTGCCGTCTTCCAGGCAGACGATGTAATCGGGCTTGACCGACGCGCGTACCGACACGGCAGGTTCGGGGCGCTCTTCTTCCTGCACCTTTTCGCCGCCGAGAACCGAAAGAGCGGAATAGACGGTTTCGATAAGCGTAGGCACGTCGGCGACTTCGACGTTATTATTGGCGACATGAGCCGCCACGATATCGGAGGTAAGAGTGATGAGCGTTTCCGACACGCCAGCATGCGATTCCTGCATTAATATTCTCCTTTTTCTTGTTCCTGTATAAGCTTACGCCGAATGTCCAGCCGGCAATCCTTGATTGCTTATTATTTGGCATGCGGGGTCTCGCTGGAGAAGGAAGACGGGGCATGATCCTGACAGTTTATTATGCCCGTCGAGGGTATTGCATTCCAAATCAGGGCTCAAATGAGGATTTTGCGCGGCAACGTGGCTCAATATCACCGCCGATGCGTTTCGTATTCCGGAATCGATATGCCGATTAATTGCTTTGGATCGGCAGCCTGTATGTCCTGCCTAGCGACCGTCTTACAGATTTCCATGAAATACTCGGTAAGTTATAGTGTTCGCGTGTTTTCTTTTAAAAAGATGGGTAATATTAAATGGAGGTTATAGGTGAAAAATAAGGATGTCGAGCGGCTGCTCGAGTTTATAGAAGGCAAGCTCAAGGTATTTTCGCGGCTTACCGATCTTTATAATGGGGTCGGCGACAAGAGAGCGCATCTGAGCGACTCCTTCACTCAGGACTTGGAAAAGATTTCACATGCCGTAGCTTCTTGGTCGGGTCAGGGGGTGATTTCGAGTCAGTGGGAAAAGTCTGAGGGCGACTTAGGTCGATTTGCTCTGATCATCGAAGTGGCGGCTGAGTTCACCGTGAACTTCTATCGCACTAAGGAAGCGGCCGAAAAGGCTGATTTCGCATTTCGGGAACACAACCAGGATCTAATTCTCGACGGTGAGATTTCGTCCGACGTGGTCGAGCTTACTTCGACCGAATTGGAGCGCTTGAGGCTATCCCCTAACCACTTCGTCTACTTCTTCGCATGTGGTTTAGACGGCCGAATTGATATCTCGTTCTTTGCGGATAAAGTCCGTCGAGACAAAGCGTTACACGAATTTCAGGGTGCGGGTGAGTACGACCCTAACGAGCATCTGATGGGGAGCGGTGTCGTATTCTTTAATTAGCCAGAAAGATCGATATGGCATGTTTCTGGCGAGATTTTCCAGCGCTCATGGCTAAATACCTCGTGACCGCAATACGATCATAATTCGGAATGTCGTGCTGATCGCAATTTGATCGATTGAACATCATGGATCGCAGGCGATAAATTAGAGGGCAGGGCGTATTTACTAGAGGAGTTCGTCAGGGCTCAACAGAATTCAGAAATATGTTCTTCGCTTGGGTTTTTTGGAATCCAACGGAGAACGAAAATGGATCGACGCGACCGCGACGAAGCAAGGAAGAACAAGAGAAAGGTTCGATCGCGACCGGACCTGACGTTCGTTCCCATCGAGCGCATCGCAATCGTGGAACATCGATTGTCGGTCATTGAGAATTTCCTCGCCAATCCTTCACGACAGACCAGTGACGCTGTTCTCGCGGCCAGAGAACTGGGCATCAATGTCCCTTCCTTCTACCGCCTCGTAAGGCTTTGGAAGGATGATAACGACGCTCTTCGCCTGGCAGGTAGCGGCGCCACACGAACAGCGGCCAGATCTACGGTGTTCGGCGACGAGGACTTCCTGGATGAAGCTTTTGCGACCCTGCCCCCTTCCGGGACGGTGGAGCGCGATGCCGAGGCCATCACCGCGCTCGCTGCGGAACGTGGGATTCCGCTGAGGTCGCTCACCACCCTCAGGAAGGAAGTGCGCCGACGTCGACCGGGCTACGAACGCACCAGCGTGCCGGGTGACCTCGTGATTGCGCGGACTGCCGTGTCCATACCTGTCGAATTTGGGTCCGAAATCGCGATGCCGATCGCCACCGTATTGGCGCACGTCGAGACAGGACATGCACTCGCCGTCCGGCTTGCGGTTGAGCCCTGCGGTCCGAAGGATTTCATCGAAACGCTACTCATGGCCCTGGAGGCGGGTATTCTGAAGGGTGATCAAGCGGGGGCGTCGACGATCGTTTTCGGCGGTACGCGCCGCGACGATCATTCGGAGCTGAAAGCAGCTCTCGCCAAAGTCGAAATCTCTGTTCCGGAAGAAGTTAAACGTGGACGTCGCGCGGCTAACGAGTGGTGCTCCCGACGTCTCGAGCGAATTCGTTTACGCGGACATCCGCAGCTCGGTCACCAAGGCCTCAGCAAAAGGAAGATCGCAGCGGAGACCGATCTGGCTTCGCCTGTAACGCTAGCGAAAGCGCAGACCATCGTGAGCGAAAGGATAGCAGCCGATCTTGACGGTTTCACCGTGGGTATCGCCGCGGATGATGTCACGTTGGCTTCAATACTTCTTAATATCCTTTCTGGTTCGAAGGACCCCTAACTCCACGCCTGCGCCAGAGCGGTTAGTCTTTCCGGAAGGGTGCTTGGAAAGGCTGTGGGTATTCCGATGGTTTCCGCAATTGTTGCATTATGGGCTTCGATCCCGGAATCGATCACTTCCCTCGCTTCATCCAGGGCCAAGGGGGGAGGATCATCCAGCGAATTATTCGCCGGTGACCCAGCTGACACCGCGAACGTCAACGAAGGCAGCAGCCGCATTCGTTCAATGTTGCCCGACAGCAGTCTTTTGAGCTCGACCCCGACACCGCGTTCTCCACGCTCTTCGATCAGTTCAAACTCCTCACCCAAGCCCTTCAGCCTGCCTATCTCTGCAAGTCTGTAGAAAGGATCGATGTTATTCGGCACCGTCATTATCTTCGGTGTTTCGTTTCCAGTGGGCGTGAGGCCGGAAGCGGAAAGGTTCGTAATGGCCGACTGCACCGCTTGACGTTGCAGTCCATCGCCACCGAACCGCGAAGTCCCAACTGCATGACCGAGGATCGAGCCGGTAGCGTAATCGACAATGGCAGCCACCACGACGTAATCCAGTGTTTCAGTATCCCGTTCGACCTTAAGTCCAATCGCCGATCTGTCCACGAGTAGATGCTGGCCATACCCCGATTTGCCGCCTAGCTTCATCCTTCGCTGCCTCACTTTCTCGTCGGCAACGAGCTGCCTTGCCTTGGATAGGGAGACAGCGCGAGACATCTTGCTGACGATAGCCTTCGCAAGATTTTCCTGAGTGGTTTCGGGGTGCTCGCGAACGAGGTTGCCTACCAGTCTCACGACTTCAGGCGGTGTTCTGTTTTCGCCGCTTGCACGGCCGGAAACGTGTGGGACGATATCCAGGAGCGATCCTGTGTCCTTCCAGGCCCTGATCAAGGCATAGAACTGCGGCAGGCTGACCCCCGCCTCGGTTGCGGCTTCCTTTGCGCTGGCTTGCGACGAAAGAACCTGATCGATCGCTCTCGCCCGCCGTACCGCCTTTTCCCTCTTCTGCGCTGTCATCGACAGCCACGCCGATCGCTCGCGTGGCGTCGGGCCATCCGGCCACATCCTGTGCGCCAACTCGTCGGGAAATCCCTCACCGATACCCATTCCGTCTTTCATGCTTGCACTTTCCCGCCGGAACCTTAGTTAGCTGTTATGATTTAAAGCTGATGTGGTAGATAGAGTTAAATCATAAAGACGCTGGAGCCTCCTAAAGGTGCATGGTGTCATCACGAGCAGATCGCGTTCTGGGCCAAGGGGAGCCGAGAATTCGATCATAGAACATTAGCATCCCAAGTGGGGGGTAGGGCTAGTCAACGGTGTCCATCAATGCTTTTCAAAGATATCCTTCGCAGCTACCCACTTGGGTGCGATTACATCCCCTATTCCACAGAAGAGCGCTGCCTTCCATCTTGCAGCGGGGGGCAGGGTGGTGACCGCCTTCCCCCGGCGCCGCCGTGCGCAGCAGGTGCTAGCCCCGGCGATCCGGGTGAACCTCGCAACCCCGAACCCGGCAATGCCGAGGCAGAATTCGATGAATGGGGGAAGGAGCAGATCAATCTCGAGCTGCTCGAAGAAAGCACTCACCGTGATGGTCTTACTCTCCTCTGGAATATTCTCAGGGAGTCCGCGGCGCTCGCCGAGATGCAGGTCGAGTTGAAGAAACTCACCAAGACCGAGCCGGAAGGACGATACGTGCATACGGGGACGCCGTCAAAATTGATGGAATCCGTGGACACGTCAGCCACGCTGGATACCTTCCAATGACATGTTGCCAGAAATTCGCCGTCCGTCTGGATTCCCTCAGTCGTTCCACACCGCTTCCGTTTTCGCCGGAAGCATCCCTCCAATCCGCCGGCGGTGGTCGGCACGGAGACGATCCACCTGGATGCGCTTTCGCTCCTGAGGATCCGGAAAGCGACCGCTTCCGCGTCATCGCACGCCAGATCCTCGCCGACGCGTTGGAACGCGTCGAACGGCGCGCGCCATGTCCGGCGCCAAGCTTCGACTGCCTAGCGAGAGGGATTGTGGAGAATTCCACTCGAAGCAGAAGCCGTTTTTCTGTGAGGCACGGGAATCCGGAGGCGATCCGATGAGTCGCCGCCCCGAAGCGGCGATCGAAACCGCGCACTCGGCAGCCGCCCGCGAGACAATCTCTGCTGCCGATCTCGCGGGAGAGCGCTGGACGGCCCGCCTCTCGGAGATGTTCCTAGACGAGAACGTTTCGGCCAGTGCGGCCCGGCTGCGCGATTTCGGCATTCCGACCGATCCTGAGGCATTCGGCGAGGATCTGATTGAGATGGCGCGGATCAGGGTCAATCCTTCGGGCATTCCGGTCCGAACCTTCTCAGGCGGTCTCACCCATCAGAACGGCTGGTTCTGTTCCGCGAAGGCCCGAATGCTGCTCCACTGGGAGGGCACAGCAGCGAAGAATCTCATCCTGCTGCACGAATGCCGGACCGAAACCATCAGGGTTCTTAGCGAACCGATGACGTTCCTGCTGCCCGCGAAGGAACAATACACGCCGGACCTGCTGATACATCATCAAAACGGGCAGGTCGAAGTGGTCGAGGTCAAATCACGACAACGCTCCCTCTGGGACGAGGACTACCGCCGGAAGCTCGGAACGACGGCGGAGATATGCCGCCGGATCGGGTGGTCCTTCTCCATCGTCCTCGGCGATGAGATCTTCGCGAACCGGGAGCACGAGAAGAACTGTCGCCTGTTTTCGGATCGGCGGTTCACTAGCATCGAACCAGAGCAGGTCTCCGCCCTGCACCGACTCGCAACCGTCGAACCGCGCATCTCCTACGGCGAACTCGCCCGCGCCATGAAGCCGGACAGCATGCCGAACGGCAAGGCCGTGGTGCAGGCCCTACTCGCGAGACGCTTGGTCGACATCGATCTGACCGCATGGATCAACGACGCTACCCCGGTCCGGATCTGCGATCCGAAGCTCATCCGAGCAGACGGCTGGCGCCGCGACACGCCACCGCCCTCGTCGCTCGTTCCGATCGTCCGCGCCTCGCGCTGAAGCCCCTCATGGCGGACGAGGCGCGCCATCGTCCTTCTTCGCCGGTCCAATTCTTCCCTGACAACCGCAAAGGATCGTAGAATGCCGAGATACAATCTTAAGTCCGACACACTCGTATTCATCGAGGGTGTTCCCCACACCCCGGTCGCGGACCCGGGGTCCGAACTCGTCCGGTTGGCCAATGCCACGAGTGGGGCAGTCTACCTGCATCGGAGGGAGGACGGCAGCCACGGCGTTCCGACCTTGGAGGAATTCGACGCCATGGTCGCCGCGGGCGTCGCCGAGGTGGCGGAGGACTTCACCCGCCGTGCGGTCGAGCCGAAATTCCGCTTCGCGGAATGGGATTCCGTCCAATGCGAATTGGAGGATGCCAAGTCGGCAAAGATGCTCGCCGAATGCAACGCCTTCGAAGACGCCGGCATACCGAATGGACTCAAGGCCATGGACATTGCCAAGGATGAGGTCTGGACACCCGAACTCGTCGCCAAGCATGGCCCGCTCGACAATCTCCACTCGATTAAGCGGTGGCGCTCGGAACGCGGCAGGCCGGGGGCACGGAAGCAGCGCGACATGATACGCCTCTGGGGCAGGACGGGAGGGACATCAATCCATCCGGTCGTGCAGGAATGCATGATCCGCGCGGCGTTCGGCACTCTGGAAGGGGGGCCGCACAGCAAGACCACATCCGCCTATGTTGTCGCCCGCAGAGAGATCAAACTCATTAATTCCGGTCGCCACCCGGACTACGACAAACCGGATAAGGCCTACAAAAGCCCGAGCAAAAGCACGATGTGGCGCCTGTGCAAGAGTTTGCGTAGCGCCGCCGCAACGACGATTCGGGACGGCCGACACTACATGAACGCGGTTTGGCGCGGAGCCGGGGAAGGCCTCCGGGCGACCCGGGCGCTCGAGCTTGGGATAATCGACCACAGTCCGGTGCCGCTCATCGTGGTCGTGGACCAGGATCTCGGGATATGTCTGGGTCGGCCGTGGCTGACGATACTGCTGGACGTCGCGACCGACTGCATCGTGGGATGGGTCCTGTCATTCAACGACCCGTCCGAGTGGTCTGTTGCGGAAGTTCTCCGCCGCGCGAACCGGCTGAAACGTCCGCCGTCCGAGATGGCGGCCAAGTATCCGGGTTTGGCGCAGATCCACGGAAAGCACGGCGAGATCCTCGTGGACAACGCAAAGGAATTCCGCGGCCACACTCTTGAATCCATAGCGGCGGGATCGGGAATGGCCGTCACTTTCTGCCCCATAAAGGAACCGCGCTACAGGGCGCCTGGGGAACGCATGTTCGGAACGATCTGGAGCCGGCTCCTCGAGGATCTGCCCGGCTCCACCATGCCGATCGAATACTCCCGCAAAGCCGATTACGACCCCGAAAAGGACGCGATCGTAACCATGCAAGAGTTGGAAGCGCTGATCAATCAGGTCATCGCCGAGATCCACCTCACGCCTAGTGAGGCGCTCGACAACCGCCCACCGCTTCTCATGTGGCAGAGATCCGTAGAGGCGCACGGCATTGACCGCTGGTGGGATGTCGAAACTGCGACAAAGGAACTGATGACCCCGGTCGACGGCCTCACGCTGTCGAAGTCCGGCATCCGCCTGCACAACATGCGCTACTTCGATCCCGAAGCTGTGCCCATCCTCCTCGACGACCTTGTCCCCATGGAACCCGGCCGTAGCAAGAGAGGAGATCCCAAGGTTACGGTCCGCGTGAAGTTCGATCCCGCCGATATCTCAAGAGTGCATGTCTGGAATCGTCGGACCTTGCGATACGTAACGCTACACTGCGACTGTCCCAGCTATTCCGAGGGCATGCCGCTGTGGCTCCACACTCAGATCCGAGAGTCCGCGAAAGCCGATGGATTGGCGTTCGACACCGAACAGGACTACCTTGATGCACGTGCCAGGCGCATTGCTGCCGTCAAAGCTCTCAAACCGAATGCCAAGCGATCCGAGAGATCCAAGTTCGCCAAGCTTCTGGAGATACCACGGGTCCGGCAGGTCGTGGGTAACATCACGATCCTGGAACCCACCGAACCCGAGCCGGTGTCGATCGCCGACTACATCTCCCACGACCTCGCCAACCAGACGAACCTCGATACGGAGATCCTGTCGCGTCGCAAGCCCGTTGCGGACGAGGGCGGGGTGAAGGGCGGCACGAAGATCGCCGTGGATGCTGGAGTAGCAGTTCGCCGCAGGTCCTCGCGACGTGACCGGGGAGGCACCGAATGACGTCTGCCGAGCGCGTGGGCCGTGCCAAAGGCCTCTTCAAGACCATCCGCCTGCACCATCCAGGGCAGGCGGATTTCGATACCGCCGCCGACGAGCTCCGGCTTTCAGCCCTTGCGTCCCCCGGTGAGGACATGGGCGGCGTTCAGGTCATGGCGCCGATCGGGAGCGGCAAGACGGTGGGCGCGGAGCTCTATGCCGCGAGGATCAACGCTGATGCCGAGGACGGGGTCACGCCGGTCGTCCTAGCGACCCTCGACACGTCCGGAACGGGCAAATCGATTCCTTCCTCCATACTTCGTGCGCTCGGGGAGCTGAGGCCCGACAGAGGTGATGAGGCGCTCCTGTGGATTCGAGCAAAGAGGGCACTCCACGAACACGGCGTCCAGCTCCTCATCCTAGACGAAATGGACCGCGCCGCGCGCCGGCCGTCGCTCGCGAACCACATCGGCGGTTCGCTAAGGGACCTAGCAGATGCCCGCATCGTGCCGCTGGCGTTCCTGTGCACCCCGAAATCGATCACCCTCTTCAGGAACTGCGGCGACCTGGACGAACGGCTCGATCCGCCGGTGGAGATCCACCCGATGGACTGGCTGATCGAGGATGACCGCGTCCTGATGACCTCGCTCGTGGAAGGCTTCGATCGCGGAATCGCCGAGCTCGGCATTCTACCCGCGCCCTCCGGCCTGGCCGATCCCGTGATCGTCGAAGCTCTGACCATCGCGTCGGGCGGCATACTGCGCCGCCTCAAGATGATTATCGGGACAGCGATGATGAACGTCGTCCGTCGCGGCGACGCCGTCATCAGGCTCGAAGATCTCTCGGTCGCTGTCGACGAATATTGCATCGCCAAGTCCTTCATCTCCGAAAACCCATTCGAGAGGCTGGTCTGATGCCGGTATCACGGCGGCTGACGCGAGATCCTTTGCCTGACGAGTCGTTGCATGGATATCTGGCCCGTCGCGCGGAGATGGACGCCTACGACAATGTCGAGGAGATGCTGCGGGACTTCGGAAGCATCAGGAGCAGGGTCTTCCGGGCGGTAACCCTCGACTGCGACGAACTCGCTGCTGTCGCCGCCGGTCTACGGGTGGACCCCGCTCGGTTGAAAAGGATCCAATTCGCGGTTCCCTCCGATCCACGTCTGCGGCGTCTCCATCACTGCTTGCTGCCGATGTGCCATTTGGAACGCGCTAACCGACGGTTCGCGCCGGCTTCATTGCGGATTTCGCCGCATATTCGTGCCCGCTGGCACCTCAAGGATCTCCCCTTCTGTCCGGAGACCGGGCAGATACTGACCGATACGTGCAGCGCGTGCGGCCACCGGCAAGGCTGGTATCACACGGTGGGGATCGATCGTTGCGATCGGTGTATGGCCGACCTTTCCAAGAGCGAAGCGCCCTTCGTGGCCCCCGGCGACAGGGAGGCGCTGGACGAGGTGGCCGCGATCTTCCACCCCGACCAGCATGTGGCGGAGGGCGCCTTGGCCGTGCTTCCTATCGATCTCTCACCTGCGGCAGTCTTGGAGCTCCTGATCCGCACCATGAGATTGATCGATCCTCCTCTTGGCGAGCGCTGGACCAACGGAATGGAACGACCCAGCGGATCCAGATGCGCAGCTGCGATGGCGGAAGCTTGGCGATTGATGAGGCGCTGGCCGGAGGGGCCGCTCGAACTGATGGGTGACAGGCTAGCCCGCGCAGAGGACAGCTTGCAGGACGGCAACGATGGCGCTTCGATGCGCTTCCTCTTTGTCCGCAAGGCATATGGTCTTTCGTCGGAACTGCGGCCCGTGATTGAGGCGTTAAACGAACATTGTCGTCAAATCGGTGATCCGAAGGGAGCGCAGCGCGAGGGTCTGATTGCCCCGAAAGATGCCGAGCGTGCGCTCCGAGTTGTCGGAACGGGCGTGGCGGCGGCGAGGAGGAAAGGAGCACTCAAGACGATTTTCGCCATCGGTCCGATGCATGCGCGCCCGATGCATCGGGCAGACGAGATCGAAGAAATACGGCGCCAGATGGACGAGGGAAGATTCCCGGAAAGCGTCTCCGAGGAACTGGGCGTCCCGAAATACGCAATTTCCCAGCTAGTCGCCGCCGGAATCATGGAAAACGTCCCCCACCCTTTCGTAACTGCATTCCTGGGGGAACCGCAGATCTGGGCGTTTTCATTCCAGCGCTTCAAACAACGCATTTTGGACGCATCCCAAGAGAACGTTCGCGGAGTTTCCTTGACCGTCGCCATGCGAGTGTTCGGAGGCGGTCCCAAACCTTGGGCCGCGATCGTCTCGGCACTGTTGGACGGACGTATACCGTTCAGCCTTTCGACCGCCCGACCGAGATTGGACGGTATAGAAGTCTGCAATTGCGGTTTTGCGGAGTTCCACTCTCGTTTGAGGAGCATGGCAGTGCCGCTGGCCGAACTGCCTGACCTCCTGAGCAAGCGGGACGCTGGCGAGATATTGAATCTCTCCCCTCAGAAATACGGCCCGCTTCTCACAGGTCTTCGTCGCAAGAATACGGTGAAACGAGCGAGTGTCCCGACTTCCGCAGTTCTGAAGATGGCATCGGCCTACATCTCCAGCGTCGAAATCGCGCGACGGGTAGGGAAATCCCCACGATGGGTTAAGTTCGAACTCCTGCGCCTCGGGCTGGAACAGACCTCGTTGGCTGGATACGAACGAGCCGAAGTGGAGAGCCTCCTCAACATCTGATCTGAAATCAGCGAAGCGCCGCATGTCCCAGTTGTCGGTATGTGCAATGATCGACCGATAGAAAGCTTCGGTCGTCTCGCACCCGGTCGAACTCTTAGCGCATCCTGCTGCGGCTCATGTCTCGGATCGCGGGAACCGTGGTTAATCGCGTTCTCGCGATCCCTTACCAAGTCCAAAGCTAAAGCTAGGACAGCTCGCAACCGCACCGCCCTAGGTTTGCCGAAGGCCCCAACTCCTGAGAGGAAGAGACCACGATGATAAAGACGCCCGCTGCACGGTGGATAGGCTGAAACGCGATCTTAACTCTCAAGGCGTGATCCGCGGCAAGCCGGTGAATACGACGTTGAGAACTAAGGCAGCGCCCTGTCCGCTCGACCAGCTGAACTGGCAGTTCCATGCTCCGGCGCCGAACATGTTGGGTATCGGATTTCACCTATAGCACCACCTAAGGCGGGCTTTCTCAAAGTCGCCTTCGTGATCGACTTCTATGTCCGTTACATCGTCGTTTGGCAGGTCAGCCGGACAGCAGATGCCGGGATTGTTAACGATGCGCTCAAACGGGCGATCCACGACCGCTTACCAGTCCATCGCGGAGGCGTCGTCCACAGCGACCGCGGCAGCCAATACGTCTCGATCAATGTTCCCAACGCCTGGCGCAAGCCGGGACCGAACCATTGGTCGGAAGCGTGGACGACAGCTATGACAATGCTTTGGCCGAGACCATCAACTGACCCATAAGGCCGAAGTCATCCAACGACGTGGGCCACGGCGGTCGTTCGATGAGGTCGAATAAGCGGCACTCGAATTGGCCGCCTGATTCAACAACCGCCGGCTTCTCGAGCCGATCGGCAAAATCCCGCCCGCAAGATCCGAAACGATACTGACGTCTTGCTGGACGATCAGCCCATCGCAGAACAGACCAAACCAAATTGCCTGCGGCAAACCGGCGGCGGATCATACTCGTCCAACTTCGTCATGACACCCGACCGACAAATGCGGGTCCTTGTCCGCCCCCGTAACTCATTGATTTCGCAATGTCGGTGCAACCTTTGAATGCGCTGCTGTGACTTAGGAGCAGGCTTTGACCTACCTCCGGATCATCAATTGACGTTTACGGATGGACTCCGGAGCAGGCATAGTGAAAGGGGACAGATTTTCATCGCTTCGCCGTGTTTCGCACGCTCTTCGCCACAGTAAACATGACACGCATCTGATTTTCCCACCATCTTGGCTTGCCCGCGACGTGGCGGAGCAATAAGCGCCATCGCATGAGCGAGAGTATTTCACCCGTAATTCTTTGCGGCGGTAGCGGCACGCGGTTGTGGCCGCGTAGCCGAATTTCGAGACCCAAGCCCTTCCTGCCGCTTGTGGGCGATGAGACGCTGTTCGGTCAGGCGCTAGCAAGGACGCAGGGCGACAGCGCATTCGCCTCGGCGATGATCGTGACCGGTAAGGGTCATCTCGACCATGTGGAGAGCGAGACTCTCGAGGGCGACGTATCGATCATCGTGGAGCCGAGCGCGCGCAACACTGCCGCGGCGATCGCACTTGCGGCTTTGCGGCTACCTGCGGATCAGGTCATGCTCGTTTGTCCGAGCGATCATCACATCTCCGATACCGAAGCCTTTATCGAAGCGGCGCGCCGGGGGGCGGAACTGGCGCGCGAAGGACGGCTCGTGGCCTTTGGGATCCGCGCGACCGCGCCCGAGACCGGCTTTGGATATATCAAACGCGGCGATGCCATGGGGGACGGCGCGTACGAGATCGAGCGCTTTGTGGAGAAGCCCGATCGTGACCGCGCCAAAGCTTTTGTCGAAGACGGCGGATACGATTGGAACGGAGGTATCTTCGTTTTCACCGCCGGGCGTTATCTCGAAGAGCTCGCAGCCCACCGACCCGATATCGCTGATGCGGTGGCGAACGCGGTCGCGACCGGTCACGAGAAGGACAATCGCTTCGAACCCGATGCGGAACTGTTCGCCGCCGTGCCCAGCGAATCGATCGACTATGCCGTCATGGAAAAAACCGATCGGGCTGCCGTCGTACCGGTCGATATGGGATGGTCGGATATCGGCAACTGGCATGTGGTGCGCGATAAGCGTCCAGGCGATGCGGACGGCAATCGAGTCATCGGGCGGGCGGAACTGGTCGACTGCCGCAATGTCCTCATCGAAACCGATGGCCCGCGCGTTTCGGCGATCGGTCTCGAGGACCTTTGCATCGTTGTCGATGGCGACGAGGTGCTGGTGACCACCGTGGACGGGACGCAAAAGGTCGGAAAACTCACGGGCGCCCAGAACCAGGATAAGCACGAATGAGTTCGCTTCTTCCGGTCCGCTCGGTCGAAAAACCCTGGGGGCGTGATCGGCTGCCCGCACCGTTCGTGGCACCCGAAGGAAAGCGCATCGGTGAATTCTGGTTCGAACCGCCGGCCGCGCTCGACGATCTGCTCGTCAAATATCTATTCGCCAGCGAAAATCTGTCCGTCCAGGTCCATCCCGACGACGCTCAGGCTCTGGCTGCGACCGGCAGGAGCGAAGGCAAGGAAGAGTGTTGGTTGATCACCGCTTGCGAACCGGGTGCGCGGATCGGTATCGGTTTCGAGGAACCGCTCGACGCCGAAACGCTCAAATCGGCCGCTCTCGACGGCTCGATCGAAGCGAGAATGGCCTGGTTCGATGTCGTCCCAGGCGATTTCTTCTATATCCCCGCCAACACAGTGCACGCAATCGGAGCAGGGTGCAGCCTGATCGAAATCCAGCAGAACAGCGACATAACCTATCGCCTGTACGATTATGGGCGCCCGCGCGAACTGCATCTCGATGCGGCAATCGCAGTCGCCAAGGGTGAACCGCATCCTCCGCGCATGAGGCGCCGCGTGGCGGAAACGGGGGAGGTCACTCTGGTAGAGGGACCGCTGTTCCGGCTCGATCGGCTCGATGGCGCGGCCTCGCCTGACGTGAGGGCGCGGTATGAGGGCGCCTTTCTCGTCATCCCGGTTTCAGGAAGCGCCACGATTGAGGGCGAAAGGGTCGCGGCAGGGCAATGTGCGCTGGTTCGCGACTGGTCGTCGCTTTCGATTGAAGGCGACGCCAAGATTCTAATCGCTCAACCGGTTCTTTAGACCGCGCGATTGTCGATCAGGCGTGTGCCGCCGATCCGCGCGGCGACGAACAGGCGCGCATTGCCGTTATCGCTCTCCAGCGGGGCCAGGCTGTCCGCATCGCGCAATTCGGCGTAATCGACGCTTTCGAAGCCTGCCACGCGCAGCGTTTCCTTCAGATTGCCCAGAGCGCGCGCGGCATCGCCGCCATCAGCGATCACGGCCGCCGCATCCTCCATCGCGCGGGGCAGAGCGGCGGCGCGCTGGCGATCGTCGGGCGAGAGATAGGCGTTGCGGCTGCTCATCGCGAGCCCGTCCGCCTCGCGCACGATCCCGACGCCGTAAATGGCCGCGACATGCGGAAAGGTCAGGTCGAGATCGCGGGCCATGCGGCGGATCACGGCGAGTTGCTGCCAGTCCTTCTCGCCGAAAAGCGCCATGTCGGGTCGAACCTGGTTGAAGAGCTTCAGCACCACCGTTGCCACGCCGTCGAAATGACCCGGCCGATCCGCGCCGCAGAGCCCTGCGCTGACCCCGCTGACCGAGACATTGGTCGCATAGCCTTCAGGATAGACCTCGCTCGGCGCGGGCGCCCAAAGCACGGCCACGCCCTCGCCCGCCAGAAGGTCGCTGTCGCGCGCCAACTGGCGGGGGTAGGCGTCGAGATCCTCGTTCGCTCCGAACTGGCGCGGATTGACGAAAATCGAGGCGACGACATGGTCGGCGCGCGCCCGCGCTTCGCGGATCAGTGTCAGATGCCCTTCGTGCAGCGCGCCCATCGTCGGCACGAGTGCGATCGAGCCGCCGCCTTCCTCGCGCAGCCCGGCGATGAAGCTTCTCAACATTTCGAGCGTGGTCGCGGTTTGCACGGGGGCACCCTTCGGTTATGGCCGGGACCGCCCTAGCCGCATCGGTTCGGGCGCGACAATACTCGACGTACGAACACGGAAAGCAGCGCACCCCTTGTCTCACAATCGTGCCCATCGCATCGTCTTCGCCAACGAGAAGGGCGGGACCGGCAAATCGACCACGGCGGTCCACGTGGCGGTGGCGCTCGCCTATATGGGCAAGACGGTCGCCGCGATCGATCTCGATCCGCGTCAGCGCACGATGCATCGCTATATCGAGAACCGCGAGGCCATTCAGGCAAAGCGCGGAATCGAACTGCCGACGCCGACCTGCGAGGTTTTCGACGGAACGGCGGCAGGCCAGGACGAGAAAACGCTCGAAGCGACGCTCGACCGGTTCGCGCAGACGGCCGACTTCCTGATTGTCGACACGCCGGGGCGCGACGATCCGATGGCGCGCATCGCCGCCGAACAGGCCGACACGCTGGTCACGCCGATGAACGACAGCTTCGTCGATTTCGACCTCATCGGCCAGGTCGATGCCGAAACGTTCAAGGTTAAGAAGCTGTCCTTCTACGCCGAACTGATCTGGGAAGCGCGCCTCAAACGCTCGCGCATGGGGCTGGAGCAGGATCGGCGCGAATTGGATTGGGTCGTAGTCAGGAACCGCACCGGTTATACCGAAGCGCGCAATATGGCGCGTCTGGAAAAGGCGCTGGCGGAAATGTCCAAGCGGGTCGGCTTCCGCATCGCCAAGGGCCTGTCGGAGCGTGTGATCTATCGCGAGCTTTTCCCCTCGGGCCTGACCCTGCTCGACAAGGGGCATCTCGGCGATCTCGGCACCAGCCACCTCGTCGCGCGGCAGGAACTGCGCGGTCTCATCGCCAGCCTGCGCCTTCCCGGCATCGGCCTGGAGGACAAGGCGGCATGATCCGCTGGCTGGTGATCGCCGCCCTGCTGGCGATCGCCTCCCGCTGGCTGTTTGGTAAATGGCCGTGGGAGTATCTACGCACTGCTCCGACGCGGACCAAAGAGCTGACGTGGGCGCGCCGCATGTTGGGCGTGGCGACCGACGCCGATGCGCGCACGATACGCGAGGCGCATCGCCGCCTTGCCGCGCAGACTCATCCCGATCGCGGCGGCAGTACGGCGCGCCTTGCCGAAATCAACGCCGCGCGCGACCTTCTTTTGAACCAGATCGGAACCGATCCATCGGAGCCTCGTGAATGACACACCAATTCGATTCCACAGTCCTGCGCGAATATGACATTCGCGGCATTATCGGCGAAACGCTGGGTGCGGACGACGCCCGTGCCATCGGGCGCGGTTTTGCGACGCTGCTGCGGCGCGCGGGCGGCAGCAAGGTCGCGGTCGGCTATGACGGGCGGGTCAGCTCACCCATGCTCGAGCACGCGCTGATCGAGGGGCTGACGGCGAGCGGCTGCGATGTCGTGACGATCGGCCTCGGCGCGACGCCGATGCTCTATTACGCCGAAGCCTCAAGCGAGGATGTGGATGGCGGCATTCAGATAACCGGCAGCCACAATCCCGCCAATTACAACGGCTTCAAGATGGTCTTTCAGGGCCGTCCGTTTTTCGGCGCGGATATCCAGAAACTGGGCGAAATGGCCGCGACGGGCGACTGGGACGAAGGCGCGGGCAGCGTCGAGAGCCGCGAGATTCTGAGCGAGTATGTCGAGCGCCTGTTGATGGGCCTTGGCGATGTCGACCCTGCTGCGCTCGCGGATCTCAAGGTCGGCTGGGACGCGGGCAATGGCGCTGCCGGACCCGCGCTCGAAATGCTCGCCGCGAAGCTGCCGGGCGAGCACCACCTTCTTTTCACCGATGTCGACGGCACTTTTCCCAATCATCATCCCGATCCTACGGTCGAGGCGAATCTGGCGGATCTGCGCACGCTCGTCGCCGAGAAGAACCTCGATTTCGGAGTGGCTTTCGACGGCGACGGCGACCGGATCGGCGCGATCGATGGTGAAGGCCGGGTGGTTTGGGGCGATCAATTGCTGATGATCTATGCGGAGGACGCTTTGAAAAACCGGCAGGGCGCCACGGTCATCGCCGATGTAAAGGCGAGCCGCGCCCTGTTCGATCATGTGGCGCGGTGCGGGGGCAATCCGCTGATGTGGAAGACCGGCCATTCGCTGATCAAGTCCAAGATGAAGGAAACGGGCGCTCCGCTGGCAGGCGAGATGAGCGGACATGTATTCTTCGCCGATGACTATTACGGGTATGACGATGCGCTCTATGCCGGCGTGCGCCTGATCGCGGCGAGCGCGCGGCTTGGCCGGTCGGTGACCGATCTGCGCGGGGGCATGCCCGCCATGGTCAACACACCCGAACTGCGTTTCCAGGTCGATGAAAGCCGCAAATTCGCTGCGATCCGCGAGGTCGAGGAGCGGCTTGCGGGCAGCGACGCCGACGTCGACGGGACCGATGGGGTGCGGGTCTCGACGCCGGACGGCTGGTGGCTGCTGCGCGCATCCAACACGCAGGACGTCCTCGTCGCACGTGCGGAAAGCGACAGCGAAGAAGGGCTCGCCCGCCTGATGGCGCAGATCGACGAACAGCTGTCCCTGTCGGGGCTGGAGCGCGGCGAGAGCGTCGGGCACTGAGGTAAAAGAGAGGGGGACATATCATGAAGAAGACTGCATTTTCGCTGGCCCTGGGCACGCTTTCGCTCGGCCTGTCCGCGCCCTTGGCGGCGCAGGATATCGAGATTGGGAAGGTCGAGGGCGAGGTCGCTCTGGAGCCTGCCGAAGCGGGCGGGGCCATGGACGAAGCCGCCGTGCTCGCGATGATGAGCGGGATGTTCCAGGCCGAACCGCTAACTGCCGACCAGGAAGCGCGCCTCCCCGCCGCCACCGCCATCGTGGCGACGATGATGCCCGAGGGCTTCTATGGCGAAATGATGCGCGACATGATGGAAAAGACCATGCGTCCGATGATGGCCATGTTTTCCGAGCCCGACTTCATCCTCGCCAGCAGGCTTACGCTCGACGAAGCGGCCATCGCGGAATTGGGCGATGCGGAGAAGAGAGAGCTTCTGACCATGCTCGATCCCGCGTGGGACCGGCGGGCCGACACCATGGTGGACGCGCTCATCGCGAATATGGGCGGCGCGTTCGCCGCGGTGGAGCCCCCCGTACGCGCGGGATTGGCAAAGGCCTATGCGGTCCGGTTCGACGAAGCGCAGCTTGCCGATATCTCCAGCTTCTTCGCGACCCCGACCGGGAGCGAATTCGCGCGCCAGTCCATGGCCCTGTTCGCGGACCCTCAGGTCATGGGCGCCACGATGGAGGCCCTCCCGGAAATGGTGGGCTCGTTCACCGAGATGGAAACTTCGATGGAGGCGGCGCTGGAAAGCCTCCCGGCGGAGCGGGACTATGCGGACCTGTCGGCGGCTCAGCGCGCGCGCATGGCCGATCTGCTGGGCGTGGAACCGGATGCGCTGGGCGATATGGTGATACCGCACGGAGAGGGCGAGGAGCCCGAAGTGGAGTAGTATTGGCATTGAACTTCGCGCCGGATGGGACACGGGCGGAACACCGCGCCCCATCCCGCGCTATCTCTTGGTGAGCACGCCCCCGATACCGCCTGAGATCGAAGCTTGGTTCGCTGGCCGCGGCTGGCGCGTGCGGCGCCACCAGGCCGAAATGCTTGCGGCGAGCGATGCGGGCCGCCACGCCTTGCTCGTCGCGGACACGGGGGCGGGCAAGACGCTGGCGGGATTTCTGCCGACGCTGGCCGCCTTCTGCCCCTCACGGCTGGGAGAGACGGAGCCGCCCGGCGGGCTGCACACACTCTACGTCTCCCCGCTCAAGGCGCTGGCGCATGACGTGCAGCGCAATCTCATCGCGCCGATCGAGGAGATGGGCCTGCCCATCCGCGTCGAGACGCGTAGCGGCGATACGCCGTCCGATCGCAAAAAGCGCCAGCGTACCAAACCGCCGCATGTGCTGCTGACCACGCCCGAAAGCCTCTCGCTGCTGCTGAGCTATCCCGACAGTTTCGCCATGTTCGCCGGGTTGAAGCGCGTCGTGATCGACGAAGTGCATGCCTTCGCGACCGGCAAGCGCGGCGACTTGCTGGCGCTGGCCCTCTCGCGCCTTCAGGCCATCGCGCCCGATATGCAGCGCGCCGCGCTTTCGGCCACGCTGGCGAACCCGCAAGGGTTTCGCGAATGGCTTGCCCCGCTCAAAACCGGGGACGAGAGCGAGATCGAAGCGGTCGCGATGGTGGAGGGCGAGGTTGGCGCGCCCGCCGAAGTCGAAATTCTCCTGCCCGACGAAGAGCGCGTGCCCTGGGGCGGCCACGCCGCCACTTGGGCGATCCCGCAGCTTTACGAAGCGATCAAGGCCAACCGCACCACGCTGATCTTCACCAACACGCGCTTTCTGGCCGAATATATCTTCCAGAACCTGTGGGACATGAATGAGGACACGCTGCCGATCGGGATCCACCACGGATCGCTGGGCAAGGAAGCGCGCCGCAAGGTCGAAGGCGCGATGGCGCGGGGCGAATTGCGCGCGCTTGTCGCCACTGCCAGCCTCGACCTGGGCGTCGATTGGGGGGATATCGACCTGGTCGTCCAGATGGGCGCACCCAAGGGCTCGTCGCGCCTGCTGCAGCGGATCGGTCGCGCCAATCATCGGCTCGACCAGCGTAGCCGAGCTTTGCTGGTGCCCGGCAACCGCTTCGAATTTCTGGAAGCGACCGCAGCCAAGGAAGCGGTCGACGAAGGGCAGCGCGATGGGGAGGAGTTCCGCCCCGGCGGGCTCGACGTGCTGGCCCAGCATGTCATGGCCTGCGCCTGCGCGGAGCCCTTTGGCGAGGCTGCGCTGCTGGCGGAGATACGCACCAGCCTTTCCTATGCCTGGGTGGACGAGACGGCCTGGGACCGCGTGCTGGAATTCGTCGCGACGGGCGGGTACTCGCTGCGTGCCTATGATAAATTCAAGCGCATCGTGCGCGAAGATGACGGCGAGGGGGGCGGCATATGGCGGCTGGCGCATCCCGAACAGGCCGCGCGCCATCGCCTGAATGCCGGGATCATCATCGATTCCGAAATGCTCGACGTGCGGATCACGGCGGGCTCGAACCGGGGCGGGCGTTCGCTCGGCAAGGTGGAGGAGCGTTTCGCCGCATCGCTCTCTCCCGGCGACACGTTCGCCTTTGCGGGCATGAGTCTGGAGGTGGTGAAGCTGCAGGAGATGGAGATTCTGGTGCGAGCGGCAAAATCCTCGGCCATGATCCCTTCCTATGGGGGGCAGCGCCTGCCCCTGACCACCCATCTGGCCGACCGAGTGCGCGGCATGCTTGTCGACCGTGCCGGGTGGGCGCGCTTTCCCGACGATGTCCGCGAATGGTTGGAAGTGCAGGACTGGCGTTCGCAAATGCCGGGGCCGGGGCAATTGCTGGTCGAAAGTTTCCCGCGCGGCGGGCGCGAATACACCGTCTATTACACTTTCGAAGGCTGGAACGCGAACCAGAGCCTGGGCATGCTGATCACGCGGCGCATGGAGGATCGCGGGCTATTGCCCGGTGGCTTCGTCGCCAACGATTATTCGCTGGCCGTCTGGGGCCTGAAGCCGGTGAAGGATCCCGCGCCGCTCCTCTCCCCCGATATCCTGCAGGACGAATTTATCGAATGGGTGCAGAATTCGCACTTGCTGCGCCGCGCTTTTCGCGAGGTGGCGGTGATCGGCGGCTTGGTTGAGCGGCAGCATCCGGGCAAGCGCAAGACGGGCAAGCAAGTTACTTTCTCGACCGACCTGATCTACGACGTGCTGCGCAAATACGAGCCCGACCATGTGTTGCTGGAAGCCGCCTGGGCCGATGCGCGGACGCGGATGACCGATGTCGGGCGCCTAGGCGATCTGCTCGATCGCGCGGGCGAGCAAATGGTGCATGTCGAACTCGATCGGGTCAGCCCGCTGGCCGTGCCGGTTATGGTCATGATCGGACGCGAGGCTACGCCGCAAGGGGCGGTGGACGACGAATTGCTGCTCGAGGCCGAGAGCCTGGCTGGCGAAGCTATGCGGGTCGAGGATTTTTCCGACGGTCCGGATTAAGCGGTGCAGCGCTCTCCATTGTTATCCGGCCTCGACCCAAATTGGAGCGAGCCTAGAATTGGCGGTAGCGCTCATTCCCGACGAAGCCGAATTTGGTCACGCCGCTGGCCTTGATCGTCGCTAGCGTGCGGGACGACGCGGCGTAGCTGGCATTGGCTGCGGGTTCGAATTGCAGCTCGGGCTCGATCGGGAGATCGCGGGACAGGACCAACAGCGTCGATAGCTGGCGCTGATCGATCGCCTCGCCATTCCAGAGCACGCGGTCGCTTCCGTCGATGACGATCTTGTTCCGCGTTGGCTCGAGATTGGGAAGCGGACAATCCGTACAAGGGGCAGGGAGGTCGAGTTCGACCGAGTGTGTGGCGGCGGGGATCACCATGATGAACATGATGAGAAGCACCAGCATGACATCGATCAGGGGTGTGGTGTTCATCTCGCCCATGGGTTGGGTGTCGGATGCGGAAAGCGCCATAGCCATCGTTATTTTCCCCTGTTTGTTCGCCACGTAATAACATAACACAAGGGCGGGGGCAATCGAGGCAAATTTTGCCCGAGAACCGGGCTTCGGCAGCGGCCATCCGCGGGGTGTCGTCAGCGATTGAGACCGATCTTTTCAACGCGATGGCGCGAGACAGCTGGCGTGGACGGAGCGGTACACATGAGCCGCGCACCGCGGGCTTTGGTCGGAGCGCACGATGCTTCGCGAAGCATTTCCGGTGGACAACAAAAAGGGCGGCCGAAGCCGCCCTCTCGTGAAGTCTTGGTATGTCCGCTTACTGTGCGGTCGTGCTGCCGAACGTGCGGTAACGCTCGTTTCCGACGAAGCCGAACTTGGTGACGCCGCTCGCCTTGATGACGTTGAGGACGCGAGCCGACAATTCATAGCTCGCGAGGGCTTCGGGCTCGAACTGCAATTCGGGCTCGGGCACGATGTCGCGGGTCAGATTGAGATTACGCACCAGCTCCGCTTCGTTGAGCGTGTCCCCGTTCCACAGGATCTCGTCGGTCTGAGTCAGAACGATCTTGTTCTTGATCGGGTCGATCTGATCCTCGGGCGGAGGATTCGGGTTGGGCTGGGGCAGGTCGATATTCACCGCGTGGGTGGCGACCGGGATGGTGATGATGAACATGATGAGGAGCACGAGCAGGACGTCGATCAACGGCGTCATGTTCATCTCGATCATCGGGGCGCCATCGTCCTTACCGCCTGACATTGCCATGATGGGTTACTCCTGAAACTCTTTGAAACGCGAAACCTGGGCTCGAACCGGCAGATCAGCCGTTCGGATCGACCGGGTTCGAAATGAAGCCCACCGTGGGATAACCCGCCGCCTGGACGTTGTAGATCGCACCCGCCACGCAGGACCACGGTGCGTTCACGTCACCGCGGATATGCACCTGCGGGATGAGGTCCGGATCCTGACGGATCTGCTCGGCACCGCCCGCACGCTGGACGATCGCGTCGAGACGTTCGAAGGCCTGGTCGTACAGTTCCTGCGAGGTCACCGGGGTGATGTTGTTGAAATAGACGCGGCACTGCCCGTCGCGCGAGGCGCCGGCATAGCCGGGCTCGCCGGCGCTGAGGCCGCTCGCATCGGTCGTGCTGACCGTGAGAAGCAGGTTCTCGACCTTGTCCTTCGATTCCACCGATTCGAAGATCGGGAGGCGAAGCTTCTCGATCGTCTGGATCGCGACCGGAACCGCGATCAGGAAGATGATCAGAAGCACCAGCATCACGTCCACGAGGGGGGTGGTGTTGATGTCCGACATCGGGGTCTCGACACCGCCGCCTACTGCAACCGCCATGGTTTATCCTATCCGTTCCGTTGTTTCGTGGGTTCCGCAAGAACCCGAATGCGTTCCGGTCCGCAGGACCGGGGCGGGCCGAGGCAAGCCTGAAAGGATCGCACCGGCCCGCCGAGCCGGATTACTTCCGGGTGGTCGTGGTGGTCGAGGTCGTCGCCGTGGTGGGCTTCGCCGCCGCCGGAGCCGTCTTGGTGGCCTTGGCCGAAGCCTGGGTCGACGTCGACGTCATCACCGCAGGACGCACCGCACCGTTCGAGCTGATGTTCGCGAGAAGATCGGTCGAGAAGCCCGACAGACGCTCGGCGATGCGCTTGTTGCGGCTCTGCAGCCAGTTGTAGGCAAGCACGGCCGGAACCGCGACCAGCAGGCCGATGGCGGTCATGATGAGCGCTTCACCGACGGGACCGGCGACCTTGTCGATCGAGGCCGAACCGGCGAGGCCGATGTTGATCAGGGCGCGGTAGATACCGATAACCGTACCCAGCAGGCCGACGAATGGTGCAGTCGCGCCGACAGTGGCGAGGAAGGGAAGGCCACCGGCGAGGCGCGCGTTGATCGACGCTTCCGAACGCGCGAGCGAGCCATGCAGCCAGTCATGCGCCTCGAGGTTGTCGCCCATCTTGGTGTGGGTTTCGCGAGCCTTCACCGCATCGTCCACCAGCTGGCGCCATGCGCTGTTCGAATCGAGCTTCTTGGCCCCTTCGTCGAGCGTGTTGGCACGCCAGAACTGCGAGCGCACGCTGTCGTATTGGCTCATGATCTTGCGCTGTTCGAACAGCTTGGTGAACAGGATGTAGAACGAACCGACCGACATGATCACCAGCACGGTGAAGATGGCCCAGGCGATGACACCGCCCTGTTCCATGGCTTCCATGAAGCCGAACTGGTTCTGCGGAGCGGCTTCGCCCGCGACGGCAAGAAGTTGAGTAATCATAGCGAGTGGTCCTCTTGAAAATCGTTATTGCTTTAGCGACGCCGCATCAATCGGGCAGGACGTAGCGAATGGATTGCGTGGTTGTCGCGGAAATCGGATTACCGGCAGCGTTCAGCGCGGGATTGTACCGGGCGTAACGTTGCATCCCACGGCAGGCCGCGTCGTCGAGTGCGCTCGACCCCGAGCTCCCCGTTACCGAACAAGCCTCCACACGGCCGTTGGCACCAACGGTGATCCGCATGGTGACCGTTCCGGACTCGTCACGCCGCAGGGCGCTGGAGGGATAGTCGGACTGGATCCGAGCAGCCCACCGAGCTGCGTTATCCGGCGACACGCTACGAGCCTGCGAAGGCGGGGGCGGGGGCTCTTCCACATCGAT
>Ga0208183_1000067_pt1 | contig 82923 bp, 86 predicted proteins | sample MalvirDeepMed_51_FD_184251 | JGI IMG/M metagenome (GOLD analysis project Ga0208183, IMG submission 184251) | Marine viral communities from the Global Malaspina Expedition - Malaspina viral metaG DeepMed_51 (SPAdes) (version 2) | ecosystem: Environmental > Aquatic > Marine > Oceanic | place... | reverse complement strand
TTCCACACGGTTCAACTCGCGCTCGCTCATCATCAACCATCCCATGTCCGCTCATCCTCACATCGTTTTGCGAGGAGAGTGACACTTCTGCTTTGCTCACGGGTGACATTATCGCTTTGCGGCTACAGTATAGCGTCGTATAATGAAGTTTATGTAAACTAGTATGTTCACTCCGCCTAAGAAGGTTGACGCTCTAGGTGATATGGGAGTCTCCGACCCTCTACACGAAACGAAAACCGACGGCGCACCCAGTCGAACTTTCGGTTGCAAAGTAGGTTGTGAGCAAAGGAACCAAAGAAACTGTCAAACCGAAAGGAAGCTCAAAACCTATGGCCTCACAGCGACTTCAACGACGCGGATTGTGGTATTGCCGTCCGCGCCGCTGGTCGGTTGCGTCCAGGCCACAAACGCCCCGGTTCCGCCAAGCGCCATCCTCGGAAAACCGACCGATCCGCCGCCTCGATTGATGTGTAGCGCCTGAGGCGCGGCACATCCAGCATCTGGCGATACGTGGCACATGACGATCGCTTCACCGCCTCCCACAAATTCGATCCAGAGCGCCAATGCGCTTCCATCCGGCATTTGCAGGACATCCACCCGACCTGCGGCCGCGCCGAGATCAATGCGGAGCGGTTCGTCGAACTGCGCACCGCTATCGTCCGAAAAGGCGATACGAACCTTCGGCTCGTTCTCGGCTGCTGTGAACCAGATGACGGAAACCTTATCGTCCATCGCATCAATAGCCGGGCCATTAACGGGGCATCCGGCGATCTCCCATCCGTCGTTATGGATCGTGGCGGGCTCCGTCCACTCCCCATCGGCCTGCCGGACAGCCGATATATCGCGGATTTCATCGGCGGTTCTGTCACGATAGACCGCCACTATGTCGCCTGATGCAGTCCGCGCCGCAGAAGTCTGGCAACAGGTACAGGTGCGCACATCCAACAGGCTTTCTGGCTGCATCGTTCCGTCAGAGTTGATCTGCCGCGCGCGCAACTGCATCGCATTTTCGAAGCTGTCGCCTTCTGTCTGACTGTCATACCCCCGGCCATCCAGCCACAGCGCCGTCAATCCGCCAAACTGGTCGGGAATCAATGAAACAAAACCATGCTCGCGTTGCGATCTGTCATCGTGAGGGACAATCGGGTCCGTCCAGGTTCTGCCTTCATCTAGGGAAAAGGCGATATTCACGTCGTATTGGTAATCGCCCGGTCCATTCAACTCTAGCCATTGCGCCGCCAGACTACCCTCAGCAAGAGCCACTACCGAAGGGAAGTCGGCCCAGTTGATGTAAGTCTCTGACGATTTATGGATTGTCCGAGCATCCGACCACTCTTTGCCATCAAGGATGGCCATGCGAACTTCCGCTTCGGTTCCGCTTTCTTCGGTCCAGCTCAGTAAAACCCTGCCATCCGACAAGGGTGCGAGTGATGGTTCGCGCGCATTGATGCCAACCGGTGATCCGCGGTCGGTCAATCTGAATAATCCGGTTTCCTCCGCGTATGATGCGGTGGACGAAGCGAGCAATGCACCAAGGATCAGAGTCGATGCAGCAGAACATTTACTCATGAGCAGAATTTTCCCACCGTTATTGCTTTTCTGTGGCAAACCAAATGCTGATTGACCGTGCGCCAACTCCCATTCTTTTGACCGACGAAAATGCTTAGTCAATTCCGTTGGCCCGCTGCAAACCTCGAATGTACGCCACGATAGCAAGGATGTCTGAGCGCGTCACGCCTTCAACCGCTGGCATGTTGCCAAATTCCCAGTGGTGCGCCCGAACTCCATTCTGCGCTGCGAGGACAAACGCCATGTCGCCGTGGTGGCTGGGTTCGTAGATCTTGTGAACAAGCGGAGGAGCGACGCCATCTTGACCCTGCGCGTTTCGACCGTGGCAAGCGGAACAGACCGCATCATAAGCGCTTGCGCCGATTTGCTCCTGCTCTGTGAAACTGTTTGGTAGCTTGACAGTAGCGAGAGCACCCGCGGAAAGCGCGATGCCCTCCTCCCTCTGGACGCCCGTCCGAGTGTGGCTCGGTTGCACAATGAACCATACTGCTGCAGCGACGGCGACCAGAGCGAAAAATATCGCTGCCCATTTCATACTATCAAACTCTTTCATGATGTTGCGATGTCCCCCTGCCTTTTTAGAGACGAAGCCGGGCATCTCACTGGGGCTTGCTCGAATTGACTGACCTCCTGCGGCATGGTGTTGTCTGCTTGAACAATTGCGGATTGCTGGATCGATTTGTTGAAAAAGGTCGTGATTTCGTGGTACCGGATCCGCGTGTCTTCCAGCGTCTGATAGTAATTGAAGAGTTCTTTCAGCGGTGCCGAGAAGTCTTTGTGTGCGGCTAGGACGGCCACCAGGGCACCGAGTGTAATACGCCCTTCGATGACGAAATATCCTCCCAATGAGTAGAACAGGAATGGGGTCAGCGCGGTTAGAAAATTGTTGAGGGCCTTGATGAAGAACTTCAGGCGGAAAATCTTCCTGCGGACGTGCTCAAGCTCTCTAAAACTCGCTCCGGCCGGTAGCAGTCCGGTCGGATTGACCTGCCGTTCATGCAACTGTTCGCTAAGCTGTCTGCCGAGCTGTCGGACTTCCTTGATTCTTGTACGTGAAAGGGCGTTGACACGCCGCTGTAGCTTGGGCAGCAGCACGAGCTGGATTGGCAGCACCGTCAGTGCGGCGGCACCCAACACAGGGTCCTGAACGAACATGAAAAACAGGATCGTCAACAATGTACCACCTTGTAGGATTGGCAGCGTGAGGACATCTGCCGCGAAGCCACCTATGGGCTCAACTTCCTGTGCGAGAATAGGGACGATTTCGCTCTGGTTTCGGGAGTCGAGATCGCTGCGCCATTGCCGATAGACCAGCAGCCGGAAGCGCCGCAGAAAACGCTCAGCTACATATCCCTTGAACACGTTAAGGCCATATTTGTTTAGCCCATTCAGGATGATCGCCAAAAGGTAGAGACCACAGAGAAGCATTAGGAAAACGACCTGATCGACGTCTCGCCCCAAAACACCAACGGGGAAACGATCAGAATCCAAAGCGTTGTTTACGATCTGCTTTGGCAGTTCGAGGGTCAAATATAGAATAGGCATCGCGATGAGGCTGACTACAATCATCAATTCCTGCTGCCTTCTGGAATAGCGCAGGACCGTGCTGAAAAGACTGCCTTCAAGCCCCCGTATGGGTTCGGGGTGGAACGTAGGGGTGTGACGGCGCTTCCAAAGCTTGAGAATGCCGCGAATAGCAAGATATGAGCCGACAGTGATCAGCAGCGCGGGTGCCAAGACCAGTATCAGATGAATGAACGGGTGAACCCAGTCTGGCGTCGCATCGCTGTAGTCGTACCCGAACGCGGCAGATACGTTGTGTACAAGCACGTGATACCTGTCCAGGAGTGACATCAAAAACTCTAACCCTTGGATTTCGGCGCAAGGTGATCGTGCACGATGATGACGCCCCACATGCCCGCTTCCCGGTGGCCGGGTATCAAGCACACGAACTCCAGGTTTGTCATATCGGAGAACTCCCAGATCAGCTCGGCATTTTGTCCACTTGGGATCAAAACCGAGTTGGCGCGATCATGTTGCATATCGGGGTGTTCGCGCATCCACTGCTGATGTTTCGCAATTTCGTCAAAGGAGCCGAGAAAGAACTCGTGATCCAGAGCGCCCGTATTGCCGATCAAAAACCGAACGACCGATCCCTTTTCAATCTGGATCGCGTCCGGCTCGAAAAGCATGTATCCGCTTTCTGTCTCCCTGATGGATATTTCGATCGTCCGGTCGAATGAGGAACCGACACCGGGCTTCCCGATCGCATCATGGCCAGGCAATTCAAAGGCCCGCGCATGAGGTTGCTGGCCTTTGCCACTGGAAGCGTTCACTGAGAAAGCCGGAAAGACGAGCATAAGGGCGGTGGTGCAGACTATCAGGAATTTCATAATGCTCGGCTACCTCCGTAGCGCTTGATTTTATTGCCTCAAAGCGTTGGGGCCGGGCGTGTTCGCCTCGGCCCCAATGTCTATCTTCACTTCATCTGCGTGACAGTAAGCTTGCCCTTGACCCGGTCGGCGACGAACTCGATGTCCTGACCTTCCGCCATCTTGGCCATCATCGCTTCGTCCGCGCGGAATACCATCGTCATCGCGGGCATATCGAGGTTGACCAGAGGGCCATGGATGATTGTGACCTTGCCGGCCTTGGCGTCGATCTTCTTGATGGTCCCGCTCGTATATTCCACGTCAGCCTGAGCCATCTGGTCCCCCACTGAGACCGCACGGTGCATTCCGGATTCGTAGTGACCCGGAATCAGGCACGCCGCTTCGAACGTACCAGCATTCGCGAACGTCCAGACGACCTCACCCGAAGCGCCCGCATCGAGACGGATTCGGTTCGGGTCGTCGTGTTCCATATCCATCTTGGCCATTTCGATCTTGTGCTCGGCGTTGCGCTCGACTGTATCAAGGACGAATTCATGCTCCAGCTCACCCTTGTTTGTGATGTTGAAGCGGATGGTTTCACCCTCCTTGATGGTCATCTCTTCGCTCTCGATCAGCATTTCGCCTTCGTCGTTTTCGAGCAGAGTGACATCAATTGTGCGGTCCACATTGGCGGCTTCACCCGGCATACCGATCATCATTGCGGCCGGCTTGGTCTCACCGTGCCCGCCATCATGTGTGCCTGCGGCAAATGCTGGTGCCGAAAGCACCAACGCGAAGCTTGTCGTCAAAAGAAGATTTCTCATTTCATTGTCCTGTAAGTTGGTTTGGTTGGAGTTGACGAAGGGCCGTTCAGCCCTTCGAGTTTGGTTTTGGTGTGAGAATGGTCTTGGGACTGTTGTTCGAGGCAAACTCGGGCAATTCGCCGGTCCATTCGTAGGCCATCTCGCCCGGAGGATTTTCGTACCAGCCGGGATCGGAGTAATCGTCCGCGTCGATGCCGTCCCGCACCTTTACGACCGAAAACATGCCGCCCATCTCGATGGGGCCGTAGGGCCCCCAACCCGTCATCATCGGGATCGTGTTGTCAGGCAGCGGCATTTCCATTTTCGCCATGTCCCCCATGCCGGACATGCCCATGGGCATGTATTCCGGCTGGAACTGACGGATCTTCTGGGTCAGCGGCTTCTTGTTGACCCCGATGAACGTCGGCACATCGTGACCCATGGCATTCATGGTGTGGTGCGACTTGTGGCAGTGAATCGCCCAGTCACCCAGATGGTCTGCGACGAACTCATAGGCGCGCATCGCGCCCACGGGGATGTCGATGCTGACCTCCGGCCATTGCGCTTCTGGCGGCACCCAGCCACCATCCGTGCAGGTGACCTTGAAGTCATAGCCATGCATGTGGATCGGGTGGTTTGTCATCGTGAGGTTGCCGACGCGTACTCGCACCTTGTCGCCCTTGTTCACGACCAGCGGATCGATGTCGGGGAAGATCCGACTGTTCCACGTCCACAGGTTGAAGTCCGTCATCGTCATGATGCGCGGCACGTATGTGCCGGGATCGATGTCAAAGGCATTCAGCATGATCAGAAAATCGCGATCCACCGGCATGAAGGTGGGATCCTTGGGATGGACCACGAACATGCCCATCATCCCCATCGCCATCTGGGTCATTTCGTCGCCATGGGGGTGGTACATGAACGTGCCGGACTTCACCAAGTCGAATTCGTAGACAAACGTTTTTCCTGGCGGGATGCTGGGATGACTCAACCCGGAGACCCCATCCATGCCCGAGGGCAGGATGAGCCCGTGCCAGTGCACCGTGGTGCCTTCCGGCAGCTTGTTGGTGACGTAGATGCGGACCCGGTCACCTTCGACTGCTTCGATCGTTGGACCGGTGGACTGGCCGTTGTAACCCCACAAATGCGCGATCATGCCGTCTGCAAGTTCGCGCTCTACCGGTTCGGCCACGAGGTGAAATTCCTTGACCCCATTGTTCATCCGGTGCGGCAGGGTCCACCCGTTCAGCGTGACCACAGGTGTGTAGTCCGGCCCTGACGATGGACGCGCCGTAATCGCCGTTGCCGCACTGTCCATCTGCGCGGCTTCGGGCAGGCCCATGTTCAGGGTTTGACCCCAGGCTTTTGAAGAGACCAGCGTTGCACCTGCGGCGCCGGCTCCGAGTAATTGACGTCTGTTCAACATGTCAGTTCCTTTCAGTGTCCTGCGCCGCCACCGGCGGCAAGCGTTGCGCCTTCTCCACCAGCACCACCACCGCCTTCGCCGCCGCCATAGATCGCAGCGGTCAGATCGGCCTGTGCCATGTAGAACTCGCGTTTTGCGTTTGCCGCTTCCAGGGATGCGCCAAGTTTCTCGCGCACATCAGTCAGCAGCTCGAAAGTGTTGGTGATCATGCCGTTGTAAGACAGCAAACCCTCTTCTTCGACGGTCGTGCGTAGCGGCACCAGAACGTCGCGGTAGTGGCGCGCGATTTTATAGGCGGCATGATAGGAAGTCTCAGCACCGCGCGCTTCGGACCGGACGTTCACGGCCTTCTCAGCGAGCACGTTGGCCGCTTGAAGATAAGACAATTCCGCCTTGCGCATCCGGGCCTTGCCGGTGTCGTAGATCGGGATCGCGAACTCCACTTCCACCTGAGGGGTGGTCACGGTTTCCGTTTCTCCGTCCTCAATCTCCCGCTCCGCCTCGAACCCAGCAATGAACTCAAGATCGCTGACAATGCGGGTCTGATCGGTCAGCCCAAACGCCTTGGCCTGCGCTTCCAGGCCAAGTTTGGCAACACGCAGATCCACCCGGTTTCGGAGCGCCTTGGCCTCGATGTCGGTCACACGGCCGACAGAACGCGGCAGTGCAGGAAGGGCATCTGGCACATAGTAATCGACTTCGGTGCCCCAGAGACCCATCAACCTGGTCAAAGCCTCCTTGGACCGAGTGGCGTTCAATCGTGCCTGTGCAAGTTGCCCCGCCAGTTCGGCATTGAATGCCTGTTCGCGGGCCTGCCCAGCTTTGTTGAGTGCGCCGGTCTCGCCCAACCGCATAGCCAGTTCCGAGCTGGCGTCAGAGGTCGCTTTCGCGCGCCGCAGATAGCTCACTGCCTCGAAGGCGGCGACTGCATCGACCCATGCCTTTCGCGTCTGATTGGCCAGTGCAAGTGTGTCGTTCACGGCATTGAGCTGAGCCTGCCGGAAGCTTGCATCAGCAATGGCCATGCGCTGTTTGCGCGTGGTGGCATCGAGGACGTTCGACCGGATCAGCCCTTCGATCGCCCTGTAGGCACCGAGCTCAGGCGCACCGATTCCCAGGACGCCAATTGAGACGATCGGGTTTTCCGGCGTCGATTGCTGCCAGGCCTCAGCGGCCGAGAGGCCAACATTGGCGTAAGACGCTTGCAGACCCTTATTGTTCAGCAGCGCAACCTGAACCGCCGTATCGGCCGAGATCGTCTTCTGATGCACCATGCTGTGCACCTGTTTCTTGAGAGCTTCGTTTTCGGCCTGCGTTTCCGCAAACACGGTCCGTTTGCCGATCGCTGGCGTGATCTGGCTAGCCACATTGGCAAAACCGGCCTTCGGTTCGGTGTAGCTTCCCGGTACTGCGGTAGCGCAGGCACCCAAGAAAAGTGGAAAGCCAAGAACCAGCGGAATCTTAGATACCCGCATCAGTTGCCCTCCGTCTGCTCTTGATTGACAGACCGCCAATCACGGGGGCCGGTCGGACCACGATAGGTGTAGCCAGCCAATGGATCTTGATAGCTGATCGGAGACGAAACGGTCGCGTTGACGACAGCCTGTTGTGTCGCAATGGAGGGCAAAGGGGTAGGCTCATAGGCGCATGCGCCAAGCCCGAGGGCCGAAGCCCCCATAAGTAGATGAATTTTCATGAAGGTATCCTGATTGATGAACGATGTCTCACGCAGAGTCTGCGCAAGGCTCACACCCGGATTGGGCGCCGTTTCAGATCAGGAATCGAGGGGGCCGCAGAAACCCTGATGTTTCGACGGAATGCGTCTGACCGCTCAGGATCATATATTCTTTCGCAGCAATAGGATCCGGGAATACCAAGTCTGCGTCTGGAATGACGACAGAAATGCATATTCCGTTACAACACTGAGTTGATTGATGCTCTGTTTCACCCATGTCGGAGGATATGTCATCCACGTCAACTGTCGCCGTGTGTTTCATGTGGTCGGCGTGGATATCAGTTCCCTGACCAACTGTCGGTTCGCTGAGAAGGGAGCTGATCGATCCAGAATGCTGACCATCATGCATTCCCGAGGCCGCGTGTGCCGCAGAAGGTGGAGACAGAACCAATGCCAACGCAAAAGCGAAGCAAGTGAGGAATTTCACCCATACCGAAGTGGCGACACGCATTCTCATAAACGGCAACTTGGACGTTTTGACAAATTAGTCAACGCTTACAGTGCGGGAAGGTTTGGCACAATCTAGCGAGGCAGGCGAATTCTCGCTGCGAGCGCTCAAAACTGTTGCGCAATAGATACATAGCAACGTTCACCAGTCAGACAGAAGACGCGAAAATGGTAGTGAGTACTTCAGTAATGACTGGAAGTGCCGGGACTAACTCAGTCTTTGCGATCCGTAGCCCGCATCGTGAATCGCTGCCTTCAGAGCGCTTTCATCCAATGCGCTATCTACCTCGACGGAACGCGCAGTCAGGTCACAGGTGACAGTCGCGTGTGGGTCTATCGTCACAATGGCCTTCTCTATCGACGCGGTGCAATGTCCGCAGTTCATGTCCGGCACGCTGAACCTGATCATCACGATCTCCTTCTTGCTGCTGCTATCTAGGGCGTTCCCCTATGGGAAGGTCAATGCCCGAAAAAATTCCTCGATGCACCTGTTGACCTTCCAGTGAATGGAACCCTTATGTGAGGGAGGATCAGAATCAGGAGATTTCCATGTCCGGTCCGCACAACGTCCGAATTTCCCTTCAAAACATGTCCTGCGCCTCTTGCGTCGGGCGGGTGGAGCGTGGGCTTTCCGGCCTGCCGGGTGTCAGCGACGTTCGCGTCAACCTCGCCAGCGAGACGGCCCAGGCGCAGATCGACGGGCCGGAGCGCATCTCGGACATCGTCGAGAAGCTGGAAGAGATTGGCTATCCGGCCCGTAAGCAGAGCACTCGCCTGAACGTGGCCTCCATGTCTTGTGCGTCCTGCGTTGGGCGGGTGGACAAGGCGCTGGCGGCGGTGCCGGGCGTGCTGGACGTGAACGTCAATCTGGCATCGGAAACTGCGACGGTAACGTATCTCGAAGGCTCGGTTGCGGTTGCGGACCTGCTGAAGGCGGCGGGTGACGCAGGCTATCCCGCGACCTTGCCGCCGGACAGCGCGCCGGAAGACACGAGTGCCCGCAAGGATGAAGAGGCGCGGACGCTGGCTCGCAGGACCGCGCTGGCGGCGGCCCTCGCCCTGCCTGTGTTTCTGCTGGAAATGGGCGCGCACCTGATCCCCGGCATGCATGGTCTGATCGGCGACACGATCGGCCATCGGGCAAGCTGGCTGATCCAGTTCGTCCTGACCACGGTGGTTCTGCTCTGGCCGGGGCGCAGCTTCTACACGCGCGGGTTTCCAGCCCTGCTCAAGCGTGCGCCGGACATGAACAGCCTTGTCGCGGTCGGCACTTCTGCCGCCTATCTCTATTCTCTCGTGGCGCTATTCGCGCCCGCGCTGCTGCCCGAAGGGTCGCGTGCCGTCTATTTCGAGGCGGCGGCAGTCATCGTCGTGCTAATCCTGCTGGGCCGGTGGCTGGAGGCGCGCGCCAAGGGCCGCACCGGCGCAGCGATCCAGAAGCTGCTGGGCCTTCAGGCCAAGACCGCCCGCGTGCTGGTGGACGGAGAGCCTGAGGACGTGGCCATCGAGCGCATCGCCGCGGGCGACATCCTGCTCGTGCGCCCCGGAGAGCGGATTGCCGTGGACGGTGAAGTGACCGAAGGCAGCGCCCGCGTCGATGAGAGCATGATCACCGGCGAGCCGGTGCCTGTGGCCAAGTCGTTGGGCGATCCCGTCACCGGCGGGACCGTCAACGGTTCCGGTGCCTTCCAGTTCCGTGCGACACGCGTGGGAGCGGATACGACGCTGGCGCAAATCATCCGTATGGTCGAAGAGGCGCAGGGTGCCAAGTTGCCGATCCAGGGTCTGGTGGATCGGATCACCCTGTGGTTTGTGCCCGCTGTCATGGCGCTGGCGCTGCTGACGGTGATGATCTGGCTGCTGGTCGGACCGTCGCCCGCCTTGTCCTTTGCGCTGGTCGCCGGAGTATCGGTGTTGATCATCGCCTGCCCCTGCGCGATGGGGCTGGCCACGCCGACGTCGATCATGGTCGGCACCGGCCGTGCCGCCGAAATGGGTGTGCTGTTCCGCAAGGGCGACGCCCTGCAACAGCTTTCGACCGTCGATGTGGTCGCGCTGGACAAGACCGGCACGGTGACCGAAGGACGCCCCGAACTGACCGATCTGGTGCTGGCCGACGGCTTTGAACGGGCCGAGGTGCTGGCTCTGGTCGCGGCGGTCGAGGCGCGGTCGGAACACCCCCTCGCCGAGGCCATCCTGCGGGCGGCGAAGGCCGAGGGCGTTGCCCGGCACGACGCGCAGAAATTCAAGTCCATCACTGGCCACGGTGTCCGGGCAGAAGTCGCGGGCCGGGACGTACTGGTGGGCGCCGACCGTTTGATGGCTCGCGAAAGGCTGGACATCGGCGCGTTGGTCGACGAAGAGCGCCGCCTGGCCGAGCGGGGCCGCACCGCGCTTTACGCCGCCATCGACGGACGCGTTGCCGCCGTCATCGCCGTGGCAGATCCGGTGAAGCCATCCAGCGCGGCCGCCATCCGGGCGCTGCACGATCTTGGCCTGAAAGTCACCATGATCACCGGCGACAAGCGCGAGACGGCAGAAGCCATGGCGCGCGAGACCGGCATCGACCATGTGATCGCGGGTGTGCTGCCGGATGGCAAGGTCGCGGCATTGGACGATCTGCGCGGCACGGGCCAGCAAATCGCCTTTGTCGGCGACGGCATCAACGATGCGCCCGCGCTTGCCCATGCGGACGTGGGCATCGCCATCGGCACCGGCACCGACGTCGCCATCGAATCGGCCGACGTGGTGCTGATGTCGGGCGATTTGCGCGGCGTGGTCAACGCGCTGGAAGTGTCGCGGCGTACGATGCGCAACATCCGCCAGAACCTGTTCTGGGCCTTCGGCTATAACGTAGCCCTCATTCCGGTGGCGGCGGGGCTGCTCTACCCGGTGTCGGGCCTGCTGCTGTCGCCGGTGCTGGCGGCTGGGGCAATGGCGCTCAGCTCGGTCTTCGTACTGACGAACGCGCTGCGCCTGCGCCGTGTCCACCCGGCGATGGACGACGCGGCGAAGGCCGCGACTGCCCCCCGCATGTCCCCCCTCCCGGCAGAATGAAACAAGGAGAAAACGATCATGAATATCGGAGACGTGGCCGACCTGTCCGGCCTTCCTGCGAAGACCATCCGCTACTACGAGGACATCGGGCTGGTCGAGCCGCTGCGCAGCGCGAACGGTTATCGCAGCTTTCGGCAGAGCGACGTCCACAAGCTGGCGTTTCTTGGGCGAGCGCGTGCGCTTGGCTTCACCATCGAGGACTGCCGGAGCCTGCTGAAACTCTATGCCGATACCGACCGCGCCAGCGCGGAGGTCAAGCAGATCGCCGAGGAACACCTCGACCGGATCGACCGGAAAATCGCAGAACTGACCGAGATGCGCGCGACGTTGTCGCACCTTGTCGATGCCTGCGCTGGCGATCACAGGCCTGATTGCCCGATTCTCGCAGATCTGGCGATGGAAGAGGGTAAGACCCGGACCGCAAGGGCAGCGGATTAAGCGGGCTTCGATCTGTCCCCCAGCGGGCCGCGCCACCCATAAGGTGCGACTGGCTGCAGCTATTTCGGAACATTCCAGCGCGGGAAAGTTGTTCCACCTCTAGACTTCACGATTTCGAGAGAGGACAACTTCATGTCATATGGCCGCTTTTTCGCGATGATCGCCACATCTACCGTCGTCATGTTCGGTCTGATGTATCTCAATACCTACCTCTGGACGCATGTGTTCTGGTCGGAAACGCGGGCCTACATGGCTCTCCTGATGGGTGCCACCATGGCAATCATCATGCTGGGCTTCATGCTGTCGATGTATTCCAGCAAGACGGCTAACGCAGCCATCTTCATCGGTGCCGCTGTGGTCTTTGCCGCCTCGCTTTGGCTGGTCCGCAGCCAAGTGACGGTGGGCGACACCAGCTACATGCGGGCAATGATCCCGCACCACTCGATCGCGATCATGACCTCCAGCCGCGCCGATATCTCGGACCCGCGCGTGCGCAAGCTGGCGGATGAGATCATCTATGCGCAGGACAAGGAAATCGCCGAGATGCGTTATCTGGTGAACGATATCGACGCCAACGGTGACAGTCCGGCACAGTCAGAAAGCGGACCGACGCAGATCATGAGCCTTGACGAGGCGCTATCAACCCCGGAAGTCGCCATTCTCGACCTCGAATTTCTTACTACGGAGGACATTGCGCAGATGTTTCCCGGCGGCGCGGCGTGCACTTTCACCTACACCACCACAAGCAGGCCTGCGCTTGCGGTGGGCCGCATCGACGGTGGGAGTGTAGCTCTCGCCAAGATCAGCGGCGATCTGGTGCGGCTGGAGGCTGGCGACGCCGGAAGCACTTGGGGCACGGAAGGCATGACAGTGGCGTTGAGCGCGCCGAGCGGAACCGGCACATTGGACGCAAATAGTGGCGAAATGCAGGACGCCGATCTCGTTCTCGAACTTGGGTCCGGTCTGCGTGCAGGGTATCGCGGATATTACGGTTGCGGTGCCTGAACCAGAAACTGGAGGAAACACCATGCCGAAAGACGCATCGAAATCAGCCCAACTCTACCGGATGGTCATGCAGGATCATCTTTGCCCTTATGGTCTCAAGTCCAAAGACCTGCTCGAACGGGAAGGGTACGAGGTCGAGGATCATCACCTGACGACACGTGAGGAAACCGATGCCTTCATGGAAAAGCACGGGGTCGAGACCACGCCGCAGACCTGGATCGGCGACAAGCGGATTGGCGGCTACGACGATCTGCGGGTCCATTTCGGCCTCGACGCGCCGGAAAGTGAGCGCTCGGACACCTCCTATCGGCCGGTGATCGCGATCTTTGCCGTCGCGTTTCTGATGGCGCTCGGCCTGTCATGGTACAGCTTTGGAACCATCCTCAGCCTGCGCGCGCTGGAATGGTTCGTCTCGATCTCGATGTGCTTGCTTGCAGTGCAGAAGCTTCAGGATGTCGAGAGCTTTTCGACCATGTTCCTGAATTACGACCTGCTGGCGCGCCGCTGGGTGCGCTACGGCTATCTCTATCCCTTCGGAGAGGCCTTCGCCGGTATCCTCATGGTCGCCGGGGCGCTCACCTGGCTGTCGGCACCCGTGGCCTTGTTCATCGGCACCGTCGGCGCGGTTTCGGTCTTCAAGGCCGTGTACATCGAAAGGCGCGAGTTGAAATGCGCCTGCGTCGGGGGAGACAGCAACGTGCCACTAGGGTTCGTCTCGCTCACCGAGAACCTGATGATGATGGTCATGGGTATCTGGATGCCGATCCGGGTCTACCTGATCGGTTGACGGCCCCGCGACCTCTACAGAGGCGCGGCGTGTACGACCTTTTTGACTGGTGGAGATGATCCCCACTTACCAGCCATCGCGCCAAGAGCTGGTTCGAAGTTCGTCAGCCGATTGTCGCGAGAAAGGGAAACGTCCCCAGCAGCCAATATGCAAACCGTGACAGTTGCCCGGTCATGATGGCAACTCCCATGATGATCATGGCAACACCCGCGCCCTTGTAGAGCCAGCGACCGGCCTTGCCGATCTGCCTTACCCGCGCGGCGATGGCGTCGGTGAACAGCGCAGCCAGCATGAAAGGCACCCCCAGACCAGCGGAATAGATCGACAGCAGCCAGATGCCGTCCGACATGCCGCCGGAGGTCGAACTGAGTGTCAGGATCGCGCCGAGGATCGGTCCGATGCAAGGTGTCCAGCCAAAGGCGAAGGCCAGTCCCAGCACGTAGGCCCCAAACGGGCGACCGCCGGGAATGTCGAGATTGAAACGGGTATCGCGCGAGAACGCATCCAGACGAAAGATACCCACCATGAACAGTCCGAACAGAATGATGATCCCGCCACCGAAATAATTCAGCTCAGTGCGCCATGTCAGCAGCAGCGACCCGAGCGCGCTGGCCCCGGCCCCGAGGGCGACGAAGACCGTCGAAAAGCCCAGCACGAAGCAGGCACTCAATCCGAGCGCCCCGGCACGTGCCCGCAGACCAACCGACCGCGTCGTACGCAGGTCCGGCTGCCCCGCAATGTACGAAACGTAGCCGGGCACCAGTGGCAGTACACAAGGCGACAGGAACGAAATGGCACCCGCAAGGAAGGCCGCGAAAATGCCGATGCCGGAAATATCCATCATGTTTCTCGCTTAGTGTTGAAGGACCACACGGCCCACCAGAACGCGACCAGCGGGACCACGATCCATTGCAAAACAGGTGACAGGCCCGCATCGAGGACCGGAATGATCGGCATCAGGTCCGAATAGGCCCAGGCCGCGCGGATCACGATGTTGAGCCATTCGCTGAACAGCGTGTATCCCAGTCCAAACACCACCGTCAGGACGGTCACAGACCGCCGCGTGGAGGCGACTAGGGGCCAGCCCCGGCCCGACAGCATGAGGGCAAGCATCAGCGCGCTCATGGCGATCAGGATATCACCACCCGTGCAATGGACGGCTGCGAAGACAATCTCACCCCAGGTGCCCTCGTTCCATATCGTGTAGAGCGGCATATGCGCGAACTCCCAGATCAGATTGGCCGGGATGATCACCGAAAAATACCGACGCAGAGCTGTCAGGGAAATTCCGTCTGTCGAGGACAGCCTGACGCCAGTCGCAAAGACACTCATTGAGACACACCTGTCAGCCGGTCCCACCAGCTGGGCTCCCGGCGTCGATGCTGTGCGTTGTTGATCAACTCGCTGACATAGAGGATGAGGTTCACGTTCTTGAATTCCATGCCATGAAATTTTGCAGCGAACCGCCCGCCGATATCCACGACATGGGTGACCGCTCCGTGCATCATCATGTCGCTGTCGGCGGTCATCGTGAACTCCAGCCCATATTCCCGCGCCAGAAGGCGCGTTGCGTCATCAGATTGATCAGGCTGCTTGGTCAAAATGACCCAGTTGCTCGGATCGAGTCCATGCCGATCCACGTAATCGCGCAGCACGTCCGGCGTGTCATTCACCGGATCGGTGGTGATCGAGATGAACTGCACAAGCTCCTTCATCGGCCCGTCGTTGATCGAAGTCTGTATGGCCGCGATCTTTTCGGAGTGGAGCGGGCAGATATCCGGGCAATTGGCGTAGATGAAGTGCAGGATGATCACCTTGTCGCTGAAATCCGACAGGCGCACAGGATTCCCCTCGGGATCCTGCAATTCGAAACTCGGAGCCTGCGCTGCATCGATGGCCTGGAAGTAGGGCTCCATCTCGAACATGCGCGCATCCAGGTTTTCCCCCGGATGATTGGCGAAGGCCGGAGACGAAATCGTGGCCGCGAGTATCGCTAAAGCGGCGCGCCGTGTCAGTGCTGTCAATTCTTGTATCCTTACAATAAATGCCTGCCGATCCGTTGACCGACAGGCATTTGGGCAAATCTAGCCGTCAGACTTTTCCGACGGCATCATGCCGCCGTCCATATTCTCGGTCATGGACGCCATCATCTCGGTGCAGGCTTCCATCATGGGTTTCATTTCGGCCATCATCTTCATCATGCCCATCATGTCGCCGTCCATCATGCCGCCTTGCATGGCCCCCTCATTCTGCATCATTTCGCCCGTTTCCGGCGTGGTCTGTTCCTGGGCGCTGACGGCAAATGCACTTGCGGTAAGGGCCGTCGCAACGACGAAAGTTGTAAGTGTTTTTCTCATGGTTTTCTCCTTGGGTTGATCGTGTGGTTATCGAAAGAACTCAGTCGGGAGACGCCCCGTCCGGCGAGTTGGAGCATCCCTTTCCAGACCCGCCCTTCATGCACAGACCCAGGCCGCACATCGCGGCACAGGGGGCCAGCGAGACCAGAACAGGCGCGAGCCCGATCGCGGTGAGCCATCCCCAGTTCAGGGCCATGCCGCCCCCCATCACGGTTGCCGCACCGACGAACAGCAATCGTCTGCGCGTCAACCACCGGGGCCAATTTCCTGCGCTTTCAATGTTGGCGGCACCCGCAATGTTGGAAGGTGATATTTCGGTCATCCGGAAAGTCCTTTCGATGATTAAAAGCTAGTCATTCCAGTAACTGGAAGGTCAAGGGTGAGCAGTGGACTTTTGCTGGGATTCATTCAATAAAGCTTCGCAAAAAGGACACCATCTCGGGATCATCCCATTCGGCCGGGCCGACCAGTCGCCCGAGCTCCCGCCCCTGCGCGTCGATCAGGATCGTCGTCGGCAGGCCAACGGTGCGCAGCGCGGTCATCGAAAGCATGGTCTGGTCGACATACATATTGAGATTGGTGACACCGATCTCGTCGTAGAAACGCCGAACGATTTGTGATCCGGCCCGGTCGATGGAAAGGGCAACCACTTCGAAGTCGTCGCCGCCAAGTTCCGCCTGAAGCGCATCGAGCGTCGGCATCTCTTCGCGGCAGGGGACGCACCAGGTTGCCCAGACATTCACGAGGATCACTTTGCCGCGAAAATCTTCCATGTCTCCGCGGCTGCCGTCATCTTTCTCGTAGCGCACATTGGCGACAGGCTGCGGGGTGTCGTGAAGTGCAAACCCTTGCGGTGTCGCGAAAGCCGCGCCGACGGACAGTGCCCAGGCGATCAGCGGCGGTTTCAGATTTTTCATGGCGTTTTCTCCTTGGCGGATTGGGTTTTGTGGTCACGGACGATCGGCAGCAGCGTTTCCTGCAGGATTGCTCGTGTGATCGGACCAACATGGCGGTAGGCGATGGTGCCGTCGGGCGCGATGACGTAGGTTTCGGGCACGCCATAGACGCCCCATTCGATACCGGCGCGTCCGTTGATGTCGGCCCCGATGCGCGCGTAGGGATCACCCAACTCGTCGAGCCAGGCGCGCGCCTGATCGGGCGGGTCCTTGTAGTTGATTCCGTAGAGCGGCACCTCACCGGTTGCACTCAACTCCATGAACAACGGGTGTTCGGCACGGCAGGGCACACACCACGAGGCGAAGACGTTCACCAGTGACACGTGTCCGATCAGGTCCTGCGTCGAAAGACCTTCTTCTCGGCCGAGCACCGGGGGCAGCGCGAAGTCGGGCACGGGTTTGCCGAGAAGTGCCGACGGCAAGTCGTCGCCACCCCTGAAAAGCCCCCAACCGAACAGGACCATGAGGGCAAAAGCTATCAGCGGAACCAGCACGAACCCGGAGATACTGCGTCGCGACACAGGGTCGGCATTTCCCTCGACCTCTTCCGTCATGGCTGCGCCTGCTCATCGGCAAGGTATCGGCTTTCCTGCGACGCGCGGATCCGGTTGGGCCATGTGCTCTTGATGTAGTCAATGATCGCCGTGATCTCATCGTCTGTCAGCACATCCTCATATCCGGGCATGTCGCTTTCGTACCCGTTCCCGACAATCGCCGCCGGTCCGCGTTTCACGATGTCGAGCAATACGCGGTCGGGGTGATGCCAGGTATGGCCGGAGGCGTCGTGCGGCGGGGCAGGCAACCTGCCGTTCGGCAATCGTGTGCGCCAATCTGATTGCCCCTCCAGGTTTGCCCCATGGCAACTGGCACAATTCTCTTGATAAAGGCGCTCGCCCATGAGCACGTCGCTCTGCGCCGCTACGGGCAAAACCGTCGTGGCGAGCAGGACAGCCGAGAGCCTAATCGTGTTTTTCACTAAGTTTCCGCCTTCTTATTGCGAGCCACCTACAGAGGACGATGAGTGCCGCGAGCAACGACAGGACAAGCAGGACGCAAAGCGCCCAGACCAAGCCCATCGACAGCAGGCTGTCGCCGCTGCTGGCACCTTCAGTCCGCATTTCGGCGCATTTCTATTTTCCGCTGTCCGAACGAATGTATTTGACCAATGCGATCCCCGCGAGCACCAGCACCCCCACGATCAGCAACCAGACGAGGCCCATCGCGATCATCATGCCGCCGCCCATCATTTCACCGTTCATCATCATACAATTCATCCTTTGCTTTTCCTTGAAGCCGGTCTGGCACGGGTTCGCACCGGACCGCGCAATTGATCATTCGACTGCATATACGGTCGGGCTCACACCTTCCTCGACGGTGTAAATCTTGAACGGCTCCTGTTTTGCGCCGCCCATACCCGGCGACCCCATCGGCATACCGGGAAGGGTCACACCGGCAATTTCCGGGCGCTCTTCGAGCAGCCTGTTGACGACATCGATCGGCACGTGACCGCTGACAACGTAATCGTTCAGAAAGGCGGTATGGCAGCCCTGAAAATCGTCCGGGATACCAGCCTCGCGGCTGATCTGCGCCAAATCGTGGGTCGGTTTCACCTCCACCGTGAAACCGTTCTCCCGCAGATAGTCCGCGTAGCTTTCGCAGCATCCGCATTGCGGGTTCTTGTAGAGCGTGACCTCCTGCGCGGCGACCGGTGCGGCATTCAGGCTCATCGCAAGGACAGCGGCAGCACCTGCGGTGCCGAGGCTGGCAAATCCAAGTATCTTTTTCATCGGTTCTTTCCCTTTCGTCGTCAGTGATCTGTGAGTTTTCAGGTTTTGGTCGTGCCGGGATCGACGCGGATGACGCCCATCATGCCCGCTGCCTGGTGTTCCAGGATGTGGCAGTGGAACATCCAGTCTCCCGGATTGTCCGCCACGAACGCGATCTCGACCCGTTCTTCGGGGGCCATCAGGACGGTGTCCTGCCATTCGCGATACCGTGTCGGCCGCCCGTTGCGCGCGATCACACGGAACGAATGCCCGTGAAAATGGATCGGATGGTGCCAGGCCGTGCGATTATCCATCTCGAACACGTGCGACGTGCCCTGCGGCAGGACCAGCAACGGGTCCATCATATGCCCCGTCGCGGCTTCGCCGTTAATGAACCACATGTTACCCTCGCGCATCTGGTCCATCATCGACCCCATGCCGCCGCCCATCATCATCTGCCCCATCATCCCGCCATTGAAGACAATCTGATGCCGCTCGGCCGTCGTTATGTCAGGATCGGCAAGAGGGTTGGGCGGCAGGTCCATCGGCCAGTCCGGCACAGTGACCCGCAGCCTGTCCGGCCCGTAGGCGAGATCGACCAGACGGTATTCCAGACCCTCGTAAAAGGGGTCGATGACAGTGACGGCATCTCCGGGGTTGCCGGTCATGTCGATCACGAGATCGACACGCATCGCCGGGCCGACCACCACGACCCCGCTGTCAGGGGCATGTGGCGTGACGGGTTGTCCGTCTAGAGCGACCACGACTGGTGCAAGATCTCCAAAATCCAGCCCGAATATCCGCGCGTTCGCCGCATTGACCAGCCGAAGGCGGATGCGTTCTCCGGATCGCACCGCGATGCGATCAGGGATCTGACCGTTGATGGTCACGGAATTACCAATACGACCGCCGTGCATGGCGTCGTGGCGGCTGCCGAAGTCGCCCGCAATTTGCCCGTCCCGGGTCATGCGCCAGTCGTCCAGCATCCAGGTCAGGTCGCGATCCACGCGGATCGGGTCCGCCTCCTCGACGATTAGCGGCCCATAAAGCCCGCGTCCGACCTGTTCCGAACTGCGCTGGTGCGGGTGGTACCAGAAGGTGCCTGCGTCCAGCGCATCGAATTCGTAAAGAAAATCGCCATCGACCGGAATCGGATCCTGCGTGAGGAAGGGCACGCCGTCCATCGCGTTGGGGGTGCGGATGCCATGCCAGTGGATCGTGGTCCCTTCATCCAACCCATTCCGAGCCAGAACCCGGATACGGTCGCCCTGCCGGACCCTGATTTCAGGACCGGGGACGGACCCGTTATAGCTCCAGACATTAGTCGGGCCGTATGGTGACGGGCGCAGGGCGGCCTGTCCGGATGCCGCGCGTAGGACGAATGGGTCACCAGTTGGATCGGCCATTGCCATTCGTGCAGGTGATAGAGCGGATAGGGCTGTGAATGCGGCACCTGTGCGAAGCACGTGCCTTCGTGAAATCGGTCTGTGGAGAATCATCGCAACTGCCTTGATCTGAAAGGGTCGCACTCAGCCAGCTTCGGCCAAGGCAACAATCAGGCCTCGCAGCAGGCGAGGCCGGTTTCAGGTTCAGACAGGCAGTTTGGGAGGGAATGGATCAAGCGACGGATTCGTGCCGAGTGAGATCAGAGGTTCGGCACCCCGGACGGCAGTACCAAAAGGCCTCGTGAGCCGCGCTGACGGCATCTTGGCAAGGAGGCCAGAAGTACCGCTGGAGCCGCAAGGAACAGGACACCCACCTTCACAGGCAGTGCCCTCAGCAAATCCGGTGGGATCGCACCCGCCGCAACGGCCATCCGCGCTTTCGGTGGGTTCCATCTGCGCCATAGCCGTGATTGACATACTGGCCGACGACATATCCGGCGCAGTCACTGCACCGAAGGTCAGCATGAGAATCAAAACAAGGCGAAAAACGCAGGTCATACAGTTACTGCTACAACCTTCCAGCAAGGGGAGGTCAAGTGACATTCTGTAACTTGGACGTGATACCCCTGTAGTGTATCCGCCTCAGACCTTCGTTACTGCCCTTCGCAGCCAGTTGCTCATGCAAAGGTTCATCAGTCCACTTGACGTTGGTCGATGTCAACTTGCCGTCGCAAATGAGGTAATGATGTCCTCATGCTCGGTCAGCTTTTTTCGTGAGTATGAGTTTCCTCCCCATCTCTCGAATTACCGTGACCATAGAGATCGGCGTTTTGATGAGCGCGATCCTCGTGCTCGAATTCGAGGCTGGAATGGCTGATGCCGAATTCTCCCTTCAGCCGCTTCTTGATCGCGCTCTTGATCTCTTCAATCTTCGACCACCCCTCGGCTGCCACGACGACATGGCAGTCGAGCGCAGCCTCGTGCTCTTGCATTTGCCAGAGATGGACGTGGTGGACGTCGGCGACGCCTTCGACTTTCCGCATCGCTTCGACGACGGCCTCGTTGTCGATGTCCGGCGGGCTCCCGAGCATCAGGGTTCGGATTGGGCCGCCTATTTCAGTGAAAGACAGATACAGGATGTAGATCGCGATGCCGATGGTGATGGCAGGATCGACCCAACGCATGTCGTAAAGGATGATCAGCGACCCAGCGACGATAACCGCGACCGAAGCAAGCGCGTCCGACAGGTTATGCAGGAAAAGCGCGCGGATGTTCACGCTGCCCTTCTGCATCGAATAGGTCAGCATTGCGGTCAGCGTGTCGACCACAAGCGCAATTCCACCGAGAATGACGACGGTCCAACCCATGACTTCGGGTGGATCAATCATGCGCATGCCACCTTCGTAGATCAGGTAGAAGCCGATCAAAATCAGGGTGGTGTAGTTAACCAGGGCTGCGACGATTTCGACCCGACCATAGCCGAAGGTCATGCGCTCATCGGCTGGGCGGCGCGCGATCTTGCGTGCGGCGAAGGCAATGACAAGCGAGGCCATATCGGAAAAGTTGTGCAGCGCATCGGCGATCAGTGCCAGGCTGCCCGACAATATGCCCCCGACGATTTGCGCAACGGTAAGAAGCCCGTTCGCCCAGATCGCGATGGCAACCCGCCGATCGCCAGAATCCGGATCGATATGCGCGTGCCCGTGGTCATGTGGCATTGGCAGGCTCCTCATGCGCGTGTGTCGCGCGTCGGTCAGTCTTGAGGCGGTCGCTGCGGAAACCACGAACGCGCGCATTCATCCAGTGGCGTATGATATGACGGTAAAGGGCACCACGCAGCCATCCAAAGTATTGCTCATGGGACAAATAGAAGGCGTCCGGCGTATCAAACACGCCGAAATCCTGCACGATGCCGGTTTTCTGAATGTAGGTATCTTCTCCGTTCCAGGCGACGGGAGGCGCGCCAAGGCAATCCGTGCCCGCGCCATAACCGCAGAGACTGTCCGTGTCCGAGAAAGACGTTTGCAGGACTTTGAGGAAAGCGTCATCCAGGATGAAGCCTTCAAGGTTGATCCAGGCACCTTGAAATTCGATCTCGACCCATGAGTGGAGAATTTCCTGCGGAGCAAGCGGATACACAAGCTCAGGGACAACACCGCGCTGCAAGCCTTTGTGGATCGTGAAGCCATGCAACCGGCAACGAATGCCAACACCACGCAGCAGCGCCATCAAGAGCGTGCCTTTGGTATTGCACTGCCCGTAGCCGTCGGAAAGCACTTCGGATGCGGGGATGTCGTCAGCTCGATTGTATCCGAACGCGATTTCATTCCGAACGAAATCATAGGCAGCTCCGATCCGATCGTATTCGGATAAGCCGCGCCAGCTGCGGTTCTCAATTAGATGCGCAAGAGGCGCGGCATCAAAATCCAGTAGTTTGGTGGGTACAAGTAGGGGGTCGGTCATCTGCAACGGGTCGCTCCTCGAATCGTCTTGGAACAAGACTAATTGCTATAGTCACTGTAGCTTCAATCCTTTCTTTCAGAAAGAATCTCCCGCAACTATTTGCCCGTATGAACTGCTTTGTGGTGTTCGCCGTGTGCGTCGCGCAGAATGTCGATACCTCCCCAGGCCGCGATCCCGGCGACAATCACGCCGACGACGAGGTCCGGCCAGTTGGTTCCCAGCCAGGCGACGAGGCCGCCAGCCACGACGATTCCGAGGTTCGCGGCGAAATCGTTGTAACTGAAGGTGTTGGCCGCGCGGATGTTGACGTCCGGATCTTTGAGCTTAGCGAGCAGCCAGACGCAGACTGCGTTGATGGCCGCCGCAATCAGGGCCATGGCGATCATGATCGTCCCGAGCGGATCTGACCCGCCGATGTAGCGGCGCCACGCATCGTAGAGGATGCCTGCAGCGAACAGGATCAGCAGCCCACCGGAAACGTTCGCCGCCCCGCGTTTCCATTTGTCGGATCGGGACAAAGCGAAAAGGCTGATCGCGTAGACGAAGCTGTCGGAGAGGTTATCGAGCCCGTTGGCGATCAGAGCACTTGAATCGCCGAAGGCGCCTGTTGCGAAAAACGCCACGGCCAAACCGATATTGAGCGCCAGAACGATCCAAAGCGTCCGTCTCTCCATTGAATCTTGTCTAGCGGCCATTTTGTGGTTCCAGCTTGTGTTGTGCAACACATTAACTTCTGCGGCTGATCTGCGTTCCAGCCGGAATGTTGGCTGAATTCCTTCAGACCCCGATTTCCTCGTGCTCGGTCAAGCATTCCGAATGGTCCCGCAACACCTCAAGCACCTTGCAATCTCCCGTCCGCCCGCCGCTGCATTCGTGAACCATGCGTTTCAGTTCCGTGCGCAGCGCCTTCAGGCGCGCCATGCGCTGCTCCACCTGTTTGAGCTGGCGACGCGCGATGGCATCGGCCTCGTGGCAGGGCCGGTTGGGATGGTCGCTGAGGTCGAGCAGCTCGCGGATCGCATCGAGCGAGAAACCGAGTTGCCGCGAGTGGCGGATGAAGGACAGTCGATCGAGCTGTGCATTGTCGTAGCGCCTCTGTCCGCCTTCGGTCCTGCCAGGTTCGGGCATGAGTCCGATCTGTTCGTAGTACCGGATGGTCTGCACTTTTGTGCCAGTCTTCTTTGACAGAGTACCGATCGTGAGCATTTTCGCCTCCATGAAAAAGATACAGTTTGTGTAGGTTTTGCCGTCGGAATAAACAAGTGTCGGATTCACAGACGCGTGAGTTCAAGCTATACCATGATTTCGTTCTTGAACCTCTAGCGGCTAGAGGATGTATCCGCACATGCAATAAGAATCAAAAACAGGCGAACAGGATTGTCCCTTAGATCGGCACAGAAGTTTCTTTGGGTTTTGGCAGGCGTGGCAGCGCTTGCCTTCGTATGGCTTTTGCTATGGTCCGATTATCGTGCCGATAGCGCCCGAACCGACGCCGAGCCGCCTTTTTTCGCTGAGTTCGAACTGACGGACCACCAGGGTATGGTTCAAACCGAGGAGGACTTTGCGGGGCGCTGGATGCTGGTTTTTTTCGGGTTTACCAACTGCCCCGACGTCTGCCCGACGACCCTATCTGAGGTCGCGGCGGTGATGGACGGTCTGGGCGACGATGCCGCCAAGGTCCAGCCGATTTTCATAACAATCGACCCTGAACGAGACACGCCCCCAGCACTCGCCGAATACGTCCCGCTGTTCGATGCGGGCATCATCGGGCGGACGGGCACGCCGGAACAGATCGCCGCCACGTCCGAGACATTTCCAATCTTCTTTGAGCGCGTCGAAGAGGCCGCAGCGCCGGATGGGTACACCATGGGCCACACGTCGCATCTGTTCCTCTTCGACCCCGAGGCAGGCTTTGCCGACTCCTGGCCCTACGGCACCTCCGCCGAAGAGATCCTCGCCGATCTGGAAGAGAGGATCTGACCGACATGAACCGTATGTCCGGAGAAACAGCCCTCGGGCTGGCGTGGATCATCGCGCTCGTTGCCTCACTTGCCGTGCTTTTTATCGGCGAGGTGCTGGGGCAGACGCCCTGTGTGCTGTGCTGGTTCCAGCGCGCCTTCATGTTCCCCTTGGCCATTATCCTCGGGCTGGGCCTTTGGTGTCGGGACGGCCGCGTGGGGCGTTACGGCATCGCATTGGCGCTTGGCGGCGGCGCAATCGCCCTCTGGCACATGGGGCTGTACGTCGGTCTTGTTCCCGAACGCATCCAGCCCTGCACGGCCACTGGCCCCTCTTGCACCGATGACAACCAACTGGTCTTCGGCATCCCTATCCCGCTGATGGCGCTCGCCGCCTTCGCGCTGATCGGGGCGCTGTCGGCCCTTTCACTGAAGGACACACGAACATGAACCGACGCGGCCTGATCCTGTCCGTTCTCGCCCTCGGCGTCGCCGGTTTCGGTGGAGCCACCTGGATTGCGACCCGCCCCGGCCCGGTGGCCGAAGCGGCGCCCGTTGTGCCGGAACTTGCGGACGCGATGATCCGCCCCTACTCGCCCATCCTCGGGCCTGCGGAGGCGCCCGTCACGATCGTCGAATTCTTCGATCCGGCCTGCGAGGCCTGTCGCGCCTTTCATCCCATCGTGAAGGACATCATGGCTGAGCATGGGGATGCTGTCCGCGTCGTGATCCGCTACACGCCCTTCCACGGCGAGGCATCCGAGGAAGCGATCCGCGTGCTCGAGGCGGCGCGCATGCAGGACGTTTACGTGCCGGTGCTCGAGGCCGTTCTGCGGGAACAGCCGAGATGGGCGTCGCACGGTGCCCCGGCGCCTGGCCTGATCCTTCAGATCGCCGCCACGGCCGGACTCGATGCCGAGGCCGCGCGCACGCAAATGCTGGCACCCGATGTCGTGGCGATCCTGAACCAGGATCGTGCTGACGTCGAGACCGTGGGAATTCGCCAGACGCCCACATTCTTCGTGAACGGCATGCCGCTCGATCCATTCGGAGAGGCAGAATTGCGTCGTCTGGTGGCTGCCGAAGTCGCTGCCGCGCAAAGCTGAATGGAAAGGGCAGGATCAGAACGATGAAAAAGTATATTTTGACCAGCACACTGGCGGCGCTTTTGACCCTTGGAGGGTTCTCAGCGCCCGCGCTGGCCGGACCCGAGGATGTTGTCGTCGAGAACGCGTGGTCCCGCGCCTCCATCGGGATGAACCGTCCCGGGGCCGCTTACATGACGATCCGCAACACTGGCGACGAGCCAGTGACGCTGATCGGCCTTACAACACCGCTCGCGATGATGCCCGAAATTCACGAGACGAAGACAAATGCCGAAGGTGTGAGTTCCATGAGCCCGGCGGGGGAGATCGCGATCGCCCCGGGCGAGAGCGTCGCGCTCGAGCCGGGGGGCCTGCACGCAATGCTGATGCGGCTACAAGAACCGATGACGGAAGGGGACACCTTTCCGCTGACCCTGCTTTTCGAAGACGGAGGCGAAGTGACGGTCGAGGTGCCGATCCTCGGAATCGCCGCGCGGGGGCCAGAGGACTGATGCGGCGACGGGCGATCCTGGGGTACGGCGCGGCTGGTGTCGGGGCGGTCGCCCTGATGCTCTTCGTCGGTTGGTGGCAGGTCGATGGACCCGGTGGAGCCGAGCCTGTCGGGCAGCGGCCTGTGGCCCTGACCGAGATGGATTTCCGTCTGACGGATCATGAGGGCAACGCGGTCGGGCCAGAAACCCTGATCGGTCGCCCGACGATGGCGTTCTTCGGCTTCACCTACTGTCCCGATGTCTGCCCGACCACGCTCTCGGACATTTCGGGATGGCTCGACGATCTGGGAGACGAGGCCGAAGAAATGAACGTGGTTTTCATCACGGTCGATCCCGAGCGCGACACTGTAGAGGCGATGGCCGAATATGTCGGCTACTTCCATCCTGGGATACGTGGCTGGACGGGACCGGAGGAGCAGATCGCGCGCGTCGCGGACGGCTTCCGCGCCACCTACGTGCGGGTGCCGACGGAAAGCGGCGATTACACGATGAACCACACCGCGAGCGTCTTCCTGTTCGCAGCCTCTGGGCGGTTCGTCACCATGATCGACTATCACGAACCCAGAGAATTCGCGGTGCCGAAAATTCGCCGCGCGCTGGCAGAAGAAATGGAGGGGGCGACATGAGGCTCAGAACTTTGGCGGCGGGTGTCGCAATTGCGGGGACGGTTTTGGGAGCGGCTATCGCCATCTCTGATTTCATGCCGAAAGAACCCGTGCCGCCGGAACTTGCCAAGGCAGGTAGCTGGATGCCCCAAGGTCCTGAAGCCCCTAGAAACGTTGAAATCCTCGTGACGCTGCCCGCGACGGCATGGGCAGAGGATGCACCCGACCTCGGCCCCCTACCCCTTCTGCAGGTCGCGTTTGCCGACAGGCCGGTAAGGGCGATCGAGCCACCGCTGTCGACGTGGTCGCGCGACATTGCACCTGGCGAGACGCTCGATTTCTTGCTGTCCGAAGCTGGACTTGCGGCACCTGACAGAGCCGAAGTTGCCCTCGCGCTTGGCGCGGAATACGATCTGCGACGGCTGCGGCCGGGGCACTCGGTCACTGTCGCTTCGACCGTGGACGGCAGCCCCCGCACCGTCTCACTCGCCGTCGAGGACGGAGTGCGGATCGAGGTGGTTTTCGGCGAGCAGTTGTCTACGCAGGTCGTGGCTCCGGATCCGGAGATCGTAACCCTTGCCGGCAAAGCCGTGATCGACAGCTCGATCTTCGCGGCACTCGACGAAGCCGGCATACCCGCCCGTTTTTCCGTGGACCTTGCGCAGATGCTGGGTGGGACCGTGGATTTTCGCCGCGAGTTGGCCGGTGGCGAGACACTAAGGCTTCTCTGGCGTGAGGCGCGGGTCGGCGAGGACAGGATCGGACAGCCCGAACTCGCCTTCGCCGCACTGGAGATCGGCGGTTCGCTTTACGAGATCGTATGGCCGGACGACGGCAGCGGTCAGGCGACGATCTACGTCGATGGCGAGGTGCTGCGCGTCTTCGCACAGCCGGTCGAGGGTGCGCGCCTCAGCTCGGTGTTCGGACGCCGCACGCATCCGGTCTTTGGCAACGTCCGGATGCACACCGGCGTCGATTTCGCAGCGGCACGCGGGACACCGGTTCAATCGACGGCACCGGGGCGGGTCAGTTTCATCGGCTGGCGGGGCGGCTATGGTCGAGTGGTCGAAATCGCCCACGGCTCCGACACCATGACGCGCTATGCGCATCTGAGCGCCGTGCCGGAAGACCTGGCACAAGGCCAACGCGTTGCGGCGGGAGATGTGATCGGCCGCGTCGGCGCGACTGGTACGGCGACAGGTCCGAACCTGCACTACGAAGTCCTTGTGGATGGGCGCCCGACTGACCCCCTCTCTGACGACCGGCTCGCCGAAGCAGCCGAGAGCGAAGCGGATGATACCGCCGCGCTCTCGCGTCTGGCCGAGGCGCGCGCGCTTCTGAATCAAAACCTCGGCAGCGAGATTGCCGAAACGACAACCGAAAGGCTCTGACCCATGAAACGCATGACCCAAGCTCTGGCAATCACCCTCGCCCTGTTCCCGGCGGCCCAGGTCCTCGCAGAGGCAACGGCGATCGAGGTCCGCAAGACGAACGGTTGCGGCTGTTGCCTGTCTTGGATGAACCATCTCGAAGAAAACGGGTTTGCGCCGACGGGCGAGAACATGTTCGGTGGGTCGCTGGTTCGCTTCAAGCTCGACAACGGCGTGCCGCAGCGCATGGTCTCCTGCCACACCGCGCTCATTGATGGCTACGTGATCGAAGGCCATGTCCCGGCCGCTGACATCCGCCGCATTCTCGAGGAGCGCCCGGACGCCGTCGGCCTCGCCGTTCCGGGGATGCCCTATGGCTCGCCCGGCATGGGGCCAGAAGACGACCGCGAGGCCTATGATGTCTTCCTCATCCGCAAGGACGGGTCGACGGAAGTCTTTTCGAGCTACGCCGAAGGATAATCTGGCTCGCCCATGGAAAATCTGTCTCCGATAATGCTCGGCTTTCTCGGAAGTCTCGCCGCCGGATCCCTTACGGCAGTCGGGGCAGCTCCCGTGCTGTTCGGGCGCATCCCGTCCCGGGCCACGCGCGATCTGTCGCTCGGCTTCGCTGCCGGTGTCATGCTGTCAGCCTCGTTCTTTTCGCTGATCATCCCGGCATTGGATGCGGCAGAGCCAATGTTCGAAAACGGCGCGATGCCTGCGGCCATCGTATGCGTCTCGATCCTTCTGGGCATGGGGGCTGTCGCGCTGATGAACGAAAAGCTGCCGCACGAGCACTTCAAGACGGGACGCGAAGGGCCCGAAGCGGCGTCTTTGCGGCGGGTCTGGCTGTTCATCATCGCGATCACGATCCACAACTTCCCCGAAGGCCTCGCGGTCGGGGTCGGCTTCGGATCCGGAGGTATGGGGGGCGGTCTGCCGCTCGCCATCGGCATCGGGCTTCAGAATGCGCCCGAAGGATTGGCCGTCGCTGTATCTCTGCTGGGCGAGGGATATCCGAAGCTGCGCGCCTGGGGCATCGCGGCGCTGACGGGCATGGTCGAGCCGATTGGCGGCCTGCTCGGGGCCGGGATCATCACACTGTCGGAACCGCTGCTTCCATGGGGTCTGGCCTTTGCCGCGGGAGCGATGCTCTACGTCATCAGCCACGAAATCATCCCCGAAACCCATCGCAGCGGCCATCAGAACAGGGCAACGCTCGGTCTCGCTGTCGGGCTCGTTCTGATGCTGTTTCTCGATGTCTGGTTGGGATGAGGCAATGTCATCATACAAAGTATCTCCGATGATCGGCGTATTTGCAGCGCTTGCTACGTTCGCGATCGATCAGATCACCAAAGCCATTGTCGTTGCGAATGCCGTCACTTTAAGCGTCGGGATTTCCGTGTTTCCGGGATTCAACCTCGTCTTTTATCGTAATGACGGCGTGACTTTCGGGATGCTGGGCGGCGCTCCGTGGTGGAGCCTAATCGCTCTCGCTCTTGCCATCTGTGTTTGGCTAGGGGTTATGCTGTTTCGCGCCGAAAATGCGGTCGAAACACTTGCCTATGGCGCGATCATTGGCGGAGCCCTGGGCAATGTCATCGATCGTGTGCGGTATCGGGCTGTAACAGACTTTCTCGATTTCTACATTGGCACAACACATTGGCCTGCCTTCAACTTGGCCGATGTATTTGTCGTCAGTGGCGTGGGGCTCTTGCTCGCCGCGCCATGGATCAGCGCGCGGCGTTCGATCAAGTCGTGAAGCCGGAAATTCTGAACCGCATCGCTCTGCGCCACCGTTTTCTTTCGCGGATGACGATTGGTTTCGTCGCCGGGGCGCTGACCGTTCTGACTTTCCCGCCTTTCTCGCTTCTCTTGCTTGTTCCCATTGCCTATTCCGCGTTGTTTGTCGGTCTTCGCGATCTCTCCTTCGGGCGCGCTTTCCTCGTCGGCTGGGCGTTTGGTCTTGGCCAGTTCGGTTTCGGGATTTCGTGGATCGCGGAAAGTTTCTACGTCGAGGCCGAGCGGTTTGGGACGATGGCGATCCCGGCGGTCGCGGGATTGTCCGCAGGTCTCGCGATTTTCCCGGCCATTGCCGCCGTGCTCTTCGCCGAAATCGCGCGGCGCGGAGCCATGGGCAGTCTCTTGAACTGCCTCCTGTTCGCGACCTCTTGGACCGTGGCCGAGTGGTTGCGTGGTCACGTTCTGACAGGGTTTCCCTGGAACCTGGCCGGTTACGCACTTGTGGACTATGCCGCCCTTCGCCAGACCGCCGCCTGGGTCGGAAGCTATGGGCTAAGCTTTCTCACCGTGTTCGTCGCGTTGCTCCCCGGCGCTGTTGTCATGGCGTCCGGGCGGCAACGATTGAGCATCTCGCTCGTGGCGCTGGCCGGCATCGCGACGATGTGGGCTGTCGGCACGCTTCGCCTCCAGTCGGATGCACAACAGCCACCCACTGTCGACCTGCGCATTGTCCAGGGCAACATTCCACAAGAGGAGAAATGGGCGCCCGAGAACCGCGAGGCGACATTCGCGCGCTATCTTGAGCTTTCAACCCTGCCCGGCGATTTCGACGTTCTTCTCTGGCCGGAAACCGCCTTTCCGGGTTTCCTCGATGAGGATACGGAGGCGCGGGCCCGCATTGCCGCTGCGCTACCGGAAGGCAGCGTGCTACTCACCGGAGTGCCGGACCGTGTACCGAGCGAGGATGGCATCCGATATTTCAACACGGTCCAGGCTTTTGGCGATACCAGCAAAATCCTGACCGGATACGCGAAACACCATCTCGTGCCCTTCGGCGAATATGTGCCATTCCGCGGCTGGTTGCCGATCGAGCGGCTGACGGCGGGGCTCGGCGACTTTACGCCCGGACCGGGCCCACGAACGCTTGCGCTTCCGGGTGTGCCGCTGGTCGCCTTGGCGATCTGCTATGAGATCATCTTCCCAGGCCATGTGGTCGACGACCTGTTCCGACCTGACTGGATTTTCAACGCGACAAACGACGCCTGGTTCGGCACCAGCATCGGACCCGAGCAGCATCTGGCTTCCGCACGGATGCGCGCCGTAGAGGAAGGCCTTCCTGTCATCCGAGCCGCGAATACGGGCATCTCCGCGGTCATCGACGCGAACGGAAGTGTCGCCGCGCGGCTCGATACCGGCGAAACGGGCATCATCGACGCTAGCCTGCCCTCCGCGCGACCGCCGACACTCTACGCGAGCTTCGGGGACTGGATGCTGTTGGCGCTCATCTTGGCTTCGTGGAGCTGGGCAATGGCGGCCAATGCGACGGCTCACTACCGCCGCATGAGAAAGACCGTCATGCAAAGATGTGGATAGGTGTTCCGTCCTTCACCATTGCATAGATGTCCTCGATCTGCCGATCTGTGACCGCGATGCAGCCAGCTGTCCAGTCGCGGACGTCCGTTGGGTCGATGCCCGGGCGTGGACCACCATGGATGAAGATGTCGCCGCCGGGGGAAAGGCCCTGCGCTTCGGCAAAGGCGATGTCGGCCTCGTTCGGATAAGAGATACCAACTGAAAGATGATACGTACTTTCAGGGTTGCGCTTATCTACTATGTAGGTGCCCTCCGGGGTCCGGCCGTCTCCCTCGAATTGCTTGTGACCCTCAGGAGCGAAACCCAGCCCGACCGGATAGGTTTGCAATACGCGATCGGCTCCGTCGAGAACAAGCAAGCGCTGCCCCTTGTAGAGCCGAACACGGGTCACCTCGGGTCCGCCATAGCTGCGGAACTTGCTGGCACAGCCGGACAGAAAGGCGGACATCATGCCCATGAGAAAAATACGACGTTTCATTGAAGGTACTCGATTTTTTGTTCTTTGGCCGAGCATTTATCATGAACCTTCAATTCAACAAAGGGCTGTCTGACTTGGAAAGAACAAGTTCCGGGAGCCAGGTAACCAGTTCTGGCCACAATGCCAGCACTGCGATGAGCAGGATTTCAATGATCACGAGCGGCCCGGCGCCACGATAGATGTCAGCCAGATTGACACCTGGAGGAGCGGCCATCTTGGCGAAGAAGAGAGCATATCCGAATGGGGGCGTGAGAAAGGACGTTTGAAGCGCCAAAGCGATCAAACCGGCCAGCCAGATTTTTGAAAAATAGTCCGAGCCAACATGATCTGAAAAATCCAGCTGCCCGAACACCGGCAGCAAAATTGGGAGAAAGACGAGCAGGATCTCGATCCAGTCGAACACGAACCCGAGGACGAGGATGATGCCAAGCAGCAAGGCAAGCGTCATCCAGCGCCCGAGATCGAACCCGTTGATCCATTCAAGCAGAACTTCGCGCCCCTCAATCAGATTGAAGCCAAGCGAAAAAATGGATGCCCCGACGACGATAAAAAACACCATTGAAGTCATGGATGCGGTCTGAACTATCGTCTTGTTGAGGCGTGCAAGTGTCATGCGTCCGCGAAACGCCATGACCAACAGTCCCCCGAAGACGCCGATACCTGCCGCCTCGGACAGGGTCGCGATCCCGCCCACGATACTGAGAGGAATGGCTGCAATAACTCCGATGGCAATGATCACCGACAACACGTCCCGCATGGTGGGTTTTTCCGCATCCGACAGGGCAACGTCGACACGATTACGAAGTGTGACCGCGTAAAACAGCGAAAAGAATAAGACCAGCAGCAGCACCGGGATGACAAGCGCTGTGTACATCAACGCGATCCGAAGCTGAAAGACATTGGCCACAAAGAACAGCAGGACAGCCGGTGGAAAGACGACCCCCAACGCCCCGGACGCCGCAACCGCCGACCCGGCCGTGGAAGGCGCATATCCCGAGCGCAGCATCGGCCCATAGGCCACCAGAGCGACCGTCAAAACCGACGCACCGATGACACCTGCGGCAGGCGCGAGGATCAGGCCAATCAACAGGGTGGCAATCGCATATCGGCCCGGCACGGATTTCAGGACATGGCCCAACGTCTGAAACAGCGTTGCTGCAACCCCGCTGGCATTCAGGACCAGCCCGAGAAAGATAAGAAGCGGGACACTAGTGAACTGCACACCTTCGTTGGTCAGGATGCCACGCACCCGAAGGTAAATGAGGCCGAGATGGCCAAAATCTGTAACGCCGATCACAACCGCAGCGACAAATGCCAGAAAACCGGTAGCGGTCAGGACCAAAGCCACAGGAAAACCGCTGAACACACCGATGCCCAATAGCCCTAGCATTGCGATGGTCAGGATTTCAGTCTCCATGTGGCATGTCTTCCTGAGAGCTTGGCGCGATGCCGTCGTGTCGCCCGCGCAGGAAGGCGATATTGCGCACCGTGACGACAAGGCCCGCCAGCCCCAGCAGGGCAGGCCCGATCACGGCGGCGATGCGCCGCGCCCAGATATCTGTTTCCGCATATTTCGTCGTCCGCATCAGCCCATCCCAACCGTAATTGGTCAGGATGATCGCCAAAGGCAGCAGTATGAAAAGACAGCCCGCAAGCTCGATCCACGCCAGGCGGCGCGGAGGCCAGTTTCGGCGAAAGACGTCCACGCGGACATGCCCGTCGCGCAGGTATGTAAATCCGAAAGTCATGAAAATGAGGATGAAAAGCAGTGAGGTGGATAGATCGGGAAGGATCGCCGAGACCCCGAGCTGAAGCTTGCGATCAAGCATTTGCAAGCCGGTAAAAAAAGCGATGGGGACCACGGTTAGCCACGCGGTCCCTACTCCTAGCGAGTGGATGATCTTTTCCAGCCTTTCAAGAATGCGCAATCTGTACCCTCCCAGCCCCTCTCAGGAGGCATTTTTAGTGATCTTGGGCGAGTGCTCCCCGAACCATCTGTGGACCAACCTGTTCACCGCCGGACGGCGGCGCCTTGGCCTCTTGGCTGTTAAGCAGGCGCAGGGCGTTGGCCACCACCAGCAATGACACTCCTACGTCGGCTGCAATAGCGCCCCACATCGATGCCACTCCGAACGCAGTAGCGACGACGAAAACGCCCTTGGTCGCCAAGGAAATACCGATGTTCTGATGGATAATCGACATTGTCCGGCGCGAATGACCGATCAGCCAAGGCACCTTACCGAGGTCGTCGGTCATCAGGGCAATATCCGCCGTCTCGATTGCCGCGTCCGAACCAACAGCACCCATCGCGATGGCGTAATGCGCGCGCGCCATGGCGGGGGCGTCGTTCACCCCGTCGCCGATCATAGCCACCATGTCATGCGTTTCGACCAGTTCTTCGATGGCAGTCACCTTGTCTTCGGGCAGAAGCTCGGCACGGACCTCGTCGATGCCGACCTCGGCTGCAACGGCGCGCGCTGTCCGCTCGTTGTCGCCCGTCAACATGACGATGGTCTTCACGCCCTGCGCGTGGAGCTGTGCCACGATGCCCTTGGCGTCGGGGCGGATACGGTCGCGCAATTCCAGGATGCCGGTCACGCCGGTGTCGTCGCCCACGGCAACAAGGGTGCTGCCAGCCCCTTCGATGCGGTCGCGCAAATCCTTCGGAATGGCGTCGCCGAAACCCTTCTCCTCGGCAAACCGGTCGGACCCTAGCCAGATCGACCGGCCGTCTGTGCGTCCTTCAAGTCCCCTACCGGGAACGGTTCGGGTATCTTCCGCGGCGGACACATTGATGCCGTCGGCTTCTGCCCGCGCGAGAATGGCACGCGCCAAGGGATGCGAGGAACGTGCCTCCAGCCCAGCGGCGAGGGTCATCAGATCTTGCGCCGATGCTTTGCCCAGCGGATGCACCGCCGCCACCTCGGGCTCGCCCATGGTGATCGTGCCGGTCTTGTCCATGGCCAATGCAGTGGTCTTGCCCGGTGCCTCAACATATGCACCTCCCTTGATCAGCACTCCGGCCCGCGCTGAGGCGGTGAGTGCGGCGACGATGGAGACCGGTGTCGAGATGACCAGAGCACACGGGCAGGCGATCACCAGCAGCACGAGTGCATTGTAGAACCAATAATCCCAGGCCCCACCGAAAATGAGCGGCGGCAGCAGGGCAATTGCAATGGCGAGAGCCATGACGATAGGCGTATAGATGCGGGCGAATTTCGCCACCCACTGCTCCACCGGCGCGCGGCGGGCATGGGCGTCGCCGACCATGCGGATAATCTTGGCCAACACGGTGTCCGAGGCGGCCTTCGTGGCGCGCACCGTCAGTGTGCCTTCGCCGTTGATCGTACCGGCATAGACTTCGTCGCCCCGTTCCTTTGGAACCAGCGCACTCTCTCCGGTGATTGGCGCCTGATCGACGGCCCCTGCCCCATCGACAACCTCACCATCCAATGGGATGCGGTCTCCGCCGCGCACGACGAGACGTGCGTTGATAGCAACCGCGGAAGCCGGTACGTCCGCTTCCGAACCGTCATCATAAAGAATTCTTGCCGTCGGCGGCGCCAGGTCCAGCAGAGCTGAAACCGCATTCCTCGCACGCCCGACACTCCAGCTTTCGAGGAAAAGCGAGAGCGAGAAGAAGAACGCAACCGTCGCCGCCTCGAAAAATTCGCCGAGGCCAATTGCACCCGCGACTGCGACGACCATGAGCAGGTTCATGTCGGGCGACAGCCGCCGTGCGGACGACCATGCCTTGGGCGCCACGAGCCAAACACCGAACAGGATCGCAACCGCGAATAACCCTGCCTCGACCAGTGGCATCGGCGCTTCGCCGTGCCCTGCGAAGAGGCCGAGTGCCCCCCCCATGCCGGTCTCGATGATGTGCCACAGAAATCCCGCGGCCCAGAAGCCGCCGCTGAGCGCCGTAAACAGCCGCTGGCGTGCAAGATGGGCCGCCTGGTCGACCGACGCGTTTTCGGCATCCCAAGGCTTGGCGGTCATGCCGGTGCTTGCGACCAGTTCTGCAATTTCGCCGTCCGATACACTCTTGGCGCTGTCGAGAATAGTCATCCGTCCATTGATCACGTCGAACGCAAGATGTTCGGCCCCGCCGATCTTCGGGCCGACCACCTTGTTCAGGATTGCTACCTCCTCGGCGCAATCGAGGCCGGACACCTGAAAACTGCGCCCGCCCGCTGGCGCGGGGGTTGCCGGAACGGTGTCGCCGCACGTTCCGGCGCTCCCGCAGCAGCTGCCGCCGCTTGTCTGGGCATCTTCGGCGTGATCGTGGTCGTGACGATGGGTGTCGGACGGCATGAACGGACCTCTGGATTCGGGTGCTTTACCATGACATAGCCCCTACAGTAGCTAGAGCTTCAAGAGCAAAATACGGTGGTATTTCAGTTTGATTTATTGCTAGAGGATGCGGTGACCGGCTCCATCACGCCTTGAGGCATGAACAGCCGCTGCAAAGAAAAACAGACATGAAAGGAAGCTTGATGCGGGTTTTGATGCTGAAGCAAAAAATGATGGTCGCAGTGGCGCTGTCGCTTACGGCCGGGTGCGCAGTCCAGCCGACTGGGCCGGGCGACGCGGCAGACCAGCCGGGCAACGTTCCCGAAGCCGTGATCGCGATGGCTGCCCCGGATCAGGATGTTGCAACCGCGCGCTTGGTGCCGGAAGACGGGTGCTACTGGTACGAACACAGCGGCCCCGTTGAAACGACCTTGCTGCCGCTGCGCACGGCGAACGGCAATCGTATCTGCACCCCTCGCGAAACTTAGCTACGTTTGCCGACCGCTGCTTGGCTTAGCTGCGGGCAGTGACGCTGTCCTCTGCCGAGTAAAGATAGGCCGTAGAGCCGGTTTCGACGTTCGGGTAAAGGTCATTGATATGGGCCATAACCATCCGTACGCAGCCCGAACTTGCGCGGCCACCGATACTCCGTGGGCTCGGAGTGCCATGGATGCGCAGAAGGGTATCGCGATCCCCGACGTAGAGATACAGCGCCCTTGATCCAAGCGCGTTTTCCGGTCCGGGTTCCATGCCATCGGCAATGTCAGCATAAAGTTCGGGGTCGCGATTGATCATGCTCTGTGTCGGTTGCCAGTGCGGCCACCTGACCTTGCGCTTGATGATATAGACACCCGGCTCGTAGAGGTTCCCCCGCGCGATGGCCACGCCGTAGCGCATCGCGGTTCCACCCTCTTCAATGTGGTAGAGATATCGCGCGACCGCATCGACATGAATATCTCCCGGCACGAGCCCGGCCTTCGCGACGACACGTTGCGGCAGGAACCGCGGGTGCAATCCCCATGGGTTGGAAGTCTCGGCAACATAATCCTGAGGCGTCACCTGTGCGTCCCATTCAGCCTTCTGAGCCTCGGTGGGCCAAGTGTCGGCAAAAGCCATACCGGGACCGGTCACCGAAAAAAGCGCCGTTGTTGTCTGAATGAAGTGTCGTCTTGTCAGCATTTTGTACCCTTTCGGTTCCCGCCGGCGATTGATGGCAAGAACGGTATGTGTTCTCATTGAATAGATAGGACTTCTAGTGGCTAGAGGTTCAAGGGCAAATTTTCGTGAGCAAACATGCGATCCTGGCAGTTTCCAGTTTGCTTGGGAGGAGAAAACTGCTCGCACGATACCTGGTCCGAAGTTGCGCAGCGACACTTCGTGAAATCGCAGATTGTCTGGAAATTTAGGCACAGCGGCTTCGATATCGCGACCATGAGATCGGGAGCGTCACGGCACACGGAACTTACGCCACTCGCAAATGCTACGATGCCATCTCTGGCTCCGGCTCTCATTCCGTTATTTCGCCCCGTAAGAACGCAAAGCTTGGATGGAGATCATAGCTGTAGCGGCGGCTCGTAATTAGGCCATACGGGCATCGCAGTATCTGGGCTGTGCGCTCTGGCGGCAATGGAGCGGATATCCCCGCCGAAGCCGCGCCGAGACGAAGATGCAATGTGTGAAACTGCTTGGCCAGCCGCTCATCGCGTCGGACTTTGGCCGCCATGGTGCGAAGCTTCAGTTCCGCTTAGCAGTCGTCAACGGCTACACCGCCCTTGGCATCCCCGTCACAGAAGCTTTGGAATAAGTCCGTCCGGAGAATGGTTAACACCGCCTATCAGCCTGTTTGTAGAACATTGCCTCGAGGACCCCTCGATTGGTAAGTTAAAGTCTAAGGTCAACCCGCTTACTTCAACGGCAACCACCCGACTATGACCGCTGGGAAAACGCCGCGAACAGCGCAAGCGTCCGTTCGCTGACATGGTGCTCGATGCCTTCGGCATCGCGTTCAGCCGTCTCGGGGTCGAGCCCGAGGCTCAGGAGAAACCGCAAGACGATCTCGTGGCGGTGCCTGCATTCCTTGGCGAGCGCCCGGCCTTCCTCGGTCAGAAATACCGAGCGATACTTCGCACGGGTGATCAAGCCGTCCCGCGCCAGACGGCCAAGCGTCTTGGCGACTGTTGGCGCGGTCACGCCCATGCGTGTCGCAATATCGACCGGCCGGGCCTCGCCGTTCTCGTGGATGAGTTCGGCGATCAGTTCGACATAATCTTCCGCCACTTCGCTGCGCCGCGCTTCGCGCACACCGATGAAGGCCTCGGCGCGGGATTCGACCGCACGTGCCTCTGCCTCGTTTGAGTCAAGGTTCTCATCATCCGTCATGCCGTCACCCTCGCACGATCGGGATTGACTCGTAAAGCCTAAGCGATGATTATTAGCCGAAGCTAACTTTTTGCGCCGGGACTTTGGCCTGCGTGTCATCTGAGGGGACATCGTCCATGCCTGTCGATACCAGCAAGCGAGGGCGCGATGTGTCGTCCGCCGTGGAGACATCTCGGCCCACAGCGCCACCTGCGATGGTCACGGAGCCAGTATCGGCGTCGCGACGCGCGTTGTTGGTCAGCGGTCTGGTGGCTGCCGGCGGAGCGGCCGTGGCCGCGAGCCGCGCGCAATCCCAGGCAACGCCCGACCCGATGGCGGGGCATGCGATGTCCGGCGGGGCGGTCGATCCGTATTCGGCCCATGACAGTGGCATGGCGCATGGCAACATGACGATGGTCGGCCAGGTCGACCACGCCCGGAACGGGTTCGACCCGACGGCCATGCTGACCGACTGGGAGACCGGTCGCACCGAAGTCCTGCCGGATGGGCGCACGTTGCGAACGTTCGAGGTGGACGCCATCGACGCGGAGATCGAGATCGCTCCCGGCGTATTCTTTCCCGCCTGGACGTTCAACGGTCGCGTGCCAGGCCCCGCCCTGCGAGCGAAAGAGGGCGACCGGCTGAGGATCGTCTTTCGCAACCTCGGGTCACACCCGCATTCCATGCATTTTCACGGCATTCACTCGGCGCGGATGGACGGCGTTCAAGGCGCCGGGCTGATCGATCCGGGCGAGGAGTTCGTTTACGAATTCGATGCCAAGCCCTTCGGCTGCCACCTCTACCATTGCCATGCCCTGCCACTGAAACGGCACATGCACAAGGGCATGTACGGCCTTTTCGTGGTCGATCCGGATCCGGCGCGCCACCCCGAATTTGCGGCCGTTGCGGCGTCGCGTGTGCTGGGCAGCCCGGAAAACGCCGAATGGCAGGAACTGGCGATGGTGATGAACGGCTTTGACACCAATTTCGATGGTGAGAACGAGGTCTATGCCGTAAACACGGTCGGCCAAGCTTACATGAACGCGCCGATCCGGATCGACAAGTCGCGCCCGGTGCGCATCTACCTCATGAACGCGACCGAGTTCGATCCGATCAACTCGTTCCACCTGCATGGGAATTTCTTCGACTATTACGACACCGGCACCCAGCTCACGCCGACCCTACGCACGGTCGATGTGATCATGCAGTGTCAGGCGCAGCGCGGCATCCTCGAGTTCAGCTTCGCCGATCACGAGGACGGGATGTATATGTTCCATGCGCACCAGGCCGAGTTCACCGAACTTGGCTGGATGGGATTTTTCGACGTGCGAGAGGCCGGAGCATGACCGATCATATCCAACGCAGCCGCCCGCCAATGACCCGCCTGCTTCTCGTCCTCGTGCCGCTGGCCGTCATGCTGGGCGCCTTTGTCTGGATCGCCTCGCTCGATCCCTTGCGCGGCTTCAACAATGGCGCCCCCCCGGTCGAGGCGCTGACCGTCGAACGGACGATCCTCGATGGGTCGGGGATATCGCTCAGGGTGCGCGCCGGCGGATCGGAAGCGATGGTGGTCGCGCAGGTTGCCGTGGATGATGCATACTGGACCTTCACGCAGGAACCGGCGGGGCCGATTGCCCGCGGCGATGCGGTCTGGCTGCGCATTCCCTATCCGTGGGTCCTTGGCGAGGCCCATCATGTCAATCTGCTGACGAACACAGGCGCGACCTTTGGGCACGAGATCGCGGTTGCAGTTTCGACGCCAAGTCCCACCTGGGGGCAACTTCGGCTCCAGGCGGTGATCGGGGCGATCGTCGGCCTTTTGCCGGTAGCGCTTGGCCTGATGTTCTATCCGGCCATGAAGGGCGTCGGGCAAAGGGGGATGAACTTTCTGCTGGCGCTGACGGTCGGGTTGCTGGCCTTCCTGCTGATCGACACCATATCCGAGGCACTGGAGCTATCGGCAGAAGCGGCCGCGATATTCCAAGGTTCTGCCATGGTCTGGCTGGCGGCGCTTACAAGCTTTCTTCTATTGATGGCTATCGGGCGCTGGCGCGGCAATCCGGAAGGCATCGCGCTTGCGTTCTACATTGCCCTCGGGATCGGGCTTCACAACTTGGGCGAAGGGCTGGCAATCGGCGGCGCATTCGCCGCCGGGTCGGCGGGGCTTGGAACTTTCCTCGTCCTAGGCTTTGCCTTGCACAATGTCACCGAGGGCATCGGCATCGCCGCCCCGATGCTTCGTGCCCGGCCAACGCTTTGGACGTTTGCCGCCCTGACCCTGCTCGCCGGTGGCCCGGCCATCCTCGGAATGTGGGCGGGCAGCCTTGCCTATGCGCCGCAATGGTCGGCACTGGCACTCGCCGTCGGAGCGGGTGCGATCCTGCAAGTCATGGTCGAGGTCAGCGCCTACCTTGTACGTCAAAACGCCGACAGGCAGGCGGCGCTGATGTCACCAGCCGTACTGGTCGGGTTTCTGGGCGGCATCGCCTTCATGTACGCGACGGCGGCATTGATCAAGATCTGAGCGGTGATCGGCTGTTTCGGCTTCATGGGGCGGTCGCCCAACTCTATAAACTGACCCCGTCTGTCCACGGGGAGATCGCAATTTTCGTGCCCCAGTTTGTGCGCCCAAGAGACTTATTCTTTCGTGATTTCGAAATGAAGAATTTGAGGCTAGAGCGACTAGAGGATCCCACAGATAGGTGAAAACACTGCAAATCCATCTGACTACTATTGCTGAGCCGCGCGTCGAAATCGACTGTCTCGTATTTTCGTTCTGTCACGATTCAGCGCCTCCGTTGAACTATCAACAGATGTTACGCACCAAAACTAGTGCTTCTTTAGAGGTGATTCATGGCATCGCCCGCCACATGCGGAAACGCCCCTTTCCGGTCACCTCGCGGATCAGGTCGCGCGTTTCCATCCAAGCAAGGTTGCGCTGGACGGCGGCGCGGCTGGCACCGGTCAGGGTCTCGGCCATTGGAGCGGAGACGACGGGCCATTCTGTCAGCACCGCGCGCAATGCTGGTGGTGTCTTGCCAGAGAGCGGTGCCATCATGTTGTCCGCCCGCGCTGACCATGCCTGGATATCGTCGAGGTGCCGCATCGCGGTCAGGCATGCTGTTTCCATTCCCTCGAGCCAACGCTCCAAGCGCTCAGCAGGTGGGCCGCTGGCGCGCAGCCCCCCAGCCCCGCGCATAGCCAGAGGCGCAAAGATAGCACCCCCATTCAAATTCGGGCCTTCGCTCGCGGCAATGCGTGCGGCGGTAACCGCCGCTTCCATCCGGTCGCCCTGTAGCCCGAGGCCCGCAAGGTTCCAGAGGTGAAACCCCATGCAGGCGCGTGTGATCGAATGCAGGTCGGCGGCTTGCGCCATCAGGTCAAGCCAACCGACCGCGCGATCCGCAAAGGGCTCGGCTTCATTAGCCATGTTTTCAGGGTCACGGCGATCGAGGAAAGCGGATAGGTCCACTTCTGGACCGGGACCGCCTGTAAGACGGCGCACCGCCCATCCGATACGCGCGAGCGCTGCGGTGTCGTCCTGCACCCCGGACAAGCGCATGGATATCCAAAGCGCCAGCCGATCCGGGCCAATTCGGTCACCCACAAACCAGCTGAGGTCTGCCGCCTCCATCAGCGCGAGCCTGTGCCGCCAGCCCTTTGGGCCACGGTGCAGACGGTCATCCAGCGCGCCAATCCGGCCAGCCACACGGGCGAGATGGGCGGCATTGCCTGCCTCTGCCTTCCGCCAATCGTCGAGGACTGCGGTTTCAGGCAGCTGTGCCCTCGATCCGGGCGGCAGATAATCCGGCTCCACTTCCATCGGACCGGGCAGGAACCACAGGTCGTCCTCAGACGTCTCTTCAAGCCCCTCCGCATCCAGTAGAGGATCGTCAAAACTATGATACTGAGTAGATACTTGAGGCTTCATATGTGCAAAATACGGCACTTTTGCATATTACCCAAGTGTTTTGTCAGGGTGCGCCTGCCCACCCTATATAGCACGCGCGCGCGGTGGTCTGCGATATCTCTCTGATCGCGCTCAGCGTATGAAAACCAAGGGGTTTTTGATGGGCAGCACCACTGGAGGCGCCCTTGCATCTGTTTACAAACGGTCGTTTAATAGTGATACATAAAATTGCAAACGGCCAGATTTCATGCCCCTGATAGGCTATGCCCGCGTTTCCACAGAGGATCAGACCCCCCTGCCCCAGTCCGAGGCGCTGCAATCGGCGGGCTGTGCCGAGATCTTTGAAGAGCACGCCTCAGGCGGCAATCGCGCGCGTCCTGTGCTCACGCGGGTGCTCGAACGCGTCCAGAGCGGCGATACGCTGGTCGTCGTGCGGATCGACCGGCTTGCGCGGTCTCTGTCGCACTTACTGGAGGTGATCGAGCGTCTGGAGGCCAAGGGAGCTTTCTTCCGCTCGCTGCAGGACCCCATCGACACCGCCTCCCCTCAAGGAAAATTCACATTGCAGGTTCTGGGCGCCGCGGCGGAGTTCGAACGCGCGCTGATACGTGAGCGCACGAAGGCCGGGCTTGTCTCTGCGCGCGCCAAGGGCCGCGTTGGTGGCAATCCTGGGCTTCGCACCAAAGACCCCGCCGCGCTGCGCAAGGTGTGGCTGGCACGACAGGACGGCTACATGGAGCGCCTGAACGAAACCGCGCAGGATTGGGTGCCCCACGTGCGACGCCTGCGGCCGGATATGGCCTGGGAAGATGTTTTGCGAATCATTAATGGCCCCCTGCCCCACGACCGGCACTGGACCCAAAGCCGCCTACTCCGTGCTGTGAAAGCCTATGTCCGCGACGGGTTTCTACCAGATGCTGTGCTTGGCCGCGCCGGACGCCGCGAAACCGATGACCGCCTGCCGGCTATCGTGGCTGCCATCAAAGGCTCGGACCCCGAAATAACACTGCAGGCGATCTGCGACCGGCTGGAATCGATGCGTGAGCGCACCCCTCGAGGGCGCACCAGCTGGCAGCCGTCTTCGGTCAAAATGCTGCTTGAGCGTGCGGAAAAGTTGGGGCTCCTCTGAACACGACACTTGTGTTGGCCTAACAGATTGCCACTAAATCTAGAAAGTGCTTGCACGAATCTGGCTGCTCGGGCAATAGTCTCGAAAAATAACGCGCGGTCACATAAAAAACGCGCCCACGGATCGGGGCAGACATGAGCGAAGCAGAACAGGATCTAGATATCGCCATCGGGCACTACGCGGAACTTCTCGCGTCGAACCTGCATGCTCAGCGCGCTGCACACTTCCCACCAGATGCAAAGAAGGAGATGCGCACTTTGACCAGCGGCGAAGCTGCTGAGCTCCTTGGCGTCGACCATACCTATCTTCGGAAGCTTCATCGAGAAGGAAAGATCGTTGACGTCGAGACGACGGCTGGAAGTCATCGCCGCTATACGCTCGACGATATCTGGGAAATCCGACAGACGCTTGAAGGAAACGCAAAAAAGTCTGGAACTTACGTGCCTGGACGTCGCGACGGTGACGAGCTTCAAGTCATTTCAGTGGTGAACTTCAAGGGCGGGTCCGGCAAAACGACGACGTCTGCTCACCTCGCTCAGCGCTTGGCGCTCAAGGGGTACAGGGTTCTTGCGATCGATCTCGACCCCCAAGCATCTCTTTCGGCTCTTCACGGAATCCAGCCAGAACTCGACCTCATGGAGGGCGGAACCCTCTATGATGCCGTTCGCTATGACGATCCGGTTCCGATCGCCGAAGTGATCCGCAAGACCTACATCCGCGGCCTTGATCTTATCCCGGGCAACCTTGAACTCATGGAGTTCGAGCACGAGACGCCTGCTGCGATCCAGCGAGGCGGAGCGAAGGCGTTCTTCGCGAGAGTTCATGACGCACTCGATAGTGTTGAAGCGAACTACGACGTTGTTGTGATCGACTGTCCGCCGCAACTTGGTTTCTTGACAATGTCAGCACTTTCCGCGTCCTCGGGTGTGCTCGTGACGGTTCACCCGCAGATGCTTGACCTTATGTCGATGTCCCAATTCCTGCGAATGACTGCGGATCTCCTTGGAGTAATCAGGGATGCAGGCGCAAATCTGCGCTTCGATTGGCTTCGCTTCTTGCCAACGCGATACAAAGTCGGCGACGCGCCACAGACCGAAGTCATCGCCTTCATTCGCGGGCTCTTTGGGAGGTCGGTCCTGACCAATCACATGGTTGAGTCGACCGCAATTTCTGATGCCGGCTTGACCAAGCAAACGCTCTACGAAGCTGACAAGAAGGACTTCACGCGTCAGACGTTTGATCGTGCGATCGAATCTATGAACGCAGTGAACGATGAGATCGCTGAAATCATCCAGAACACATGGGGGCGGAATGGCAAGAAAGCCTAAACTTGGCCTGCCGCTGCAGACCCTTCGCAACGCTCCTGACGCTCTTGAAGGGCGCCGACTGCGTGGCGGTGTTTTTGAGATCGATCCGGTGCAGATTGTTACCGAAGGACGGTTGGATGACAGGCTTCAGATTGAAGTTGAGGGCCTGAAGAACTCTATTTCCAAGAACGGTCAGCGTGTGCCTGTCTTGGTCCGCCCACTGGAAGGCGATCGCTACAACCTGATCTATGGCCGCAGACGCTTGGAAGCATGTCGCGAACTCGGTATCAAAGTTCGAGCCATCGTCACAGAGGTTGAAGGTGATCAAGCGCTTCGAGATCAGCTTCTCGAGAACCAAGAGCGTCGTGATCTGAGCTTTATTGAACGTGCGCTTGTAGCGACGGCGCTTCTAGACGGCGACCATTTGGAAGGGGCTGAGCGCACCAATCGTGGTGTCGCCGAAGTCCTTAACCTCCACGAAGCTGGGGTTTCACAGCTCTTGAGTGTCGTTCGGACGGTCGGCGAGGATCTCATCCAGGCAATTGGTGCAGCTCCTGGGATTGGTCGCCCGAGATGGGAAGAGCTCAAAAAGGCTTTGGGTGCCTACGACGGTGATCGGGACCAACTGCTAGCCATAGCTCATGCAGCCAAGTCCGGAAGTTCCGGCTCGGCCGATGAGGTTTCTGAGCGTGCGTTTCTCGCAGTTCTGGCAGCTGCGAAGAGCGCAGAGAAGAAAGCAAGCCCGTCTAGAAAGGGTGTGCCTGCTTTGGCGATCCCCGGTGTTGGAGCTGCGACGGTCAAGACTAGCCGCCAAGGCAAGCAGCTCAAACTTGATCTAACTACGGATGAACCTGATTTTATCAGCTGGTTGGAGGGCAACGCCCCAAAGCTGATTACCGAGCTTCATGAGCGCTGGAAGCGTTCAGGAGACTGAGGAAGAGCAACCAACAAGAAGGAGGCACGATACAGGCAAAAAGAAAAAGGCCCCGAGAAGCTAGCTTCACGAGACCTTTGTAAGGTTTCGCACCGGGATCAGCCCGCTACAAAATCTCAGTTTTCGCACTTCTGAATGTAGCGTTCTGGCCCCTACCCCGCAAGCGCAAAGCGATTCGCGGGCCCTAGAATTTTTGTCTTCGTGGACATTTTCATGGAGTACACACCAATCTCGCCGTTTATGCGGCCGATTTCGCACGCCCATTTGCGCGTCATTGAGCGACCCGAGGCATCTGTTCCAGCCAGACCCGTTAACAAGTGGGAACTCCTGCGCGAGCTCTCCAAGGCGCAAGCGGCCTTTGGGGTCTCGGAACGTGATCTGACGGTTTTGCAGGGGCTCCTCAGCTTCTTTCCGGACGATGCGCTTGGCGGGAACGCCGAGATGGTCGTCTTCCCCTCGAACAAGGCGATCTGTGAGCGCCTGAATGGTATGCCCTGCTCCACGATGCGTCGTCACCTCGCGCGTCTTGTCGAGGCTGGCTTGCTCCAGCGGCGCGATAGCCCCAATGGGAAGCGCTACGTCCGTAAGCACGGCGAAGACCGCGTTGCCTTTGGCTTCGATCTTTCCCCGCTCTACTGTCAGTCCGAGGAGATAGCACGGGCCGCAGAGGCCGTACGTGAGGCTGAGGAGCGCGTCAGGCGCCTGAGAGAGGTCGTAAGCCTCATGCGCCGCGATCTCGCGGCCCTCGCCGAGTTCGGAGACGAGATGCAGCCAGGCCTAGGCTTCTGGGATCAGCTTCGCGACAGGGCTGCCCTCACAGCCCGCGCGCTTCGCCGCAAGCTTTCAGTTGAGGACCTCGCGGCCTATCGAGCCGACCTTGAAGCTCTCCTTGACCAGGCACGCAACATCATTGATGGCCCTGAAACAGAAGAAATGAACACCAATGATGCCCAATCTGAGCGTCACCATCATAATTCAAATAAAGAATCTATAGATCTTGAACCTGCTTTAGAAAAAAGCGGGGCGGCGGCGGGTGTGCCAGATGTGGATACGAATGAGCCGGTGGCTGACGTTGATGAACAGGACACAAGACACCTGCCAAAGATCCCGCTGCACCTAGTGATCGCGGCATGTCCCTCGCTCAAGACCTTCTACCAAGGTGAGATCCGGCATTGGCATCAGCTTTTCGATGCGGCGTGCCATGTGCGGCCAGCCATGGGCATCAGTGCGTCTGCATGGGAAGAAGCACAGCGTTTCATGGGTCCGGAGCAAGCGTCGATCGTCGTTGCTGCCATGCTGGAACGCTTCGCCGACATAAAATCGCCTGGTGGATACTTGCGAGCTCTGACTGCCAAAGCTGCGGCAGGCGAGTTTTCCTGTGGCCCAATGGTCATGGCATTGATTGGCCGGCGGAACGCGGCTTAACAGCTGTTAAACTCCGATCTCGTGCGGCTGGCATGGCATAACTTAACAGCTGTTAAGTAGGCTCTCGGCACACAAACGGTGTTCGAGAGAGAAAAGTTAGGGGGTTGAGGTGTGGCGGTATTTGAGATCGTGAAAGTGGCTTTCGTCTTCGTCGCGGCGAAGATCTGATGACGAGGGCATCCCGATCATCATGGTAAAACCTCAGCTGGTGACCATCGCTGCTAGTAGCGCAAAGGCGGCTAGCGAAGAACATACAGAGCGTTGCGCTGTAGCCAACCTAGCAGTTGCGCGCCTCCGCGGCCCCTGCCCTTTTCGATGTCTGAGATCTGATGATGAATACCCTCAACAATTGGCTCAACGCTATCCGGCGCCTGCTGACGGCGATTTGGGTCCTGGCCTCGGATATTCCCTTGGCCTTCATCGGTGCTAATGCCTGAGAGGTAGGTTGTGGATGTCTGTTGCATGATATCGTGGCTACGGGCCGTAGCGCACAAGGAGCAGACGATCGATGGTTGCCAAAACCGTTTGACCAAGGGCTCGATCCTCGAATTCCCGCGCGCGGGGAGCCGGTAACTTCTCAGTCACTTCGATAATGGCGACATGGCCAGCGAGGCAATCGGTTCCTCAAGCGCAGCAGCTGGTTGCCAGCGGTCCCGCGTTCCACTGATTTGGTCGTAGTGGACGGCGACGACATCGAAGAACAGCGGGTGCAACTTGATCTCTTGATTTCATGACACCCGAACTCTTCAAAAGAGTGCTTTGATGTTGGCTGCGGAATGATCTGATCCACCCGGTGGATGAAAGCGATTTAATAACAATGGGTTATTGTGTTTTAGTGTTCGCGATGAGAAATTATGCCCATAACAGCCATCATCGACATGGTTTCCCTTTCCAGGGTGCCGATCCGCTACATCGGCGGGAAGCCAAAGCATCAGCACGCTTTATGAAGAAGTTGGCAGTTGCGGGCCGATTGAACGGTTTGGGCTATCTCGTGAAGAAGGAGCCGCCACAGGTCTAGCCGATGGGCCCTGTGGAAGTTCTGATCCCGTCGTACCAGTACAGTTCGGTGGCGATTGGGTGTTTCATGGGTTTGGTCCACGAAAAGTGAAAGTGTTCTTCGGGTTTTGTGACTGACGGATGAGGGCCTTTGGGGTCCCTCAGATGGGTCCGGGCCGGGTTCCGGTCTGCCGTTCCGGATGAAGGGCACTCCCATGCAAACAGGTGTCTTGCGCGTGCTCCGCGCAACCGCCGCCTCCTGGTGGCGACATAGAGAGCTGCGCCGAACTGGCCAGACGGCGCTGGCACAGCGGCTCGAACGCCAGACCGTCCTGCGTGATCTCGGCTATCTGAAGCAGGCGGCGTCATTGCCAAACGCGCGTGTGATCTGCGGCGAGGGTGGGACATTCCTCCATCTCGGTTGGACCACCGTGTCGAGTTTCGCGCCGATCGAGCGCTTTCCCTTGGCCGCGCTTACGGTCGCGCGAGGGACGCCGTTCATCGATATCCGACCCATCAGTGACGTCATCGCCTTCGCGAACGTGCCGCGGGTGGCGCGAGGCGGATCGGTCGACGCTGACCATTCAAGTGCCGGCCAGTCTGTCTCGCTGACCACCTACATCGACATGGTCGAAAAGCTCGGCGCGAGCATCACCAACGATCCGCGGCCCTGTCGGTCAACCTGATCCCCAAACTTCTCACCAACACACGAAAGGACGCCAGCCATGGCCCGATCCCGCACGCCCAAATTCGATGCCTCCGAGGTCATCACAAGCGAAATCATTCGCATCATCGAGCGCGGTGTACTGCCGTGGCGCAAGCCATGGACCGCAGGTGGCAGCTCGCGTCCTCTGCGCGTTGGAGGAGAGCCGTACCAGGGGGTCAACAACTTCATGCTGACCATGCGCACCGTGATGGCGGGCCATAGCTCGCCCTTCTGGATGACGCTGCCTCAGGCCAATGCCTTGGACGCGAAGGTGCGCAAAGGCGAGAAGTCCTCTGTCGTTGTCTACTACGGCCAAAGCCGGAAAGACGCCGGCGGCGAGGATGATCAGGAGGAGAGCGATGATCGGTCCGAGGAGGCCGGCATCTACCGCTTCCAGAAATCCTACCGCGTATTCAATGCCTGCCAGATCGAGGGCTTGCCCGACAGCTTCTTCCCCGATCCGGAGCCCGAGCCCGAGCATCCGCCGTCCGAGCCCATCCCGCACATGCAGGCGTTTTTCGATGCCATCGACATCACAACCGTCTTCACGGGAACGGAAGCGTACTATCTGCCCCCCGTGGACAAGGTTTACATGCCATCCATCACGCGGTTCCAGGACCCGCGCAATTTCTACGGGGTCTGGGCGCATGAGTTGGCCCATGCGACGAAAGCCCCCCATCGATTGAACCGTGATTTCGGGTTCTCGAAGTTTGGCAACACGTCCTATGCGCGCGAGGAGATCGTCGCGGAACTGACCTCGGTGTTTCTGGGGCAGACGCTCGGCTTCACGGCGCATACGCTCGAGATGAATGCCGCCTACCTCCACAACTGGTTGCGTGTCCTGCGCTCCGACAAGGGCGCGATCTTCCGGCACGCCGCCGATGCGCAGCGCGCCTGTGATTATCTGATCGCCAGATCGGAGGCGGGCAGGGCAGGGGAGGTCGACCAGGCCGCTTGAGGGAATGTGTCTCGGCAAAGGGAAAGCAGGCTTTGGGAAGGGTATTTCAAACTTCTCAAAGGACAGACCCATGACCTCCGTAGCACACCCTCTGACAGACCGCCCAGACCCCGCCGTAATCGCCGATCAGAACGATGCCTTCCGCAAGCTCGCCTGCCTCGGGATAGCGCCAGAGGCGCCCATACAAGGCCGCATGCATGTGACTCGCTCGCTCATGGAGGCCGGTGACGGCTTCATGGCCGAGGCGGTGAAGGCAACCGGTGAGTTTGCCACGTTCGAGCCTGAGAATGACCCGGAAGGCTGGCACGATTTCGGGGCGGTCGAGATCCGGGGCGAGACCGTGTTCTGGAAACTGGATCTGTATGAAGCAGGCTCGGATTTCCGCTACGGGGCCGAGACCCCGGACAACCCCGCCACCACCATGCGCGTGCTGACCATCATGCTGGCGCGCGACTGGTAAAGGGGCAGGGGACGCCCCCCCCCTGACATCTCAGACGATGAAGGCCCGCTGCCCCTCAAAAGGCAAAGCGGGCCTTCTGTCGTTTTGATCCCCGAAGCCGGGGATTGGTCGCGCGCGAGCGCGGGCCGCACCATACCCATCGAAAAGGACATCCTATGACCGCAAGTTTCAAACCCGTCTCCGTCGCTATCGGCGATCTGACCGCCCATCCCGCCAACGTGCGCAGCAACTCCCCGGAAACCTATGACCCCGAGAACATCGCGCATCTCAAAGCCAGCATCGCCGTTCTGGGCCTGCTCCAGCCGCTCCTGGTCCAGAAGCTTGACGGCAAATACGCCGTCCTCGCTGGTGGCCGGCGCCATGCCGCGCTGAAGGAGCTGGTCGCCGACAAGGTCGCGAAGGGGTTCACCGCGAAAACCAAGATCGACTGCCGCCTCGTGCCGGACGATTGCGACGTCACCACGGCGCTGTCGCTCGCCGAGAACATCACGCAGGCCCCCATGAATGCGATTGACGAGTTCGAGGCCTTCGCGCGGATGATGGAGGTCGACGGTCAGACGCCTGAGACCATCGCAAAGACTTTCGGCACGACCGTTGCCGCCGTGAAAGGCCGGTTGCGCTACGGGCTGATCCACCCCGATATCCGCGCCGCCGCTCGGGCGAAGACGATCACGCTCGACACGATGAAGGCCTTTGCCGAGCACCCGAGCCAGGAGGTTCAGCGCGAGGTCTACGAGGCGCTCACCAAGGAAGACAGCTATCTGCAGGCCTATACCGTCCGGCAAGCGCTCAAATCCCGCGGCGTGCAGGTCAGCGACGATATCGGAGCCTTCGTGCGCGCGGACTACGAGGCGCGTGGCGGTGCCGTCGCGGCTGACCTTCTGGAAGAGCATTCCGTGCTCGAGGATGCGGCGCTGGTCGAGACCATCCTGCTCGAGAAGCTCGGGGTCGCCGCCGAGGAGGCTCGCGCGAAACTGGGCTTTGCCTGGGCGGATGCGATGGTCCGCTACGATTACGCGACCATGGCGGACTATGGCCGGGTCTATCCCGGCCCGATCGAGCCGGATGAGGCTGCCCAGAAGCGCATCGATGAGATCACCGCCGAGCTTGAGCAACTGCAACTCGAGATGGAAGATGAGGGGCTCGACGACGGTGCCTACAACGCCCTTTACGACCGCGTCGACGCTCTGGAAGAGGAAGCCCGCGACCTGCAGGAGGCCTATAGCGCCGAGGATCTCGCCCGTGCAGGCGTGATCGCGTCCTGGTCGGGCGGGCAGGTGACGCTCCATGTGGGCCTCTTGCGCCCGGAGGACATCGTGAAAGAAGAGGGCGCGCGCGCCGCCTCAGCCAACACGACCGGGGAGGAAGCCCCCGACGCCGGCGAAATCACCTACCCGGCCTCGCTGGCCGACGATCTCAAGACCGAGCGGGCCATGGCATTGGGGGCCGCGATGGCGCTGCATCCGGAAGCCACGCTCGATCTGACGCTCTTCAAGCTGGTGAGCGACGTTCTGGCCAGCGGCATGGCCGTGACGCAGGCGATCAAGATCGATGCCCGCAAGGAATACCGCAGCCATGCCAAGATGGACGAGATCGACGAGACCTCGCTCGAGCAGGTGGCGGCGGCGCATGATGCGCTTGATCTCTCCTGGCTCGATGACACCCGCGCGCCCGCCGATCAGTTCGCGGCGTTTCGCGCGCTGGAGGCCGGCGAGAAGGCCAAGCTCGTGGCCTATGCCACGGCCAGCACCACGCAGTCCTGCTTCGCGCGGGACCGCCAGCGCGACAGCCTGATGCATGCGTTCGAGATCGAGATCATGCCCGACATCCGCGCCCACTGGACGCCGAATGCGGCGCTCTTCAACCGCTTCAAGAAGGCTTGGCTCCTGAAGATCCTCGGCGAGGATCTGGGATTGGCCCAGGAGGCGGTGACGCTGGCCTCGTCGAGCAAGAAAGAGATCGTCGCCTTCTGCGACAAGCTCTTCGCCGAGCCCTTCGCCACGCTCACGGACGCGCAGCGCGCTGCCGTGGTCGCCTGGTGCCCGCCGATGATGCAGACGGCCGGTGTCGCCTGTGATGAGGCGGAGCCCATCGAGGAATCTCCGGAGCCTGACAGCGAGGTCGCGCAAGCGGCCTGAGTCCTCACGCGACCCGCGCGAGGCATTCCCCGCGCGGGTCGACCCCTCCCACACCCAACGGAAAGACATCCCCATGGCTATTCTCAAGTTCTCTGCCTCCGCTGTTGCGGCGCAAATCGCGCATGCGCGCGCCTGCAAGACCTTCCTGCCCAACTGGAACGGGCCCGTGGACAGGCCCGCCCTGATCCTCATCGTCGGCAATGGTGTGCATCTGCGCTCGAACGGCATCGATGGCACGACCACCCGTATCGTTACCACCGAGCAGGCCGATCCTTCCTTCGCCTTCGCCGACGGCATGAACCCGTTTCGGGACACCGACTGGATGGCGCAGCGCCGCATGGCGTTTCGTGATCTGACCGGCCAGTTCTACACCGACATCCTGGATGACGTGCAGGTGCTCATCGACCGGGGGCGAGGGGCCATCCGGCTCGCCACCGATGGCCACAGCATCCGCGTCTTCGTGCGCCGGGCCTCGGATTATCTCATCGGCGGAACCTACGAAGTGCCCTCGGGCCTCGGCGGCACCTTCCGGGTTATCCTCAAGGATGCCTGCGACACCTTCGCGATCGTGCAGAACTGCGGCAATTGCGAGGATTTCGACGCCATGCAGCCCTACCGCGTGCCGCTCGATGCCCTAATGGAACTCGATGACCGGAGGGTGGCGTGATGGGTTGGCTTTTCTACACCGATCGCCGCGTTCAGACCTACGCGGATGAGAAAGCGGAAATCGCCAGGCTCTGCACCTCTCATGGCGACACGCGCAAAACTGAACTGGTCAAGGCCTGCAAGGTCGGCTCAACCTGGTATGCGGCGGCAAAGGTCACCAATCTCGACGGCACCCCTGTCGAAGACACGACCTATGTCACCGATGCGGATGGCTCCATCACTTTCGGGGCTGTCTTCCTCACCCGATACGATGACGGCTGCTGGGGCTACAAGGACATGGAGGAAAGTGCTGGCCCGAACGAATCTCGTGCTCCGCTTGGGCTGATCGAGCTTCTCTCCGACCTGAAAGACCCGGACAGCTACGCCCAGGACTGGCGTCAGCGCTGCCGGAATTGGGCTGCGATCCCGGACTACGAGGAAGGCGACAAGATCAGGCTCGCCACGCCCGTGACGCTCACCGATGGCAGTACATGCCAGATCGTCACCGCGACGTACTACAAGCGGGGGCGGCAAAAACGCCGCTGCTACCGCATCGAGGAAACCGGTGGGCTCGTACGCCTGTCGAAGGCCTCGCTTGCGGGCTCGGAGCTGATCAGCTCCGCAAAAGGCGAGGCCAGTCCTGTGCTGGCGGAGTTCCTGGCGGGGCAGGGTGGCTGAGTTTCCCGCTGAGACAACACCACGGGACCACGCGCGCACATACTGCCGACTTGAATTCGTATCTCAAATGAGATACAACACTTCCATCAACTGGAGGACCATCCATGCCTGCCCAAACATCCATGCTTCATGTCCGTGTTGACGATCAGCTGAAAGCACAGGCTTCGGACGCACTTGCGGGCGTCGGTCTGACGCTCTCCGACGCGGTGCGTATTCTTCTGACCCGCGTGGCCGCAGAAGGCGGCTTGCCTGCCGGATTGACCGCTGATCCGGATGCCTATGACGCCTGGTTCAGGGCGAAGGTACAGGAAGCGCTGGACGATCCAAGGCCCACAACGCCCCATGCCAAGGCGATGCAAGACGCCCAGGCATTGATTGACGGGAAGCGCCTTGCCAAATCTTGAATGGAAAGCCACGGCCATAGCCGACTTGCTGGCAATCATTGACTACATCTCTGACGACAACCCGGATGCCGCCCAAGTTCTCAAAGACGAGATTGAACACAAGACGTCCCTCCTTCCAGAACGCCCTCAGATGTACCGCGCGGGCCGTGTGGACGGGACTAGGGAGATGGTTGTTCGGCCGAACTACATCGTGGTTTATGCTGAAAGCCCTGAGATGGTGACCATTTTGCGCGTTCTTCATGCTGCGCAGCAGTGGCCATGATCGGGGTGCAGGCCCCCCGCTAAGAAATTGCCCGCTCTACGCCTTCAAAGTGTAGAGCGGGCTTTTTGTCCTTTGGAACTCAGACCCTGATCCAAAGGAAAATCCCCATGTCCAAACCCAGAACGGCCAACCCGGCTCTCGCAATCTCCGAAGCCGATCTCGCCTCTGCGCTAGCGCTTATCGGCACAGAGATCGACCACCAACCCCTGCGCAGCTCAGCGCTCGCGCGCGTCATGCGCGAGACGTTTCTTGGCAGCAATGCCGGCGGTGCCTGGGACTGGCGCATGGCATATGACCTGATGCAGGCCGCGGCTGTCCAGGTGCTGCTGCGTGGGAACGGCGTGGCAGGTGATATCGCCGCTGCAAAGCTGCTTGCCTCACGGCTGCTGACGGAAACCCGCCGGTCAGAGCAGCAGATCCGGCTGCAGCAGTTTTCAACGCCGCTTGCATTCGCGACCATGGCGGTGCGGGCTGCGGCGATCCGCAAAGGCGAGACCGTGCTTGAGCCCTCGGCTGGCAACGGTGCCTTGGCCGCTTTCGCCGCCCGGGCCGGTGCCACCCTTGTGCTCAACGAGATCGAACCCTTTCGCCAGCGGCTCCTGCGCGCCCTCTTCGGCGGCGAGGTCACAGGCCATGACGGCGAGCATATCGACGATCTGCTGCAGACGATGGTTCTACCCGACGTCGTGGTGATGAACCCGCCCTTCGCCGCCTCGGTCGATCGGTCGCGGGACAAGCACATCGCCGCCAAACATCTCATCGCGGCTGCAAAGCGTCTCGCGCCGGGTGGGCGCCTGGTGGCGATCATGCCGCCGGGGTTCACGCCCGAACGCGATGCCGCGCATTGGTCCCGCGCCTGCAGCCTCCTGACGCCGCGACTGGCGTTGACGATGCCGGGGCAGGTCTACCGCAAGCTCGGCACAACTGTGGAAACCCAGCTCATGATCTTCGACAAGGTGCAGGAGGATTGCGAGATGATCCGCGCCGTTGTGTGCGATCTGGATGAAGCCCTTCCTTTTGTCGACGCCGTGGCCGCAACCCGGCCTGAGATGCACCCCGCCCAACGGGCAGCAGCGATCCCGCACATTCGGCCGACCGTTCCATCCTCTGCTCCGCGCAAGACCGCCGCTGCGCCTGTCGTCGCCTCCAAGCCTCGGGCCAATGCCGTTGTCCCGCTAACTTTCACGAGCTTTGATATCCCGCGCGACAACACGCCCATCTCGGACATCTATGCGCGCTACCGTCCGCAACGGATCGAGATCGCGGGTGCGCAGGAACATCCCACCCCGCTCGTCGAGAGCATCGCCATGGCCTCGGTTGCCCCGCCCATGCCCTCAAATACGGGTCGTGATGACTTGCGCCTGCCCGCACGGTTGGTCGAGGAGGGTCACCTCTCCGAGGCGCAGCTGGAAACCATCATCATGGCGCATGACGCCCATGGGCGCGACCTGCCCGGTCGGTTTACCATCGATGACGACCAGACCAAGCTGACGCGCGCCGATGATGACCCGGATGCACGTGCCTATCGCCTTGGCTATTTCCTCGGCGACGGCACCGGTTGCGGCAAGGGGCGCGAATGCGCGGGGCTCATCCTTGTCAACTGGCTGGCCGGGCGCAGGAAGGCGATCTGGGTCTCCAAATCCGCCACGCTCATCGAGGACGCCATCCGCGACTGGACCGATCTCGGCGGCTCGCCCGCCGACATCCAGCCGGTCTCCAAATGGAAACCGGACCAGTCCATCCCGATGGGCGACGGCATCCTATTTGTCACCTACGCCACGCTGCGGTCCGCGGGCAAATGCGGCACCACGCGACTGAGCCAGATCCTCGCCTGGATGGGCGAAGACTTTGAAGGCGTGCTGGCCTTTGATGAGGCCCATGCCATGCAGAACGCGGCCGGGTCCGAGCAGGGCAGGGGGGTCAAACCCTCCCAGCAGGGCCTTGCTGGCCTCCGGCTGCAACTGGCAGCACCCCGCGCTCGCGTCTTCTACATCTCGGCCACGGGTGCGACGAGCGTCCACAACCTCGCCTATGCCGCGCGGCTGGGGCTCTGGGGGCAGGGCCCCGAATACCCCTTCCCAAGCCGCGAGAGCTTCGTTTCTGCGATGGAAGCCGGCGGCGTGGCTGCCATGGAGGTGGTCGCGCGCGATCTCAAGACGCTCGGGCTCTACACGGCGCGTGCCCTCAGTTTTGATGGGGTGGAGTATGACGTGCTCGAACACGCGCTGACCCCGGCCCAGATCGAGATCTAAGACGCATACGCGGGTGCTTTTCGGATGATCCACCACAATCTCGAAGCGGCGCTGACTGCGACCGGCGTCAACGACGCCTCGGGGGAAACTAATGCGTCGGCCGCACGCGCCTCGGCCAAGTCCCGCTTCGAGAGCACGAAGCAGCGCTTCTTCAACCATCTCCTGATGGGCATGAAAGCCCCGACCATCATCCGTGCGATCAAGGACGACCTGGCGGCAGGCAATGCTTGCGTCATCCAGGTTGTCTCGACAGGCGAGAGCCTGCTGAAGCGTCGGCTTGAGGCGATGGACCCGGAGGATGAACTCGTCGAGGGTGCCTTGACGCCGCGCGACTATGTTCTGGGCTACCTCGAACAGGCCTTCCCGATCCATGCGCAAAAGCTCGTGGAGATCGACGGCAATATGGTGGCGGAACCCTTGCGGGATGAGACCGGGGCGCTCGTTGTCTCGCGCGAGGCGCTCGCTTTGCGTGACGCGGCCATGATGGAATTGATGACGCTGGCGCCGATCCCCTCGGCGCTCGATCAGATCCTCTGGGCATTTGGCGATGAGGCCGTGGCAGAAGTCAGGGGGCGGTTCATCCGGCCACTCAAGGCCGAGGATGGCCATCTCTTCATCGAGAAGCGCAGCGCCAGCAGCAATTCGTCCGAGACCCAAGCCTTCATGGACGGCGAAAAGGATATCCTGATCTTCTCCGACGCGGGCGGTACGGGCCGGTCCTACCATGCGGCGCAAACCGCGAAGAACCAGAAACGGCGGCGGCACTATCTTCTGGAGCCCGGCTGGCGCGCGGATGCAGCCATCCAGGGGCTCGGCCGCACGCATCGCTCGGCCCAGGTCAGCGCACCGTTCTTTCGGGTCTGCACCTCCGATGTGCATGGCGAGAAACGTTTCACCTCGACGATCGCCAAACGCCTCGACCAGCTGGGGGCCCTGACCAAGGGCCAGCGCGAGACCGGCTCGCAAGGCATGTTCCGCGAGGAGGACAATCTCGAAAGCCCGATCGCGCGAGCGGCGCTGCGTGGGTATTTCGCCGATCTTGCCGCCGGGCGCGCCGAGGCGATGAGCTACGAGAGCTTCACCGACTGGACGGCCCTGCGGCTGATCGACAAGGACGGGGTGCTGCTCGAAGAGCTTCCCCCGATCCAGCGGTTTCTCAACCGGGTGCTTGCCCTTCCCATCCACATGCAGAACGCGCTCTTTGCCGAGTTCATGCGCCGGATTGCCGATCAGTCTGAGCGGGCGCGCGCGGCGGGCACGCTCGATCTCGGCGTGGAAACCCTACGTGGCGAAAAGATCGAGCAGGTCTCCACCGAGGATCTCTGGACCTGCCCGAAATCCGGCGCCGTGACGCGGATTATCGGACTTGAGGTGACGGACCCAGTGTATGTCCTGGTCGCCGAAGAGGCCATATCGCGCAATCCCGACAAGCTGCCGATGGTGAATCGCGCCTCCGGTCGCGCGGCGCTCATCTCGGCGCGGCCCATGCAGATGTATGACGAGGACATTGTCACGCTGATGCGCAAGGCGGTGCGGCCAAACGGGTCGAGCTATCTCGAAGAGGCACGGTTTGAGTCCTCGGCTTGGGAAGAGATCGACAGGCCCGAATTTGCGCAGATTTGGGAGGCCGAGGCTGCGTCCCTGCCAAAAACCACCACGACCAAGCTCTACCTGCTGACCGGGCTGCTGCTGCCGATCTGGAAGGACATTCCGACCACCAATGAGCGGATCTACCGTGTCACGCCAGACGGGGCGACGGCCATGATCGGGCGGACGCTGAGTGAGGAAGGGGCGGCCTCGCTGCGCGCCCGCTTCCTCGTCTCCAATCCGCAAACGCCACAGGAGATGTTGACCGCCGCCCTCGGCACCACCGCACCTGTCGATCTGGGCCGGGGTCTGACCCTGACCCGTCGCCGGGTCGCAGGCGAGATGCGCCTTGAGTTGGGCGGTGCGGATCGGGGCATGATCGATGGCCTCAAGGCGCTCGGCTGCTTCACCGAGATCATCGCCTTCCAGTTGCGTGTGTTCCTGCCGCATGGGGACGGGATCGACACGGGAAGCATTCTGGCCCGGATCGTGGGGCAGCGAGTCGCCAAGGTGGCAGAACAAGCCGCCTGAAAAGTCAAAGCGAGCTTCCGGTCGGGCGGCGTGGATGGGATTTGGCCGATCTGCGCTTTCCGGGCGCGCGCTGACCAATGCCAGGCCCGGCCCCCCCAAATTCAGATAAGAGGACAGACCCATGACCAATCCCCAGATCGACTATGCCGCAATGGCGGCTCAGTGGCGTGCAGAGCGCGAAACCACCTTGAAGGCATCCAGAGTGGAGCTGCTCGCGCAACTACGTGCGCTTGGCATCAGCGAGGTCGCTGTCGAATACGAAGGCTATGGCGACTCCGGCAATGTCGAGGATGTGACGGTGCAGCCTGCAGAGGTCCAACTGCCGGAGCCGCTTGCCACAGAGGTTGGCGACTTCGCCTGGTCGCTCGCCTATCACCATCACCCGGGGTTCGAAAACAACGAGGGCGGCTACGGCACGCTGACCTGGGACATCACCGCCGACAGTGTCACCTTGGATCATGCCGACCGCTATGTCGAATGCTCGCACAGCTATGACGAGGGGCTGTGAGATGGCCCATCCGCTTCATCATGCCGAAAGCTCTGCCCGGAAATTCGGCGGGGTGCCGTCCGACTATCAAGCCGTCCACGACTGGTTCGACGCTTCCAAAGAGCACCTCGCGCTCTTCACGCACAGAGCCATGCGTCACCATGCGCAAGGCCTTTTTGAGGCCGAACGGGTTTTTGGCCTGACACTGACCAATAGTGCGGGCCGCGACATCCCCGTGCGCTGGATCGGCGAGCAGCATATCCGTGAAGACTGCCAGGGCCGCATCCCGAGCATGGCGGACTGGCTGCGACGGATACAGCCTGAGCCATGGATGGCCAATGGCCACATCGACCGGCATTCCGGCGATGAGCCCTGCGGCGACACAAGGGTTGCCTGGGCCTCCGAGGTCGCCGCCGGACGAACGGTTCTTGGCCTGAAAGATTGGATGGCGGCGCGCGCGACGCGGGCCACGCAAAGCGCCTGACAGCTCTCGGCCGTTTGCCAAACGAATACTGTATGGAAGCCCGGTTGGAAGATCGGGCTTCTTGCGTCGTTTCCCCACCATTCTTCTTGAGGAGGATCGCATGACACTCAATGATATCAAGGCGGCCGTCGATGCGGGCCAGACCGTGCATTGGGCCAATACCGGCTACGTCGTCCACAAGGACCGGCTCGGTCAGTACCTCATCACCTATGTGCCGAATGGTAGCTGCATCGGTCTGACCGACCGGGGCGGGCACCGGTTGAACGGAAAAGAAACGGAGTTTTTCGTCGCGCAATCGAAGGACGCCGCAGAAAATCCGGGCAACCAATCAAGACCAGACGGGCAGGGGAGGGGCGTAGCACCCGGAGGCGCGGGGGCATTCCCACTCGGACGGCAGCTTTGACCCGTGGGCGGGGCTGAAAGGAAAGCAGGCTTTCTGATTTGTGATCCCTCAAGGGGTCGAGAAAGCAATCCCGGATGCGTTGGCAAAAACGTCAGGCACCGGCCAATCCAAAAGGAACCATCCCATGTTCGCAGGAACCCTCACCCGCAACGTCGAGACCGCAGCCGCTCAGTACACCGGCATGATCCATTCGACACGTTTCGATATCGCCATCCAGCTTGAAAACCGCCCGAAGATGTCCGAACGCAGCCCGGATTTTGACGTAACGGCAGTCAACAAATCAGGCCGCAAGGTGCGCATCGGCACGGCCTGGAACGAGACCGGCAATACCAGCGGAAACCCTTACATCTCGATGCAGATCGATGTCGGCTTGGGCCCGTTCCGGGTCAATGCGGTGCAGACGAAAGAGGCGCGCGCGGCCCAGAGCGGCGAATTCGAGATCATCCCGCTGGTCTCGAACGGCCTGATGAAATCCGGCTCGATCTCGGGCGAGCTCACCGCTATGGACGCCGACAACGCCTTCACCGGCTACATCGCCAACATGATGTTCGATCTGGAATTCATGCTGATCGAGAACAGCTATAAATCCGAGGAGACTCACCCCGATTACCGGATCGAGGTCAGCTCGCCCCGGGGCACACCGATCCGCGTCGGCTCGGCCTGGATGGCGAAAAGCAGCCGCACGGGCAATGACTACCTGTCGCTGCTGATCAACACGCCCGATGGCGACCTGCGCGTGAACGCCGTGCAGAACGAAGAACAGCGCGGTGGGCAGACCTTCTCGATCATCCCGTTCATCGACAGCGGTGAGCAGCCGCAGGATGCAGGCACGGGGCTGTCGTTGGTCGCCTAATCGGCGCGCGAGATAAAACGATACGAACCGAAAGGGGAGCCGTGGGACCACGGTTCCCCTTTTTCCATGTCTGGCGGTACGACGCACACATCTGCTTGCGATCTGCTGAATATGATATACGATAATATATTATTGAGAGGACGAGGGTAGGCACATGGTGGCGAGACTGGGAAAAGCTCCGTGGTTCGAGAGCTTTGATGTAGACGCCGAGGTTGAAGAGCTTCTTGCTCATATCGTGCGTTGCACCGGATTTGCGCTGCCTGAACGACAGCGTGATGTCATCATGACCCATGCAAGGTCGAAGCTCGACAGGACAAGGCAGGCATATCTGGACGCCAAGGCAGGGGTCTGCTCCGGCTCAGTGCTAAATCCTACGTTAAGCAAAACCGGTCGTTCCTTCTCGATACAGCGAACGGCAGTTCAGAGCCCACTTTGACCGATGCTGCGTAAAGGATGTATCGCTGCTTTCGAGGGCGGTAGAAAACCTGCTTGATCGCAGCCGCGATGCGGAGGGAAAGCAGCGCCGAGTTGTCGGAACGCGTGAACCACAAGGCGATCTAATCGAACGATTCAGCGCTTCACCCCGTCTGCGGCTGCCTCTCAAATACTGCGCGGTGCCCAGAGAATAATACCCGCACCGACAAGGCAAATGACCGCTCCAACTACATCCCATTGATCCGGGCGATGCCCTTCTACGCCCCATAGCCACAGCAGGGACGATACGATGTAAACGCCACCGTAGACTGCATAGGCGCGGCCCGCCTGATCGGCGGGGCTGAGCGCCAGTAGCCAGGCGAAAGCGGCAAGGGACAGCATGCCCGGTGCCAACCAAAACACGCTCTTGTCCAGCCGGAACCAGGCCCAGAAAGCAAAGCATCCGGCAATTTCGGCCAGCGCAGCGGCGAAGTAGATAAGAACCGTCTTCATCGGGCCAGACATACGTTCCGAGGAGGATCGGGTCTATTGCGAAAAATCTTTCAAATTCAGAGAAGCGAGCCCAAATCCGATCCAACACTTGGATAGGCCGCCGTCATCGACTTAAGTTGCTTGGCCGCCAGGCCCAGCTTGATTGCCAGCCCGAAGAAATTGATCAGTTCGCCGTATTCCGGGCCGAACAGGTGCGCGCCGAGGATCTTGCCGTTCGACTTGTCCACGAGGACCTTCGCGGCAGCAGAGGTCTCGCCGATCCGGTAGTTCGAATACCAATCGCCAGTGTCGGTGAACCGAACATCGACATCATACCCGGCGTCCCTTGCCTCACTTTCCAACATGCCGACACGCGCCACTTCCGGGACTGTGAAGACGGCTGTAGGAATACCGGCATAATCCGGTGCGGTCTGAGTGTCTTTGAGCATGTTGGAGGCCGCGACCTTCCCTTCGATCACTGCGACTGGCGTCAGCGGCATGCCATCGGTGTCGGCGGAATCTCCGGCGGCAAAGACCGCGCTGTTTGTCGTGCTTTGCAGATGCGGGGCTACAACGATGCCCTTGTCGCTGTAATCAACACCAGCCGCCTCAAGATTCAGATCGGCCAGGGCTGCCACACGGCCCGCGCCATGCACGACCAGATCGGTTTCGATTGTTCGGGTTTCATCGCCCGACTTCACCTCGACAGTGAATGCTCTACTGGCTTCCGAGACCGACACGATTTCGGTTTCGCGCATCAGGTCCACGCCGATACCGCCGCTGCGGTCGATCAGCATTTCGACCAGATCGGGATCGAAGCCGCGTAAGGGCCGGGCGCCACGATCCACGATGATCGGGTTGGCTCCGGCCCGTGCGGCGATATGCGCAAACTCGAAGGACACGAAGCCGCCACCGATAAAAAGAACCCGATTGGGAAGGGCCTCCAGGTTGAGGAAATCCGTGCTGTCGATCACGAGATCGGCCCCTGTGAAGCTCAGCGGCCTGGGCATGGCACCGGCGGCCACGAGGAACCGTTCCGACTGATATGCCGTTCCATCGACCTCCAGCGTGTTGCTTCCCGTGAACCGCGCGGCTCCATGCAGGGTTTCGACGCCGTTGCCCGACAGGCCCTTTTCCATCTTGTCCGGCACGGGATCGGTGAAGCCACGCTTGTGTGCCATCAGATCGGCCCAGTTGATCGACAGATCACCGGGATCGATCCCCTTGCCCTGCATGAGCTGTGCCGCGTCCATGATTTCCGCACCGCGCCGCAGGATTTTCTTTGGATCGCAGCCGCGCAATGCGCAGGTGCCGCCGTAGGGCAGCGCATCGACAATGGCGACACGCCATCCTGCCGCGCCACATTTGTTGGCCGCGGCCACGCCCGCCATGCCCGCCCCGATGACGATCAGGTCGTAGTCTTCATTCATTCTCCGGTCCTTGTCCTGATCTTCATCCGGCGCAGCAGCTCAACTTTGCCACGTCCATATCGAAGGTTTGCGCCGCCAGCTTCAGCCCTTCCACGGTCGTCAGATAGGGGAAGATCGTCTCCCCGAGCGCCTTTGTGGTCATGCCAAACTTCAGCGCCATAACGAGGGTCTGGATCGTATCGGACCCCTCGGGCGCGATGATCTGGCCGCCAAGCAGCCGGTCGGACTTTCTGTCCGCCACCAGCTTGATCAATCCGCGCGTGTCGCGTGCGGCCAGTGCGCGCGGCACCTGATCGAGCGGTACGATGGACGTCTTGACGTCGAGGCCCGCGTCCCGCGCCTGGGCTTCACCGAGACCGACGCCCGCGACCTGCGGGTCGGAAAACACCACCCAGGGCATCGCGGCGTTGTCGTAGCGATGGTCTTCGCCGAGAACCGCATTTTTGGCCGCGAGCTTTGCACCATAGGCCGCCATATAGACGAACTGGTCGCGGTCGGTCACATCGCCTGCGGCATAGATGCCGCGCACCGATGTCTGCATGTCCTCGCCGACGACGATGGACCCACGCGCGTCGGTTTCCACGCCGATTGCGTCCAGGCCCATATCTTTGGTATTGGCCCGCCTGCCAGCGGTCGAAACGAGGTGATCCGCCGTCACTTCGACAGGCTTTCCGTTCTGGATCACGCGCAGTGTCACGCCCGCGTCGTCGCGGCGCACAGTGTCGTAGCTTAACCCGGTCAGAAGGGTGATGCCTTCGGCCTCGAACGCCGCCGCCAATGCCTCCGAGACCTCTGGTTCCGCGCCGGGCAACAGATGCGAACGGGCGACAAGCGTGACCTTCACGCCCATGCGGCTCATCATCTGGGCCAGCTCCGCGCCGATGTAGCCCGCGCCGATGAAGATCAGGCTTTTCGGCAGTACTTCGAGTTCCAGAAGACTGGTGCTGTTGAGCGCGCCGATTTCCTCGATGCCGTCGATGGTCGGCAGAACGGGACGCCCGCCCGTGGCGATGATGGTCCTCGGTGCTTTCAGGGTTCGCTCACCGACTGTCACGCCACCTTCGATCAGCCGCGCGGGACCGGCGTCGATGTAATCGACATCCTCATATTCCGGCAGAAGGTCCGCGTATTTCTTCTGGCGCAGGGTCGTGACCAGATCGTCCTTGGACTGAACGAGCGTCTGCCAATCATCCACTTGTGCCCGTCCCGACAGGCCGGGGAACCGCTTGGCAGCCCCCGCACAGTGCACGGCCTCTGCCGCACGGATCATCGCCTTGGAGGGCACGCATCCCACGTTGACGCAAGTTCCGCCGATGGTGCCATGTCCTACGAGGGCGACACGCTTTCCGGCATCCGCGCCGGTAATTGCGGCGGAGAACCCCGCCGATCCGGCCCCAAGAACGATCAGGTCATAGCCGCCCTGTTCATCGTCGTTTTTGTTCAGGTCTTTCATCTCAGCGCGCCTCGCCATGTTCGGGGTCTTTTGGTCTGGCGGCGAGCAGATATATGACCGCGCCGATGGCGATCAGCGGTGTCAACATGCCGAGGAGGCCGAAGACCATGCCGGTGGCGGTGCAACATCCCATCATCATAAGAGCGATCCTTTCTTTTGCGCACGGTTCAGGAGAACCGCGTAGAGTGCTGTGGCGGCGAAAACGCCGATTGTGATCCGTATTGCGAACCTGAATTCGAGAAGAATGATCAGGATCGACAGGGCCACCGCGAGGCCGGTGGCCCAAAGTTTCGGGGCCGGTCCCGGTTTGCCAGCGCGCAGCCAAAGGGCCTGTGCCACCACGGCGAGGCTGAAAAACAGCAGCGGGAACAGGGCGTAATCGAGCCAGCCCGTGAGGGCCGACAATCCGACGCCAGCGACGATGACGACCAGAAGCGGTGTAAAGCAGCAGAGCGCGGCGAAGAGCGCACCGCCAAGCCCCCATTTCAGCAGACGGTCGGAATTTTCAGGTGTGTCAGTCAAGGAGCCGTCTTTCTTTGTGATGGGTCGGGGCCGGAGGCGCGTTTCATTTGCGAACGACGCAGTGCGCGGACGATCAGGTAGGTCAGACCCGCCAAAACCAGCACGGCAATGCCACTCATTCCAGAGAGCCAAGCCCCAACGCCGCCGAACAACGCTGCAAGCACGGCAGTTCCGCCGCCGCAGCAGACGACCACGACCGGAGCTGCTATTCCGAAGGCCAGCAGGCCACCCATCAGATTGTCACGCATTGCAGGCGGCTCAGGAGGCTGTGTCGGGCAGCACCTGCGCCGGATAGCCATTGGCCGTCACCGCGCCGATGATGCTTTCGATGGAAGTTTCGGCGTCATCGTAGGTCACGCTGTAAACACCCTGCCCGTATTCGGGGCCGTCCTCGAATGCGGCGATCTCGACCGACGGAACACCGCGCATCGAGCTGGCAACAATGAACGAACAGGACGGGCATGTCAGTTCGCTGACGGCGATCTCGACCTGGCGCTCTTCAGCGAGGGCCGGGGTCGAGAGTGCGACGATGGCCAGGGCGGATAACAGGAGATGCTTCATGGTCATGGTCCTCGTTCAGAATTTCAGGATGAAGGGGGTGATGTAGGGAAAGATCATGGCGACAGCGACAATCGCGGAAGCGGCCCAGAGGGTTGCGCGCATGATGCGGCGGTCGATGGGGCGGGCGCAGGTGCCATCGGCACAGGCCTCGGCATCTACAGGCTTGTAAGCCTTGTAGAAGCCGTATCCCAAAAACGCGGCGCTCAGCGCGAAGGTGTACCATTTGTAGGCATAGAGCGCCCCGAGCTGCGCGATGAACACGCCTGTCACGCCAAAGCTGACCAGCACCAATGGAAGGATGCAGCAAGAAGTCATCGCCAGCGCACCGAGGACGCCGAGGCCGGTCACGCCCCATCCCTTGGTGGTTTCGTCGCCAATTTTCTGCGACTGAGATTGCGGAAGTTCCGCCAAATGTTGTTCCATCGAATCTTCCTTGAACAGATGTTTCCACCGTTCTAGGGTCTGTAGTTGATACAGGCTCAAGGGATTTTTCGGCACAATGAGTAACACAAGCGTGAGATCAATTCGGCGGGGCGATTTGGCCCGCGCAACGGGCTGCAACCTGGAAACCATTCGCTATTACGAGAAAATCGGGATCATGCCGGACCCGCCGCGCAGTACGAAGGGCTACCGAAGCTACGACGATGCCCACGTCAAGCGGCTGAAATTCGTCATGCGGTCCCGCGATCTAGGCTTTTCTCTCGAAGAGGTTCGCGGGCTGCTTGGGCTGGTCGATGACCGATCCCGGACATGCGCCGAGGTGCAGATCATCGCCGAAGATCATCTGACTGACGTTCAGGCCAAGATTGCCGATCTGCAGCGCATCGAGCGCGTCCTGTCGGACACTGTTGCGCGATGCACCGGCGATGCTGCCCCAGAATGCGCGGTGATCGATGCGTTACTCGATGCTTAGTCCACCCTAAAGAAGAGGGGGCAACGGACCTTCGTGAACGGCGCAGCGAAAGCCCGAAAAGTCCCGCACTGTGTGATTTTATGCGCAGCGCAGCGAATGGCGGCTTTCACAAACGCAGGTTTGTAAAACGGATGTAAAATAGGCTCTCAGATAGCGAACTCGTGCATCTCAGCTCGTGTCTCAATGTAAATTCCGCAAAGGGTGCCAGCGTCAGGGAAAAATATTTCTTAACGTAGGATTTTGCACTGAGCCGGAGCAGACCCCAGGCAGCAGGAAAGCCGGTGTCCACCTCGCGGCGTGCGTATCTGACCGACCTGCAGGACACGATCTTCATGGCGATCCCGGAAGAGAACCTCGCGCTGATGCCGCTAAGCCAACAGGTCCTGAACGACCCTTCATTTTACGCGGACGCCATGCACTATGCCGCCGCGATCAGCGAGGATGAGCTCTTCATGGCGCTGTCCTCTTCGCTGAAGGACATGACGGTGCAAGACGCCCGGGCGTTCGTCTCGAAGCTCTGGCACAGCACGATCGATGACAATGCCCGCAAATATGCCGAAGCGTTGAAGCGCCCCGAGCGTGAAATCATGCCGCTGCGGCCTGGGAACACCGTGTAAGATCGGAGCCATTCTCTTGGCTTGAGCCCTACCGAGGTTGGCCGCCGCGAATCCCCTTTCCCGGAGGTGGCACCCTGTGCAGCGCGCGAAAGCCGTTGAAGGCGCTGTGGGGACGACTACTGTCGCCAACATGATGAACTGGGATCACATGCGCGTCTTCTTCCGGCGCACCGCGGCGCTTGCCGCTTTTGTCGCGCTGCTCTGGGCGATCCAAGTCGTCAATTGGATCACCGGCTACGGCCTGAACCCGGCCTTCGGCCTGATCCCCAGGCACGGCAGCGGGTTGGATGGTGTCATCGCTATGCCCCTCCTGCATGGGAGTTTCTCGCACCTGATGGCCAATACGCCGCCGCTCCTGGTGATGGGTGGGCTGCTGGTGGCAACGACCACGCGAGGCTTGCTGTCGGTGAACGCCGTGGTGATCGGCCTAGGGGGCGGTCTCGTGTGGTTGTTCGGCGGCTCGGCGATCCATATCGGTGCGTCGGGGCTGATCTTCGGCTGGTTTGGCTTCCTCATCGCGCGCGGTCTTGTGGATCGCTCTCCGATCACGCTGGGCGCGGCGCTGGTGGTCGGTGTCCTCTATGGCTCTATTCTCTGGGGCGTTCTTCCGGGCCAACCCGGCGTGTCGTGGGAGGCGCATCTCTTCGGCGCTATCGCGGGCGCGGGCGCTGCGTTCCTAATCCGAACGCATGTCCATGCGCCGCGCCTCGGCGGCGTCGATCTGAACTGAAACAGTGCAATCGGGCCTAAGCTGCCGATCGACCTCGTTTGGTGCAGCGTATGCTTCATGATCTTGCCAAGAAAGTGCTCTGAACGGTTGCCGTGACTTCTCGAAAGATGGAAATGGCCCACGTTGTTGTTCTCTCCTCTCGTAAACAGAGAAGAGGTGGAGAGGACCAGAACTTGCTCGGCAAGTGGGCTCGCAGGTCAGGGCCAAGGAAAAGTGTCGGATTGCGCCCTAGCAGCTACGCAGTCATAGTGCCACTGAGGGCAGGCGGGAGCAAATAGCATGGACGTTCGAATTCAAACCGGCTGGGACAACGACCCCGCAGGGCGCATTCGAAACTTATCGCTTGCTCCGAATGCCAAGAACTCACTTTTCCCACTTTTTGAAGCTGTGATGAACTCCATTCACGCCGTCGAAGACAGATTTGGCAAGGATAATCTCAGCAAGGGCGAAGTCACAATCGAACTGCACCGCACTGAATCTGGGGAGATGGAAGGCTTTACTATTTCTGACAATGGAATTGGCTTTAACGAAAGCAATCTCGAGTCTTTTCGCCGAATGGACTCACGTGCCAAAGAAAAGATTGGCGGAAAAGGCGTAGGGCGCCTTGTTTGGCTCAAGGTGCTGGACGAGGTGCGTATTCAAAGTGTTTACGATGACGGGTCCATCGGTCGTTCTATTTCTTTTGATTTCAAGGTTTCCAACCCAACGGACAATCTGACCCTTGCGCCAGCGGATCAAAGCACTCCAGGCTCAATTATTCAGTTGACTCCCTACAAACGTGACTACGCTCTGCACATACCGAAGAAGGCAAGCACGATCACAAATCGGCTTTTGGCTCATTTCATAAGTTACTTCATCAATATCAGTCATCCAAAAATTACGGTCTGTGATGTTGATGCCGAGATAGACCTGTTCGAGGCATTCTCAGAATCAGTTGAGCGCGATGCAGATTATCGGTTCACTTTATCCGCTTCTGGCGGGTCCGAAGATTTTGTCTGCCACTGTTTTCTGCTTCCCAAAGCAATCTCTGACGACGAAAGAAGCACGAACGCACTTTACCTTGGAGCAAACGGACGTGCTGTAAAACGGTTCGACATGGACGGGGTGATTGGCCTTAAGGCTATTGATAGTAAATTCGCATTCCTTGGGTATATTGAAAGTGCGGCCCTCGATGAATCTGTGAATGACACAAGAACGGACTTCTCTTTGTCAGAAGATGAGATTGAGAGCATCGTCGATCAGGCGAAAGAGCGCGTCAAGGAGTTCCTCGCCCCCGAACTCGCTGAGATTCGAGAGAAGCAGACAGGCATTGTCAGCGCCCTCCGCATCGAGCATCCTCGTTTCCTTAGTATTCAAGGTACGGATGCTGAAGTCGCGGAAACGCTCCATTACGGCACGAACCGGAAAGAGGACATATTTGTGGAAATGTCCCGTCAGTCGCTGCGTCAATATGAACGCCGTAAGAATGCTTTCAAACGGTCAATTGAGAAGAAGTTGCCTGACGTGGAGGCGAAGGCCAAAGAGTATGTCGCAGAACTCAAGCAAGAGTCGGTGTCGTCGCTTGCTGAATATGTCATGAAGCGCAAGTTGGTTCTCGATGTGTTCGAAGAGAGCTTGAAATTCAAGCCTAATACAGATCAAGATTCCGAGTATGAGGACGTTCTCCACGACATAATCTGCCCTCTGAAATCCACTTCCTCGGATTTGGATTACGACGATCACAATTTATGGATCGTTGACGACCGACTGGCATTCTACTCATATTTCAACTCTGACACCCGCATGGAAAAGCAAGTGTCAGATCCCACTCACCCAAAAGATAGGCCAGACGTCTCCATTTTCGACCTTGGCCTTGGCTTTGAAAATGAAGACAAGTCTTCCCCAATCACTATTGTAGAATTCAAGCGTCCGAAAATCGACAACTACACTTTGGAGAAAAACCCCATCACGCAAGTCCGAAAATATGTTGAAGACATGCGGAAGTCTGGTGAGGCGATCAAGTATGACGGGACTCCCATACGCTCAATCGAAGAAACTACGCCGTTCATGTGTCACATCATCGCGGATATAACACCCAAGCTACGTGATGTCATGAAGGCTCTCGGGAACTTCCACCGAAAGGCGGGTTCAAACACATACTATTCGTGGGACGCGTCCTATTCGATTTTTATCGAGGTCTCGTCTTTCAAAGACGTTCTCGAGTCCGCTAAGTCACGCAACCGAGCATTCTTCGAACGTATCGGGATCTCAGTATAATCAAGTTTGCTTCCGCGTTTCTCTGCCACTTTAACTAATACGCAGGGAACCACCACTTTCCACCCTTCCTTGCGGAACGTAGCGCCAACCCATTCCTCATAAAGAAGGGCGCACGGGTCGCTGTGACTGACCTGCAACGCAGCTTTTCTGAACCGGCCTTTTGGGACATCGTGCGGCAATGTCGGATAGCAGGAAGTCGGCGGGTCAGTTCCAGATGGCCTCGTACTCCCAGCCCTCCGGGAACCCGGCTGTCTGCGGACGAATTTCGTAAGGGAGGTCTTGGGTCAAGATCTTGTCGCGAAGACGGATGTGCCACCTGGTGCGCGGATAATACTGCCGCAGCATGAAGATCATGATGACGATCGCGCTGTAAATCTTTTTCGTGGGCGCATCGTCCCCCATCCTGGGCTGGCGGAGGTGGTCGAGCTGTCCAAATGTCGTTTTTGGGGGAACCCCAGGGCTGTTAACCAAGGGCTTGTTCCACGTTCGGGCGTGATGTGCGCAGCTGTTGCGGACGTCATTGAGCGCTGTGATCCATGAAGCGAATGTCTTCATGGGGAGGTCCGGGTGAATACGCGCCGCGATTGCCATTTTGTTTTTGTCGGACAGGTGGGCGATAATGTGGGTCAGGTTGCCCCAGGTCCATGTCCCAGCCTCGATCCAAATCGGTGGAGGACCAAAGTACTTTAGTGAGAAGTGCTTCGCGAAGTCCTCTTTAGAGCTTCTGAAGTGCTGATCCAGTCCGGCTATGAAGAGCTCGAGAGGCGTGCTGCCATCTTCGCCCTTTTCGCTGAAGCGATCCTTGTATGAGCGTCTGTCGCGATGCGCATGTGGTCCCAGCTCCCCAAGGACTTCAATCATCGCGGTTCTAACCGCGATCTCGATGCGCTCAATCGCGTCCAGAAGCTCGATGCGCAAGGTTTTGTCGAAGAGATAGAAGTTGATAGCCTGATCGAAGGACGTACCCTCTTTGAACTTGTCGCATCGAACCTTCTGCTCCGTCTCGCCGTCTGGAGTTGGGATCGGGCAGAAGTCACGATAAGGATACCCAAACGCGCTGAGTCGGTAGTATCCGATGCGGTGCAGGGAGCGCTCGGCATGGCCTCGGTCAGGGATTTCCATACCCCTCATCAACATGATGTCGATGCATTCATCGATCGACTTGTGCTGCTTGAGGTACTTCAATGTTGATACGGCGATGTCCAGAAATTAGAAGACCGGGCTGTAACGAGGCGACTGAGGCCAGGTCAGGGAGCACCGGTCATAAGGCAATAATGTATAATAGTGTCCGCGCTGACGATGTCAACATTGTAGACGGGGCACCGAACGGTGAGGCAACGCGGGATGTCAGTTCGGTGCGCCGAGACTTGATCATGGCTGCGCTTTGCGGCCATTGGAGCCAATTACAGCGAACTTCCGCTACCCGCCCATTACATCGAATGCTTGGACAAGTAATCCGTATAGTCGGTAGCGGCGTCGCCAGCACATCAACCCTGGCCAGAGCCTTGCGGCCTCCCCAGCTCGGCTTCGCGTGTCGCAGGGGAGAACGGCCCTTCGGTCCGTCGCGCATTCGGCCATGCGGCCTCACCGCGGCGTTGCGCCCGGCATCCCGGTTTGCCCGCCTCGCGAGCACGTCCCTCCCCGGTCGCTCCGCCGGATTGCGCTCTGGTCTGTTTTGGCCTTAGGCCAAAACGATCCCGCCACTCCATCCGTCTCCCGCGTCCGGTCGGGCCGTTTGCCTGCTCGGGTCGGGCAAACCTACCGTCAAAACACACACACATGAGCGCGGAAGCATATCCTCCGGATGGCCCCCAAATCAGCCCGCGTCAAGGATCGCAAAACTTTTCGGCGAGGGCGGAGCCGGTGGCGCGGGGCGGTCCCGTGCGCAAGCGCGCGCAAGTGTCGGGTGCCGCGCGCGGAAAACTTTTGCGCCCGGCAAGCCGGCGGCTACGCCGTCCCTGACCCGGGCAGATTCGGAAACCAGGCATTCGGCCATGCCCCCACACTCACGTGGTGGCCTTGGAACCGAACACTGGAGACCAGACATGGCTTACGACACTGCAAACACCTACGAGACCATCGAACTTTTCGGACTGACTGAAAAGGACGCGCAGCTGCCGATCCCGGAGGATCACGTTCTGACCGACCACATCGTCCGCGAGAGCTTCGAGGCTTTGCTCGGCCAGCTGCGCGGGACCGGGCTTGAAGCAGAAATCGAACCGCTGGCCCATGGGCTCGCGACGATCCTGCAGCGCCGCAAGGTGGCACTCGGCAAGGAGGTCGACCGCACCGCCGACAAGATCGGCGCGCTGGCAAAATCCCACGACGGATCGGAAATCGCCGAGACCGCGCTCGAAGAGGCGCAGGCGCGCTTTGTGCAACTGCGCGAGATTGTGAGCGCCATCGAGGTGATGAGCGAGGCGGCGGCGGAATGCTACGAGATCGAGACGGGCCACGCCTACATCCCGGCAGCCGGATCGCGCGCAAGCGTCCGGGCGAAAGAGACCGGGGCGGTCTTCGAGGCGCGGCAGCTGCTGGAGCAGCACGACCGCGAGACTGCCGAGAAGTCGAAAGTCGAGGGGGTGCCCCTGATCGTCTCAGGCGCCACCGACTGGACCGATGTTGATGTGATCTTCAACACGCTCGACAAGGTTCGCGAACGGATCAAGCAGAACCGCAACCAGGAGATCTTCCTCTGCCACAAGGGTGGCAAGCACGGGGCGGAGATGATTGCGGCCCGGTGGGCCCGGGCACGCGGGGTCGCGCAGGCGCGCTTCGATCCGCGCTGGTCCGCGCACGGGCGGGCGGCACCGTTCAAGTGCAACGACGAAATGCTGGACGACAAGTTCGCGGCGACGGGGGTTGTACTCTTCGGCGGCAACGGGGTCGCGCTGAACCTCGGGCAGAAGGCGGAAGCGAAAGGTCTGACGGTCATGCGGGTTGCGGACCCGGCGAAGAAGGCTGCGCAGGATTGAAGAGAGGGGGTCGCGCTTGGCGCGGCCCTTTCGTCATGTCTCATGGCGCGTGCGGTCGGTCACGCGTGATCGGTAGTCTGCGGCGGCCAGCAGCGTTATCCCTCTACCCGGTCCGTCAGAGTGCGGCCCATCCGCATCGGTACGGGCTGGGGATGGTACGCACCTCACGCACATCGAAAGCAGCGCAATACGCGAGGGGTCGAGACGTCGCATATGAGGCTGAACACCTGCACGTCCCTCGGGGCGTGTTTCGGAACATCGCATCCACGCGGGCGGGCTCCGTCAGCACCCCGGCCAGGATCGGCGGGACGCGGACGCGGATGGTGGCGACGGCGTGTTGGCAAGGGTCATCCGGATCACTCCTTTTTGCTCATAGATGTGGATCGCACGGGGTCGGCCCAATCGTGCCCTCAGCTCACGCTTCGGCAAGCACAAATACGGCTTCCACGGCTGGCCGCGGACCCTCCGCATTTGCGCTTGCGACCGGACCTGTTGCCCCCGTGCTGGGTGATCCCCATCGCAACAAGGAGTAACCCAAATGACCAACCACTACGTCGCCACCGTCCCCGTCAAGTTCACCGATACCGATGGCCAGGAGCGCACCCGTTTTCAGCGCGTGGGTGCGATGTTTCGCAACACCCGCAACGGGGATGGAACGGAGTTCTTCAGCCTCAAGCTCGACTTCCCGGTCGCGGTCTCGGAGCTGGTGATGTTCCCACCGAGCGCGAAAGATCCCCAGGACTAAATCCTCTGACGAGGATGGGCCGCCCCAGGACGATCTTGGGGCGGCCCGATCCCTGTTCCAGGGATGCCGGTCCCTGCGCGTTCAACGGACGCACTCCGCCCGGAATGATCAGGCCGCGACAGACCGGCCAGTCAGCCTCAAGGGGGCCATCCACAAAAACCTATCGGCCAGGGCCTCCCGGTTTTTGCGGCAGAGATTTGGGGATCCAAATCTGGCCCTCCTTGACCCTGCCTGTCCGCCCTGTCGGTGGGGTTTGCGCCCGCCCGCGGTTCCGTCCGAACACATGCGTGTTCGGCCAGAGCCTCGGGCGGGGCTGGCGGACGGGACCCCTGGGACAGGTGTCGCTTGGAGGTGAGGGCGGCAGAGCCGCGTCCCTGCGGGCCGCGGCGTGAAGCGGACACCAAGGCTGCCTGAGCCTGGATGCGACGTAAGTATATAATTGACAGCTTGGTATAATATCGTAAGGTAGGGGCAGCCTTGGTGGAAGGTGGCAGGAAATAGGGGGTCTTTCTTCGCATGTCGCGCTCAAAACGTCTCACAGATGCGGACCGCATGGAGATCGTTCGCGAAGCTGCGGAAGGCGTTTCCACTTCAGTGCTGGCGGAACGGTTTGGCGTTTCGGTGCGGGCGATCCAGTACACGCTCAAAGCCGATGCCGAGCGCCAGACGGATGCCGCAATTCCGGTCTCAGCGGTCAGTGTGAAGGTCACGGCTGCGGAGCTTGAGGCGCTCGACGCGGTGCTGGCGAAGGCGGGGATCGAAAGCCGGGCCGAGGGGCTGCGGCGGCTCATTCAGGCGGCAGGCGGGGTGTTCGTTCCGGACGCGCAGATGGCAGCTGAGATGGCGCGCTACCGCGCCTCGCTGCACGAGGTCGGCAATGGGGTCGCGCAGATCGCCAAACAGATGACGCAGGCCAATCGGCAAGGGCAGGGGGCCGGCTCGGAGTTCACCGAATTGCGCCTCGCACAGATGCGCGGGCTGGCGCGGTTCATCCTGGATTCCGCTGACGAGATCGACCTGCTCCTGCGCCGCCGTCGGGATGCGATGCAGCTGCAGGCCACGGCCGCGCTGAGGGAGTTTGCGCATGCAGCTGAATGATGCCGTCCATGCCGTCACGGGCGAGGTGTTTCGGGATGGCTGGAGCCGCGTCCGGGGCTCAATGCAGGGGCTGCACGTGGCCAAGCAGACCCAGCTTGTGCGCGCGGCAGCAGGCCACCGGCCAGCGGTCTTCAAGGCGATCCGGGGCGGGGGAACGCATACCAAATCGCAGCTCGCAAACCAGCTCGATTACCTCACCACCAAGTCCACCCATATCGTGGACAGTAGCGGGTTCTTGGATGGCAAGACGAAGCTCGAGGCGGGTGACATCAAGGATCTGACCGAGCGCTTTGCCAAGCGGTGGGATGCGGGCTTCAAGCCCAAGCTTGGGCAGACCACCCACATGCTCATGTCCTTCCCCATCGGCACGCGCGGGGAGGATGTGCGCGACATCGCGACGGATGTGGCCGAGCGGTTCTTCCAGACCGACGCGGGGCATTTCGACTACATCATCGCGGTGCATGAGGACCGCGATCACCCGCATGCGCATTTGGTGCTGAACCGCCGCTCGCAGGAAGGCGAGTTCTTCTTTCTGGGGCGCAACCACCGCTTCAACTATGACGACTTCCGCCTCGCCATGGTCGAGGAGGCCGAGAAGTATGGTGTACGGCTGGAGGCCACGCGGCGGGTGGATCGCGGGGTTGTACATTACCCAGCCCGGACCAGCGAGGTCTACGCCGCGAAAGAAGAGGGGCGCTCGCCCCGCGAGCGCGAACGTGTGGGGCAGGACCTGGCGCGGACGCTGGCGGAGATCGCCAACACCAGAACCGTCTACCATTCGCTTGCCGCGGAGGCTTCGCGTGAAGCCCGCGAGGATATTGCCGCGGCACTCTTCCGCGCGGGCGAGGTGCTGGCGCATGGCGGGCAGGTGGACCGAACAGGAGATGTGTATATGGCCGAGGATCAAAGCTTCGAGGATCTCAGAAGCCTCTATGCGGAAAAGCTCGCGCGGGTGCAGGGCATGATCGCCGAGAAGTCTGACGCGGAACGTCCCGTGCTGGAAAAACGCCTCATCGAGATCCAGACGCAGGTCCAGCACATGCAGCCTCTCGGTTTGCGATCGAGCACGCTGTCTGAGGTGCCGTCGGAGGGCGGGGTCTACTCAGAGGCGAATATCGACACCAACCAGCTAGAACGTCTTGCCGAGCCAGGCCTGCGCTCACGGATCGACGCGGCCCTGCGCGGCACGGGGATCAGCACATCCGAAGTGGTGGCCCGGATCGAGACCGGGGCCTCGAGCGCCGCGCTGGAGCATCAATGGATCGCAGATGATCTCTCCAAGGTGGCCGAGGCGCGCGATCTGAACCTCGAACGCCGCGCCGATCTGGAACAGGCGCGCGACATTCTCAACGATGTGCATGTCACGCTCGGCACGCTCTTGGAACGGGAGAACGTGCTGCGCCGGGATGGCGTCATGGAAGCGGAACCGGTCAGCGAGCGGTTCCATTATCACCGGGACGCGGTGCGGGCGATGGAAGGGACAATCCGTCAGGAGATGCGCGCAGACGGCCTGACAGCGCAGCAGATCGAGGACCGGGATTGGGAGGTTGTATCGCGAGCGGAGCGCCGGATCGAGACGGAGCAGCGCGCGTATCTCGAAGCACACCCGGACCTGCTCGCACGCCCCGGCGATGTGATCGACCGGTCTGAACCCTACAGGGAGACCATCACCGATGCGGCCCGCGCCAGCGAGATCACCCGCGAGGTCGACCGGATCATGGAGGGACGCGACGTCCGCACGCCCGTTGCATATGCTGTCACGGATGACTTGCGCGCGCGCTATCCGGACATGCCGTCCCATCTCGCCCGTGGGCTCGGCGCGACCTATGCGGCCGTCGTCGAGATACGCGACACGGAGGTCATCAATCAGGTCCGCCGCGAAACCGAGATGCGCGAGGGGCTTGGGGTTGGCACGCGCGACGCACTCCTCGCAGCCCGCGGTGAAACTGCGCCGCAGTCTGACCGTACCGACCGCCTCGCAGACGAGATTGCGCGTGTTCTGGACCATGAGCGGGCGGGGGAGTTGTCCGCGCCTTTCGAGACCGAGGCGGAGCGGGACGCTTTCCGAACCGAGATCGCGCGGGTGCTGGATGACCGTCAACTTGAGCGGCTCACATCCGGCGATGCCGATGCGCTGGACAAGGTTCTCGAGGACCGCCTCGACCGGCTCTATGTCGCCAAGGTCTACCTGCAATCCGATGCCGCGACGGCCAACACGGAGGCCCTGCGCCAGGTGGTCGATGATCTTGCCGACACCGAATATGAAAAACACCGCGCCACAGACGTGGATGGCGAGACCGAGCGGGGACAGGTCCATTGAGCGCGCCCATGGGAAAGGCGCGGATCGCGACCGGTGTCTTGTTGGTAACGCTGGTGACCGCCGCCATGGGCTATACCATCGCCTCGGCGGTGCTGACCTACCAGGATCTCGGCTTCGGGGCAGAGATCGACTTCGCCTATATCGCGCAGAACTATCTGGCGATCCTCGATCGCCGCCCCGAGGACGCCCAACTTATTCACCTGATCGTCGGCAGCTTCGCCGCCGCCGGCCTGATGCTGAGCCTCGCCCTCTCGGGGTCAGCTCTCACACGCTTTGGCCAGACCCATTGGCAGTCTGCGCGCGAGATGAAGGCCAATGGCTTCTTCGGGGCGCCCGGGACCGGGTTCATCCTCGGCAAGCTGGGGACGCCGGGCTCCCGCGCCAATTACATTTGCTCCAAGGTCTTCCCGCATGCGCTGATCGTGGCGCCCACGGGCCGCGGCAAGACCACGGGCTTCGTCATTCCGAACCTGCTGACCTGGCAAGGCTCTGCCGTGACGCTCGATGTGAAGGGCGAGTGCTTCGAGGCCACGGCCCGGCACCGCGCAGCCCAAGGCGACAAGGTCTATCGCTTTGCCCCCACCGATTGGGAGGGCAAGCGCACGCATCGCTACAACCCGCTCCTGCGCATCTTTGAGCTGAAAGATCCCGCGCGCCAGCAGATGGAACTGCAGCTCCTGGCGACGCTGTTCCTGCAAAGCGACAATGACCGGGTGCAGGGCCTCCTCAAGGGCGGGATCGATCTCTTCGTGGCGGCAGGGCTCTTGGCCTTCCAGCGCAAGCGTCCGACCTTGGGCGAGATCTACCGCATCGCCGCCTCGGGCGGAAACAAGCAGAAGGAGTATTTCGCGCGGGGCCATGAGGTGGACAACAGGGCCGCCAAACTGATCTTCACGCGGCTGGCCTCGACCAACAACGATACGCTGACCTCTTATGTTTCGCTCCTGATGACCTCGGGGCTCGATCAATGGCAGAACCCGGCCATCGACGAGGCGACGGCGGTGTCGGACTTTGATTTCCGAACGATCCGCAAGAAACCCTTTTCGGTCTACCTCGTGGTCCAGCCGCTGATGGTGAAACCATTGGCACCACTGATCCGGCTCTTCTTTTCCGATCTCCTCTCCGCCATGCAGGAAAAGGATCCCGGGCCAGACGAGCCGTGGCCAGTGATGATCATGCTCGACGAGTTCAACCGTCTCGGCAAGATGCCCATCGTGGTCGAGAGCATCGAGACCCTGCGGACCTATCGCGGCCACCTGGCCGTCGTGACACAAACCATCCCCGCCCTCGATGAAATCTATGGCGAAAACACCCGCCGTGCGCTGCAGGGCAACGCGGGCGTGAAACTCTATCTCACGCCCTCGGATGAGAAGACCGTCGAGGAGCTGAGCAAGGCGGTTGGCAAGACCACGAAGACCGTCATCACGCGATCCCAGTCCATCGGCAAAAACCCCTTCGAAGGCCGTAGCCAGTCCACCCGGACCGAAGAAAGCTCTCTCCTGCCCGAGGATGAGGCGCGCCGCCTACCGCTCGATGAAATCGTCATGGTCATCGACGCGCAAATGCCGGTCCGGGCCAAACGGATCCAGTACTTCGACGATCGGCTGTTCAAGGCGATCCACGCAGCACAGACGGGCGAATTGCCGTTTCCGGAGCCGGGGGGCGGGGGGTCGCAGGGCAATTTGCCGTTGAGTATGCGCGCCATGCCGATGACGCCGCCAGCTGACGGTTCAGGCGGATCCGAGGCCGACGTTGAGGCCGCGCGCCAGACTGCTGATGGCCAATCGTCAGAGCAAACCCATCTCGCCCCAAAGAAGACCGCGCCCGTCGTTCAAGCCGTCATCGCCGAGGAACAGCGCCAGATGGAGATGGATTTTGCGGTGCTGGTGCCTTCTGATGATCTGGCGAACGAGGAGGGAGACGAGCAGTTAAGGACCGCTTTGGCTGGCTTGGGCGAACTGGAGTCAGCCATGAATGAGAGGCATTAAGAAGTTCTGGTACCTTTCAGATTCGAGGATTTCTGGAGGTAGCGCGGAGACTTTGACATCGTTGAGGACGAGATTGGCAGCACGTTAAACTTGCCACATTGGGAAAAAAGTTCACTCTACCTTCAATCGATTTTGAAGTTCTGTCACAAAAGGCGACGGGCGTAAGTTAGAATGCATGATATGTACTTCTGATTTTGCCCGCGTAAATCCCACGTAGAAGAGACGCCGAGCTTCCGACTTCTGTGACGCAGTGGAGTTGTTTCTTGGAATGCTCCCCTGATCCATGCCAAACATGATGACGATCGGAAACTCTCGACCTTTGGCACTGTGAAGTGTCGAAAGATGTAGGCTTTCGTTCCCCTCGCTTTGGCCGGCGAACTGGGCGACAGTCATATCTGCACAATCCTTGCCTGCTTGGGTGCGCACGATGAACGTGTCCAGAGTTTCTCCCTCGTCTTTCATCGTGCGGCACTTGACCATCAGGTCTGTGATGATTGCCGCGCGAACATCTGACAACCATTGTCTCAGTGCCAAGGTGCCATCGCGCCGCGACCAAAGGCAGTCCATTAGCGCTCGCTGGAAGGCGAGGCGCGACTCTGATGTGTTGATCTCTTCAGCGAACAGGCGTGCGCCCTCATTGACCAGCTGGTTGAAACGCGGTGTTCCTGTTTGCCATCCGCCCGAACACCATTTCGCGCAGCTTTCCAGCCAGCGCATCAGGCGGCTCGCACGAGGATAGATTGCGTTCGTGTCAGTTCTGATAACTGACAAGCCGATCTGCTGGGCTACTTCAGCAACCTTGTCACCCAGCCAAGCAGCGGGGTAGAGGAAAGCGATGTCTCCGGGTTCCAAATCCGGATGTCGTTTCGCGATGTCAACGATGACTGTCCTGAATGCCTCTGCAGCCTGGTGTTCGTAGCTGCCTTGCTGAGGGTGAAAGTAGACCGTGCCTTCCTCCGCACCTTCAGCCGCCTCGTAGTCTCGCGCTTCGCCAAGCGCAAAATTTGATGCCTCGACAATCTTCGATCCGGACCGGTAGTTCAGCCGCAACCGTACGCACTCGACATCTTTTCGAGCCGCCAGCTCGCGGAGAAGTTGAGGGTTCGCGCCGTTGAATTCATAGATCGACTGGTCGGCATCTCCTACCGCGAACAGCCGCATGCCGGTGCTGAAGCAGAGGCCCATGACCATACGATGGAGCGCCCGTCCGAGGTCTTGGTATTCATCGACGATGAGGACAGGGTACTTGGCGAGGATCGCACGTTGCAGCCATTCATGCTCGCGTAGGGCCCTTACAGCGAGAAGTGGCATATCGTCAAAGTCAATTCGCCCCATCGCTCTGAGCTCGGCTTCAAAGGCCTCCACCAATGTGGCCATCGAGGGATCGGTTTCACGCCATTCTGTGCTGTTTCTATTGAGAATGGATCGGCGGTAAGTTCCCATTGTGAAATCAAGCAGTTGCGGATTTTCGCGCTCGCCGATCACCTTCTTGTACGCTGTCTCCAATGCCTGACGTCGTTCCGCGCGGGTTGCTATGCAAAATTCATCGGGAAGGCCCATATCGGCCGCTTTGGCATATGGAAGGACAATCTGCGTCAGGGAGAAGGAATGGACCGTACCGACAAAAGCTCTTCGTCCGGGCTCTATGCCGAGCGCGGCGAGCCTAGTTTCCAGCTCCCGTGCGCATTCATTATTGTACGTGATGCACACGAGGCCTCGTGGTTCCTGAATGTCTTCGGACAATAGGCGTGCCAGCTTGACGGTTAGCGTTTTTGTCTTCCCGCTACCTGGCCCTGCAAGGACAACACAGTGTCCCTTGGATTCGTAGGCTGCCCATTGTGCAGGGTTGGCCCGTAGAGCTTCGGCGGCTTTCAGATAAATGGACGCGTCAGACACGTTTCACCACATACTGGATAGCATCTTCGAGGTAGCGCGGTGGCTTGCGTCCCTTGATCTTCGAGGCAAGACGTTGAGCGAAACGCCCCTTGCCGACCCCATCGATCAGATTGAGCAACTCGTCTTGGTCGATGCTGTCGTGATCGGCAAGCCAGCCATCAATCTGCGCCTGCCGCGCCTTGCTCCATTTTTCTTCATTGAGGGTTGCTAGAATGTCGTCAGCGAACCCTCCTTCGTACAGATCGGTTTCAAGGGTCCGGATGTTGGTATAGATGCCAAAGTCCTCGAAGCGATCAGCGAGGTCGTCTTCATTCTTGTTTTCGGCAATATCTTTCAGTTCTTCGGCGAGCGCTGTTGAAATTTTTTTCGTTCTCACGCGCTCGATCGCCACAGCGAGTTTGATGCCCCGATTCACGGCTAATGGCTTGCTCTTCGGCATCGGGTCCCAATCTGTGATGACCGAGAAGGGGATGTCCAGCGCGGTCAGGAACTTTGCGTATGGCATAAAATTTGTCCCCGCGACCGAGCAAACGGTTATTCCGAGCATATCGAGCGAATAGCCAAGTGCCTCAGCGAAGAGTGGCACAAGAAACTTTTCGGCATCGCCTTCTACCAAGATGATGCCGCGCGCGAAAAGCATCTCGGCGCGCGTTACATCCAGATACCGCGCCAGATCTTCAGCCTCGCCTTCTGTCAATTTTATCGATGCAGTAGAGCAGCCGACCGTGCCCTCGTCAGCTTTCTCTTTGAGCAGAAGAATTGAACGTAGCGGAGCCACGCTGGCGATATGCGGGGAATGAGAAGTCAGTAGCACTGACATCTGTTTTTGCTGGTCAGGGTTGTCGACCGACTGGAAAAGGTGACGGTAGACTGATCGCTGCAGATGTGGATGAAGGTGGGCTTCAGGTTCTTCGATGGCCAATAGTGTGTGATCTCGATGGTTCTCGGAAATCAGTCTGCTCAGTTCCAGCGCTTTGAGGCTCAGGAACATTATGTTGGCCGAGCCAAGGCTTGCGTCGTTGATTGTCCGTCGGCCGTCATCGATCAACAGTCTTATGTTGCGATACAGGCGTGTGACATCGGTTGCACCAAAACCCAGACGCGGTGTCACATCCTGCTTTGGGCCACTCATGGCGGCAAAGAGTTGGCCGAGGTTTTTCTCAAGCTCACCGACGCTCTTGAACGCCGTCAGCTTTTCAGTTGCCTCTTCGATAGCTTCGCCGATCTCATCAAGGTCTGCCTGGTTGATGCCGGCAAAAGCTTCTTCAATGAGTGTCAATGAGCGTTTAAAAGTGACCCGGTTTCAGCGTTTGATTTTGACCCGCCTATTGGGTGCCAAAGCCCCCAGGCGGACCGCCCTCATATAGCGAGTCCGTCTGGGGGCTTTGCTTGCGATGCGG